>Ga0209382_10000637_pt1 | contig 57134 bp, 53 predicted proteins | sample SoiMetdeltSBSDD5_FD_187599 | JGI IMG/M metagenome (GOLD analysis project Ga0209382, IMG submission 187599) | Bulk soil microbial communities from a Populus tree surrounding site in Tennessee, USA - Soil MetaG P. deltoides SBSDD5 (SPAdes) (version 2) | ecosystem: Environmental > Terrestrial >...
GATCGAGCCGATTGGCCGATAGACCTCGCCCTGCCGTGCCACCAGGCCCCGGTCGAGCAGCATGCGCACCGTCTCGACGGCGTAGAGCGGAATGCCCTCGGCGCGCGCGAGGATGGTTCCCCTGAGCTCTTCCGGCAAACCTGGCACGAGTCCGGTTAGCAAGTCACTCATGGCCTGCGGCGAGAGCGGCTCGAGGTGGAGGGAGGTGAAGCTGCGCCTGCCTCCCCAGGAGGGCCGCCTGTCTACGAACTCGGGGCGCGCGAGGACGAGGACGAAGAGCGGCAGGCTGCGCGACCAATCGAGCAGGTATTCGATGAAGTCGAGCAGCCCCGCGTCCGCCCATTGCATGTCCTCGAACACGAGCACCGTCGGCGAGCGCTCGGCGAGCCGCTCGAAGAAGATGCGCCAGGCGGAGAACAGGTTCTCCTCGTCGCCTGGTCCGGCTCCTTCCAGCGCAAGCAGGTGTGCCAGGCGCGGTTCCACCCAGTGGCGCTCCTTCGGGTCGGGGATGTGCTCGGCGAGAGCAGCCCGCAGCTTCTCGCGCGCGGACGCCGGCTCCTCATCATCGACGATTCTGCAGCGCATCCTGACCATCTCGGCGAGCGCCCAATACGCGACCCCTTCGCCGTAGGCGAGGCACCGCCCGCGATGCCACCAGACGTCCTCGATGAGTCCGTCGACGTACTTCTCGAACTCCCAGGAGAGGCGCGTCTTCCCGATTCCGGCGATTCCCGGGACCGAGACTAGGTGCACTTTCTTGTCCTCGGCCGACGCGTGAAAGAGCTCCTTGACCAGGCGAAGCTCCGGGTCTCTGCCAACGAAGGGTGGCTCCAGCCCCTGGCCCTTGAGGGTGCCTGCGCGGCCCGCCGTCACCCTGAGGGCGCGGTAAAGCGGAACCGGCTCGGCCTTTCCCTTGAGCTCATGCCTCCGTGCGTCGGAATAGGCGATCGCCGCTTCGGTCGCGCGCATTGTCGATTCGCCCACGAGGACGCAGCCGGGCTCCGCGGCCGCCTGGACGCGCGATGCGGTGTTGACCAGATCCCCTATGACCATGCCCTCGGACTCGGCGCCGACCGTTACCGCTGCCTCTCCGGTCAGCACGCCCGCTCGCGCTCGCAGCTCTGGCGCTCCGATCTCGTCGCCCAGTGCAGAGACCATGGTCACCAAGTCGAGCGCGGCCCGCACCGCCCTCTCTGCGTCGTCCTCCTGCGCCGTCGGCGAACCCCAAACGGACATCACCGCGTCACCGATGAACTTCTCGACCGTGCCGCCGTAGAGCGAGATCAGTCGTTTGCTCGAGTCGAAGTAGCGCGAGAGGAGCTCACGCACTTCCTCTGCGTCGCGTCCCTCGGAGAGCGTGGTGAAGCCGACGAGATCGGCGAACAACACGGAGACCAGCCGGCGCTCATCGACGAGGGTGGTCTGTGAGGTACCTATCGCAACGGGCATCGCCGGCGTGGCCTCGCCGGTTAGCGACGAACCACATTCACCGCAGAACTTTTGCCCCTGCGGGTTCGTTGCGCCGCATGAGGCGCAGATCCCGGCGAGCGCTGTCCCACATTCACCGCAGAACTTCTGCAGTTCCGGATTCGCGGCCCCGCAATTCGAGCAGGTGATCACTGCCGAGAGCCTAATGGGGAACCAGGGTTTCGTATAGCCCCGAATGCAGGGCTTTTTAGATATGGAGCTAGGGGGACTCGAACCCCCGACCTCCTGGGTGCGATCCAGGCGCTCTCCCAACTGAGCTATAGCCCCAGGCGGAACGCGATGGTGCCCGCGTCCCAGGGGCAAGGATACCCAGCGATCTGCCGATCTAAGGTCTGGAACCCATGAAGTGCATCGGCCGCTGCCCGGCGCCGTTCAGCGCCGGCCCAACCCATATGAGATGAGCTTTCGCGGACGCCTGACGCTCTTCTTTTTGCTGATCGTCGTTCTGCCGATGCTCGCGGTCGCGGTGCTCGTGACGCAGATCGTCACCGAGTCGACCAATGGCAAGGTCGACGCACGACTCTCCCAGGGTCTGGACAGCGCCCTCGCGCTCTACCGTGACGACGCGACTCAGGCCCGGAATGCCGCGATGCAGGTCGCGCACGATCCCGGCATGAGCGCGGCCATCGCGGCCAGCGCTGGCTCGGAGGCGTCGACCGTCGCCAACAGCCTCCTCGGCGCCCATGGGATCAAGGCGGTGGTGCTCGAGGGATCCACCGGCAAGCGGGTCGCGACCGCCGGCAGTCGTGTCCTCGTCGCTCCCTACCGCTTGAAGCTGAGGAACGCGGGGCAGCAGGTCGGCTCGGTCATCGTCTCCACCGCCACCCCATCGATGTACCTGAAGGACGTGCGCCACATCACTGGGCGCAGTGGGGCGCTGCTCGGCCCCGACGGATTGGCGGCCTCGACCGTGGACGTCCACCCGTCGGAGGTCCCGGCCAACGGGCACTCGGACGACGTCGACGTGGGTCGGCGGACGCTCCGGGCCGCAGCCACCGGGCTCCCGCCGCCGGGAGACCTGCGGCTGGCGCTCTTCGCGCCGCGCGAATCGGGCGGGTTCTTCTCGTCGAGCCCGCTCGTGATCGCGGCGCTGGTCGTGTTCTTCGCCATCGCGTTCCTGTTCGTCCTCACCCTCCTGCGCATGCTGGGAGGACAGGTGAGGACCATGCTCGATGCGGCGAGAAGGATCGGTGACGGGGACTTCAGTCGCAAGGTGCCGGTGGTTGGTCGCGATGAGATGGCGGGCCTCGCCAGCGAGTTCAACAAGATGAGCGACCGGCTCGGCGAGCAGATGGCAGAGCTTCGTCGACAGAAGGTTGAGATCGACCGATCGGTCCGCAGGATCGGGCAGGCGTTCGCCTCGGGGCTGGATCGCCAGGCTCTCCTGCGGGTCATGGTCGAGGCTGCTCTGGGAGCGTGCGGCGCGACGTACGGCACGATCACGTTACGCGGGATGCAGGGGGCGGAGGCGGACGCCGGAACGCCCTCCGCGGCGGTCACGGACCTGGTCGCGGCGGCGGAGGGCGACGCGCTGAGTGAGGGCGGGCTCGTCGCCCGGCACCGGGATGGGGTTCACGCGCTGGCGGCGACGATCCGCCGCCTCGGGGAGAACCCGGAAAACGTCGGGGTGATGACCGTCGCGCGTGAGGGCGAGGAGTTCACGCGCGGCGAGCGAGACGTCTTCGTGTACCTGATCGGCCAGGTCGCCTCCTCGATCGAGAACATCGCGCTCCACGAGCTGGTGAGCGAGCAGGCGGTCACGGACGAGCTCACCGGTCTCTCGAACCAGCGCCGCTTCCGCGAGCTCATGAGGAAGGAGGAGGAGCGCGCCCACCGGTTCGGACACGACCTCTCCCTGATCATGCTCGACATCGACGACTTCAAGCGGGTGAACGACGAGCACGGGCACCTACAGGGGGACGAGGTGCTGCGGACCGTGAGCCGGATCCTCGACGAGGAATCGCGAGGCGTCGACGAGCCCGCCCGCTACGGAGGCGAGGAGTTCGCCGTCGCCCTTCCGGAGACCGACCTCCGCGGGGCCGTCGAGGTTGCCGAGCGGATCCGCTCCCGGCTCGAGTCCGAGCGGGTGCCGGGGGTGGACGGCGTGGGACCGGTGCACGTCACGGCCAGCGTCGGCGCCGCCTCGCTGCCCGCCTCGGCGGCAGACGTGCAGAACCTCGTCGCCGCCGCAGACGCCGCGCTGTACGAGGCGAAGCGGTCCGGCAAGAACCGGGTGGTCGCGGCCCCCGCGAGGAGGGAGGCGGGCCGCGCCTAGCCGCGAAGGGACCGGTCCGGCGGCGGCGAAACTAGCCCTCGAGAAGCCGTTTCTCGAGCGTGACGGGTGCAGGAAAGCGTGCCCGTCCGCTCCAGCCGGCGCGTTAGTCTTTTCGGCCAGATCGCTCATGGGAATCCTTGACGACGCCATTCGCGACCACCTCGAGCTGATTCGCAGGCACGGCGCCACCGATTCCGAGGTCAGGCGTCTCGAGGACGAGGCGTTCGGCCCCCCCACGCGCCCCGATGAGGCGGACTTTCCCGGGTCCGAGGAGGGCCCCAGCTCCGGCAACGGCGTCGCGTTCGACGAGTCGGCGCGTGAGGATGGCGCTGCGCACGAGGACGTGACCACGCTCCTCCCGGCCGATGAGCGCGACGAGCCCCCTGCCGAGAGCGGCACGGGCCTCGAGGAGCCGACGGGCGCCCACGTCACTGCGGATGTCGACACGCCCGAAGGCGAGCCCGTACCGGGAGGGCCCGTGGAGGAGGCCGAGCGTGAGGGACCGGACGCCGAGGAGCATGCGATCGTGGAGGAGCCGCCGGCCGAGGCTGCCGAGCAGGCGCCCGAGGACGCCGGGGCGCTCCCCGCCCAGGAGGCAACGACGCTCTACGACCAGGACCACGACGAGGGCGTCGATCCCAACCTCGATCTCGCTCCAGAGGAGGACGAACCGCCGTCGGAGGAGCATCCCGCTGCCGAGCCCGAGGGAACGTCGCCGTTGGAGCCTCCGATCGAGTCGCTGGACACCGTCGAGCACACGTTCCCCGACGAGATCGTCGAGGAGCACGAGGAGGCGTCGCCGCCGGACGAGCACCCGGTGCGCGAGGAGGCGCCGCCGGAGCCCGAGGACGAGCAGGGGACCGAGGGCTCAGACGAGGACGACGAGGACGTGTTGGCGGACACGCCGGACTTCCTGAAGGACCAGCCGGAGGACGACGAGCTTTGGTTCGAGCAGCGCGAACCCAAGGATTTTGATTTCTGAGGACGCTGCATACCTTCGCCTGCCGGAGTCCTCGGCCGGGCGTCTCGCTCACGTAGGCCGGAACTACGCTCGCTTCGCCGCCCGGCCTGCGTCCTTGGCCAGGCTCGGTTTTCGCGTCCTTCCTAGCTAGACGTAACCGCGCGTGCGAGCCGCCTCGACGACGCGCTCGATCCCGACGAGGTAGGCGGCCTCGCGCACGTCGATGCCCTCCTCACGCGCCCGGGCCGATACCTCGCGATACGCGCGGCGCATGATCGTCCCGAGCTTGTCGTTGACCTCACGCTCGTCCCAGCGGAAGTGCTGGAGGTTCTGGACCCACTCGAAGTACGAGACAACGACGCCGCCCGCGTTCGCCATCACGTCGGGAATGATGTAGACGTCCTTCTCGCGCAGAATCTGATCCGCCACCGGGGTGGTCGGGCTGTTCGCGCCCTCGACGATCACCTTGCACTGCATGTCGGCGGCGTTGCCCTCGTGAATCATCCCGCCGAGCGCGGCCGGGATGAAGACGTCGCACGGGATCGAGATGAGGTCGGGCGCGGGGATCTCCTCCCCGCCCTCGAACTCGGTCATGCGCCCACCGTCCCGGATGTGCTCGTGGAGGGCGTTGGCGTCGACGCCGCTGTCGTTGCGAATCGCGCCGGTCGCATCGGAGACCCCCACCATGGTCGCGCCGAGCTGCTGCATGATCCGGGCGGCCCACGAGCCGACGTTGCCGAACCCCTGGACGACGAAGGTCGCGTCGGCGGGGCTCAGGCCGAGATGTGGCGCGGCCTCGCGGAACATGTACACGCACCCGCGCCCAGTCGCGGCCTCACGACCGTAGGAGCCCTCCAGCGCGATCGGCTTCCCGGTGACGATCGCGGGGGTGTGGCCGTGGAGCTTGCCGTATTCGTCCATCATCCAGGCCATCACCTGGGCGTTGGTGTTCACGTCCGGAGCCGCGATGTCGCGGGTGGGGCCGAGGATCTTCTCCACCTTGTCCATGAACGAGCGGGCGATCTTTTGAACGTCGGTCTGCTCGAGCCGATCGGCGGGGCAGTTGACACCGCCCTTGGCGCCGCCGTACGGGACGCCCGCCACCGCGGTCTTCCAGGTCATGAGCGACGCGAGTGCCCTGACCTCGTCGATGTCGACCTCGGGGTGGAAGCGGATGCCGCCCTTGTAGGGGCCGCGCGCGCCGTTGTGCTGGATCCGGTAGCCGGAGTACACGTGGACCTTGCCATCGGGCAGGCGGACCGGGATCTGCACCGTCACCTCCCGGTAGGGCGCCCAGAAGACGACCCGTAGGTCGTCCGAGAGGCCGAGGCGGTCGCAGGCCGCGTTGAAGTAGTGCCGGACGATCTCGAGGTTGGAGATCTCCGCCCGTTGGCCGGGCTTCGGCCGCTCGGTGACCTGGGCATCGGCCTGCGCTTCCTCGACCGCGAGCTGCGACTTGTCGGGATGCTCCCGCTCGCCTACTGCGTCCGTCGCGGTGTTGGTCTCGGCCATCTCCGTCCTAGAGGTCGCTCCGCATGAGCCATCGTCGCACAAGCGCGGTGAGCATTGGCGGGCTCCTACCCGGATCGCAAGGGTGCATGCCACACTGGTTGGGCTGGGGCCATAGCTCAGTTGGGAGAGCGCCGGCTTTGCAAGCCGGAGGGCGCGGGTTCGAGTCCCGCTGGCTCCACTCGTAAGCTGCCTGCGGCGAGCCGGGACCTGGATATCGTCGTCCGCCTGAGCCGCTCCGAAGACATCCTGCGCTCCGCCTATCGGGCGTTCAATGCCCGCGAGATCGACGCGGCCGTCGCGCTGATGCATCCTTCGGTCGACTGGCCGAATGCCTGGGAGGGCGGTCGCGTCATCGGCCGGTCAGCGGTTCGCGAATACTGGACGCGGCAGTTCGCGGCGATCTCGAGTCACGTCGAACCTGAGGGCTTCACCGCCGAGGCGGACGGGAGCATCACGGTGGACGTCCACCAGGTCGTACGCGACGCGGGCACGGACGAGCTCCTCGCCGATTCCCACGTGCGCCACCGGTATTGGCTCGAGGACGGGCTGATCGTCCGGATGGTGGTCCTGGACGCGCCGGAGCAGCCATAGCCGCGGCCGCCGGCTGGCCAGCCAGCCGTTGGGCGGGCGGATGGCATAGGGTTAGGCGCCGCAGGCGCCGCGCAGGGAAGCGGTGGGGCGTCAGGACAGGAAAGGAGAGCTTGCGCGTGGACGCCGCTAGGCACGATTCGGCTCGCATCGGGCGCTGCTCGATCCCCGCGATCGCCTGCGCCGTGGTCGCGATGGGTCTCGTCGCCATCCCCTCGAGCGCCACCGCCCGCGCGCCCCGCGGCGCCGCGAACTGCAAGCCCTACGGCGACACCCCGTGCCTGCTCCCGTTCCCGAACGACCTCTACACGAAGCGGGACAAGCACAGCAAGACCGGCCTCGGCGTCCACCTCCCGCAGGCGGCAATGCCCACGAACCAGGCCGGATCGCAGATCGACACCGCACCCTACGACCGCAACGACGGCTTCAGCCCCGGAAGCACGATCGTCGCCCGCGTCCCCGGTCTCGACAACCAACAGGCGCTCCAGAGGACGAACCCAGCCCCGCTGACCGACATGTCGCAGGCGTTCCGCAAGCGCGCGCCGATCGTCCTCGTGGACGAGCAGACCAAGGAGCGCCAGCTCATCTGGGCGGAGCTCGACTCGAACGCGGACGGGTCCCAGAACACCACTTTGCTGATCCATCCCGGCGAGAACCTCAAATACGGCCACACGTACGCGGTCGCAATGCGCCACCTGAAGGATTCGAGCGGCAACACGCTCAAGGCGCCCGGTTGGTTCAGGAAGTTCCGCGACGGCAGGCGCCTGCCGAAGGACCAGCGCTCCGACCGGAGGCGATACGAGCGCATCTTCAAGGTGCTGAAGAAGTCCGGCGTCGCCCGGCACAACCTCTACATGGCGTGGGACTTCACGGTCGGCAGCGCGAGAAGCCTTACGCATACCCTCCTCCGCATCCGGAACGCCTCGTTCCGGGGGCTGGACGACAGGAATCTCGCCGATGGCAAAGTTGCAGGGCACGCGCCCGTGTTCCACGTCGACAGCGTGGAGCCGAACCCCGATCCCGGCATCGCGCGCTACATCACCGGCACCTTCAAGGTCCCGTGCTGGTTGAACCAGGACGGCTGTCCGCCCGGCTCGACCTTCAAGTACGAATCGCGTGACCGCTATGCCCCCCCTCAACAGACGCCGGGCAATCGCGCGACGGCGCCCTTCTACTGCATCGTCCCGACCGTCGCCACGCCTGGGCATCCGGCACGCGGCTCCCTGTACGGCCACGGGCTCCTGGGATCCGGCACGGAGATCACGAGCGACTCGCAGGAGAACCTGGCCAGCGAACACGACTTCATCATCTGCGCGACCGATTGGTGGGGGATGTCGAGCGGCGACGTCTCCTACGACATCTCCGCCCTGGAGAACCTGAACAAGTTCCCGGCCGTCGTCGACCGTCTGCAGCAGGGAGTGCTCAACACCCTCTTCCTGTCGCGCCTGATGCGGACGCACGACGGGTTCGCCTCCGATCCGGCGTTCCGAAAGAACGGCCGCCCACTGCTCAAGACCAACAACGGCTACTACTACGGCAACAGCCAGGGCGGCATCATGGGCGGCATCACCACCGCGGTGGCGCCGGACTTCCAGCGCGCGGTACTCGGGGTCACCGGGATGGACTACGGCGGGCTGTTGCTCCAGCGGAGCACTGACTTCAAGCAGTACTCGCTGTTCCTATACGGCGACGCCGGGGGCGCCGGGTACCCGGACACCTCGATTCACCCGCTGCTTCTCGACCTGGTGCAACAGCTGTGGGATCGAGGCGAGCCGGACGGCTACGCGGCACGCATGACCTCGAATCCGCTCTTCGACACGCCCAGGCACAAGGTGCTGATGCAGACGGCGTACGGCGATTTCCAGGTGTCGCAGTATTCAGCGGCGGTGGAGGCGCGAACGATCGGCGCGAAGGCCTACCAGCCGGCGCTGGACATCCCGCCGCGCGGCCAGGATCGCAATCTCTTCTACAAGGTCCCCTCGATCCCGAGCTTCCCGTACAACGGCTCGGCGTGGGTCATCTGGGACACCGGTGCCGGCCACACCCGGAATCCGCCGACGACGAACACCGCGCCGGTCGAAAGCACGAGCCCGCCGCTGAACCTCGATCCCCACGAGGACCCCAGGGACACCCCGGAGGCCCGGGTGCAGATCTCCGATTTCCTCAAGCCGACCGGCAAGGTGGTCGACGTCTGCGGCGGCGATCCCTGCCACACGTACAACTTCACGCCGTAGCGCCTGGCAGCGGGCGCCGGAGCCGCGGAGGTGCTCAGCTCCGCTTGCCGTCCTGACGCGCCTCGAACTTCGCGCCCGCGCGAAGGAGGGCCGGCACCTGATCGATCGGGTTCGGCGTATTGAGCAGCACGACGCCCAGTTCATGCCCACCGACCCGCTGGGTGATCACGTAGCAGCGGCCGGCGGCGTCCGTATATCCGGTCTTCACCCCCGTGATCCCGTTCATGCCGTTGAGGATGAACGGGTTGTTGTTGTAGAGGTCCAGGTAGTTGCCCTTGATCGGAAAGGGAAACCGTGCCTCCCGGGTCGCCACGACACGGCGGATCCATGGGTCCGCGAGGTCCGCCCGCGCCAGCGCCGCCAGGTCCTTGGGGCACGAGTAGTTGCCGCGATCGAGGATCCCGCTCGGTGTCGAGAAGCGCGAGCAGCGCAGACCCAGGCGCGCGCGCCAGGCGTTCATCCGGCGCACGAATGCCCCCAGGGTCCCGGCGTCGTGCTGGGCGAGCGCGATCGCCGCGTCGTTCCCGGACACGAGCAGCAGACCGTAGAAGAGGTCCTGTAGCGGCACCTTCTTTCCCTCCGGAAGAACACCCACTCCCGAACCCTCGAAGGCGACCGCCTGGGGAGTGATCAGCACCGGCTCATCGTGCTTGTGCCGCCGCGCGATGATGAGCGCGGTCATCATCTTGGTGAGGCTCGCGATCGGGAGCCGCTTGCCCGCGTCGTGGTGCCAGAGGACGCGACCCGTGTGCACGTCGAAGAGCACTCCCGCCCGCGGCTCCTTCCCCGGAGCGAATTCGACGTTCACCGGAAGATGGCCCCGGGCGGGCTGCAGAACGAACTGCGATTCCCGGCTCGTGCGGGCGTGGCGCTTCTGCGAGTGCCGCTTCTTCCTCTGCTGCTGGTGCCGCGGCGTGCGCTCGACCACTTGCGTCGTCGATCCGCGGTCGCCGTGGTCTGCCGTGGGGGTCCACAGGTTTGGATCCACCAGCAGGACCACCATGGCGGCTCCCGCAACGAGTAGAACCGTGCCTGCCGCCGCCCAGACCTTCATCGAGTCACACGTTCTAGCGCCCCGCGCGGATCCCGGGGCTACCTCCGCGGCGGATTTCGGATCGCCCCCAGCACGGCGAGCATGATCATGAGGATGATCAGGAACGAGATCAGCGTGAAGATGTCGAATCCGGACTGGCTGGCGACCGACGCGGTGGCGGCCCCGAACAGCAGGCAGAAGACGAGCGCGACCCAGAGGAGGAGGCTACGCACGGGACGGTCCGCCGGCTTCGGTGGTGGCTTCGCGCACCGGCTCTACGCGGGACCTGGCGGTCCGAGGGCCTTGCCCGGGTAGCGGTTCGCGAAGAGCTTGATCGCCGCGAGGCCGAAGGCGAATCCACCCACGTGTGCCCAGTAGGCGACCCCCTCGCCACCGGCGGCGCTCGTGGTCACCTGTCCCAGGGCGGGCAGGAACTGCAGCACGAACCAGACCGCCAACAGGATCGCCGCCGGGATCTCGATGATCGTCACGAACAGGATGATCAGCACGACCGTCAGCACGCGCGCGCGGGGAAACAGGAGCAGGTAGCCGCCGAGAACGCCCGCAATCGCGCCGCTCGCGCCGATCGCCGGGACGGTGGAGGACGCGCTCAGCAGCGCCTGGGTGTAGGCCGCGACCACCCCGGCGAGCAGGTAGAAGGCGAGAAAGCGCGGCCTGCCCATGGAGTCCTCGACATTGTTTCCGAAGATCCACAGGAACAACATGTTGAACGCGATGTGGAAGATCCCCCCGTGCAGGAACATCGAGGTGAACACGGTCGTCCACCAGGGCGGCGAGTCCAGCTTCGCCGAATCGGCGTATCCGTTCTGCCCCTGGCAGACGACGCGCTGCCCGGAGATCCCGCATTCCGCCCCGGGGTGAAGCAGCCGATACGGCATCGCGCCGTACTCGAGCGTGACCTCGTCGCTCTGTGAGAGTCCGGCGATCTGCGGCGACGTGCTGGAGCCCGGATCCGAGGACAGCGTCAACTGCCAGACGAAGACCGCGATGTTGATCGCGATCAGAACGACGGTCACGATCGGGAAGCGCAGGGTCGGGATGTTGTCCTTGACCGGGATCAAGGGCCGCGAAGCCTATGGATCGCCGGCTGGCGCGACGCCCCCTTCTGGTCTACGCTCCGCAGAACGGCTCGGAGACGGATTCCGGGCGAGCGGCAAGTTCTACGCGAAGGCGGCCCACTCGCGCGGCTGCAACGTGGCCTACGGCAAGACGATCAAGCGGTAGCGCGCAGCCACACGCTTCATCTGTAGCAGTCGAGGGTGTCGCGGCGGTTCAGGCCGCCGCGGCGCGTCCCTCGGCGACTTCGCGCGCGCTCTCGTCCGCGTGGTAGGAGCTCCGGACGAGCGGCCCCGCGGCGACGGACTCGAAGCCGAGCCCGTACGCGGCATCCCTGAGCGCGTCGAACTCGTCCGGGTGCCAGTACCGGACGACCGGCAGATGCTGTTCGGTCGGCCGCAGATACTGGCCGACCGTGAGGATCTGCACGCGGTGCTCGCGAAGGATTCCGAACGCCTCCACCATCTCGTCGAACGTCTCACCCAGGCCGACCATCAGCCCGGATTTCGTGACGACCTCCTCGCCGCCCATCTCCTTCGCCACCCGCAGCACGCGGGCTGAGCGCGTGAAGTCCGATCCACGGCGGGCCTTCGGGTAGAGACGCGGGACGGTCTCGACGTTGTGGTTGAAGACGTCGGGCCGCTCGTGGACCACCTTCGCCAGGGGCATCTCCTGTCCGCGGAAGTCGGGAGTCAGGACCTCGACCTTGCACCCCGGGGCAAGCATCCTGATCGACCGGATGACCCCGACGAACGCGCCGGCCCCAAAGTCGGGCAGGTCATCGCGATCGACGCTCGTCACGACCGCGTGCCGCAACCCCATCTTCCGCACCTGGTTCGCGACCCGCATCGGTTCGAGCGGGTCGTTCCAGGTCGGCTTGCCGGTCTGGACGTTGCAAAAGCCGCATCGCCGCGTGCAGACGTCGCCGAGGATCATGAACGTCGCGGTTCCGCGCTCCCAACACTCGCCGACGTTCGGGCAGTTCGCCTCCTGGCAAACGGTATGGAGGTTGTCCGCCTCGATCGCGGACTTGAGGCGCCGGTACGTCGGGCCTCCGGGCGCGGGGACCTTCAGCCACGGCGGCTTTCGCTCGCGAAAGGGACGACCCTCGGCAACTCGCATTCCTCCCGGCTTGGCCCGGGACCGAGTGACGTGAAGCGCGCCGGACTCCATGCGGTCTACGCTAGCGCCACCGGCTCGACGGAGAGGAGCTTCTCGAGGGGGACCTCGCACGGCTCTCGCTCGTAGATCTCACCGAATCGGTCGCGTACCGTCGTCGCGAACGCGTCGAGGTCCTGCTCGGCGCCCAGCTCGCGTGTGAGCGACGTCATGCGGCAGGACTCGATCCCGCACGGGACGACCCACTGGAAGGGCTGCAGGTCGTTGTTGACATTGATGGCGAAACCGTGGGTCGTCACACCGCGGCTGACGTGGACGCCGATCGACCCGATCTTTTCCGGGCGTTGCCTCGCGGCCGAAGGATTCGTCCAGACACCGGTCATGCCGTCGATCGGACCGGCCTCGACCCCCCAGTCGGCGAGCGCGCTGACGATCACCCGTTCCATTCGCCTGATGTACTCATGGACATCGTCTCGGTACGGCCGCAGGCTGACGATCGGATAGCCGACGAGCTGGCCCGGCCCGTGGTAGGTGACGCGCCCCCCGCGATCGGTCTCGACGACATCGATGCCCTGCATCCGGTACCAGTGCTCGCCCATCGGCAGCTCGTCGGTCGTGGTGCGGCGGCCCTTCGTGTAGACCGGTGGGTGCTCGAGGAGAAGCAGGACGTCCGGAACCGCCTCCACCTGCCGAGCGCGCTCGATCTCCTGCTGGAGGCCGCGGGCGTCCTCGTAGGGCACCAGTCCGGGTCGAACGGTCCAGACCTCTGACATGGCCTCAGTGTGTCACGCGGCTGCGGAGCGATCGGCGCCCGCGGCTTCCAAGCGCTCCATCGCCACCGCCCGCGCGGCGTCCAGCGGCGTGATCGCGCGCTCCTGCGCGGTGCGCAGGATGCCCTCGAGGTTGCCCTCGATGCCCAGCGCAAGCTCACTGGCGTGTTCCTCGCTGTAGCCGCGGATCTCCCGGTAGACGTGGATCAGGCCACCCGCATTCACGACGAAGTCCGGCGCGTAGAGGACTCCGCGCTCCGCGAGCGATTCGGCGAGGCTCTCGTCGGCGAGTTGGTTGTTGGCGCAGCCGCAGACGATCCCGCAGCGCAGGAGCGGCAGGTTGGCGGCGTCGATTGCACCTCCCAGCGCGCAGGGCGCGAGGATGTCGCATTCGGCGACCATCTCCTCGTCGGGCTCGAGCCACTGAGCCCCCAGCTCGGCCGCGCTCGCGCGCTTCGCCGGATCGATGTCCGACACCGCCAGCTCGACGCCGCGGTCCGCCAGCCGTCGGGCGAGCTTCTCGCCCACATGTCCGAGGCCGGCGACGACGACGCGAAGCCCGGTGAGGTCAGACGAGCCGAACCGAACGCGTGCGCATGCCCGCATCGCAGCCTCGACTCCGAGCGCGGTGAAGGGGCTGGGGTCGCCGGAGCCCCCTTGCTCGGGTGGCAGCCCCGTCACGTGATCGGTGCGCTCGCCAATTGCCACGAGGTCGGCGGGCGATGTTCCGACGTCCTCGGCGGTGATGTAGCGGCCGCCCAGCGATTCGACGAGATCGCCGAAGTCCAGCAGCAGGTCCCGTCGCTGCTGTCCGCTCGGCGGCTGTCGGGGTGCGGAGATGACGCCCTTTCCGCCGCCGAGCGCAAGGTCCGCTGCCGCGGCCTTGAAGGTCATCCCGCGCGCCAGGCGCAGCGCGTCGCGAATCGCGTCGGTGGTCGCGGGATAGTGCCACAGGCGGACTCCGCCGAGCGCCGGACCGAGGACCGTCGAGTGGACGGCCACGATCACGTAGCCGCCACTGCGCGCGCCCCGATGGAGGACGAGATCCTCGTGCTCCAGCGTTACCGGCGCAACGGCGCCGGTACGTGCCTCCGAGCCCGGCAGGACGGCACCGGGCGTCCGGGTCGAGGACCTTGGAGTGGCAACGGCGCTCATCCCGACACCTCGAAGCTCTCGAGCCGGGCCTTGACGTCGCCGAGGAAGCGCGCGGCGTCGGCCCCGTCGAGCCCACGATGGTCCCAGGACATGCAGAGGTAGCTCATCGGATGGATGGCGATCGAGTCACCGTCGGCTCCCTCCACCACGACCGGCCGCTTGACGATCGCCTCGAGGTCGAGGATCGCCACCTGCGGCTGGCTGATGATCGGCGTCGCAAGGACGGCGCCGAACTGACCCGGATTCGTGATCGTGAACGTGCCGCCCTGGAGCTCATCAGGCTCGAGCCTCCCGGCCCTCGCCCGCTCCGCGACATCGGCGATCCCCGCGGCCATCCCCTCGAGGCTCAGACGCTGCGCTCGGCGAATGACCGGAACGACCAGCCCGTCATCCAGTGCGACCGCGATCCCGAGATTCACGTCGTCGTGGTAGACGATGTCCGTTCCGTCGACCGACGCATTCAGCCGGGGGTGTTCCTGGAGCGCCTCCACCGTCGCGCGCGCGACGAACGCGAGATACGTCAGGTTCACCCCGCGGCGGCGCATCGCATCGCGTAGCTCGCGGCGCCTTGCGGCGACGCGCGAGAAGTCCGCCTCGACGATCGTCGTGCAGTGCGCGGCGGTCCGCCTGCTCTCGGTCATGTGGCGGGCGATCGCCTGGCGCATCACGGACATCGGCTCGCGGCGCGTGGGACCGACCAGCTCCTCGACCCCCTGAGGCGGGGCGGCGGCCGGTGCAGCCGGGGCCGCCTCGGTCCCGGCCTCGCTCGGCCGCGCCGCCTCCGCCTCGTCGGGTCGATAGGGGGATTCGATATGCAGGGCGCGCTCCGTCCGTCCGTCCGGAGCGCCCTCCCGCGCCTCGATGTATGCGAGAACGTCCTTCTTGCGCACCCGGCCCCCGACGCCGGTGCCCTTCACCTGCTCGAGATCGACGTCGTGCTTGCCCGCGATCCTGCGGACGACGGGCGAATAGAACTGCGAGCGATCCTCCTCGCCGTTCTCGGCGGGCGCATGCTCGGCGGGCGGGCCTTCGGCCTCGGCGGCAGTGCTCTCGGTCGGCGCATCCTCGGTGGCTGCTGGTGCGGTCTCGGCCGCCGCGGGCGCCGCCTCGGCGGCGGGCTCCGCCGCGGCCTGACCGCCGTTGGCCGCGTTCTCGTCAGGATGGGCCTCGCCGGGCTTCGCCTCTGCGTCGATCCGGGCGAGAGCCGTGCCGACGGCGACCGTCGTGCCCGGCTCGACCAGGATGGCCTCGACGCGGCCGCTCGCCGGCGCCGGGATCTCCACATCGATCTTGTCGGTCGTCACGTCGCAGATGGGCTCGTCGGCTTCCACCCAGTCGCCCGGGCGCTTTCGCCACTCGATGATGGTCCCCTCGGCGACCGAAACGCCCATCTGGGGCATGACGACCTCGGTCGCGTCGGCGGAGGCAGCAGCCTGGTCAGTAGGCGAGGAGCTCACCGCAGGCCTCCTTCATGTCGTCGAGCTGCGGGAGCACCGCCTGCTCCAGTGGCGGGCTGAACGGGATCGGCACGTCGGGGGCGGTCAGCCGGCGCACGGGCGCATCGAGGTCCTCGAAGGACTCCTCGGTGATCAGGGCCGCGACTTCGGCGCCCACCCCGCACGTCCTCGTCGCCTCGTGGGCGACGAGCACCTTGCCGGTCTTGCGGGCACTGGCCAGGATCCCCTCGCGGTCGAGCGGCGCCAGGGTCCGCAGGTCGAGCACCTCGATGTCCTCGTCGAGCTCCTCGGCGGCGCGCAGCGCCAGGTGGACGCTCGAGCCGTAGGCGATGACGGTCATCTCCTCGCCGGGCCGCGCGATCCGGGCCTCCCCGATCGGGACCGCGTGCTCACCCTCCGGAACCTGGTCCTTCACGTGTCGATACAGGCCCTTGTGCTCGAGGTAGCAGACGGGGTTCGGGTCGCGAATCGCGCTCACCAGGAGCCCCTTCGCATCGGATGCCGTCGCTGGGGCGACGACCTTGAGTCCCGGCGCCTGCAGGAACCATGCCTCGGGGTTCTGCGAGTGGAAGGGGCCGCCCGAGAACCCACCGCCGGAGGGCAGGCGGACCACCATCGGCACCGCGACGCCCTGACGGTAGTGAAGCTTCGCGGCCACGTTCACGAGCTGGTCGAAGCCGCACGAGATGAAGTCGGCGAACTGCATCTCGCAGACCGGACGCATTCCCTCTGCGGCGGCGCCGACCGCCGCGCCGATGATGGCGTTCTCGGCCAGCGGCGCATCGAGGCAGCGCTCAGCGCCGAACTCCTCGACGAACCCGTCGGTGACCTTGAAGGCACCGCCGAAGGCCCCGATGTCCTCTCCGAGGCAGAAGACCGACTCGTCGCGGCGCATCTCCGTCCGCAGCCCATCGGAGATCGCCTCCAGGTAGGTCATTTCGCGGTTGCCCGAGGGCGCCTCACCATCGGCCGCGGTGGCAAGTCCCCCGGCTGCTGCCTCGGGCGCGGTCATGCCGCCGTCCCCTCGCCCGGCGCGGCGCCGTTGCCGGTGCCGTTGTGGGACCAGCGCGACCATGGCGCGTTGCCGTCGCCGAGCGGCTCGAATTCGTCCGCGTAGACGCCCAGGGTGCCGAGCTCGGGCTCGGGCATCGGGGAGGCGAGCGCCTGCTTCGCACACTCGTCCACGTACTCGCGCACCTCGTCGCGGATCGCCTGCACCTCGTCGGACGAGAATCCACAGTCGGCGACGAGCCGCTCCGCGTAGCGGTCGACCGGATCGCGGCGCTCCCACTCCTCGCGGAGCTCCTTCGGCACGTAGCTCATGTCGTCATGGGCGCCGTGTCCGTGCATGCGCATCGTCTGGCACTCGATCAGGGTCGGCCCCCCGCCCGAGCGCGCGAGCTCGGCGGCCTCGCGCGAGGCCTCGAAGACCGCCTCGACATCGTTGCCGTCCACGTTGACACCGGGAAAGCCGTAGGTGTGAGCTCGCTCGACGGGGTCGACGACGAACTCGAGCTCGTTCGGCGTCGAGTACGCGAAGCGATTGTTCTCGAGGATGAAGACGATTGGGAGCCGGTGGATGCCGGCGAAGTTCATCGCCTCGTGCCACTGGCCGTTGGCGGTCGAGCCCTCGCCGAAGAACGTCAACGCGACCCTGGCCTGGCTCCGCATCTTGAATGCCAGCGCCATCCCCGTCGCGACCGGAGCCATGTCGGGGAGCATCGACACCATCCCGACGCATCCCAGGTTTCGGTCGCCGAAGTGCATGTTCCCGTCCTTGCCGCCGGTGACGCCGCCGGCGCGGCCCATGTAGTTGGCGAGATAGCGATCCGGCGTCACCCCCCGGACGAGGTGAGCGCCCAGGTCGCGATGCAGGATGCACATCCGGTCCTCGGGCTTGAGGACGAAGGAGGCCCCGACGGAGATGGCCTCCTGGCCGCGGCCGTCGTAGAACGAGCCCGGCACCTTGCCCTGCTTGTACAGGGTCAGCGCGCGCTCCTCGGAGGTGCGCATCATGGCCAGGTAGCGGAAGAGAGTCGCCCGGTCCTCCCGCGTCAAGGGCACATCGACGGGTTCGCGTACGCCCTCACGCGCGACGACGCTCGCGTCCGTTGTCTCCATATCCTGTCCGCCTTTCGCTCGGGCCCCGCGACGGGATCTCCATCTGCCGGGCCGTTGTCGCCGCTGCGGGATCTCCGATCGCGGCTCCTACGGACCAGGGCACGAGGGTTCAGCCCCACACCCCTATGTGTGAATCAGTACCCGATTCTACATTCGCCATTCGACGGTTCAAGGGGCTTCCCCCGCAAGTGGGGGGAAGCCCTCCCACGAGAGTCGCCGATCTCGGCCTCCAAATGGACGGTTTGGTTCGCTATGCGAAACAAAGTGTCCAACTGAGCCAAAGAGCGATCGGCGCCGCCGCCGTTGGGGCGGACGCCCTACTTGCCCAGCTCAACCGGTGGCGCTAAAGGGCGAGGCCGAGCGGCTCCTCCAGGAGCTTGCGGATCCGGTCGACGAACCGGGCGCCGTCGGCCCCGTAGAGGATTCGGTGGTCGCATGCGAGCGTCATGGGCATGACGTTGCCCACGACGATCTCTCCGTCGCGCACGACCGGGGTCTCCGCGATCGCCCCCACGGCGAGGATCGCCGCCTGAGGCGGGTTGATGACCGCGGCGAAGCTCGAGATCCCGAACATGCCGAGGTTCGAGACGGTGAACGTCCCACCCGAGAGCTCCGGCGGGGTGATGGTGCCCTCGCGGACGCGCTCCGCAAGCGCGCGGGCCTCGGTCGCGATGTCACGCAGCCCCTTCCGGTCGGCATCGAAGACGGTGGGGACGACGAGCGTGTCGCGGGCGGCCACCGCCACGCCGACGTTGATCCGCGAGTAGAGCTCGAGGCGCCCGTCGCGATAGGCGCCGTTGGCACGGGGGTGCTCGCGCAGGGCGATCGCGGACGCCTTGACCACCATGTCGTTGAACGACGGGACGGGCTCGCCTTCCGCGGCAGCGGCCTTCAGGCGGCCCCTGGCCTCGACGGCCCGACTCATATCGACCTCGACCGAGAGGTAGAAGTGCGGCGCCGTCGCCTTGGACTCGGCCATCCGCCGGGCGACGGTCGACTGGAGCTTCGTCAGCTCCTCGTAGGACGTGCCGCCCTTGGCGGTCTCGGGGCGCTCGGCCGCGCCCGGGGTCGGGGCCGCGGGGGCCGCGCCGGGTTCGGGTGTCGGCGCGGCGGGTGCGGCGGCAGCTCGCTCAACGTCCGCCTTGACGATCCGACCCCCCGGACCCGATCCGGCCATCGCGGCGAGATCCAGTCCCCGCTGCTGCGCGATCCTGCGAGCGAGCGGCGAGGCCTTCACCCGTCCATCCCCGGCGGGAGCGGGCTGAGGCGGCGCCTCTGCCGGCGCCGCCGCCTCCTGGGGTGCCTCAGCGCGCTCCGTCTCCGCCGCCGGCGACTCGGCGGGTTCGGACGCCGCCTCCGGTTCCCTCGGCTCGGCGGCGGCACCGTCTCCCGAGGGTGCCTCGCCCGGCTCGCCGATCCTTGCGATCACCTCGCCGATCGGGAGCGTCGCGCCCTCCTCCGCGACGACCTCGATCAGGGTGCCACCGGCGTCCGCCTCGTAGACCATGTTCGCCTTGTCCGTCTCGATCTCTACGAGCTCGTCCCCCTGCTCCACCGTGTCGCCGGGCGACTTCAGCCAGTTCAGGATCGTGCCCTCCTCCATCGAGTCGGACAGGCGCGGCATCACCACGTCTTTGGCCATCAGAGCGAGCCCTCCAGGGTGGCAAGCGCCGCGCTGACCACATGCTCGGCGTGAGGGATCGCGGCCTGCTCCAGGCGCTTTGCGTAGGGCATCGGGACGTCGGCGCCGGTGACGCGCTGGACGGGTGCGTCCAGGTAGTCAAACGCCTGCTCCTGGATCAGCGCCGCGAGGTTGGCTCCGACCCCGCCGTGCGGCCAGCCCTCCTCGACGACGACCGCCCGGTTCGTCCTGCGCACGGACTCGAGGATCGTGTCGAGGTCCAGCGGGCGCAGCGTGCGCGGGTCGATGACCTCCGCCTCGGCACCGTGCTCGTTCGCGAGCGTCTTCGCGGCCCGCTGCGCGACGTCGACCATTCGCAGGATCCCGACGATCGTCACGTCGCTCCCCTCCCGCAGGACGGCGGCCTCGCCGAACTTGAGGATCGGCCCGCCTCCGTTTCCATCGGCGTCCGGGACCTCGCCCCGCGCGCCGTAGAGGGTCTCGTGCTCGATGAAGATCACGGGGTTGTCGTCGCGGATCGCGGCTTTGAGGAGGCCCTTGCCGTCGGCCGGGGTCGAGGGGCAGGCGACCAGGAGCCCGGGGATGTGGAGGAACATCGCCTCGAGGCTGTGGGAGTGGGTCGGGCCGAGCTGGTGCCCGCCGCCGCCGGGCATGCGGACGACCATCGGGACACGAACCTGGCCGTTGAACATGTAAGGGATCGCCGCCATGTGGTTGACGAGCTGGTCCATGGCGAGCAGAGAGAAGTTCACGGTCATGATCTCGACGACGGGCCTCAGCCCGGCCATCGCCGCTCCGACCCCGGTGCCGATGATCGTGTTCTCGGAGATCGGTGTGTCGCGGACGCGCTTCTCGCCGAACTCGTCGAGCAGCCCCTCGGTCACCTTGAAGGCCCCCTGAAAGACGCCGACGTCCTCGCCCATCACGAAGACGCTTTCGTCGCGGCGCATCTCCTCGGCGAGGGCCTGACCCAGCGCCTCACGCATCCGGATCACGGCCATCAGCCGGGCCCCTCCGCTGGGTCGTCCTCGTCCCGGTCCTCGAGCGCATCGGCGGCGTCGCGGTCCTCCATGGCCTGTTCCGGGCGCCGACCCTGGGGACTCTCCCGGCCGGCGTATGCGGCCCCCGCCTCCGCGAGCCTGCGCGCCTCCCCGCCGGCGCCGATCTCCCGCTCCTCCTCTCCCGGGTGGGGCTCGGGGGTTCGCTCGTCGACCGCGTACCAGCCCGGCACCTGATCGCCGACGACGTAGAGATGGTCATAGAGGGACTCCAGCGGAGGCTCGGGCGAGGCGTCGGCGAACTCGACGGCCTCGAGGACCCGCCGCTCCACCCCCTCGCGCATCTCGTCGAGCTGGTCCTCGGAGATCACGCCCTCGGCCAGCATCCGGTCGCGAAAGGCGGTGATCGGGTCCTTCTTGCGCCACTCCTCGACCTCCTCCTTCGTCCGATACACCTCGGGGTCGGCGGCGGAGTGGCCGCGGAACCGGTAGGTGAACGCCTCCACGAGCGTCGGCTGGCGCTCCTCCCTCGCCAGGCGGATGTGCTCGGAGACGATCTCGCGGACGGCGAGGACGTCCATGCCGTCGACGCGGACGCCCGGGATTCCCATGCCCTCGGCCTTGCGGGAGAGGTCGGTGACGGCCGAGTGGCGCTCGATCGCGGTCCCCATCCCGTACAGGTTGTTCTCGACCAGGAACACGATCGGGAGCTTCCAAAGGGCGGCGAGGTTCATCGTCTCGCCGAAGTTCCCGCTGTTGGACGCACCATCGCCGAACATGCAGACCGTGACCAGGTCATCGCCCCTGTACTCGGATGCGAGTCCGAGGCCGGCCGCGATCGGCAGATTGCCGCCGACGATCCCGTAGCCGCCCATGAATCGGCGCTCGGGGTCGAATATGTGCATCGATCCGCCCCGCCCGCGCGAGCAGCCGTCCTCGCGGCCGAAGAGCTCCGCCATGACTTTGTTCGGATCCGTGCCGCGAGCGATCGCGTGCCCGTGCGTCCGGTAGGTGCCGATCAGGTAGTCGTCGTCGCGCATCACCGACGTCGTGCCGACGATCGTCGCCTCCTCCCCGGTGGCCAAGTGCAGGAAGCCGCCCGCCTTCGCCTGCTGATACTGCCGACCCGCCTCCTCTTCGAAGCGGCGGATGAGCGCCATCGTCTCCAGGAGCTCGCGGCAGGCGTCCGCATCTGGCAGCGCGTGGGCAGCCGCACCCCTCCCGTCGCCGGCCGCCGTGGCGGTCGGCCCCGGAGCTACCTCCCGATCAGCGGTCTCAGTGCGCTCTTCGGCCACCGTCGATCACGATAGCCGCTGGATCCGAGCGGCAGCCCGGACGGCCTGCTCCAGCCGGTCATCGCCCCAGAAGACCTCGCCGTCGACGACGACGCTGGGCACCCCTCGGACCCCCAGGTCACCCGCGCGCTCGGTCGCCTCTCGCAGTGCTGACTTCAGCGACTCGCGCTCAATCGCCGCGACCATCGCCCGCGGGTGAATCTCCGCGGCGGCGGCCGCGAGCAGCACGGTGTCCGGATTGCTCAGGTCTCGACCGGCCGCGAAGGCCTGCCGGAATACGGCGAGCGAGAACGAGACGGTCCGGCCGATCTCCTTGGCGTAGGTGGCGGCGCGCATGGCGAACAGCCCGTCTGGGGGCCAGGGATCGGGCCACCGAATGGGAGGAAGGCCGTACTCCGCCGCCCGGCGCTCGCATTCGGCGATGCCGGCCGCACGCTTCGGACCGAGCCCCCAGGACGAGCGGTCGAAGCGCTTGAAGAGGCCGCCGAGGAGGATCGGCTGCCACTCGGGCGCCCCGACTCCAGCCTCGGCGAAGAGGCCGGTGATCCGCTCTGCGGCAAGGTAGGCATAGGGCGAACCGAGGTCGTAGTAGAAGCGCGGTCCGTCGCTCACGCCGACGCCAGCCACGACACCACGTCGGCCGCATTCCGATCGGGCGGAAAGACCGGGTAGAAGACCTTCTCGATGCGGCCATCGCGCGCGATCATCGTCAGCCGCCGATAAAGGCGCATTCCCGCGACCTCGAACGTCGGCAGCCGGAGGGCCGCCGCGAGCTCGAGCTCCGAGTCACTCAGGATCGGATACGGAAGGCGGACGCGGCCCGCGAATTCCTTCTGGTCGGCGAGCGTCTGCGCGCTGAGTCCGAGGACGTCCGCGCCGAGTGAGCCCAACTCGGCGAAGTGGTCCCGGAACGCACATGACTGCGGTGTGCATCCCCGCGCGCCCGGAATCTCGTCCCAACCGGCCGGCAGCGGCTCACCCGGCCGGCCGGTTCGCGGGTACAGGTAGAGGACGAGCGTCCGGGCGGCGGCACTCCCGAGGTTGATCTCCTCACCTGCCGTCGACGGAAGCGAGAGCGCGGGAACGCCCGCTCCCTCGAGCTGATCGGCGCCTCCGTCGTCGACCGGTACCGGGAGATCCGGCGGCAGGACGTATGGATTCGGAGCGTCGCTCACGTCACCACGATAGGCGCCGACGAGGCACCGCTAGGCGTGAATGGGCCAGCCGTCCACGTCCCGCGCAGCGTCCAGGATCGCCTCCGACATCGTGGGGTGGGGATGCACGATGCGGGCGAGCTCCTGGTAGCCGCCCTCCAGCGCCATCGTGTTGACGAGCTCCGGGATCATGTCGCAGGCGCGGTTTCCAACCACGTGTGCGCCGAGGATCTCGCCGTACTCGGAGTCGACGACGAGCTTGACCAGTCCGTCGCGATCGTCGTACACGGCCGCCGCGCCGACTCCGCCGAGCTTGAGCCGCCCGATCTTCACATCGTGGCCGGCCTCCTTCGCCTGTGCCTCGGTGATGCCGACGCTCGCGACCTGGGGCTGGCAGAACGTGGCCCCCGCGACGAGGTTCTCGTCCACCGGATGGGTCTCGGCGCCCGCCGCGTGCTCGACGGCGACGACGCCCTCCTCCGATGCCTTGTGCGCAAGCGCCTTTCGCCCGACCAGGTCACCAATCGCGTAGACCTTGGGGTTCGACGTCTGGAGGTATTCGCTCACCTCGACCTTGCCGCCCTCGGTCGTCCTCACGCCCGCGGCGTCGAGGTTCAGCGGGTCCGTGTCGGCGGCCCGCCCGCCGGCGATGCAGAGGTAGTCGACCTCCGTCTCGGTGTCCCCGTACTTGACCTTCACGGAGCTCTTCCCGACGTCCACGGACTCAACCGGCGTCCCGGTGGAGATCGTGATGTTCTGTTTCTTGAATGTTCGCTCGACGACCCTCGCCATGTCCTTGTCCTCAGCGGGGAGGATCTGGTCGAGCATCTCGATCAGGGTGACCTCGGTCCCGAACCGCCCGTAGGCCGAGGCGATCTCGGCTCCGGAGGCTCCGGCGCCGACCACGGCGATCCGCTTCGGCTGCTCCGGAAGCGACCAAGCGCCCCAGGTGTCGACGACGCGGTCGGAGAACTCCACCCCGGGGATGGGGAGCGCCACCGAACCCGTGGCGAGGACGACGGCGCCCGCCTCGTAGGTCGTATCGCCGACCGCGACGTTTGCGTCCGCGGTCAGCGAGCCCCCACCCTCGATCATCGTGACCTTGTTCTTGTCCCAGAGCATCTTCACGCCGCTCGAGAGCGTCTCGGAAACCTTGGCCCGGCGCTCGCCGAGCGCCTTCCAATCGACGGCGACATCCTTGGCCGTGACGCCGAGCTCCGCTCCGTTGGAAGCGTGGTCGTAGAGCTCGGCGCTGTGGAGGACGGTCTTCGCGGGAATGCACGCGTAGTTGAGGCAGCGACCCCCGGGCTTGTCCCGCTCCACGACGGCCGTCTTCTTCCCCAGCTGCGCCGCCCTGATCGCCGCCACATAACCGCCGGGCCCGCCGCCGATCACGATCACGTCGTAGGAGTCAGCCATCGGGCGCGACTCTAAAGGACCATGATCGCCGAGGCATCGAGAGATGCATTCCCGCGGATACCGCGGTTGAAGCATCGCTCGGACAATGTCGGGCTAGGTTTCGCCGTCCCAGTAGCCGACGGTGCTGGAGCGCCGCACCATTACGTTGTCGCGCCTTCCCTCGGTGAACACGCCGATCTTGTCGCTGTCCGGGTACACGGCGACGGCGGGGACGTTGGCCGTGGAGACGATCAGCATCTTCACGGTCTCGTTGCCCCGGTTGGTGAGCTTGTGCGCTCCCGCGGGACCGGCCGGAAAGCAGACCAGATCGCCCTTTCCGAGCTCCTCCTCGCCGTCCTGGTGCCGCAACGTCAGCGTCCCCTCCAGAACGAGCAGCCATTCCTCGTCCGACTCGTAGTGGTACGGACAGTTGCTGTTGCCCGGCTCGAGCTCGTACACCGTTCCCGCCATCGTGCTCGCGCCGATCTCGGGCGCCAGCTTCAGGTAGGCGGCGCAGTAGCCCTCGGGATCGTCGGCGTCACGCCGCAGCTCCGCCTCGAAGATGTTGACCCGCTCCATGCTCCGCAGACTATTCCCGCGGCGTGCGCTCCGGCATCTGGATCCGCGCCATCGCGCGGATCATGAGGTAGAAGAGCCCTCCCGCGACAACGATCACGAGCCCGGTCCCGATCGCCTCCAGGGTCGTCTGGACCTGGATCAGTCCGAGCGCGGCCGAGAGCAGCGTCAGGGCCAGGAACGCTTGGAATCCGAGCACCGCCCAGTAACGGGCGCGCCACATCCCCCAGGCCATCGCCGTGAGCAGCACGGCCACGGCTCCCACCGCGATCGGGCTGGGATGCGCACCGCGAACCGTGCCGTGGCCGGTGGCGGCGAGGACGGTCGAGACCCAGAAGACGACGCCGATGATCGCCGAGACCACCGCGCCGATCGTCACGATCGCCGGGCGCTCGCCCTCCTGGAGCGGTTCGAGCTTCTCCCGCGCCTCGCGGTTTCGCTCCTCATAGCGGGCGGCCATCCGCTCGCGGCGATCCGCCGCGCGGGCCTTTCGCTTCTGCCGCTGGTTGCGCTGCCGTTCCCGCCTGGCCATCAGCGGACGACCGCCTCGGATCCGAGTGTCGCCCGCAGGCGGGCGGCGGCTGCCTGCGGGTCGCCGGCCTCGCGGATCGCCCTGACGACGACCACGCGCCTCGCCCCCGCGGCGACCACCTCCTCGACGTTCTCAGCGTTGATCCCGCCGATCGCGAACCAGGGGATCGTGGCGGCGCGAGCGGCGTGCTCGACCAACTCGAGCCCCGTCGCCCGGCGACCTTCCTTCGTCGGCGTCTCCCATACGGGACCGACGCTGATCTGGTCCGGCCGCTCCGCGCCCTGAGCCGCGCAGGCGGCGTCCACCTCCGCGGCGCTGTGAGTCGACAGCCCGATGAGAGCGTCGGGCCCTGCGGCCGCCCTGGCCTCGGCCACCGGCACGTCATCTTGGCCGACGTGTGCGCCGTCCGCGTCGCAGGCCGCGACGAGGTCGGGACGATCGTTGAGGATGAACAGGCCGGCGTGCTCGTCGGCGACGCGACGGAAGGGCTCCGCGAGCGAGATGAGCTCCTCCGCGCACCGGGGCGCCTTCTCGCGCAGCTGGACGATCTCGGCACCGCCTCGCATGGCGGCGCGAAGCATCGGGGTCGGGTCGGCTCCGCTGGGACGGCCGTCGCAGACGAAGTAGAGCCTGGCCCGCTCGAGGGCCGTGAGCCTCTGGGCGTGCGTTTGCGCCACAGAGATTTCCTAGGCCGGCGCCGCAGGGCGCAGGCAGCAGCATGTGCCGTTCATTGTCTGACGAGTCTGCCAGCTGGAGCACGGGGCGATGCCCGGACGCCACGCGAGTACCATGGACTGAGAAACGGGAGCCCATGGGCGCGGGCTGAGAGGGCGGCATCCGGCCGCCGACCGTCTGAACCTGATCCGGGTAATGCCGGCGCAGGGATGGTGGCGCGGAACGCCCGGCCCGGCCGGCGCAGCAACCTCTGGGAGCACGAATCGTGCCGCATGACATCACCCCCATCCGGGCCGAGCGCGACGTAGTCGTCCCGCTGCGCCGACGGCGCGGCCGCGACGCCGACGGCGTGCTGGACGCGATCATCGTCGGCGGTGGGACGATCGGGCTCGCCTGCGCATGGCGCGCGGCGCGCCGCGGGTTGCGAGTGCGGGTCCTGGAGCGCGATGCGCCCGGAGCGGGCGCCACCGGGGTCGCCGCTGGGATGCTCGCTCCCGTCGGCGAGGCGAAGTGGGGCGAGGAGGCGCTGGTGCGGATCGCGCTTGCCTCGGCACGCGACTGGTCCGGGTTCGCGGCGGAGCTGGAGCGTGACAGCGGATTGGAGTCCGGCTACGAGCCCCGCGGTGCCCTCCACGTGGCGCTCGACCGCGACGAGTCAGAGGCGCTGCGCCGCCGCTTCGAGCTGATGGCGTCGCTCGATCTCGGCGTCGAGTGGCTGCGACCACGCGGCTGCCGGACGCTCGAGCCGGGACTGTCGCCGAGCGTCGCCGCGGGGGTGCACCTGCCGGGGGAGGCCACGGTTGACCCGCGGCTCCTGGTACCCGCATTGATGGCGGCGGTGGAGGGATCGGGCGGCGAGGTTCTCGTCGAGACGGAGGTCGTCGACGCCCTCTTCGAGGGCGAGCGCATCGCGGGCGTCGTCACCGCGGACGGGCGTGAGCATCGCTCGGAGCGCGTGGTCCTGGCGACGGGGGCGTGGTCCGGCACGGCTGGGTGGCTCCCCGCGCCGGCGCGCCCACCGGTGCGACCCGTCAAGGGCCAGCTCGTGGTCCTGCGCGGCAATCCCGAGCACACGGTCTCGACCCGCATCATCACCACCGAGCGCGTCTACCTCGTGCCCCGGTTGGACGGGCGGTTGATCGTGGGGGCGACGGTCGAGGAGCGGGGATTCGACCTCCAGGTCACCGCGGGCGGCGTCCACGAGCTGCTCAGGGAGGCCTATCGGACGTTGCCCGACGTAGCGGAGCTGGAGCTCGTGGAGACACTGGCGGGGCTCCGCCCCGGGACGCCCGACAACGTGCCGCTCATCGGACCGGGCGCCGTGGACGGACTGCTCCTGGCGACCGGGCACTACCGCAATGGGATTCTGCTCACGCCCGTGACCGCCGAGGTCATCGCGACGATGCTCGCCGGGGATCCGACACCGCCGGAGGCGCATCTGGCGCACCCGGGGCGCCTGGGCGCGGATAGCTCACCGGGGCTTGTCGCGGCGCCGACGGGTGGACGGGTGACGACGTGATCGTCCGGGTCAACGGTCGGCCGGCCGAGCTGCCGGAGGGCGCGACGGTCGCGGACGCGGTGAAGGCCGTTGGGATCGACGGCGAGAACCGTGGGATCGCGGTCGCGGTGGACGGCGAGGTCGTCCGCGGCACCGACTGGGAGCGCACGAGGCTCCTCGAGCGCCAGGCGGTCGAGGTCGTGAGGGCGGTGCAGGGTGGATAGCGGCCACGCCGCACGCAGCAGGGAGCGCGCCGAGGACGTTCGGCTCGCGGCGCCGAAACCGGCGACGGGTCCGGGTGGGGCCGAGGGCTTCGAGCTTGGCGGACGCGTCTGGGGCTCGCGCCTGATCGTCGGGACCGGCGGCTTTCATTCGCTCGACGCGATGGAACGTGCCCTCATCGCATCGGGCGCCGAGATCGTGACCGTCGCGCTGCGTCGCGTCGACCCGGGAGGGAAGGGGTCGGCGCTCGATGTGATCGACCGGCTGGGGAAGTTCGCGCTCCCCAACACCGCCGGGTGCTACACGGCGCGAGACGCGGTGCGGACCGCCCGGCTGGCCCGCGAGGCGTTTGAGACCGACTGGGTCAAGCTCGAGGTGATCGGGGACGATCGAACGCTGTTCCCCGACGCCGTCGAGCTCGTCGACGCTTCCGAGACGCTCGTCGACGAGGGCTTCGTGGTCCTGCCCTACACCAACGACGATCCGATCCTGGCGCGGCGGCTCGAGGACGCCGGCTGCGCCGCCGTGATGCCGCTGGGTTCGCCGATCGGCTCCGGAATGGGCATCGCGAACCCGTACAACATCCAGATCATCGTGGAGCGCGCGACGGTACCCGTCATCCTCGACGCGGGGATCGGGACGGCTTCAGACGCGGCGCTGGCGATGGAGCTTGGGTGCGGGGGCGTGCTCCTGTCGAGCTCCATCGCGCGAGCCAAGGACCCCGAGACGATGGCGACCGCGATGCAACAGGCGGTCGAGGCCGGCTACGCGGCGCGGCGGGCGGGGCGTATCCCGCGCAAGCTCCACGCGCAGGCGTCGACGCGGGACGAGGGAACCCCGGAGCTCGACTAGCGAGCAGCGCGTCAGTCCTGACGGCGCCGGGCCACCTGACGGTCGGTCCACTCGCCCACCGTCCCGACCGCCCACGCCACGCGATGCGCGGCGCGACCGGCCGCTGAAGCATCGAGCGGCTCGACCGCGGTGTCCGGGTCGTTTCCGAGCGCCACCGCCGCCTTCCGGACCGCGCTCACCTGGCGACGCAGCCGGCGTTCCCACGAGCGGCAGAACTCGGGGAGCTTCTCGTCGCCGCGGGTCTCGCTCACGTTCGCGAGATAGGCGAGCAGGGTGGTGACGTGCTCGAGGTCGTCCACGGCGACACGAAGGGCCTGGTTTCGCTCCAGGAACCGGTCGAACACCGCGCCCCGCAGGAAGCCGAAATTCGCGCCGCCGCCCTGGGCGGTGAGGTTCCCGTACAGGTCGTGCCGCGCGGTGACGGGGCCGAGCTCCTCCAGCAGCTTGCCGAGCGATTCCGCGGCCTTGTCCACCGGCTCGCGCGACCCGGTTCCGTCGAGCGCGATGGCGAGCCTTCCGAGGCGCTTTTGAGCGGCGCGGGCGCTGAGGTATAGCTCGCGATAGCCGCGATTCTCTGCCGGATGGAGCGGCACCGCCGAACCGTAATCGAAAACTAGGGCGGCGGTTGGGGCTGCTCGAAGACGACCTCCTCGGGGTTCTTGTCGGGCCGCAGGCCCTTGTAGACGGGGGCGCGGAGGGTGCGCGCGTTGGTCCACTCGCGAAATGCGACCTCCGCGACCAGCTTCGGCTCGACGAAGATCGCCTCACGCGGCGGCTGGCGGCCGGTGAAGGGCCTTTTCTTCGTCCGCAGTGGCTCGAGGAGACCGGCCAGCCGGTCGAGCTCGTCGTCGGTGAAGCCGGTGCCGACCCGGCCGGCATACCGGAGGTGGCGCTCTCCGTCGTCGTCCTCGTGGTAGCCGACGAGCAGCGCGCCGAGCGTGCCGGCGCGGCGGCCCTGACCGGGAAGCCAGCCGCCGATGACGAGCTCCTGGCCCATGAGGTTCTTCACCTTCAGCCAGGCGTGGGTGCGCCGGCCGGGCAGGTAACGGCTGTCCAGCCGCTTCGCCACCAGGCCCTCGAGCCCCCGCTGCCTGGTGAGGTTCAGGAGGCTCTCGCCGTCGCCCCGGTGGTAGCTGGGCGTCTGCCAGTTGGGTCCGTCCAGGCTCAGGTCCTCCAGGCGCTCGCGGCGCTTTGTGTAGGGAAGCTCCATCAGGCTGCGGCCGTCGAGGTGAAGGAGGTCGAAGACGAGGTACGTGACGGGGCAGTCGCCCATGCGGCGCCGTACCGCGGCCTCGGAGGCGAGGTTCATGCGGCCCTGCAGGCGCTCGAAGCTGGGCTTGCTGTCCTCGTCGAAGGCGACGATCTCGCCGTCGAGTACGGCTTCGGTCGATCCGAGCTCGGCGGCAACGGCGCGGAGCTCGGGATAGGTGGAGGTGATGTCGCGAAGCGTGCGGCTCTCGAGGCGCAGCCGGCCGGTCTCGCAGTACGCGATGGCGCGGATGCCGTCCCACTTGATCTCGTGGGCCCAGTTCTCGTCGTCGCGCGGGACCCCGGTCGCAAGGACCGCCGCCATGGGGCGCAGGTGCTCGGGCATCGGCTCCCGGTCCGGGTCCGCGGGCGGATCCATGCGATGGATCATCCAGTTGTCGCCCTTGGTCTGGAAGAGGGCGTACTTGCCCTTCATCCGATCACCGTCGAACACCGCGATGACCTCGTCGTCGCGGAACTTCTCCGCCTCAAAGGTGCCGCGGTCCCAGATCCGCATCTTGCCCGCCCCGTACTCGCCCGTGGGGATGTCGCCCTCGAACTCGAGGTATTCGAGCGGGTGATCCTCGGTGTGGACCGCGAGGCGGTTCCGCTTCGGGTCCTGCGGCACGCCGCGTGGAAGCGCGAACGAGACGAGCGTGCCGCCGTGCTCGAGCCGCAGATCCCAATGAAGCCGGCGAGCGTGGTGCTCCTGGATGACGAAGCGGTTGCCCTTGACGCCCCTCTTGCGCTTCCGGCCGCGCGGCTCCGGCGTCTTCTCGAACGAGCGCTTTCGCTCGTACTCGGAGGGCTTCTTGCGGCTCGCCATGGCGGCCCATGGTAGGCGCGCGCGGTCGGGGCGGCTGGCCCCGGGTCACTTGGGTGCGCGCCCACCTGCCGGGCGTGGATCGAGTCGCCCGGGAGATGGGCCGCGTCGCCTGACACGGTTGCCTCTACAGTCCAGATCCGGGGGCGTGGCCCGAAGGTCGGGCTGCAGACTTTTAATCTGCTGGTCTGGGTTCGATTCCCAGCGCCCCCATCACCCGCTGCCGCGTTTGGTCGGCTGCTTCATGGCGGTGTTCGGGTGGACGATGGACTTTCGGCAGACCCCGTAGACGATCGCGACGGTGGATCCCTTCGCGACTCGGGTCCCGGGTGGGGGAGATTGATTCAGCACGCGCTGACAGGTGCCGTTGTAGTGCGGGTTGCCCACGGTTCCGGTGAAGTGCGGCGCCTCCTGCTCGAGTCCCACTCGCTTGACGAGTTGGACGGCGTGTCCGAACCGCTGGCCGACGAGCTTCGGGACCCGCACCTGTGCGACATGGCGAGTGGCCCCGCCGTCTGACCCGCCGTGGGTGGTCGAGCTCACCGTGCTGGAGGACCCGCCCGAGCCGCAACCCGCGAGCAGACACGCCGCAATGGCCGCCACGGCCAACGTCCAGTCCCGGTAACCCTTCACTCGCCTCACGGGATCCAGCCGATTGAAGACTTGACCTCCCTATGAGGGGTTAACCCTTCAATCGCTCCTCGAGGCGATCGCCGTTGAAGGGTTGGCGACTCCGGCCTCGCTACGCCGGCTACCTGTCCCCTACCTGCTGATATGCGTCCCCACGCGCCCCTGGCCGGCGCCCCTGCGCTCATGTCTCGACCTCGTACTCGCGCACCTCCTCCGGCGTCACGCGGCCCGCGATCTCCACCATCCCGTCGTCGAGCGGGCGTGTGAGAATGCGCGACCCGCGGCCCTGCCGGATGTCGAGCGGGCCCCCAAGCCGCGCCGTGAGCGCGATGGCGGCGGCGCCGGTCGCCTCGTCCTCGGGAATCCCGAACGGCTCGGCGAACACCCGCTCTCGAAGGAGGCTCGCGTCCTCGTCGATCCAGGCCCACATTCCGATCTCGACGTCGCTCCTGGGCGAGCCGTCCAGTGCCTCGACATCGCTCGGCGAGTCGAGCTGGACGAACTCGAATGGCGGCGTCCACTCAGGTCGGCCCGCCGCGTACGTCCATTCCTCCTCCACACGCACCGGCACCTCCCCGGCCGGCGGACGCAGAATCGAGACCCCGCCGCGTTCCCGACCGAGGAGCCAGGCCGTCCCGACCATCGGGTGGCCGGCGAACGGGATCTCGACCGCGGGCGTGAACACCCGGATCTCGCCTCGCTCCGGATCGTCCACGAACACCGTCTCGCTGAACCCGAGGTCAGCCGCGACCTCCTGGCGCTCGGCAGGAGGTACCGACGAGCCCTCGAGGAACACCCCGAGCGGATTGCCCCAGCTCCCGTCGTCCCCGCAGAAGACCCGTACGACGTGTAGTTCAGTCACCCACAGAGTCTGGCATGAGGTGCTTCAGCACCGAAACCGGCAGGTCAGGCGGCGAAGCCGCCGCACACTGGTGTGCTAGTGCCGGAAGTGCCTGCGTCCGGTGAAGACCATCGCCGCGCGGCCCTCGTCGCACGCGGCGATCACCTCGGAGTCGCGAACGGAACCGCCCGGCTGAACGAACGCCCTCGCTCCGGCGTCGATCGCCAGCTGCGGCCCGTCGGGGAAGGGAAAGAACGCGTCCGATGCCACCACCGACCCGGCGAGCGCTGCATCGGCATCGTCGCCGCGCGCCTCGCGCGCCTTTTCGATCGCGATGCGCACCGAGTCGACGCGGCTCATCTGCCCGGCACCAACACCGACCGTGGCACCGTCCTTCGCGATCACGATCGCGTTCGATCGGACGTGTGCGCATACCTTCCAGGCGAACCACAGGTCGTCGAACTGCGCGCCGTCGGGCCTCGCCTCGGTGACCACCTCCATCGGCTCGCGATCGGAGTCGATGCGATCGGCGTCCTGGACGAGCAGCCCGCCGCGAACCCGCTTCAGGTCGCGTACGCCCGGGGGTTCTCGTCGCTGCTCGGTTGCCTCGAGGATGCGTATCGCCTCCTTCTTGCGCAGGACCGCAAGCGCGTCGTCGTCATAGCCGGGGGCGATCAGGACCTCGATGAAGTGCTCGTGGAGCCGCTCGGCGAGCGACCGATCGACGTTGCGGTTGAGCGCGATCACTCCGCCGAAGGCCGACATGGGGTCGCAGGCGAGCGCGCCGTCGTATGCGTCCCCGATCGTCTCCGCGACGGCGACGCCGCACGGGTTGTTGTGCTTGACGATGACGCAGGCGGCGCGCTCCAACTCGTCAAGGAGACGGCGAGCGGCGTCGAGGTCGAGCACGTTGTTGAAGGACAACCCTCGCCCGTGGAGCTTCGCCACCCGCGACAACACGTGCGATCGCGCTCCGGCCTCGACGTACAGGGCGGCCTTCTGATGGGGGTTCTCACCGTAGGAGAGATCGAGGAACCTCTCATGCGCCATGACCCAGTGCTCGGGAAACTCCTCGTAGCGGATCCCGAACCAGCTGCTGATCGCCGCGTCGTAGCGGGCAGTGAACGCGAATGCCTCGTTGGCGAGCCAGTGACGGGTCGCCGCGGTCAGCGCACCGCCGCTCGCCTCCATCTCGGCCAGGACAGCGTCGTAGCTCTCCGGTTGCACCACGACCGCGACGAACCTGTGGTTCTTGGCGGCCGCGCGGATCATCGTCGGCCCGCCGACGTCGATGTTCTCGATCGCCTCCTCCTCGCTGACGTCCTGCCCGGCCACCGCGCGCTCGAACGGATAGAGGTTCACGCAGACCAGATCGATCGGCTCGATGCCCTCGGCCTCGATGACCTTCGCGTGGTCCGGGTCGTCGCGCACGGCCAGCAGGGCGGCATGGAGGCGAGGGTGGAGCGTCTTGACCCGGCCACCGAGGATCTCCGAGGAACCGGTCAGGTCCGAGACGTCGCGTACCTCGATGCCCGCCTCACGGAGCGCCGCCGCGGTGCCGCCGGTCGAAACGATCTCGACTCCCAGCCCCGCCAGGCCGCGCGCGAAGTCCACGACGCCGGTCTTGTCGGAGACTGACAGCAGCGCCCGACTCACGCGGACCTCGTCGCCCGGGGAGGCCACTGCCTCCGTCCCTGCGGACGGTGCGACCGGGTCAGCCATCCGCCGTCTTCTCCGCCTTCTCGATGCGCACGAGGCGCGGATTCTCGGGATCCGCGCGGACGGCGCCGGACGCGATCATGCGGATCGCCTCGGGTAGCAGCTCATGCTCGACCTCGTGAATCGCGCTCTCCAGTTCCGAGCGGTCGCGAGTGTAGGGCACCTCGACGGTCCGCTGCAGGATGATGGGCCCCGAGTCGATGCCCTCGTCCACGAAGTGGATCGTCACCCCCGTGACCCGCACGCCATGGGTGAGAGCCTGGCCGATCGCGTCGAGCCCCGGGAACGATGGAAGCAGCGCGGGGTGGACGTTCACGATCCGATTGGGGAACCGGCGCACGAACCCGGGCGACAGGAGCTCCATGTAGCCGGCCAGGACGATCAGGTCGACCTGCCGTGCGGCCAGCCAGTCCGCCATCGCCTCGTCGCGCTGCGTCCTGTCGCGACCATCGGTCCGAGCGAATACCCGAGTCTCGACGCCCGCATCGGTCGCGCGACCGAGCGCGCGCGCGTCGGGCTTGTTCGATGCAACACAGACGACCTCGATCCGGTCGCGCCCGTGGACCTCGTCGAGGATCGCCTGGAGGTTCGTTCCCGTCCCCGAAGCGAGGACAGCGATGCGGAATGCCCTCAACTGCGGCGGGACTCAGCGGCTCGCCGGTACGACGTCCAGCTCCTCGAGGGCGAACTTGCCGTTCCCGGCACCGTCGTCACCGAGGGGATAGTTGCCCGTGAAGCACGCGTCGCAGTGTGCCGAGGCGGGCACGCCGATCGCGTCGTACACGGCCTCGAGCGACAGGTACGCGAGCGAGTCGGCGCCGAGCTCGGCCGCGACCTCATCGACGCTTCGTTCGTGGGCGATCATCTCCTCGCGCGTCGACATGTCGATGCCGTAGTGACAGGGATGCCGGATCGGCGGCGCGGAGATCCGCAGGTGGATCTCCTTGGCGCCGGCATCGCGGAGCATCGCGACGATCTGCCGGGTGGTGTTGCCGCGGACGATCGAGTCGTCGACGACGACCACGCGCTTACCGGAGACGATCTCGGGGAGCGGGTTGAACTTCATCCGGAGGCCGCGCTTGCGCAGCTCTTGGCCAGGCTGGATGAAGGTCCGCGCCACATAGCGGTTCTTGATCAGCCCGTCGTCCTGGGGGATTCCGGACGCGCGTGCGAATCCGCTCGCGGCCGGGTTGCCCGAGTCCGGCACCGAGATCACCAGGTCGGCCTCCACCGGCGCCTCGCGCCAAAGGATCTCGCCCATCCGCCCCCGCGCGCGCTGGACGACCCGGCCCTCCAGACGGGTGTCCGGACGGGAGAAATAGATGTGCTCGAAGACGCAGTGCGCGCGGCGGGTGACGGGGATGACCTGCCTCGACTCCAAACCGTCCTCGGTCAGCGAGATCAGCTCGCCCGGGTTCACCTCGCGCAGGAGCTCGGCGCCAATGATGTCGAAGGCGCAGCTCTCCGAGGCGATGACGTAGCGGTCGGCAAGCTTTCCCAGCGCAAGCGGTCGCACGCCGTGCGGGTCGCGAAAGGCGACCACGGCGCGCTTCGTCATCACGACCGTGGAGTACGCGCCCTCCAGCCTCGGCATGACCGCCTCCACGGCGTTCTCGATCGGACGCGCCTCCTCCACCGAGAGCAGAGCGGCCATGATCTCCGAGTCGGACGTGCCGCGGAAGCTCAGACCGCGCTCGCGCAGCTCGTTGTAGAGCTCCACCGCGTTGGTCAGGTTGCCGTTGTGGGCGAGCGCGACCTCGCGGCCGTCATCTCGCCAGACCGGCTGGCTGTTCTCCCACGACCCACCGCCCGTGGTCGAGTAGCGGACGTGCCCGATGGCCATGTCGCCCTCGAGCGCGCGAAGCTTCCCTTCATCGAAGACCTGGGAGACGAGCCCGGCCTCTCGGAGCGTCGTGATGTGTCCACCCTCGCAGGTGGCGATGCCCGCCGACTCCTGGCCACGATGCTGGAGGGCGTAAAGACCGAAGTAGGCGAGGCGCGCGACGTCGCGCCCCGGCGCGTACACGCCGAATACCCCGCACTCATCGCGCGGTCCGTCCCGGTCAGGAATGGGGCGATCGATGGCGTCCATCCACGGTGCCTGGAGAGGAATGCTCAGGCCGGGTCGCCTGCAAGGCAAGGCTAGCAGCGGGCCCGGACCACGGTCCCGAGGGAGCGCCAGGCCTCCTCGGCCCCCGCCACGCCAATCCGCGCCTCCGCCTCCGCCGCGACGAGCTCGATCTCCTCGCCGCTCACATGCCCGATGTGGAGCACCGCCACCCCCCGCTCTTCGCCCTCACCCGCGAGGTCGCTCAACGCCCGCTCCGAGCCGGCGACCACGAACCCTCCGGGCCCCTCACCGAACAGGGCCGTCTCACCGGAGGCCCCCCGCAACTCCACGAGCGGATCGAGGTCGGCCCGTATCCCGACGCCGGCGGCGATCGCGCATTCAGCCAGCGCGCACGCGATCCCGCCGTCGCTCACGTCATGGGCGGCCGTGATCCGGCCCTCGCGCAGGGCCCGCCGGACGAGTTCGATCGCGCTTCGGACATCGGCGATGGGTGTGCCCGGGAGCCCGGCCGCCAGCTCGCCGCGCAGCTTCGCGAGCGCCGAGCCCGCGAGCGAGGGCGCGAACGGGCCGACGAGGGCGAGCGAGTCTCCGGCCGCCGGCGCGATCCCCGGCACGTTGGCGGGGTCGGGAAGCTCTCCGACCATGCCGATGACCGGAGTCGGATAGATGGGGCCGGAGTCGGTCTCGTTGTAGAGCGAGACGTTACCGCCGACGACCGGGATCTCCATCGCGAGGCATGCGTCGGCGAGCCCGCGAGTGACGCGGTCGAGCTGCCAGGCGACGTGCGGCTTCTCGGGGTTGCCGAAGTTGAGGCAGTTGGTGAGCCCGAGCGGCTCGGCGCCCGCGCAGGCGAGGTTTTGGGCGCATTCCAGCACCGCCTCGACCGCCCCCCGGTACGGGTCGCAGGCGACGCGGCGGCCGTTGCCGTCGATCGCGACGGCGATCGCCCGATCCGATTCGGGGAGCGTGAGCACCGCGGCGTCGGACGACTCCGGCCGGTGCGCCGTCCGTGACCCGACGACCGAGTCGTACTGCTCGAATGCCCAGCGCTTCGACGCGATGTCGGGCGAGGCCAGAAGCGCGCGCAGGATGTCGTCGGCGCCCGCATCGTCCCCCAGCCGTCTGCGGTTGCCGTACATCCAGCCGCCCGGCTGCTCGGGCTCCAGGTCGTAGAGGGGGCAGGCGTCGACGAGCGCCGTGACGGGGGCGTCACCGACGACCTCATCGCCGGCGAGAACCCTGATGCGCCCGGTGTCGGTCACCTCACCCACCTGGGCGACTCCGGTCTCCCAGCGTTCGCACGCCTCCAGCACGGCCGGGAGGTCGACCGGCTCCACCACGGCGAGCATTCGCTCCTGCGACTCGGAGACCATGATCTCGAAGGGCTCCATGTCCGGCTCGCGGAGTGGGACGCGGTCGGTGTCGATGTCCATGCCCAGTCCGCCGGCCGACGCCATCTCGGCCGACGAGGAGGTGAGCCCAGCGGCGCCCAGGTCCTGGAGCGCCACCAGCAGCCCGCGGTCGAGTAGCTCGAGGCAGCATTCCATCAGCTTCTTCTCCTCGAACGGGTCGCCGATCTGCACGCTCGGTCGCATCTCGACGCCCTCCGCGAGCTCGGCGGAGGCCAGCACCGACGCTCCGCCGATCCCGTCGCGGCCGGTGGACGCCCCGAGCAGGACGACCGCGTTCCCGGGCCCGGCCGCCGCCGAGCGCGTCAGCCGGTCGGTGCGGGCGAGGCCCACGCACATCGCGTTCACCAGGCAGTTCTGCTCGTAGGGGGGCTCGAAGTAGATCTCGCCGCCCACGGTCGGTACGCCGATGGAGTTTCCGTAGTGGCCGACGCCGGCGACGACGTGCTCGAAGAGATAGCGCGAGCGCTCTGAGTCGAGCTCGCCGAACCGCAGGGAGTCGAGCACCGCGATCGGCCGCGCCCCCAGCGCGAACACGTCGCGCAGGATGCCGCCGACGCCGGTGGCCGCCCCCTGAAACGGCTCGACCGCGCTCGGGTGGTTGTGTGACTCGACCTTGAACGCGACCGCGTAGCCCGCGCCGACGTCGACGGCGCCGGCGTTCTCGCCGGGCCCCATGAGGACCCGCGGTCCTTCCGTCGGCAGGCGGCGGAGCAGCTTCCGCGAGTGCTTGTAGGCGCAGTGCTCCGACCAGAGCAGCGAGAACATCGCGAGCTCGACCTCGTTCGGGTCGCGTCCCAGGAGCTCCCGGATGCGCTCATACTCGGAATCCGTGAGGCCGAGCTCCCGATGCCTGGAGTCGCTCGAGACGCTCATCCCCGAAGCAGTATTCCGGGCGGCGCGGCGCTCACCGGCGCCGTCGGCGCCGTCGGCGCCGTCGGCGACGCACGATCGCTCGGGGGAGGCGCGGCCTCATCCGCCACCACCGGCTCGATTCGATCCTCCGGAGCCTGTTGGTGCGCGTCCGCAGGGACCGGTTGCGAGCCTTCAACCGCTGCCTGAACTCGCGGACGCGGGCGCCCTGACGCCGATGCTTTCCCACGCGCTCGGCCTGCGTCTGGAGGTAGCGGCTGATCGCGTACATCGAGTCGTCCCGCAGCTCGTCCGCCGTGGGCCCGCCCCCATCGGCCGGAGCGGGTGGCGAACCCTCCCCTTCGCTCCCGAGCGGATCGGGGCAGGCCGCCAGATAGTCCCGAAAGCTCGTCTGCTCAGCCAGCCAGCCCTCGTCGATGCCCTTCGCCACCTGGTCGTCGTCGAGCGTCAGGCGCTCGTACACCTCCTCGAGGCGCCCTCGCTCGAGGGCCTTGCGGACCACGCGACCTTCATCGTTTCGCTCGAGCTGGCCGTTGTCGCGGGCGATCTCCACCCGCCGGTGGTACTGCTCGAACGCTCGGAACGGAAAGTGCAGGACCCCGACTGGGAACGTCGGCGCGATCACCAGCTCGAGCGGGTCGTCCTCCCGGTGCTCGGCCCGCGTGCGGAGCACGGGTCTGCCCACCATGCCACGGAACGGCTCCCCCGCCCAGATCTCGACCGGGTGCGGGCCGCGGAGGCTGACCCGCGCGCTCGGACGGTGTGCCGCCTTGGGCGGCCGGCGAAAGCGCGCCTCGCGAGCGGTCATTCGGTCGGCGAAGGGCGCGTCGCCCGGGCGCGCAACGAACTCCGTCCGCGGCGCCAGCACCATCCCGAACTCCTGCGAGACCGACTCGAGCGCCGTTTTCAGGGTCCCTGTCGCGGGCCACCAGAATTCGTCGGCGTCGTTGTGGATGACCCAGTCCGCGCCCATGTCAGCGGCGAGACGGGTGATCTCCTCTTCGCCGCCGCGTTTGACTTGGCGGATGCCCCCTTGTATCCGCTCGAGCCGCACGTGCCCCGCCCGCTCGTAGCGCTCGAGGATCTCGAGCGTCCCGTCGGTCGATCCAGTGTCGAGGATGACGAAGAAGTCCACCCCCTGGGCGTGGTGGTAGCGCAGGTTGGCCTCGATGATGTCGGCCTCGTCGCGGACCTTGTAGACCATTGCCAGGCGCAACACGGGGCGGCGAGGCTAACAGGGGCGCGCCGGCGTGCGGCCACGCTTCGGCGACGTCGCGGCGGGTTCATGCGCTAGCTTGGGTGTGTGGGCGGGGCAGGGCTGACCACGAGCTGGACGAGGGCCGCGGGCGTCATCGTCGCCCTCGCGATGGCCGCGCTCGCGATCTCCCTGGGCTCCGCGGTACGCGGGTCGGGGGCCGCGGCCGCGGGTATACAGCCGCCGAACTTCGTGCTCATCCTGGTCGATGACCAGGCGATGAACACTTTCAAGCCCGCCTACATGCCGCGAACCTTCCACGAGATCGTCTACCAGGGGACGCGGTTTCGGAACGGGATCGCGGCGCCGCCGCTCTGTTGCCCCGACCGCGCCGGGATCCTCACCGGGCAGTACCCGCACAACCACGGCGTCTTCTCCAACATCCCGGGGTATCCGGATTTTCGCAATCCGCAGGACACACTGCCCGTGTGGCTCCAGCGCGCCGGCTACCACACGGGGCTGGTGGGCAAGTACATGAACCACTACACCGACTCCGTCGGCACCGCCCCTGCGCCCGGATTCGACAGCTGGTTCGGAATGATGGAGCCGTTCAGCTACTACGACTACGACGTCAGCAACAACGGCAAGCTCCAGCATTTCGGGGACGCCCGCAGCGACTACTCCACGGACGTCTTCACCAGGCAGGCGACTGAGTTCCTGAGCGCGAGCTCGCAGTCGACGAACCCGTTCCTCCTCTACCTCGCATACGAGGCACCGCACGGGCACTCGAAATCCCCGATACCCCCCTGCCGGCTGTCCGCCGCTCCGCCGGACCAGGCTTCGGTCCGCGCAGTCGAGCACATCCCGCTGCCGCGCCCGCCGTCATTCAACGAGCGCGATGTCTCCGACAAGCCGGCGGCAATCCGCGACCTCCCCCGCCTGAGCCACGGGGAGATCGAGCACATCGAGAACAACTGGCACTGCGCGCTCGCGGCGATGGGAGAGGTCGACAAGGAGGTCGGTCTGCTGATGCAGGAGCTGAAAGACGACGGGGAGGCGCGGAACACGATCGTCATCTACACCTCGGACAACGGCTTCTTCTTCGGCGAGCACCGGCTGCCCGACGAGAAATCAGACATCTACGAGCCGGCACTGAACGTCCCGTTCGCCGTCAGGGTCCCACGTGAGTATCGGAGCGGCCCTCGCGTGCGCGCAAGCGACGCCGTTGTCACGAACCAGGACATCGCGGCGACGATGATCGCCTACGCCGGGCAGTACCTCGGCCACCGCGTCCCCACATGCGCCGGCCCCGGCGACTGCCGCCGGATGGACGGGCGCAGCTTCGCGCCACTCGTGGGCGGCAGCGGTAGATGGCCGGCGGACCGTGGGGCGCTGGTGGAGATCCACTCGGGCGATCACCGGTATCACGCGATCCGAACCCCCCGGTACGTCTATTCCAAGCTCCGCACAGGCGAGCGCGAGCTCTACGACCTCGGTACGGATCCGTTCGAGCTCCGCAACCAGGCCGGCGCGCGGAAGTACAAGACGATCCAGCGCCGGCTGGGGGCGCGACTGACCCGTCTGCGCAAGTGCTCGGGAATCCGCGGCCGCGACGCGCCGACGGCCCGGCCGTTCTGCCAGTAGCTCAGCGGGCGGGCGCGAGGCGTCCGAGGAGCTCGCTCACCTCGCTCGCTGGCTCCGCGCCGCGTTCCGGCTGGACCAGGCTGTATCCGAACCGGTTCGCCCGCTCCTCGTACCGGCGCGCGAGCTCCATGTGCTGGCGCCGCTGCCGGGGCCTGAGACGGGCACTCCAGCGCTTGAAGTACTCGTCGTTGATCCCGCTGCGCGCCTTGAATGCCGCCCCTGAGGGCGCCAGCCCGAGTCGCTCCTGGACCCGACCGACGACTCCGGCCGGATCGGCGACGAGGTCCTCGTAGCGCACGAGAGCGAGGCGCTCGATGTGCGGAGCGTCCTCGAGGAAGATGTCGTGGCAGACGAGCCAGTGCTCGAGGAGGGACTCGAGCGACGTCTCGCTCCACTTCTGCGTGGCGTAGGAGACGGCGATCGGGTGGCGCATGATGACGACGAAGTTGGCGTCCTCGAAGAGCGCCTGGAGGAATCGCAGCTTGAGCAGGTTCGGCGGCGACTTCTCCACCAACACCGGCTGCTGGAGGTTCCAGTACCGGCCCCACTCGCTGACCAGCTTGTCCCGGTTGGCGTCGGTTGCGAGCGGCGAATCCTCGGTCATGTGGCTTCGCTCGTCGAAGCCGAAGCGGCCGGTGCCCCCGAACTCCCTGGCGATCGGATAGACGCTCTGCAGAAACTGTCCCTCGTTCGCGAGCGCCTCGGTCTTTCGGAATCCGCTGATCTCGTCGTGCTTCGCGATCGCGCGCGCGAGCAGGGTGGTGCCGCTGCGGTGCAGCCCGCCCACGAAGACGAAGTGGTGCTCGCTCACGGTTGCGCGATCCTACGGCCCGGGGCTACTCGCAGTAGGGCCTGCCGTCGACGCGCCGGTCGCGTTTCGCGATCCCCGCGCACCGGCGCAGCAACTGCAGTCGCCGCTCGAGCCTGGTCTGCGACTCGCTCGAGGGGCAGCTCGTTGGCAGGCCACCATGGCAGATGTTTCGGAGCTCGTGCGGGTCGTTCCGGAGGTCGTAGCGCTCCACCTGAAGCGTGGGCTCGCAGTGCCCCGTGGACGGGCTCAGGATGCGGGTGTGCTCGACGTAGATCTGACGCCTGGTCCGAACACCCGTGAAGTCGCACCTCGCGTACAGCCCCGGGCTCGGATCCCGAAACTCGGTGAGGAGCGCCCGTTGCTTCGGCCAGTGTCCGGACCCGGTCAGCAAGGGCATGAGCGAGCGCCCGTCCATCGTCCGGCATGCGCCAACCGGCGGGCATGGCCTTCCGCCCGCGAGATCCAGGATCGTCGGCGCCAGGTCGATGTTCGCCACCGGCTGCGACGATCTGGGAACCCGCGGGGCATCGTGCCGGTAACGTCTCGGAATCCGGATCGCGAGCGGCTGGTGAAGAGCCTCCTCGTACGGGAGCACCTTCCCGATCTGGACTCGGTGCTCGCCGTAGAACTGGCCGTTGTCGGAGATGTAGATGAAGACCGTGTTGCCGAGCTCGCCCGCACGCTTCACCGCGTTGAACACCGTGGCCACGCTGCGGTCGAGGCCGACCAGCGCCGCCAGCGCGCATCTCCAGTGCCCCGTGATCCTGTGGCGGTCCAGATCGGAGAGCGGTGGCAGCCGCCGCATGAACGCCGGCTTGTCGCTCATGTCCGCCTCGTTGAACGATGGCGGCGTCGGCAGCGGCGCCGTGCGGAACGCGTCCATGTCGCTGGGGTCGGGCTCGGCGTTGCGGATGTAGCCGCAGCGCCCGGGGCGGTTCATCGGCGAGACGTGGGGCGTGCGGTGGTCGATCTGGAGGTAGAAGGGCTTCGGCGACGGGGCGTAGCGGCCGATCGCCTGCACCGCCTTGCGGGTGATCACCCTCGTGACGTAGTCATCGTCCGCGGCCCCCTTGTGAACGAGGACGCCGTTGTCTGAGAGGTTGTAGTCGTAGTAGCGCCCCTCGCCGGAGATCATCGACTGCCAATCGTCCCAACCGGGCGCTACCTGGGCCGGGTCGGGCACCGCGCTCGCATAGTTGTTCAGAAACTTGCCGATGTGGATCGTGTTGTAGCCGGCCCCTTGAAGCCACACCGGAAGGACATTCGTCTTGTCGATCAGCGCGCCGTAGCCCCCGGTGCCACGGTCGTTGTTGAAGACGCCGTCGTTGTGGGCGTACTGGCCGGTGAGGAGCGACGCGCGCGAGGGACAGCACTGCGCCGTCGTCACGATGTAGTCGCTGAAGGTCGTGCCCTGGTCGACGAGCAGCCTGGTGGTCTGCGGCATCACCCTGGGCGTGAACTGGTTCGCGGTCTGATCGTCGGCCTGGATCAGGACGATGTTCGGCTTGGCCGCCGCCATGGCTCCGGGAGCCATCGCGAGCGCGGCGACGGCCGCGAGCGCAACCGCCGGGATGAGCCGGCGGGTGTCCCCGTATCGAGCGCGCGTTACTCGGCCGCGATCGCCGACAGGGCGTCCCAGAGCTCGAGGGCCGCCTCGCTCGAGGCCTGGGCCCGCCAGTCTCCGCTCGGCTTTCCGACGAGGTCGCGTTCGAAGAATGTGGATCCACCCCCTGCCTCGAGCCCCCAGCAACGAAGGGCATCGGCCACCTGCCGTTCGAGATCATAACCGCGGTCGAAGTCGATCACCGGGAAGGGGGAGCGACGGTGCTGCGCGATCAGGGCACGGTTATAGACCTCCCAGACATCCTCCCATTCGCGTGCCGAGAGGCGCGGATGGCGTCGCGGCCGCTCGGCGGCCCGGCGGGCGAGCGAACGGCGCACCGAGACGGGATTGCGGACGACGCCGATCCGCTTGAGGTCCAGTCCTCGCCAGAGGTCTGGGCACACCAGCATGCGCGGGTCCTTGACCGCCGCGGGATCACCCTGGATCGTCGCCAGGATCTCATCGCGGCGCCGAAGGTCCTCCGCGCCGACCTCCACGGCGGCTGGAGGGTTCCACCACGACCCTCCGCTTCGCGCGAGCAGGGCCTCGTGCAGCTCGTTCAGCGCGGGCAGCTCCCGGTTCCCCCGGGGGTTGAACCGGTTGCGCGTCCTGACCGGGCCGAACTCGATCCCGTGATCGGCCAGCATGCCGGCGACGGCTGAGGTGCCGCTGCGGTGCATGCCCAGGATCGCGACCAGGGTCACCGAATCAGGCGCTGCCGGCTCCGCTTCGCTCGAGCGATCCCTCGGCGCGGCGAAGCCAGTCAGTGACCGGCTCGCCGAAGCGCGCCGAGAGCTCCTGCAGCTGAGGCAGGTAGAGCTCGGCCAGGTACGCCTGGAAGCGCTCCGGGATGTCGGTCGCGTACTGCCGCGATGCGTTCACCTTCCTGGAAACGCCCGCGGGGATGTGGGCCTCACTGTCCGAGATGCCGAGGAAGCGGTAGAGCCGCAGCAGCAGGTCCCGCGGATCCTGCTGGATCTCGTCGAGGAAGCCGACGAAGATCTGGTCGCGGCCGAAGCTCCGCTCCCAGATCTCGAACGTACGGACGTAGTCGGTGCGCAGCACGTGCGCTTGGCGCTTGAAATGCCGCAGGAGCTGCTTCTCGGTGATCTCGTCGGGGGAGCGTCCTCGGCGGCGAGCGAGCCCGCTGATCGCCGAGGACCAGCTGCGCTCGACCGGGTCGCGCAGGAGGTAGATGATCCGCAGATCGGGATTGACCCCGTGGACCTCTTGCACGAGTTCGGGCTTGAGGATCGAATAGGCCGGAGTGATCTCGCCGGCGATCTGGCCCGGCCCCGGCCGGAAGATGCTGCGGTACCAGCGGTGGGTCCGCGGTGGGACGAAGAAGCGGATGTCCCACGCGAGCTGGGAGAACAGCGTCTGGTCGCGCCAGCGGTCACGGTAGGTCTCTCGGGTGAGGTATCGCCGAGCCCGCTTTCGCAGATGTCGCCGGTAAAAGGGGCCGCGAGGATCCCCGCGCTGGCGCGCATCGAAGTAGTGGATCTCCTTGACGGGCGTCAGCCAGATCTGGGGGTGCTTCTTGAGGTTGGCGTGAAGCCAGGTCGTGCCCGCCCGTGGGGCCCCGATCCCGAGGAAGGTCGGGAGCTTTGTCTCATGTCCTCGCCGGATCATCTCGTTCGCGCGAGCATCGTAGCCCCGGCCCCGGGATAACCTCCTCCGTCCGATGATCCACATCGCCACCGTCCACTGGGCGTACGACCGCTGGATCGACGTTCAGCTCTCCTACTTCGAGCGCAACATCGACGAGCCCTACCGCGTGTACGCGTGGCTGGACAAGGGCATGATGGAGCACGCTCCCAAGTTCTTCTACGCGACCGACGTCCCCATGAAGGAGCACGAGCGCAAGCTGACGCTGCTCGGCGACCTCATGGCGCACGCCGCCGAGCCCGACGACATGCTCGTCTTCATCGACGGCGATGCCTTCCCGATCGCCCCGATGGTCCGCTTCCTCCGCGAGCAGCTGGATTCCTATCCCCTGGTGGCGGTGCGTCGCGACGAGAACAACGGCGACCCGCAGCCGCACCCGTCCTTCTGCGCCACGACCGCGCGGTTCTGGCTCGAGCTTCCCGGCGACTGGCGCCGCGGCTACAAATGGGAGAACCGGCAGGGGGCCAGGGTCACCGACGTCGGCGGCAACATGCTCGGGCTGCTCGAGGAGAAGGGGATGGACTGGTACCCCCTCCTGCGAACGAACCAGGTCAACCCGCATCCCCTCCAATTCGGCGTCTACGGCGACCTCATCTACCACCACGGCGGCGGCTTCCGGAAGACCGCGGGCGGGCGGGTCTCGTGGATGCCGCATCGCGAGGCCCTGCGGAAGGGAAGCCTGCGGGGATGGCTCGCGGCGCGCCTTCCCCGCCGCGGAAGGCTGGGCTATCTGCGGCGCAGGATCGATCCGGTCCGCCGTTACCGTCGAGAGCTGGCCGAGCAACTCGCCGTGATCAACGACCGGGTCTTCGAGCTGATCAAAAGCGACGACCAGTTCTACCGGCAGCTGCTCGAGCCGGGGCGGGGCGGCGAGCTGGCCGAGCTGCAGATGCCATCGCTGGACGGAGCTCCGAAGGGCCAGATCCCCGCCACGGGAGGGGACCGGGCTAGGCGGTGAGCGCCTCGCGCGCGGCGCCGGTCACGTAGGCGACGGCGGATTCGAACAGGCGGAGGCCGTCCTCGGATCCGCCAACGGGATCGACGGCGTGTTCCGGGTGGGGCATCAGCCCCACGACGGTGCCGGCTTCGTTTGCGATCCCGGCGATATCGCGCACCGAGCCATTGGGATTGTGGCCGGGTGCGTAGCGGAGCACGACGCCGCCGCGCGCCTCCAGCCGATCGAGGTTTTCCCGCGGGGCGAAGTAGCGGCCGGTCTGGTGCTTGACAGGGACCGAGAGCCGGTCGTCTGGCTTGCACTCGCCCGTGAACGCCGTCTCGACATTCTCGACCACCAAGTCCACCTGACGGCAGGTGAAGCGAAGTGAGTCGTTGGTCAGCAGCGCTCCGGGGAGGAGACGTGACTCGCACAGGACCTGGAAGCCGTTGCAGATCCCGAGCACCGGGCCGCCCTCCTCCGCGTGCCTGGCCACAGCCTGCATCGCGGGCGCGAAGCGCGCGATCGCTCCGGCGCGCAGGTAGTCGCCGTAGGAGAACCCTCCGGGCACGACGACCACGTCGATGTCTCGGAGGTCACTCTCCGCGTGCCAGATCATGCGCGCGTCGGCCACCCGGCGGCACGCCGACAGCGCGTCGCGGTCGTCGCACGATCCCGGGAACTGGACGACACCGAACCTCACCTCGCCACCTCGATCTCGTAGTCCTCGATCAGCGGGTTGGCCAGGAGCTTCTCGCAGAGCTCCTCGAGCCGGTCGGGGTCGTCGGTGTCCAGCTCTACCAGGCGTCCGACGCTCACATGTGAGACGCCATCGAATCCCAGTGCGGGGAGGGCGCGTTCCACGGCCTTTCCCTGTGGGTCGAGGATGCCCGCCTTGGGCCTGATCAGCACCTTCGCGCGCACAGGGTGAGCGTAGTGACCGATGCGGCGCTACCGGGTCGACGAGGCGAGCGCGCCAGCGGCGCGGAGCTGGGCCTCCAAGCCCGTCCGCAGGCCGGTCCGCGGCGCCCATCCGAGCTCGGAGCGGATCCGGATCGTGTCGGCAAGCGTCCGCCGGACGTCCCCGGGGGCGCGCTCTCCATGGCGGACATTGGGCGGGCGTCCCGCAAGCTCCTCGACCAGGGCGACGACCTCCGCGAGCGTGGCCTCGCTGCCCCCGCCGACGTTGTAGACGGCCCCGGCCGGCGCCTCGCGCATCGCCGCGAGGGTCGCGGCGACCGCGTCGGCGACGAAGGTGAAGTCGCGGGACTGGCTCCCGTCCCCATAGACCTCGAACTCGCCTTCCTCGAGGGCCGCGACGAGACGCGCGAACGCCATGTCGGGGCGCTGCCGCGGACCGTAGACCGTGAAATATCGGAGACAGACATGTTCGAGGCCGGAGTCGCGCGCGTGAGCGGCCAGGAGATGCTCGCAGGCGAGCTTGGTCACGCCATACGGCGAGATCGGAGACGGCGGCGTGTCCTCGGGTGTCGGATATGCGAGCGCGTCGCCGTAGATCGAGGACGACGAGGCGAATACCACGCGGATTTCACGCGGTCCTGCCGCCTCGGCCACCGTGTGCGTCCCGAGAATGTTGTCGGCCACGTACGAGTCGAAGCCTGCGCCCCAACTGGCACGGACGCCGGGCCGGGCGGCGAGGTGGAAGATCCCGTCGAGCCCCTCGAGCGCGTGATCCGGGAGGTTCGCCGCGGCCAGGTCCTGCTCCAGGAGCGTGAACGATGGGTGCTCGCGAGCGGCGGACAGGGTCGACTCTTTCGTCGGCCGGTCGTAGTAGTCCGTGAAGCCGTCGACGCCGACCACCTCGCAGCCCCCCTCCAGGAGCGCGTCGGTGAGAGTCGAGCCGATGAACCCGGCGCAGCCGGTTACGAGGTACCGCGGCACCGGGGGAACTTAGCGAGCGGACTACCGGCCCAGCATCGCTCCGGCCCGCTTCCGGAGCTTGCGCCCCCGGCGGCGCATGCGGTACCCGAAACGGTCTCGCTCGGCCCTGAGCTCCTGGCGAACCTGTTTCCGCTTGCTGATGTTGCGCTCGAGCCGCGTCTGGTAGCGCCCGATCCGCACGTTCTTCTTTTCGATCCGGCGTCGCGCGCGCTTGAGCAGCTTGCGGGCCTGGTCGCGCTGGCCGGCGGTCTCCTCGAGGTTTGATTGCAGCGATTCGATCCGCTCGCGATTCCGGTCACGCTGGAGGCCGGTCCACCGTGACGTCCGGCCCAGGAGCTGCATCGCATCGAACTCGAGCTGCGCGCGCTCGCCGGCGGCCTCATCCGGGCTCGCCTCGACGCGCACGGCGCCGGGCTCCCTTTCCGTGAGCGGGTCCGGGCACTGGGGCAGAAGGCGGGCGAAACGCTCGTCGCGAACGAGCCGCCCCTCCGAGATGCCCTGCGCCACGTCCTCCTCGTCGAGGACGAGATCGGAGTAGAGCTCCTCGAGGCGTCCCTGCTCGTAGAGCTCACGCAGGCGCTTGAAGCGACCCCAGTCCGGATAGTGGCCCTCGAAGATCGCGACCTCGGTGCGCCGCTTGAACTGGTCGAACGACCGGACGGGGAAGTGGAGGATGCGCACCGGCCAGGTCGGGGCCCAGACCAGCTGCGTCTCGTCCTGGACCTGTTGATCGTCGGATGTACCGGCCTCGCGAACCGAGCGGTGAACGGCACGGCCCGGCGGGCGGAGCACCGACGCCAGGTCGCCGTCGGGCCCCTCGACCGCCACGTCATGGGCCCCCCGGTCCAGGCTGACCACGTTCGGGAGCGCACGATGTGCGACCTTCGGCTGCAGCCGCGAGCGCGCCTCGCGGATCGTCAGCCGCTCGGCGAAGCCCCCGGGACCATCCGGACGGCCCATGAACTCCACGCGCGGCGCGACCACGACGCCGTAGGGATCTGGGATAGCGGCGAGCGCGCCCTGGAGCGAGCCCTCGACCGGCAGCCAGAACTCGTCCGCATCGGCGTGGATGACCCAGTCCGCATCGAGCTCGCCAGCCGCCATGCGCGCCATCTGGGTGAGCCAGCCGGCCCCGCGGATCCGGTAGTCGGTCCCGGGCTCGGAGATCGCCGTCGCGAGCCCGGCATCGACATAGCGACGCAGGATCTCGGGCGTCTCATCGGTCGACCCGTTGTCGGTGACGATGAAGTGCGCGACGCCGAGCGCGTGGTGGAAGCGGAGGTTCGCTTCGATCACGTCGCCCTCGTCCCGCACCTTGAGCGCCATCACGAGCCTGGGGTCCCTCTCTGGGGGTCTCGCGTCGGCCAAGGGACCGGGCATTGTAGGTCAGCATCCAAGGGCCGAGCTGGTCAGCGAGCCGGTCCCCGGCCACGGAACTGCTAGGAATCCGGCGGTGAAGCTGGTCATGACGCTCCTGGTCCGCGACGAGCAGGACATCATCGGCGAGCACCTCGACTTCCACCTCGCGCAAGGCGTGAACCAGGTGATCGTCACCGACAACGGCTCCGAGGATGCGACCCTCGACATCCTCCGCGAGTACGAGACGCGGGGCGAGGTGAGCGTCATTCACGAGCCGAGCGACGACTACTCGCAAGGCAGGTGGGTTACCCGCATGGCGCGCATGGCAGCCGCCGACCTGGGCGCCGACTGGGTCATCAACAGCGACGCCGACGAGTTCTGGTGGCCCCGCTCTGGGACCCTCGAGACCACGTTCCGAGCACTGGACGACCGCGTCGGCCTCGTCGTCGCGCGCCGAACGAACTTCGTCCCGCAGCCGGAGGACGACCGCCCCTTCTGGGAGCGGATGACGGTCCGCGAGCGCGAGTCGCTCAACCCGGTCGGCAAGCCGCTGCCCCCGAAGCTGGCCCATCGCGCCCATCCGGAGATCGAGGTGGTGCAGGGAAACCACCGCGTGCGCGGGCCGGAACTGGGTGAGCGTCTGGACGACGGCTCGATCGAGATCCTGCACTTCCCGATGCGCTCGTACGCCCAGTTCGAGAACAAGATCGTCAAGGGTGGTGCGGCGTACGCCCGAAACCGCGAGCTGCCGGAGAAGATCGGGCGCACCTGGCGACGCCTGTACGAGGTCTGGCAGCGGGGCGAGCTCCCCGCGCACTACGCGGAGAGCGTGGTCTCGGACGCGGGCCGGCAGGACCTGATCGAGGACACGCGGCTGCGGGACTATCTGCGCGACCAGCGGTTGGGTGCCGCGGCGAGCGAGTAGGGGCGGCTATTCGGAGGTGTCCTGCTGGGGCGCCGGCACAGAGGACGTGAGCTCCCGTTCGGCCTTTCGGTGGCGCAGTCGACGCACGCGCTTGAGCAGCCGCCGCCCGAGGGTTCGGTTCAGCTTGTCCCGCACCTCGTCCAGCGTCCAGCGGAGCTGGTCGAGCCGCTCTCGTGACCGGTCGAGCTGGAGCATCGTGAAGCGCTGTGTGCGGCTCATGAGCCGCATCGAGTCGTATTCGACCTCGGCCCGCTCGCGTTCCAGGGCATTCGGGTCGGGCTCGACCCGCACCGATCCGGGTTCGGCGCCGCCGAGGGGATCGGGGCACTGCGGCAGCAGCCTCGCGAAGCGCTCGTCGCGCACGAGCTCGCCGTCGCGGATGCTCTCCTCGACCTGCGAGTCGTCCCACGCGAGCTCCGCGTACAGCTCGTCGAGCCGGCCCTGCTCGTAGTGGTATCGCAGGCGCCGAAAGCGCCCCGTGTCCCGCCAGCCGCCGTGGCGAAGGAAGATCTCGGTGCGCTTGCGGAACTGCTCGAACGACCGCACCGGGAAGTGGAAGATCCGAAGCGGATGAGTTGGCGCCCAGACCAACAGGATCTCCCCGCGATCGCCGTCCTCCTCCTCCCCCTTCGCGCGCGTGCCGCGATGAATGATGCGCCCGGGCGGTCGCATCCCCGCCCAGAGATCGCGCTCGGGTCCCACGGACACCACCTCATGCGTCTGGTTGATCACGACCGCGTCCGGATCGCCCCGGTGCGCGGCCTTGGGCTGCAGGTTCCCTAGCGCCTCGCGATAGATCATGCGCTCCACCCACGAGCCGGGCCCGTCGGGTCGCGCGACGAACTCCGCTCGGGGCGCGACCACGGAGCCGTACTGCTCCGGGATCGCCTCGAACGCCTCCTTCAGGTTCCCCTGAACCGGCCACCAGAGCTCGTCGGCGTCGTCGTGGAAGATCCAGTCGGCCTCGAACTCGGTCGCCGCGAGCCTGGCCATTCGCGTCGTCCAATCCTCCTCGTTGTCCCGCAGGTTGCTGGTCTCGATGCGGATGACGTGGGCCAGGCCCGCCCTCGCGTAGCGCTCGAGGATCTCGGACGTCCCGTCCACAGACCCGTTGTCGGTGACGACGAAGAAGTCGACGCCCAGGGCCCGGTGGTAGCGCAGGTTGTCCTCGAGGACGTCGGCCTCGTCGCGCACCTTCAGGGTCATCACGAGCCGCATCGCGCCCTCGCGCCAGCCGTCAGGTTCAGCCGGTTCCGACGGGCGCTGCGGCTCCCGCACCCCGGCGCGGGGAGCCCACGCCGGGCCACAGCGACAGGTCGATCCCGGGACAGAGCTCGGCGAGCCGAAGCGAGTCCTCGCGGTAGCGCTCGGCGACCTCCTCGCCGACCGCGGGCTGCAGCCCCGGGGTCTGGCGCCCCGCCTGCCTGTGCTCCATCAGCCGCTCCGGAAACGCCTCCGGCGGATCCATGCCGAGGAAGCGGCAGGTGCGCTCCATCTCGGGGACCGGATCGCCGACGCACCGCTCGAACTGGAGCACGAGAACCTGCTCCCGCGGGAAGAGATCGAACACGCGGCGGAGCTGCTCGAAGTAGAAGCCGCGCCAGAGCGCGTCGTTCACCTGTGGGAGCAGCACCCGCGACCCGCGCTCCTCCGCCTTCCGCTGCAGCCGCGCGATCGCCGAGCGGTATCGGGCGACCGGGTCGCGCAGCATGACCAGCAGGCGCGCGTCCGGCGCGGCCTTGCGCAGGAGGCGGATCGCCCAGTGGTCCGCCATGTAGCGGGGAGTCCACTCGCCGACGATCTGCCCGGGCGGCCTGGGGAAGAGCGAGGCATACTCGGCCGCGATGTCGTCGGGCTCGTCCCCGCGCCAGTAGCGGTCGAAGTAATGGACCTCCTTGCCGAGCGGCGAGCGCTGGATGCCGGGGTTGCGGCGGACGGAGTCGTACCACCAGCTCGTCCCGCAGCGCTGGGCGCCGATCCCCACGTAGTCCGGTGGACCCGTGGTCCAGCCCTCGGGCACGTCGGGAACCTGGAGCGGCGCATCCCATGGTTGGTACATCGGCTTGGCCAAGGCGGGGAAAGGGTAGTGGTCGCCGTCCGATGCGCGCGGGCGCTCTCCGACGGCCTGCTTGAATAGTGCGCCGCATGGCCCTCGAATCGGTCAAGCGAGCGCTCCGCCGCCGCCGGCGGACGACCGACCGGCCGCCGGCTCCGTTTGTCGCTGGTGTGTCGCGCTCCGGTACGACGCTGCTGCGGCTGATGCTCGACGCGCACCCGGATCTGACGATCCCGGCAGAGACTCACTTCGTCCCGATGGTCGCCAACGTCTGCGACGAGTTGATCGAGGAGGGCGCCTCCAGCGAGGTCATCCGCGAGCGGGCCCTCGAGACGATGACTGGCCACCCGCGGTGGGGCGATTTCCTGCTCGACCCGGAGGATGTCCGAGCGCGGATGGAGCAGTACGACCCGATCACCACGGGCGACGCTATTCGCGCGTTCTACGAGGAGGCGGCGGCACAGCAGGGCAAGCCGCGGTGGGGAGACAAGTCGCCTCCGTACACCTACAAGGCCCCCCGGATCCAGGCCGCGCTGCCGGAGGCTCACTTCATCCACATCATCCGCGACGGTCGCGACGTGGCGCTCTCTCTCAGCGAGGTGAGCTGGGGCACCGACGACATCACCGAGGCCGCGAAGAAGTGGGTGAAGGAGCTCCGGAAGGCCCGGAGGCGATCGAAGCAGCTCGCGAGAGGCACCTACATGGAGTGTCACTACGAGGAGCTCGTGAGCGATCCCGAGCCGGTGCTGCGACGCATCGTCGAGCACGTCGACCTGCCGTGGAGCGACCAGATGCTCGAGTACCCGAAGCACGCGCAGGAGCGAATGCGCGGCGAGATGGAGCGGACGTTGAAGCCGCTCGGCGGCGGCACCATCACCGCCGAGGAGCGGACGCGCCAGCACCAGCTCCTGTTCGAGCCCCCGAGCCCCAGCCGCGCGAGCCGGTGGCGGACCGACATGTCACCCGAGAACCGCCGGGCGTTCGAGGAGGTCGCCGGCCCGCTGCTGAAGAAGCTCGGCTACGAGGTCGAGTCCTAGACCCGCCGGGTTCAGTCGAGGCTGCGGCCGGTGATGCGCTCGTAGGCCTCGAGGTACTTCGCGCGGCTGTTGGCGACCACCTCGTCGGGCAGCTCTGGCGCCGGGGGCTTGTGGTCCCAGCCGATCTCGTCGAGCCAGTCGCGCAGGTACTGCTTGTCGAACGAGGCCTGCGAGCGCCCCGGCTCGTACTCGTCCGCGGGCCAGAAGCGCGAGGAGTCGGGCGTGAAGACCTCGTCGCCGAGCACGACCTCGGCGCCGGATGAGGAGCCGAACTCGAACTTCGTGTCCGCGAGGATGATCCCGCGCGACTCCGCGTGAGCGGCGGCGTGGGAGTAGAGCTCGATCGAGACCCGCCGGAGCTCCTCCATCAGCGGGCGATCGCCGATGATCTCCGCGGCGCGGTCGAAGTCGATGTTCTCGTCGTGCTCGCCGATCTCGGCCTTCGTCGCGGGAGTGAAGATCGGGTCGGGGAGCCGCGCGGATTCCGTCAGTCCCTCGGGCAGCTGGATGCCGCACACGGCGCCGGTCCCCTGGTACTCACGCCACCCGGAGCCCGACAGGTAGCCCCGGACGACGCACTCGACCGGATACATGCTCAGCTGCCGCACCCGGATCGCCCGGCCGGCAACCTCCTCGGGGACGTCCTCGGAGACGTAGTGGTTGGGGCAGATGTCCGCGGTGCTGTCGAACCAGAACAGCGACATCTGCGTCAGCACCCGCCCCTTGTCGGGTATGAGCGTGGGCATGATCACGTCGTACGCCGAGATGCGGTCGGAGGCCACCATGAGGAGGTCCCCGTCGACCTCGTACATCTCGCGGACCTTGCCGGTCGAATGGAGCTTGAGGTCGGCGAGCGTCGCGGTGGTCACGAGGCGCGATGCTAACAATGAAACAACCAACAGCACCAGCCAGTTTCGGGGCTAAAGCCCCTCACCCACGCACCAGGAACCGAAAGGAGGAGGCGATGAGGGAGATCGGACCCGGCGTCCATCACTGGAAGGCGCGCCACCCGAGGATCCAGGTCGAGGTGAGCTCGTACTACGTCGAGCCGGCGGCGACGCTCGTGGACCCGCTCGAGCCGTCCGAGGGCATCGAGTGGTTCGAGTCCCGGACGAAGCCCGAGCGGGTCGTTCTCACGAACCGGCACCACTACCGCCACAGCGACCGCTTCGCCGAGGCGTTCGGCTGCCCGGTGCTCTGCAACGAGAGGGGCCTCCACGAGTTCGACGATGGGCGCGAGGTGGAGGGCTTCGCGTTCGGGGACGCCGTCGCCGAGGGCATCACCGCCCTCGAGGTGGGCGTGCTCTGCCCGGAGGAGACGGCACTCCACATCGAGGTCGGCGATGGCTTCATCGCCCTGGCCGACTCGCTCACCAACTATGAGGAGCTCGGCTTCGTCTCGGACAGCCTGCTGGGCGACGACCCGGAGGCGATCAAGAGGGGGCTTACCGAATCATTCCGCCGGCTTTTGGACCTCGAATTCGACGGGCTGCTCCTGGCTCACGGCGATCCGATCGTGCCGGGCGGAAAGCGCGCGATCAGGCGGTTCGTCGAGTCCGGCGAGAGATGACTTTGTCTGCCGTGGCCTGACAAAGCCGCCTGTCAACACCTCGTCTATACCCGGGGTGGGTATAGTGAGGACATGGATCAGAACGCCAGTCCAGGCTACATCGACGACAAGGCCTCGCTCGAACGGCGGCTCGCGCGGATCGAGGGGCAGGTGCGCGGCCTGCGGCGGATGGTGGACGAGGAGGCCTACTGCATCGACGTCCTGACGCAGATCTCCGCGGTCGAGCGGGCGCTCGACGGGGTGGCGCTGAAGCTGCTCTCCGACCACACCGACCACTGCGTCCGCGAGGCAGTCGCGGAGGGCGGTGCCGAGGCCGACGAGAAGGTCGACGAGCTGATGGCGGCCGTCGAGCGCTTCGCCCGCACCCGCTGACGTGGCGGACGAAGCGACCGCGGAGCATCGCGCCGGCGGGGCGGGATCGGTCGCCGCCACGGCAAACGGCCTGCCGCCTGGGCCTCGGATGCCCGCGGCGCTTCAGACCTTCGGCGTCGTCGCCCGTCCGGTTCCGTTCTTCGAGTCCTGCCGGCGCCGGTTCGGGGAGACGTTCTCGCTGCGGGTGCTGCGCGCGGGCGAGCTGGTCTTCATCTCCGACCCGCCATCCCTCAAGCGCCTGTTCGCCGCCGATCGCCGCAACACGATCGCTCCGGGCCGCAACGTCGTGCTGAAGCCGCTGCTCGGCGACCACTCGCTCCTCCTGCAGGAGGGCGACGAACATCTGCGGCGGCGCAAGCTCATGCTGCCGCCGTTCCATGGCGAGCGCATGCGCGCGTACGAGGCCGTGATGGCGGCGGCCGCGAATCGCGCCGTCGACGCCTGGCCGGTGGGACGTGCTTTTCGCCTCCACCCGAGCATGCAGGCGATAACGCTCGACGTGATCCTGACTGCGGTCTTCGGCGTCGAGGACGACGCTCGCCGCGAAGCGCTACGCGAGCGTTTGATCGAGATCCTCGCGACCACCCGCTCCCCGCTCGCCATCGGGATGACGATCGACCGGATGCAAGCCCTGCCGCGCTTTCGACGCGTCGCCCGAATGATCGCCGAGGTCAACGAGATCCTGTTCGCCCAGATCACCGAGCGTCGAGATGATCCCGCGCTCGGGGATCGCAAGGACATCCTGTCCATGCTCGTCGCGGCGCGGTTCGAGGATGGTTCGGCGATGAGCGACCGCGAGGTTCGCGACCAGCTCATGACGCTGCTCCTCGCCGGACACGAGACGACGGCCACGGGGCTGGCGTGGGCGTTCGACCTCCTCTTTCGTGCTCCCGACAAGCTGAATTGCCTGAGCACCGAGGTCGCCGCGAACGACGGCCACGAGTATCTCGACGCGGTCATCAAGGAGACGCTCCGCGTCCGGCCGGTGGTGCCATTCGTCGGGAGGGAGCTCAGGGAGCCGTCGGAGCTGGGCGGCTACGACCTCCCCGCCGGAACGAACGTGATGCCGGCGATCCATCTGGCACAAACCCGCCCGGATATCTACCCGCGGCCGTACGAGTTCCGGCCCGAGCGGTTCCTCGAGGACCATCCCGACACCTTCGCGTGGATCCCGTTCGGGGGTGGGACGCGTCGCTGCATCGGCGCGGCGTTCGCCGAGTTCGAGATGCGAGTCGTCCTGGCGACGATCCTGCGGCGCGCGACACTGCGGCCCGCGAGCGATCGGCCCGAGCGGATCGTGCGCCGCAACGTGACGCTCTCCCCGCGCCGCGGTACGCCCGCGGTCCTGGTCGAGCGCCGCTAGCGGTTTCACCACCCGCGATTTGCCGGATTGGTTGCCGTCTAGAGGACGCCGGCAACCGTGGCTAGCCGTTGGTGCGAAGAGCCTCCAAGCGCTCGAAGATCGTCGGGAGGTGCTCGAGGTACGCACCGGGGTCGAAGACAGAGTCGAGATCCAGGTCGGGCGCCCGCTGAGAAAGGAGCTCGCGGAAGCTCGTCCCGTCATCCCACGCCGTCTGCGCAGCCTCCTGGACGATCCGGTAGGCGGCGTCGCGATCCATCCCCGCCGCAACGAGGGCGGTCAGCGCCCGCTGGCTGTACAGCGCGCCATGGGTGAGCTCGAGGTTCGCGCGCATCCGTTCGGCGTGGACGGTCATCCCGGAGGCGAGCCGCGCACCGAGGTGCTGCACGTAGTCGATGAGGATCGTGGCGTCCGGGAGGACCACCCGCTCGGCGCCCGAGTGTGAGATGTCC
>Ga0209382_10000638_pt1 | contig 57132 bp, 56 predicted proteins | sample SoiMetdeltSBSDD5_FD_187599 | JGI IMG/M metagenome (GOLD analysis project Ga0209382, IMG submission 187599) | Bulk soil microbial communities from a Populus tree surrounding site in Tennessee, USA - Soil MetaG P. deltoides SBSDD5 (SPAdes) (version 2) | ecosystem: Environmental > Terrestrial >...
AACTGGCCCCCGGACATCCGCTCCAGGTCCTTGGAGAAGCGCACGCCGGAAGGGCCGAGGTGCGGAAGCGAGCTGGCGAAAGCGCTCTGCATCTTCCAGCTGACCTTGCCCTGGGCGCTGGCAGTCCCGGACAGCAATGCGAAGCTCAGAAGCGACGCACCGACGACCGCAATTTTCGAAACGTTGCTTGACATTTGTACCTCCCCCTAAGAGGAAACGATCATCGCGATTTGTGCGATTTCCGTCAAGCAGCTTTGCTGTTTCCGAGACTCGCCTCGGATCGCCTGCTGCTTTGCAGCAGTCATGTTTCGTTCGCCATGGACCCCGTGCCATCGTAAAGCTTGAGGATCGCGCCGGTGTCGAGCTCCGCATGCCCCAAATGCACCAGCATGCGGTAGAGCGAGAGCGCCTCGGCCATCATCGGCATCGGTGCCTTCAGCCCGGCACCAAATTCGTGCACCATTTCCAGATCCTTGAGCAGCTGGCGCGCGTAGCCGAGCGGAGCGAAATCCCGCTGCTGCATGCGCGGGTAGAGCTTTTGCAGCAGCGAGCCATCCGCATGGCCGCCGGCGAGGCACTCGGGCAGGCGCGCCGCGTCGATGCCGGCGGCTTCGGCAAGCACCACGGCCTCGGCCATCACGGCGTGGCCGCAGCCGACGATCAGCTGGTTCAGCATTTTCGCGACCATGCCGGCGCCGGAGGGCCCCATAGGGGTGAAGCGCCCGGCAATATCGGCGAAGAGCGGCCTCGCACGCTCGATTTCGGCGGGGTCGCCGCCCGCCATGATCGTCAGCGTGCCCGTACCCGAGGCGGGCGGCCCGCCCGAGACCGGTGCGTCGATCCAGCCGCATCCTGTAGCCGCGCGCAGCTTCTGCGCGAACGCCTTGCATTTCTCCACCTTGATCGTGGAAAAGTCGATCACCAGCTGCGGCGTTCGTAAGACGCTGGCGACCCCCGCCTCGCCAAAAACGGCCTGCTCTACCGCCTCGGTGGTCGGCAGGTTGAGCAGCACAAGCTCGGCGTCGTTTGCCGCGTCGGCAGCCGAGGAGGCCTGGCTCGCTCCCGCGGCAGCCGCTGCGGCGACCTTCTCCGGGACGATGTCATAGGCACGGACCGGATAGCCGAGCGATACGAGGCGTTTTGCCATCGGCAGCCCCATCAAGCCGACGCCGACATAGCCGATCCGAAGTTTCCCGGGCATGCGTTACTCCGTTACTCCATGGCGTAAATGCGGATTGCATTGTCGTGGAACAAAGCGGCCTGCTCCAGCGCAGAGAAGTCCTTGGTGATCTCGCGAAAGCTGCAATAGATCTCGTCGAAACTGGCGCACAGCCGGTCGACGGGAAAGTTGCTCGCGAACATCGCCCGGCGCACGCCGAAGATCTCGATCGCCGAAAGCACGATGTCGCGATTGAGTTGGGGGGTCCAGCGCGTACCCGGGACCCCGATACCGGAGATCTTGATCGCGGCATTGGGGCACGCGGCGAGCAAGCGCAGCGTCCGCTTCCATCCGGCAACACCCTCGGCGCTGCGATCGGCGGGCAGGCCCGCGTGATTGAGAATGAGCTGCGTGTCGGGATAGGCCCGGCAAAGATCCGCGGCGTCGGCGAGCTCGCTCCACGGCGCCTGCAGGTCGAAGCGCAGGCCGAAGCGCTCAAGCAGCGCGTATCCCGAGCGCCAGCGCGGGTCGCGCATCGCACCGGGCCGCGGCTTGTGCCGAATGCCTCGGACGAAAGAGTTCGCCGCCTGACGCTCGAGCACGCTCGCAGCGTCGTCGCGGTCGAGCCACGCCTGCGCGATCGCTACGGTGGGAAATCCGGTTGCCCGCCGCAGGCGGTCGACCCACGACATCTCCCCAAGCGGATCGCGCGGGTCCCATTCGGTTTCCACGTACACCGTCTTCACCACCCGGTGGTGGCCGGCGTCCGCAAGATAGTCGGCCGGAAGGTAGGGCCTGCGCAGCGCCGAGTAGTCGCCATAGCGAAAGGCGATCGGCGGCTCGTCGCACAGCCAGGGGTGGTAGTTTTCGCGCGGGTCCCAGAAATGCTGGTGCGCATCGGCAATCGGAAAGACCGCGCTCACGGCCCGCATCGTAAACTAGCCGCGCATGGACCCCGAGCGAATTACCGCGCCGCGCCGCGAGCCGTTGCCGGCGCGCTTCTGCAACCTGGAACGGCTGCTGCACGCCATGGCGGTGCGCGGTCTCGATGGCATCGTCGCGACGACGGCGCTGAACGTGTTCTATCTGACCGGCTTCAACGCCATCGCGCACAAGTCCGACGAGCCGCGACCGTACGCGGTCCTGATTTCGCGACACGCGCCCGAGCATCCGGTGCTGGTCGTCGCCGACTACTACCTGGCGACGTTCCTTGCGCAGCCAACCTGGGTCGGTGATATCCGGCCGTTTCGCGCGGTCATGATGCCGCTCGACCTGCCGCCGCAGCGCTCCGACATCGAGCGCTTCATTCCGCGCGGCGCAACCGGCGGCGCCTGGCTGGACAACGCGCGTCGCCACTACGCATTCGACATGGGCTCGGTGATGCGCGCGGCGCTCGCCGACCTGGGACTCGCGCGCGGGCGCGTCGCCTTCGACGATGCCGCTTTCGGGATGCGGCTCGGGCTCGAGGGTCTCGAGATCGCCGACGGTTATGACGCGCTGATGTACGCGCGCTCGAGAAAGACCGAAACGGAACTGCGATTCCTCGAGCGCGCTACGCGGCTCAATCAGGCGGCGATCGAGCGAACCGTCTCCTGCTGGCAGCGCGGCATGACCTGGCGCGACCTCTCGCATGCCTATACCTGCGCCGCCGTCGAGCTGGGCGGCTTCGTGCGCGATCCGGGCGGGATGGTGTGGGGCCATCCGCGCGGCAGCGATCCGGCGATCGTGCTGCAGACGAGCCTGCAGGACGACGTGATCGAGCCCGGCATGCACGTCATGTTCGACTGTCACGGCACGCTCGACCTGTATTGCTGGGACGGCGGCAAGACGTGGGCGGCTGGAGGCGAGCCCGAGGCGACGGGCAAACGCAACGCCGCGGCCACGGCGAGCGCGACAGAAGCGCTGCTCGAGGCGATGCGGCCGGGCGCGCGGGTGAGCGAACTGCAGGCGCTCACGCGCGAGGCGTATCGCAAGAGCGGACTCCCCGATGCCGACGCGGCCGTGATCTTCTTCCATGGCCTCGGGCTGTCGCACATGGATCTCGAGCAGACGACGGCCGATGGCAAGCCGAACGGCGACTGGACGCTCGAGCAGGGAATGGTCGTCCCGCTGCACCTGCTCGTGCCCGGCGGCGAGCGCGAGCGCTACTGGCTCGAGGAAGTCGCCGTGGTTACGGCAAACGGCGGCCGGCCGCTGTTTTCCTGGGGTGCGGGGCCAATTGTTACGGTTTCGCCTTCAGCAGGTTGACGAACTCGGCATTGCTCGACAGATCGTAGCTGCCGGCCTCGATCGCCGCGGACTTGGCGGCGCAGAGAGCGCGGACATCGCGCGCGGTGCCGACCTCACCCTGCGCGCGCATCGAGGCCTCGGCGAGCGCACTCATGCCGGCCTCCTCGGCTCGCCGCTGCGCCGCACGCTCCTCGCCTTGCGCGCGCAGCCGCTTCTCAGCTTCCTGGTTCCACGTTTCGGCACGTTCGAGCAGCATCGCATTGCGCACGCGATAGGCCTTGAAGCGCGCCTCCGCCTGCTCCTCGGTAAGGGCATTCTTCTCCGCGCAGGCCAGCAGCGATTCGCCGACATAGGCGGTCATGTAGTTCAGCAGGGTGATGGCGCGCGCATACGATTCGAGAAGCGTCGGCGCCGATTGCGCACCCGCCGGTTCTGGGAGCAGCAGACACGCCGCGAGTACGAGCGCCGGGCTGTATCCGCGCTTCACGTCACTTCAGGAATTCAGGCGACACGATCTTCGGCAGGAACAGCACCACGTCCGGCCACAGGATCACGAGCGCGAGCACGCCAAGCATCGGCAGCAGCATGATGATCGTGTCCTTGAGCGCGTCGATCATGCGGATTCCGGCCACCGAGCACGCGATCATCAGGCAGAGGCCGTAGGGCGGCGTCACCAGCCCGAACGCAAGCGACACGATGCCGATCATCGCGAAGTGCACCGGGTGCATGTGCACCGCCTGCGCGAGCGGCTGCAGGATCGTGCCGACGATGATGATCGCCGGGATCGCGTCCAGGAAACACCCGACGACGAGGAATACGAAAGCGATGAAAAAACCAGTCCCGTAGAGGCCGAGCCCCCACCCGGAAACGCCGGCGAGGATCGCCTTCGGGATCTGGTAGTAGGCGAGCAGCCACCCGAACGCGCTCGCGGTGCCGACGCAAAAGAGCGCGACCGCCGCGAGCCGGCCCGTGTCGAGCAGCGCTTCGTACAGCCCTTTGAAGCTCAATTCCCGGTAGACGAACGCACACAGCAGAATCGCGTAGATCACCGCGATGCCGGCAGACTCGGTCGCGGTGAACCAGCCTTTGCCGCCGACGATGATGATCGGCATGAACAGCGCCGGCAGCGAAACTGCCGCCGAGGCGACGATTTCCCTGAACGTGGCGCGTGGATACGTCGGGTAGTTGCGCAGTTTCGCGTACGCATGCACGGTCGCCATCTGCACGAACCCGATCAGCAGTCCCGGGATGATGCCGGCGAGGAACAGCGCGCCGATCGAGACCGTCAGCACGCCGCCCCAGACGATCATCAGGATGGAAGGCGGGATGATGACCGCGAGCACCGCCGACACCGCGGTGATCGCGACGGAAAAGCTGAGGTCGTAGCCTTCCTTGGTCTGCGCCTCGATGAAGATCTTCGACTGGCTCGCGGCATCCGCAGTCGACGACCCGGAAATGCCGGCGAAGAAAATCGACAGCACCACGTTCACCTGCGCGAGGCCACCGGGGAAATGGCCGACGAGCGCGCGCGAAAAGCGCACCAGGCGGTCGGTGATGCCGCCGACGTTCATCAGGTTGGCGGCGAGCAGGAAGAACGGCACCGCGAGCAGGATGAACGAGTTGTAGGCGTTGAACGTCTCCTGCACCAGCTGCATCGAATCCAGGCGCGGCTCGATGACGAGGATGGGCAGGCACGCCAGGCCGAGCGCAAACGCGATCGGCACGCGCAGCAGCATCAAGCCGAAGAACACGCCGAACAGGATCCAGGTCGCTTCGGCCGGCGAGAGCGCAGCGCCCGTCATACCGCGCTGCCTCCACTCGCGCCGGCGTCGGGCGCCTCGTCCATGTCCTTGGGCGTGCGGCCGGTGACGAGCGTGCGCAAGTTGTCCCAGGTCTGCTCCCCGGTAAAGAGGAGCCACGTCACGCCGGCAACAGGCCACGCAATGTGAATCAGCCAAAGCGGCAGCTCGGCGAGCTCGGAGATGCGGTTCCAGGCGAAGCGCGTGAACACGTACCCTGCCCAGACGAACACCAGCGCAAAACCGAGCACCGCGAGATTGCTGACGAGCCGCAGCGCCGCTTGCGGACGCGGCGCGAGCCGCGGCCAGACGTCGACCTCGAAATGGCGGCCCTCGTACGCGCCGAGCATCGCGCCGATCATGATCATCCAGACGAACAGGAACCGCGCCATCTCCTCGGTCCAGATGTAGCTCGGGATCAGCGCGGTGTAGCGCGAGAAGATCTGCAGCGACACCGGGATGATGAGAATGCCGACCGCGATGGCGAGCAGCCAGCGCAGCAGGCGCGCGTACGCGGAGATCAGTTTTCTGTACACAAAAAAACGGCGGCGCGCTCGAGCGCCGCCGTGGCCTCCCTGGATCGGATTACTTGATCGCGTTGATCTTCGCGAGAATCTGCTCCGCGTCGATCTCCTTTGCATACGCGGCCATCACCGGGTCGACGAGCTTCTTCATCTCGTCGCGACCCTGGAACGGCACGCGCTTGAGCTTGCCTTCCTTCTCCATCTTGACGAGCTTCGCCTCGTCCTCGCTCGACTCGATCTGGCGGCCATACGCGCCCGCTTCCTTGCCCGCCTTGAGAACTGCGGCCTGCAGCGCCGCATCGAGCTTCTTGAAGGTCTTGCCCGAGAAGCACAGCGGCCGGATCGTGATCGCGTGCTGCGTCATCGACAGATGCGGCGCGACTTCATAAAACTTCATCTGCTCGACCCCGGCGGCCTCGTTCTCGCCCGCTGCAATCACGCCGTTCTGGATCGCGTTGTAGACCTCGTTGTAGGCGATCACGGTCGGCGCCATGCCTGCCGCCTGGAAGGTGCGGCTCCAGATCGGCGCGCCTTGCACCCGCACCTTGAGCGCCTTCAGCTCCTGCATGTTGCGCACCGGCTTGTTGACGAAGATGTTGCGTGTGCCGCCGCCTGCGTAGCCGATCAGCATCACCTCTGCTTTCTGGTTGATCTCGTCGGCGACGGGTTTCAGCACATCGGCGTCGAGCACCTTGTTCCAGTGATCGAGGTCGCGGAACAGGAACGGCGCGTCGATGAACGGCGCCGCCTTCGAGAACGTCGACATGTGCGCCGGCGAGACGATCGCGTAGTCGACCGCCTTGCCCTGCGCCATGTACTCGAAATACTGCTTCTCTAGGCCCAGTTCGCTGTTCTTGTGCAGCACGAAGTTGACCGGCTTGCCGTAGTACTTCTTCACCAGCTCCTCGAACCTGACCATCGCCTTGGTGAACGCATGGTCGTCGTTGAACTGCGAGGCGCCGTGCAGCGTGACGGGCTGTGCCGCGGCGGGAATTGCGAATGCGGCGCAAAGCGCAGCCAACAGCAGTTTGCTCTTCATGATGTCCTCTCCTCCTTGATGGTGATGCGCCACAGCGTGCGCGGATCATGCGGATCGGTCAGCGTCGCCGAATGCAGCAGCGACGCATTGTCCCAGATTACGAGGTCGCCGACGCCGTACTTGAGGCGCAGCTGGTACTTCTGCTGCGTGGCATGCGCCTTCAATTCGTCGAGCAGGCGGACCGCCTCGTCCTCGGCCATGCCTTCGATCCCGAACGAGCTGCCCGAAACGGCATAGAGCGCGGTACGGCCGGTGACCGGGTGAGGCCGGGCCACGCGATGCCGGACCCAGGCCATCTTCTGCTCCTGTTCCTCGGTGAGCACCGAGGCCACGGTACGCGATGCCTTGTCGAGGTCATCGCGGTTGCCGTAATGGTGCAGCGCGACGAGGCCGTCGATGCGCCGCTTCGTAGCGTCGGGCAGATCGTCGTAGGCGGCGTACTGGTTGGCGAACAGCGTATCGCCACCTTTCCGAGGCACCTCGATCGAATACAGCATCGTGCAGCGCGCCGGCACGTCGAGATAGGAATAGTCGGTGTGGAAATAGGTGCCGGCGTCCGCGAGGCCGACCGGCTCGCCGTTCCGGGTGCGGTTCGACAGGATCAGGATGTCGGCGAGCTCCGGGTGATGGAACTGGTCGATCACGTGCGGCTCGGGCCGGCCGAAACGGCGCGCGAACGACAGGAATTGCTGCGCGGTCAGGCGCTGTGCGCGCAGCACCAGCACCTGCGCGGCAAAGAATGCCCGCTCGATCTCGAGAAACGCCGCGTCCGGCAGCGGCTGCGACAGGTCGACACCGGCTGCCTCGAGACCGAAACCTGCCGATAGCGGGTTGAGCTCGAGCGTCCCGATCATGGCTTCAGCTTCGGCACCTCGAGCCACTTGCGCTGTCGCCAGCTCTTCAGCCCGAGCTCGGCGAGCTGTACGCCCTTGGCTCCTTCAAGCAGGCCCCAGCGGAACTTGCCTTCGCCGGCGACGTGCTTCAGGAACAGCTCCCACTGCACCTTGAAGGCATTGTCGTAGTTCCCATCCGGCACTTCGCGCCAGCCGGCGAAGAAATCGATCGGCTGGGGAATGTCCGGATTCCACACCGGCTTCGGCGTCTCGTCGCGCGCCTGCACCAGGCAGCGCCGCAATCCGGCAACTGCGCTGCCGTGGGTGCCGTCGACCTGCAGCGTCAGCAGATCATCGCGCCGCACGCGCACTGTCCACGACGAATTGAAATGCGCGATCACGCCACCGGCGAGCTGGAACGTTGCATACGCGGCGTCGTCCGCGGTCGCCTGGTACTTCCTGCCGTTCTCGTCCCAGCGCGCCGGAATATGCGTCGCACCGAGGCACGACACCGCTTTCACCTCGCCGAACAGGTTGTCGAGCACGTACCGCCAGTGGCAGAGCATGTCGAGGATGATTCCGCCGCCGTCCTTCTTGCGATAGTTCCAGGACGGCCGCTGCGCCGGGGGCCCGCCGGACTTCGGGTCGCCCTCGAACACCCAGTAGCCGAACTCGCCTCTGACCGAGAGGATTTTTCCGAAGAAGCCCTCGTCCCGCAGCTTCGCGAGCTTCAGCAGTCCCGGCAGCCAGAGCTTGTCCTGCACGACGCCGTGCCTGATCCGGGCCTTCTTCGCCGCGCGGTAGAGATCGCTCGCCTCGGCGAGCGTCGTCGCGACCGGCTTTTCGCAATAGACATGCTTGCCGGCGCGGATCGCCTGCTTCAGCAACCTGGGCCGCAACTGCGTCGAGGCGGCATCGAAGAAGATCTCATCGTCCGCGTTCTGCAACGCCTTCGCCAGGTCGGTCGACCAGCGCTCGACGCCGTATTTCCTCGCCAGCTCCGCCACCTTCTGCGCGTTGCGCCCGATCAGGATCGGGTCGGGCATCAGGCGCGTGCCGTCCTGCAGCGCGACGCCGCCCTGCTTGCGGATCTCGAGGATCGAGCGCACGAGGTGCTGGTTCATGCCCATGCGCCCGGTGACACCGTGCATGATGATGCCGATCCGCTTCTGCGCCATTGCTCTATTTCCCGATGAATTCGAGCGTGACGCCATCCGCGTCGCGAACGTAGACGACCTTCTTGCCCTTGTTCGGGCCCTGGTCGATCGCAACCGGCGGATGAATGGCCGCGACGCCGTAGCGTGCAGCCGCAGCGACTGCCTCGTCCACGTCGTCGACGTCGAGCGCAAGGTGCGCGAACCCGGTGTCGCAGGGGCGCGCGACGACGCGTCCTTTCGATGCCGGCGCCTTGTACTCGATCAGCTCGACCACCTGTCCGGGGCCGCGTACGAACGCGATCTCCATGTCGGCGCCTTCGACCCCCGTTACCTTCTGGATGATTTTCGGATCGCGCGGCGCGCGCGACACGAGCTGGAAGCCCAGGCATTCGGTGAAGAACGCCAGCGTACGGTCGAGGCTCGACACGGTGAAGCTGGTGTGATTCGCGCTCAGCACGCGGAAGCTCATGTGGGCATCTCCTTCATCGAGCGCCAATCGGGCATCGCCCGGCTCGCGTAGCCCGGGCAGTCGAGCGAGTCGATCGAAAGCTCGCCGTTGTCGATCCGCACCCGCACCGCGCCATGGCTCTGCTCGTAGAGATCCGGGTGCGCGGTCAGGAACGCCTGCTGCTCGGCGCGCGGCAGGTCCGCCATGCCGTTCACGTAGTGGTGGCCATTGCGCTCGAGGTGCGTCAGGCCCAGAACCGAGACGAGCGCCAGGTCCTGCTGCAGCGCGAGCCCCGGCTGGATCGTCAGGTCTTCCCCGGTCATGAAGTATTCCGCTCCCCAGGCTGCACAGCGCGCCCGGTTGATCAGCGACTTGTAGATCCCCTTGCACGTCTTCGACGACACGCCCTTGTAGCCGAGCGCCTTCGCGCGCGGGAACGCCTCCAGCGAATCATCGGACTCGTCGATGATGACCGGCTTCTCGATCCCCTCGACCGGGCGCTCGAGCGCGGCCGAGCGTTTCACCGGCTGCTCGATGAAGACGATGCTCGCGACGAGGCGGGCGAGCCGGCGGTCGGATTTCATCCTGTGCCACAGCTCCGCGACGCCGGCCATGTCCCCGTATTGCTCGTTGCCGTCGAGCGACACATGGTACGGATCCGCCGTGCGGTCGAGCACCGCGGCGATCGCTGCGAGCCGCTCGACGTCGGCGCTCGCGTCGCCGCCGACCTTCAGCTTGAACCAGCGATGCCGATAGCGCGCGACGACTTCCTCGAGTGTCTCGGGCAGGCCGTCGTCGACGCGCACCTTGATGTCGGCGGCGGTGATCGGATCGACCAGGCCCACGGTGTGGCGCGCGGCGATTCTCCACAGCGGCTTCAGGCCCGCAAAGAACGATGGCAGGTCGATGCCCTCGAACGGCTCCGCACCGATGATGTTCTGCTGGATCGCCTTGTAGAACGAGATGCCGAGCGCGCGCAGCAATGCGTCGAGCACTGCGCGATCGATGAGCGCCGGACCGTAGTTTTCGACCAGCCCCTTTCCGGGAGAGGAATGGCGCCACGCGGTCTCGGCGCCGTGCGCGAGGTAGCACTCGCGCGCCGCGCGCAGCGAAGCGCGCAGCTGCTCGTAGTTGTCCTCGTTGGAAAGCGCCGGGTCCTTGTCGAACCACTTCGGCGCGAGCAGCTCGGCCGCTGCGCCTTCGCCTTCGCGGCCATCCTCGGTGCGGATGCGGCAACGCACGAACGCCTGCGGCGACTCGGTCAGCGTCACGACGCCGAAGCGGAACGGCATGCGCAACCGCACGTCGCGCTCGAGAAAATCGAGCGCCTCGATTCTCAGCTTGACTGAGCCCAGTGCGCGTTCCATGATTTAACCGGTTCGTTACATTGTCAGCGGAGCCCCGATGGCGAGTCAAGAAACGCGGTTGACGCAGGCGATCGCCTACTACACGCCGAGCGTGCTGGTGATGCTCGGCCTGCTCGTCGCGTGGCAGCTCGCCGTGGACATCGGCGGCGTCAAGGAATACATCCTGCCCTCCCCGATCGCGGCGGTGAAGGCGTACTTCCGGCCGAACTACCAGTGGACGGTCAACTTCCTGACCACGCTGTACGCCGTGCTCGGGGCGTTCGTGCTCTCCGCGGTGCTGGGCATAGCGCTCGCGGTGGTGATCGTCTGGAACGACCTGCTGATGCGCAGCATCATGCCGGTGCTGGTGCTGTTCAACACGCTGCCGAAGGTCGCGCTCGCGCCGCTGTTCGTGATCTGGCTCGGCTACGGCGTCTGGCCGAACATCGTCATCGGCACCACGATCGCGTTCTTCCCGATGGTCGTCAACACCGCGGTCGGCCTCGCGACCGCCGAGCCCGAGATGCTCGACCTGGTGCGCACGCTGCGCGCGAGCCGCTGGCAGGTGTTCATGAAGATCCGCTTCCCGAACGCGGTGCCCTACATCTTCACCGGGTTGAAGCTGAACGCGACGATGAGCGTGATCGGGGCGATCGTCGGCGAGTTCGTCGCGTCCGAGCGCGGCCTCGGCGCGCTGATCATCACCGGCGGCGTGACGCTCGAGACGCCGTCGATCTTCGCGTCGCTGATCCTGATTTCGGTGCTCGGGCTGGTACTCTACGGGATCGTCGTCGCCGTCGAGCATCTGGTCGCGCCCTGGGCGTACCGTGCCGACGCCGTCCACTAAGGACCAGGAGACCCATCATGCTGAGACTCTTCGCCGCTCTGGCACTCGCGATTGCCTTCCCTGCGCTCGCGCAGGACAAGTTCACGCTGCAGCTCAACTGGTTCCACCTCGCCGACCATTCGCCGATCTACCTGGCGCTGAAGAAGGGTTACTACAAGGAAGAGGGCCTCGATCTGACGGTGCTGCGCGGCGCGGGCTCGGCCGACAGCGCGAAGAAAATCGACCTGAAGCAGGCAGACCTTGGTATTTCGGATGCGCCGACGGTGATCACCGCGATCTCGAAGGGCGCGGACCTGAAGATGGTAGCGGTGGTGTTCGACAAGGCCGGCAACAACGTGTTCTTTCGCAAAACCGCGAACATCCAGAAGCCGCAGGACCTGATCGGCAAGAAGATCGCCGTTCCGCCCGCCGACTCGCACCGCGTGCTCTGGCCCGCGTTCGCCGCAATCAACAAGCTCGACCCGAACGGCGTGACGCTCGTCAACGTCAAGCCCGAGGGCAAGCAGGCGATCGTCGCCGGCGGCGAGGTCGACGCCGCATTCGACCTGTATACGAGCTATGCGATCTGGGAGAAGGTGCTCGGCAAGGGCCAGGTGGGACACCTGCTGTGGGCCAATTACGGCCTGCCGATCTACGGCCACACCTATTTCGTCAACACCGAGCTGGAGAAGAAGAATCCGAAGCTGATCGAGCGGTTCCTACGCGCCACGCACAAGGGCTGGCGCGACGCCGCGGCCAATCCCGCCGAGGCAATCGACGCGATGGCCGCTGCAGTTCCGGGGCTCGACCGCGACGCGCTGCTCGCGACGACGCCGCAGATCTACGACCTGTGCATCACCGAGCGCTCGCGCCAGCACGGCATCGGCTGGATCGAGCAGGACCTCATGCAGCGCACGATCGACATCACGTTCGCGCAGAACAAGCCCGACAAGCCGGTGAAGGTCGGGGACGTCTTCACCAACGCCTACTCCAGCAAGATCATGCCGGTGAAGTAGGCTTGGGCGCGGCCAGTTGCGCCGGGTCGTAGTAGAAGCGCTCTTCTGCGACCCGGTCGCCGCGCCAGCGCTGCAGCGCGAGCTCGTCCATGCGGAGGCGCGTGCCGTCCGGCCGCGTGAATTCGAAGATCCAGTGGATCACGACCTGATCGCCGTCGACGAGCCACGACTTGACCGGCAGCGTGCGGATTTCCCTGAACGTTGCCATCACGCCACGCTCGTGCGCGACGAGCGCCTGCAATCCAACGCGCGGCCGGTTGCCGTTTTCCTGCATCGTCGCATCCTCGGCGTAGAACTCCTGCAGCGCTTCGACGTATTTGCCCTGCTCGACGCGCGCGATCAACTCGGCGACGCGCTCGCGGCTAGGCATTCGGCACGAGCGGCACGAAGTCGTATTCGCCGATTCCCTGCAGCACGAGGAACGTCGCCGATTCTTCGCCGCCGTTCGTGACGAGGTGCGGGCGGCGCGCCTTGACGGTCAGCGTCTCTCCTGTTGCGAGCCGCACTTCCTCCTTCGGCTCGCGCAGGAAAATGCGCAGGCTTCCCTGCAGCACGTAGAACGTGTCCTGCACGTTGCTGTGGTAGTGCCACGGCACTTTCTGCTTCTTAGAGATCTGCAGCTCGGTGATGCGAAAACCCGGCCGCGCGGCATGCTCCGCGCGACGCTCGACCTCGTAGAGCGCGCTTGCATCCTTGATCGCTTCCATCGTGACCTCCCGTCAGTCCGCGTCCTCGTGCAAGCTCTGCCCACGCGCGAGCCTGCGCGCCACGTCGGCGGTCTGCAGTTGCGCGCGCGGCGTCGGCGAGTGCGCGGCGAGCCAGCGCGCGACGGCGACGAGGATTCGCCGCCCTTCCGCCGTATCACCCCATTCGCGCCACTGGCGCACGGCGGCCTCGAGAATCTGCAGCGTGTGAAAGCCGGCGTCTTCGCGCAGCACTGCGCGACCGAGCGTCGCGACGAGCGCGTCACCCGGATGTCCGAGCGCGAGCGCGCGAGCGACGAGACGAGCCGCGTCGCGCACCGAGCCCTGCCGGTCGAGCGCGGCGAGAAATGCATCGTTGATGCCATCGGCATCGCGCGGCAAGTCGTCGAGCGTTTCTTCTTCGGGCAGTCGCGCCGGCGGAACGTTCAGAAACCGGATCAGCCAGAGGCGCATCGCGCCATGAAAAACACCGCGCAACGCCGCGGGCGTGTCCGCGCCGATGCGTTTCAGCAGCTGGTGCAGCCCGTTGCAGTAGGTAAACGCATGGTGCGCAGTGTCCCAGTCGGAGTGCTCGTTCGAGATGCCGAACCGCGCGACGCGCAGCGCCGCTGCGTAGGCAAGCGAGCGCCCGAGGTCGACCCCTCGCGCGCCCGCCCGAATCGCGTCTTTCAGCGTCTCGACGATCGCGTTCGGGTCCTCACCGAGAAGCGCATCCGCAAGCCTCGAGTGCGCAGACCACGATCCGCGCCGCGCCTCGCCCGCTGCGAGCAGAGCCGGAAGCTCCTCGAAAGCCGCCTCGCAAAGCGGAATCAGGTCGACCGGATTGCGCCACGAGTCGCTCTCCTCTGCGCCGCGCGCTTCTACAAGAGGGCGAACCAGACTCGGCAGTACGTCTGCTGCGTGCTCCCAGCCGATCTGATCGAGCAGCTCGAACCCTTTGTTGATGAAATCGAGCGCGTGCCCGCCGTCGGCGAAATAGCGGTCGGAGACCGCCTCCAGCAGGAGCCGCGCAACCTCGCCCGAAGCGGTTCCCGCCGAGATCGCCGTCAGCAGCGTTCGCTCCGCGCCATCGCGATGGCGCACCCGGGTCCATTCTCGCAGCCAGCGCGCAAGCGTTGCGATGTCGCGCGCGGAATCGGCCGGAAGCGGGTGACGCGAGCGCCGGGCAGGCGCACCCGCGCAATCGTCTGCGACCCAGCGCAGCCCCTGGTAGAGCGCAAGGTAGCGCTCTTCTTCCTGCAGCGCCGGCAGCAGATTCGCCAGCGCCGCAAGCACGGTCAGTCCTCCACCCCAGTCGTCGCGCGACTTCGCGCCGAAAAGCGCCGCCGCGCGCACGACTTCCACGTCCGCCACCCCGTCGGCACCGAGGCCGAGCACTGCTTTTGCGAGGATCAGCGGGATGTTCTGTTCCAAGCCCTCGCGCAGGCGGTTATGCCAGTGCGCGGCCCCGTCGGCGTACCCTGCGCGCGCTCCGATCCAGACCACGCCGTCGCGCACTTCGACCGGTGCGGTCGGCACATCGTCGGCCCAAGGATCGAACGTGCCACCGGTCGCGAGGTCGAAGCGCGCGTGATGCCAATGGCAGGTCAGGATGCCGTTCTCGACCGAGCCGCGGTGCAACGGAAAACCGAGATGCGGGCAGCGGTTGTCGAGCGCGAATACGCGGTCGTTGTCGTGCACGACGACGAGCGGGCCGTGCGGGCCCGCGGCCTGCACGATCCGCTTGCGCTTCAGTTCCTCGAGCGGGCAGACCCGGATGAATTCACATGGAGTCGGAAGCGCGGCCACGCAGCGAGTCTAGTCCCTCGGCGCTCGGCTGCTCAAGAGGCTTGGCTACAATGCACGCGTCATGAGTGCTGAATCCACCGCTTTTCGCGCCGTCGTGCGCGTCACCGGAACCGGCCGGCTCGAGGAATTTCGCGAGCACGTGCGGTGGCTGATGGTGCGCGACGTCGACGCGGAGGCCTTTACGGAGCATCACGCCGAAGGCGCGCTCGAGTACCGTTTCGAGCCGAAGCTCGGCATCCCGTTTCCGACGTTCGTCGCAGCCTCGGGTGAATACCCGGAGCTGCGCGTCGAAGCGGTGTGGGAACACGCCGGCAAGCGCGGCCGGGCAGTGATCGAGAACGGGCGCGTCGTCGAAAAGGAATAGCGCGGTGGCAGAGGCGGTTGCACTCCTGCTGATCGCCGCGGCAGCGCTGCTGTGGGCCGACAGCCTGCGCGCACGCGAGCGCGCGGTGCGTGCCGGGCGCAACGCGTGCTCGCGCTACAGCCTGCAATTCCTCGACGACACGGTGTCGTTCGCGCGCATGCGCCTCGCGCGCGACGGCGAAGGCCGGCTCAAGATCGCGCGAACCTACACGTTCGAGTTCTCCGACACCGGCAATAACCGGCGCGACGGCGCAATCGTGATGCTGGGCGGCGAGGTGCAGGACCTGCGCCTCGAGCCCTATCGCCTGCACTAGCCGCGGAAGAGGTCGCGGAAGAATCCCTTGACGCTGCGCCCGACGTCGGCTGCGCCTTCCTTGAACTCACGCCAGCCGCTTTTCACGCCGGACTTCGTGTCCTTCGCGGCCTCCTTGATCCCGTGGCCCGCATCGCGGGCCGTCTCCTTGACCTCCCGGCCCGCGTGCCGCGCGCCGTCCTTGATGTCCTGCTTGATCTCCTGTGCCGCCCTGGGCTCCGCTTTCGCCTCGTCGGACGCTGCGGCCCTGCACGGGAGCCCGGCAATGAGCAGGGTTGCCGCCAGTACGACGAAGTCGCTTCGATATCTGCGCATGAGTTCCTCCGTTTGCCCGGATAAACGGTTGGACAACCGCCAGCGAATAGAAATCCCCAGCCTGGGGAACTGAACGATCGATCGCGCTACGCCCGGGTTACGAGTCTTGCGTTCTGTCGACCCGCGGAATCGAAGTTGGACGGATCCAGCCAGCGCTCGAACGCGGTACGGATCGACGGCCACTCGCGGTCGATGATCGAGAACCACGCGCTGTCGCGGCTCTGGCCCTTGACGACCATATGCTGCCGGAAGACGCCTTCGAAGGTGAACCCGAAGCGCAAAGCCGCCGCCTTCGACGGCTCGTTGCGGTCGTTGCATTTCCATTCGAAGCGGCGATAGCCGAGCTCGTCGAACACGTAGCGCGCCGCGAGGTAGAACGCTTCGGTGGAAACGCGCGTGCGCGCGACCGCCGGCCCCCACAGGATGTTGCCGATCTCGATCACGCCGTGCTCGGGGACGACGCGCATCAGCGCCTGGCGTCCCGTTGCCTCGCCGGTCGCGCGATCGATCACGGTATGAAAGAGGTAGTCCTCGCTCTTCATCCCGCGCTCGATCCATGCGCGCAGGTCGGCGAGGTTCGCCGGCGGCACGTCGAACAGAAAGCTGAAACGCCCGGGATCTGCGATGGCGACGCGATACAAAGCTTCGGCATGCGCGAGCGAAAGCGGCTCGAGTCGCGCGTAGCGCCCGTCGAGCGCGGTCCGTTGCGGCCTCGGTCTGGGGAGCGCGTTCATCGTTCCTGCAGCGCCTCGAGAATGCCGCGTACGTAGCCGATCGCGCGCGCCGCAGCGCCGGGCCCGTCCGGGACGTAGTCGAACGGCTCGATCGCGATATCGCCCGAGTAGCCGTGGCGCACGAGCGCGCCGATCAGCGGCGCGAAGCGCTGCTCGCCCTGCCCAGGGCCGCGCCGATTGCGGTCGTTCAGCTGCACGTGCGCGATCATCCCCTGCGGCAGCCAGCGGTCGACGAGCGCAGCGAGCGGCGCAGTCTCCATCCGGCCCGCCGCGCTGCAGTCGAGCATGCTGCGCACGGCGCGGCTGCCGATCGCTTCCACGAGCTTCGCCGCGTCCTCCAGCGTATGGATCAGCGGGGTCTGGTCGGCCGAGAGCGGCTCGATGCAGTAGATGACGCCGGCTTTCTCGGCGTGCTCGGCGATCGCGGCGAACGATTCCTGCGCGCGAGCGAGCGCCGCGGGACGCGTGTCTCCGGGATCGACCCTGCGCTGGTGCGGCGAGCCGTGCACCAGATAGCGGCCGCCCAATTCCGCGCACTGGTCGATCAGCGCGCGCATCACGTCCACCGTCTTCGCCCGGACCGCGTCGTCACGCGTGCTGATCGAGAGCCCGGCGGGCTTGACGAGCAGCCAGTGCAGGCCGGTGATGCGTACGCCTGCATCCTCGGCCGCGCTGCGCGCGGCTGCGATCTGCGCGCCACCGAGCCGGTGCGGCTCGTCCGAGAGCGTATACGGCGCGATCTCGAGGCCATCGTAGCCGAGCTTCGCCGCGTACTCGCACTGCTTGGGGAACGACATCGGCGCGATGACTTCGTTGCACAACGCGATCCTCATGCCCTTCTCCGGAAGAGTTCCATGAACGCGGCCCAGCCGGCCCTGACCCGGCGGTTGACGGCGGGGATGTACATCAGAATGGTGAAAAGTGTAATCGCAAAGAGCAGCGCGCAGACCGGCCGCGCAAAGAACGGCGTCAGGTCGCCGTTCGAGATCTGCAGGCCGCGGCGCAGGCTCTTGTCGAGGATGTCGCCGAGCACGAGGCCCAGAACGAATGGCGGCACCGGGTAATTCTGCTTGCGCAGCACGAACATGATCACGCCGATCGCGCACATCAGCCAGACATCGAACAGGCGCGCGGCGATGGCGAACGAGCCGACCGTGCAGAGAACGAAAATCACCGGCATCACGTAGGAGCGGGGAATCAGGATCACCGCGAGCAGCGGCCGCACCAGGAACAGCCCGAAGAACAGCATCCCCAGCGTCGCGAGCGTGGTCATCGCGACGACGTCGTAGACGAATTGCGGATGGTTGACCATCAGCATCGGCCCCGGCTGCACGCCATGGATCATCATCGCGGCCATCAGCACCGCGGAGGGCGCCGAGCCCGGGATCGCGAGCGCGAGTGCCGGGATGATGCCGCCCGGGATCGAAGCGTTGTCGCCGGTCTCGGCGGCCATCAACCCCTCGACCGAGCCCTTGCCGAACTCGTCTTTCTCCTTGCTTGCGCGCCGCGCCGCGGCATAGGAGGACCATGCGGCCATGTCCTCGCCGACGCCCGGCAGGATGCCGATGTAGACGCCGATCACGCCCGAGCGCAGGATCGTGCGCCAGTACTTGAACACGTCGGCGATGCGCGGCAGTACCGAGTCGACCGCGTTGACCATCGCCTTTTGCATCTTCTCGGAAAGCACGATCAGCACCTCGCAGAAGCCGAACGCGCCGACGAGCGCCGGAATCAGCGTGACGCCGCCCGACAAGTCGTGCCAATCGAACGTGAAGCGGTCGTACGCGTGGATCCCGTCCTGCCCGATCAGCGTCGCAAACAGGCCGAGCAGGCCCATCATCCAACCCTTCAGCGGATCGCTGCCGGCGATCGATCCCGACATCAGCACGCCGAACAGCGCCAGCCAGAAGAACTCGAACGCGCCGAACGAGAGCGCGACTTCGCCGAGCGTCGGCGTGAGCAGCGCAAGGCACACCACGCCGAATAGCGATCCGACGACCGAGCCCGTGGTCGCGATGCCCATCGCGCGCCCCGCCTGGCCCTTGCGCGCGAGCGCGTAGCCGTCGAGGCACGCCGCGGCATTCGCCGCGGTGCCGGGGATGTTGAGCAGGATCGCGGTGCGGCTGCCACCGTAGATCGTGCCTACGTAAGCGCAGATCAGGATCAGGATGGCGTCGTTCGGCGCCATCTTCACCGTCAGCGTGGTCAGCAGCGCGATGCAGAGCGTCGCCGACAGGCCGGGCATGCAGCCGACCAGCACGCCGACCAGCGTCGCGCCGAGCGTATAGACGATCGGCCAGAACGACAGAAAGCCGCCGAACGACTTGCCCAGCGCGGTCAGGCCGTCGAACATACTTAAGGCAGGCGCACCAAGAACACGAACTGGAAGAGGGTGCTGATGACCGCAGCAGCACCCACTGCAACCAGAGCCGCGACTGCCAGGCCGCGGCCCACCTCGCCCTTCGCCTTGCGCTCCGGATACTGCACGACCGCGATCTGCGCGAAAAGGTAGACGGCCGCGGCGACCGGGAATGGCAGGCCGTGGCCGACGAGGCCGATCGCGAAACCGAGCGCGAGCACGAGCGCGATTCCCCCGCGGCGCAGCGTGTCCGGCTGCAACAGCAGCGGCGGCCGCTGCGGCGATCCGAGCGCACCTTCGCGGAGCGCGCGTATCGCGAGCACCGCGCCGCAGAGCACCATCAGCACTCCGAGGATCCCCGGCACGAGGCCCGGCGCGGTGTAGAAGCTCACGCCCAGGCGCTCGAGCCGGTCCATGTTCCAGGAGCCGACAGCGATCGCGCCGCCGAACAGGATCCAGAAGAGCCCGCCCCAGAGGTCGGCTCTCGCCGACGGGCGCGCGCCTTCCTCGATCTCGAACATGGCCTACAGCTTCGGGAAGCCGAGCTTCTCCGGCGACACCTTCGCCATGCCTGCGTCGTGGATGATCCAGGAATCGGTGACCACGGTCGGCCACACCGCGTCGTACGCCGCTTTGCCCGCCATCGGCGTGAACATCACCGAGCGCGCCTTGGCGTACGCCTTCAGCTTGTCCGACTTGGAGATCCGCTCGTTCCAGATTTTCTCGACGGTCGCGGCGACCTCGGGCGGCACGCCTTTCGGGATGAAGATGCCGAACGCGGTATCGACGGCCGGCAGCTTCTTCACCCAGTTGGTGATCGGCGGGATCGTGCCGAAGCCTTCGATCTCGAGCGGCTTCGAGCTGACCACGGCGAGCGGCCGCAGGCGCTTGCCCTTGATCATCTCGGCCTGCTCGCTCGCGAGCTGCGTCGTCACCTGCGTCTCGCCGCCGACCGTGGCGATCACGGCAGGGTTGCCGCCGTCATAGGTGACATGGCGGTACTTGACGCCGGTCGCCTTGGAGATCGCCTCCGCAGCGATGTGGCCGCTCGAAGTATTTCCCGCGGTGGCGATCGTGATCTGTCCCGGCTTCGCCTTCATGTCGTCGAGCAGCTGCTGGAAGTTCTGGTACGGCGAATTCGGATTGACGCTGACGATCGGCACCTGCGTCACCGAGACGAACAGGTGAAAGTCGCTGAGCTTCGTGCCGGCAAGCCCGAGCACGGGGTAGGTGCCGAGCTGCTTCGGTGCGCCCGCGGTCCACGTATAGCCGTCCTTCGCCGCGTTCATCGCGTTCATCGTGCCGATCGAGCCCGCGCCGCCCGGCTGGTTGATCACAACGATCTTGGCGCCGAGCGCGTCCTCGAGCTCGCCCGCGGCGACGCGCGTCACCTGGTCGGTCGCCCCTCCCGCGGCCCACGGGACGATGATGTTGATCGGCTTGGTGGGCTTCCATTGCGCCTGCGCCGATAGCGCGGTCGCAAGCGCGATCGCGCCAACGATTGCTTTCACTGCGTTCATGGCTTCTCCCCTTTCGTCATTTGGACAGGTAACCCAGCACGAGCGCGGTCATGTGCTTCAGGCGCTCGGACTTGTTGCGCGACGACAGCAGGTCGCGCGCGAAAATGGTCGATAGTGTATGGCGGTTGCTGAGGTAGAAGTAACCCAGCGCCGCGATCGAGATGTAGAGCTGCACCGGATCGACGTCGTCGCGGAACTCGCCGTCGCGGGCGCCGCGCTCGAGCAGGCTCTTCAGCATCGCCACCAGCGGCGAATGCATCGCCGCGATCTGGCGCGAGCGCCGCAGATGGCGAGCCTGGTGCAGGTTCTCGCTGTTCAGCAGCGTCAGGAACTCGGGGTGCTTCAGATAATAGTTCCAGGTGAACGCGATCAGGCGCTGCATGCCCTCGCGCGGGTCCAGGTCGCCCAGGCGCAGGCCCGTTTCGGCGCGCCGGATATGTGCGTAGCGCGACTCGAGCACCGCGAGAAAAAGCGCCTCCTTGTTGCCGTAGTAGTAGTACAGCATGCGCTTGTTGGCGCCGGCGCGCTCGGCAATGCGGTCTACGCGCGCCCCGCCGAGCCCGAAGCGCGCGAACTCGCCCGTCGCAGCGCGCAGGATGCGATCCTTGCTGCGCTCCGGGTTGCGCCGGTTGTTGCGCGGCGCTGCTTCACTCATTGGTCGCGCCGGTGTCCTTTACGATGCGGCCGATCTTGGCGACTTCGTCGGCGAGGAAGCGCCCGAGCTCTTCGGGCGTGCTGGTCGCGGCGTCGGTGCCGAACGAGAGGAAGCGTTCCTTCATCTCCGGCAGCGCCATCGCCTTTACGATCTCGGCGTTCAGGCGCTGCACGATCTCGCGCGGCGTGCCGGCGGGCGCGAGCACGGCCTGCCACGTGGAGACCGCGAAGCCCGGCAGCGCACCCTCGGCGAGCGTCGGCAATTCCGGCGTCACCGCCGAGCGCTTCGCGGTCGTCACCGCGATCGCACGCAGCTTTCCCGCCCTGACCAGGCCGATCACGTCCGAGATGTTGGCGAACATCACGTGCGCGTTGCCGGCGAGCAGGTCCTGCACCGCGGGCGGGCCCCCCTTGTAGTGCACCGTCACCCAGTCGAGACCGGCGGTCTGCTTGAACATCTCGCCCGAAAGGCGCGTCAGCGTAGCCGCCCCTGGCGACGCCATGTTCAGCTTGCCGCGATTGGCCTTCGAATGCGCGATCAATTCGGCCGGCGTCTTCGCGGGCAGGGATGGATGGACGACGACGATGATCGGCACGGTGGCGACCAGCGACACCGGCGCGAAATCCTTCAGCGGATCCCAGCCGAGCTTGGGAAAGAACGCCGGGCTGGTCGCGAACGAAGTCGCTGCCATCAGCAGCGTGTAGCCGTCCGGCGCGCTGCGCGCGACGGCTTCGGCGCCGATGTTGCCGCTCGCACCGGGCTTGTTGTCGACCAGGATCGGCTGGCCGAGCGCGGCAGCGAGCTTCTCCCCGAGCGCGCGCGCGGCGAGATCGGTCGAGCCGCCCGGCGGAAACGCGACCACCATGCGGATCGGCTTCGCCGGCCAGCTCTGCGCCCAGGCGAGCTGCGCGGTCAGCGCGAGTGCGACGGCCGTGGCAAGAATCTTGAGCATCCTCGTTGTCCTCATAGTTGCAGTGCAAACGCTCTCACCTTCTGTTCGTCGATCTCGATGCCGAAGCCCGGGCCCTTGGGCACCAGCGCGAACCGCCCCTCCATCGGGTACGGCGTCTTCAGGTAATCCTCTGCGATGTGCTGCGGCCCGTTCAGGTCGGCCGGGTAGTCGATCGAATACGCGGCAAACAGATGCACGGAAGCCGCGAAGCCGATCGGCGCATCCATGAGGCCGCTGCCGATCAATCCAAGCCCGGCGTTGCGTGTGAGGTCGCAAAGCTGGCGCGCATAGTGGATGCCGCCGGTCTTGTTGACCTTGATCACGATCGCCTCGACCGCCTCGCGACGGATCAACTCGATGACCACCGGCAGCCCCATGGCGGCCTCGTCCAGCGCGATCGTCATGTTCGTGCCCGAAAGCAGCTTTTTCATGCCGTAGAACTCGGCCATCGGGATCGGCTGCTCGAAGAGCTCGATGCCGAGCGCCTCGAACCCTCGCGCGGCGCGCAATGCTTCGTCGAGCGTGTAGCCCTGGTTGGCGTCGGCCCAGACGACGCAATCCTTCGCAAGTCCCACCACGGCGCGCATGCGATCGATGTCCAGCTTCGGCGCGTGACCGACCTTGACCTTGAATGCGCGGTAGCCGAGATCGAGTCCGGCCTGCACCTGCTGCAGCGTGCCTTCCACGTCCGGCGACGACACGAGATACGAAAGCTCGATGCGATCGCGCCCCTTCGCGCCGAGCCAGCTTTGCAGCGGGATGCCGAGCCTCCTGCAGATCAGGTCGTGCGCCGCGAAGTCGATTGAGGCCTTGGCGATCGGCTGGCCGGGATCGAGCCCGGGCGCCAGCTCGGTATTCATCACCGCGTGCAATCCGGCGATGTCGAACGGGTCGCGCCCGATGAGTTCCGGCGCGAGGTATTCCTTGATCGTCGTGTAGCAGGAATGCGTGGTCTCGGCAGACCAGCGCCGGCTCGGCCCGGCCTCGCCCCAGCCCACCGTGCCGTCGTCCGCGGTCATCCTGACGAGGATGACGCGCTTGCCCTCCTCCATCGTGCGCGGCACGCCGCGCGAGAGCCGGGAGATCGCCTTCAACGGCAGGCGGACCGGCAGGACTTCGATGCGTTCGATTTTCATGTCTGCCTACTCGCCCCTCGCGTCAGCGCCAGTTCATGAACACGGGGCTGCCCCAAGCCATGTGGCCGTTCTTCTGGCGCGCGCGCAGGTAAGCGTGCGAGCGGCCCTGCGGGACGTCGAGCGTGCAGCGTCCCTGCACCGAAGAAGCCGCGAGCGGCACCAGCCGGTGCCATTGGTAGCCTTCCTTCGGGAACGGGCCGGTGAACAGGTTCGCCGAGCCGCGCGCAAGCTCGGCGAGCGTGTAGCGGCTTTCTTGCTCGACCGGCGCGGAGAGGGAAAGCGACAGCGCGGTTTCGGCGCCGCCCTCGATCTCGAGGATCACGCTCTGGTTCGGATTCTCGCGATATGCGTTCTGGCGCGCGGTATAGGAACGGATCGACAGGCCGGAATCACCGATCCTTTCGAAGCGATGGCGTCGCTGCTCATCGAACGGCATCGACTGCAGGCACGGAAAGAACCGCTTGACCCGTCCCTGCTCCACGTCGACGCGCATCGCCCAGTCGCAGACCCGGTCGAGCGCGAGCGCACCCCAGGGACCCCATCCCCACTCGAGACGCGCTTGCACCGGCGCGGAGAACGTCTCGCTCGCCGGAACCGCGTCCTGCGCGAAAGCGCGCTGCACGACGCGGCCGTCCTGGATCACTTCGGCCACGTCCAGCTCGTCGCGGCCCTGCACGGCGAAAGAGACTTCGACACGCTTGCCCGCCTCAATCGTCGAGCCCATCGGCGCGCCGTCGACCGAACAATCGAGCTCGATGCGGTCACCCGTGAGCGCGTAGGTACGGCGCGCGCGGATCGCCTCGAAGATGCCTTGACGCGAAAAGTCGGTCACCAGCGCGCCCATCAGGCCTTCGCCGTACGCGCCGGGAAAGCCGGCATGATCGTCCGATGACCCGACAAAGCCGAACCGCAGTCCGGCTGCCAGCGCGGCGCGCGCCGTGTTCGATGTCTCGCGGCCGCCCATCGAGTGCGTGAAGTAGGTGAACGGACCCCGGTCATCCTCCGCATTGCCGTGCTCGGAGTAGATCTCGACCACCGGCGTGCAGGCCTCGTCGAAGCACTCCCAGTTCACGCCACGCCGGCCTTTCGGATAGGCGAGATGATGCGGAATCATCAGCGCATCCTCCGCGATGCAGAAACGCCGCAGCGCCTGCGGATCCGAGGTGTAGTGCAGCGGCCGCCGATCGCGCGGGAAGACGACGCACTGGTCGCCCCAGCGCGACGAATGCCACTCGAAGCCGAGAAATGCGCAGAACTCGCCGTCCTGGTTGCCATCCGCAATCACTTGCTGCACGCGCGGCCAAGTCGTTTTCAAGCGCTGGAAGCCGTCGATCCAGTGGCGCTCGCGCGCGCCCTCCATCGACGGCATGTCGTGCCAGCTCGAATGCCCTGTGAACGCGAAAAAATCGAGATGCGTGCGTGCGATTTCGAGCGAGCGCTCGATCGACCCGACGCCATAGCCGTGCGCATTGTGGTTGTGGATGTCGCCGAACAGCGTCCGGTAGCGTCCCGCCACGCACTCACTCCATGCCGAGCAGCTTGTAGACGCGGCGCGTGTATTCGCCGAAGCGCTCGTTGGTCTTCATGTCGAGCGTGCGCGGGTACGGCAGGTCGATCGGGAAGTTGTCGGCCATGCGCGCCGGGCCTGCGGTCAGCACGACCACGCGCGTGCCGAGGAACACCGCTTCCGAGATCCCGTGCGTGACGAACACGATCGTCTTGCCGGCCTCCTTCCAGATGCGCAGCAGCTCGATATTCATCTTTTCGCGCGTCAGCGCATCGAGCGCGCCGAACGGCTCGTCCATCAGCACCAGCTTCGGGTCGTGCACCAGCGAGCGCGCGATCGCGGCGCGCTGCTGCATTCCCCCCGAGAGCTCGTAGGGATACTTTTCCTCGCTTCCCGAGAGGCCGACGAGCGCGAGCAGCGCCCGTGCCCGCTCGCGCGACTCCGCCGCCGGCAGGCCGAGGATCTCCGCAGGCAGCAGCACGTTCTCGAGGATGCGCCGCCACTTCAGCAGCAGCGGCGCCTGGAACACCATTCCCACGTCGCGCGCCGGATCGAACGGGTGCGCGGCGCTGCCGATCCGCACCTCACCGGCGTCGTGCGGATGAAGTCCGGCGAGGATCTTGAGCAGCGTCGATTTGCCGCAGCCGGACGGGCCGACGAGCGATACGAGCTCGCCCGGCATCACATCGAACGTCGCATCCGAGATCGCGAGGTGCTCGGTCTTGCCCCTGCGATAGATCTTGGTGACCCCGGCGAGGTGGATGAACGCTTCGCTCATGCGTCGATCCTCGCGTCCTTGACGACAAGCCAGCGCTCCAGCAGCAGCACCAGCCCGTAGAGCACCATGCCGATCAGCGTGATCATGATCACCGCCATGAACATCGCCGGCGTATCGAGCGTCACCTGCACCTGCAGCATCAGGTAGCCGAGTCCCTTGTCCGAGCCGAGGAACTCGCCGACGACCGCGCCGGCGACTGCGAGGATCGCAGCCACCTTCATGCCGGAAAAGATGTACGGCAGCGCCCCGGGCAGCTGGACCTTCGTGAACAGCTGCCAGCGCGAGCCCTTGAGCGAGCGCACGAGGTCGAGCAGCTCGGGCTCGATCTCGCGCAGCCCGCGCGCCGTGGTCAGCAGGATCGGGAACACGCAGATCGAGAACGCCATCAACGAGTTCGGGAAAACGCCGTACTTGAACCACACGATGATGAGCGGTCCGAGCGCGACCTTGGGGATCATGTTGAGTGAAACGAGCAGCGGCATGAAGAACGATTCGAGCGGCTTCGACCAGGTGAAGACGAGCGCCAGAGCGATGCCGACGATCAGCGCGAGGAAATAGCCGGCGAAGATCTCGGTGCCGGTCACCAGGATGTTGCCCCACCAGTTGTAGTTCGGCTGCAGCAGCGCATCGAGCGTCGCCCCCGGCGACGGCATGACGAACCTCGGCACGTTGCCGAGCTTGACGAACAGGTACCAGGCGAGCACCAGCGCGACGTGCGCCGCGATCGCAAGTGCGTAACGTTGCACGGTCTCGTTCATGAAATCCTCAACAGTCTTATTCTGCTCATGAGAGCCAGCGCTGCAGGTTGGCGCGCACGAAGTCGTCGTCCGCCAGGTCGGCGTGTTCCCGGTAGACCCGGTCGATCTCCTCGCTCTGCCCGGGGGAGAGCGTTTCCTTTGGATCCAGGCACCACGTGCCCTCGAGCAGGCCCTGGCGGCGCAGCACTTCGTGGCAGCCCGGGATGCAGCCGGCGAAGTCGTGCGCCACGTCGAAGAACGCGCTGTTGCAATCGGTGACGCGCGCGTCGAGCGCCAGCAGCTCGTCGTCGACCCAGCCGGAGGCGACCGCCGCCTGGATGCGCTCGTGCAGGCCCACGGCCTTCTTCGTCCACACGCTCCAGTGCCCGAGCAGCCCGCCCTTGATGCGCACCCGCACTTCCTCGTCGCCGCGCTTCACCGCGAATGGCGTGATCAGGTCGAGCACGATGTGGTCGTCGTTGCCGGTGTAGAGCGTGATGCGGTCCTCGGCCTTGGCGAGCGCGACGCCGCGGGCAACGTCGAGCGTGCGGTAGCGGTTGAACGGCGCGATCTTGATCGCGATCACGTTCTCGATCTGGGCGAAGCGGCGCCAGAACTCGGCCGAAAGCGCGATTCCCCCGACGGCGGTCTGCAGATAGAAGCCCACCAGCGGCAGCTGCTTGGCCACTGCGGCACAGTGCGCGACCAGCTCGTCCACCGACGCACCTTTCATCGCGCCGAGCGAGAGCATTCCGGCGTGGTAGCCATGGGCGAGTGCGATCTCGGCCTCCTTTTTCGCCTGCTGCGTCTTCCCGGCGAGACCGGCGATCATGACCAGCGGACGCTTGGCCCACTCGCGCGCTGCGTCCGCCGCAAGCTGCAGCACCGGCTCGTAGAGCCCCTTGTCGCGGATCGCGAATTGCGTGGCATGCACGCCGACGGCCAGCCCGCCCGAGCCGGCGTCGATGTAATAGCGCGTCAGCGCGCGCTGGCGCAGCGCATCGAAGCGCCGCCTGGCGTCGAGCGCGAGCGGATGCGCGGGAATGACGGTGCCGTGCCGCAGCAGCGCGAGCGTTTCCTTGGGCAACTGCGACCAGTGGAGCGGCATTCCGAGGTTGTAACTGACCGGTTACAGCGAAGTCTAGCTCATTGACACTCTGCGGCGCGCGTCGCTACCATCGATGCTCCCGTCGAAGGAGCACACCATGCGCAGATTGTTTGTCGCGGCCCTGATCGCCGCGGCCGCCGCGCCCGCAGCGGCACAGCAGAAGCTCGATTTCATTCTCAACTGGGTCCCGGGCGGAGACCACGCGCCGTACTACTACGCGAAAAAGCTCGGGTGGTACGCCAAGGAAGGCATCGATCTGAACCTCGAGCCCGGCAAGGGCTCGATGCTCGCGGTGCAGAAGGTCGGCAGCGGCGGCAACCCGATCGGGCTCGCCGACATGGGCAACGTGCTCATCGGCAAGGGCAAGGGCGCCGATACCGTGGGCGTGTTCAATGTCTATGCCAACTCTCCGCAGGGGCTCTACTGGCTGAAGAGCTCGGGCATCAAGGGCATCAAGGATTTCCCGGGCAAGAAGATCGGCAACCCGGCGGCCGACGGCGCGCGGCCGATGTGGCCTGCGCTCGCCAAGGCCAACGGGATCGATCCGAAATCGGTGATCTGGGTCAACGTCGACGCCAATGCGAAGCTCTCGGCGCTGAAGTCGAAGGCGATCGACGTCACCACTTCGTTCTACAACATCCACCACATTTTCCAGAAGGAGCTCGGCGACGACATGGGCTTCGTCGCCTGGCGCGAAGTCGGCCTCAATCCGTACGGCAACTCGGTCGTCGTCAACGAGGACTTCCTGAAGAAGAACAAGCCGCTGATCGGCAAGTTCGTCAAGGTGACCCAGCGGGCGTTCGCCGACTGCGTGAAGGACCCGAAGCCGTGCGTGCAGGCGCTGGTCGAGGCGAATGGCGCGCTGACGTTCGACAACGAGATGCAGAACTGGCGGCTGGTCGAGGTGCTGATGAGCGACAAGACGTCGCGTGAGGTCGCGCTCGGCATCCACGACGACGCGCGCATGAAGGCCGACTACGAGCTGGTGCGCGACTACGTCGGGATCGACAAGCCATTCGACGTCAAGACGACCTACACCAACGAGTTTCTGGACCGGTCGATCAAAATGCCGAAATAAGGCGCCGCCAGAGGCGGGCGAGCCAGCTGCGGATCGGAGTCGCGCGCTCGGCCTGGGCAGCGGGTGCGGCCGCACTGAAGCGCCTGCCGAGGCAATCGGCGAACTGCGCGGTCCGCTCGGTCGCCCTCTTCTCGAACAGCCGGTCAACGACCGGCTTGAGCGGGCCCTCGCCCTTGACATCGAAGTGGCTCACGAGCTCAGTTCCCGACCCGTCGGCACGCAGCGCCACATCGATTCTCATCGTCAGGTGTTCCGCTTGCGCGACGGCATGCAGCCTGCGCGGCGGCTCCTCTGACTCGATTCTCGCGGTCAGCTTCACGATCAGAGGAACCACGCCGATCTTCTCCCGAACTGTCAGCTCGGCACTGCGCCCGTCGAGCACGCGAATGTCCTCGACGCCGGGAATGCAGGTGCACAGCGCTTCGAAGTCGCGGATGAAGCGCCAGACCTCGGCCGGCGCGGCATTCACCGTGAACTTCGCCTCTCGCTGCGGCATTCAGTCCCACCACTTCTTGAGGCGGCAATCCTCGGCGATCACGCCCGCGGCGTTATGGCCCGCGCCGGCATGCACACCCCCGCCCGGATGGCAGTAGCCGCCGCACATGTAGAGGCCTTCGATCGGCGTGCGGTAGCTCGACCAGCCCGCGAACGGCCGGAAATAGCCCATCTGGTCGGGCGTCATGTCGCCGACCACGTCGACGCCATTGACGAGATTGTCGTTCAGGCGCTCGGTGTCGGTCGGATCCTGGATCGTCATGCCGAGGATCTTGTCCTGCGTGATGTTCGGCGCGTACGAGCGCCACAACTCGAGCAAATGCGCGGCGTACTCGTCTCTCTTCTGCCTCCAACCCTGCGGACCCTCCGGCGCAACGCTGTACGGCGCGTACTGCCAGACGACCGCCGTGTGCTTGCCCGCCGGCGCCTGAGACGGATCGAAGAGCGTCGGCAGCGTGATCTGCAGCATCTCGCGGCGCGGCGCAATGCCAAGCGAGATCTCTTGATAGGCGCGCACCTGGTCTTCGACGCTTGCGCCGAACATCTCCTGGCTGAACGCGAGGTTCACCGGCGGGTTAGCGGCGGCTGCGCGGTATTGCGGCGGCTCGGACAGCGCGAGGTGCAGGACCATCAGCGAGCGGCCGCGCGAATGGTAATTCTTCACGCGGGTAGCGAACGACGACGGCAGGACTTCCTCTCCGACCATGCCGAGAAAGCTCTTTTTTGGCTCTACGTTGGTGATGACCGCCTTTGCCGCTTGCACGCGGCTGCCATCTTTCAGCTCGACTCCGACGGCGCGCTTGTCGCGCAGCAGGATTCGCTTTACTTCTGCGCCGGTCCGCACCGCGCCGCCGGCCGCCTCGAGCGCGCTTCGCAGTCCCACTGCGAGCTGCTGCGAGCCGCCGACGCAGATCGGCGCTTCGGCCTTGAGAATGCGAAACAGCTGGATCCACCCCTGGCCGAACTGGTCCGGCGCGAATCCGAGCACCGTCATGCGGGCAAGGAAATGGACCTTGACCTCCTCGCTCTCGAAAAACTCGTTCAGCAGCTGGACCGGGGTGCTCGCCTGCCATTGCAGCAGTGTCCTTCCCTCCTCGGATTGCTCGAGCTGCGCGGTCTGCAGCGACGGCGCAAGCGGCGGCGAATACATCAGCGGCAGATACGTCGAATCGATGAATTCGGCGTAGTCGTCGTAGAGCTGGCGGAACGTTTGCGCGTCGCGCGCCGAGAATTTCGCCAGCTCGGCGGCCATCCTTTCCGGCTCGCGGTACATCACGATGCTGCGGTGGTCCGGGAAAATCGTGCCGCGCAGGTGCTCCGGGTAGACGTAGCGCACACCATGCCGCTCGAGCTCCAGATCGCGATAGACCGGGCTCAACGGAATGTGCGTATGCACGACCGAGCAAAGGTTGTGCTTGAAGCCGGGCAGCGTCGCTTCGGCGGTGTGGCAGCCGCCCCCGACGTTCGCGCTGCGCTCGAGCACGAGCACGCGGGCGCCGGTCTTCGCGAGATATGCGGCGCACGCGAGCCCATTGTGGCCGCCGCCGATGACGATGAAGTCGTAAGACACGACGTAGCACCTCCAGTCAATCAAAGGTAACATCAATCGCATGACCGCCCGCACAGCACCCCCGTTCCGCGCCGATCATGTCGGCAGCTTCCTGCGCCCACGCGAGCTGCTCGATGCGCGCGACCAGGCAGCGAAGGGAACGATCACGCGCGAGCAGCTGCGCGCGGTGGAAGATCACGCCATCGCCGAAGTCGTGAAGGCGCAGGAAAACGCCGGCCTGCAGGGGATCACCGACGGCGAATTCAGGCGCACGTACTTTCACATCGACTTTCTCGAGCAGATCGGCGGCGTGAAGACCGACATCCCGGTCACTGTGAAGAGGCCCGACGGCACCGAGGAACTGGCGCCGCCCGTGATGCGCGTGGTCGACAAGGTGCGCCATGTGAAGGACGTGCAGCTGGCCGACTTCCGCTTCTTGCAGAGCAGGACCACCCGCACTCCGAAGGTGACGATCCCGTCGCCGACGATGCTGCATTTCCGCGGTGGCCGCGCCGGGATCTCGAAGCAGCATTATCCCGAGCTCGAGCCGGACTTCTACGAGGACGTCGCGAAAGCGTACGGCGACGAGTTGCGCTCGCTGTCGGCCGCGGGCTGCCGCTACGTGCAGATGGACGACACCAACCTCGCATACCTCTGCGACGACAAGATGCGCGAAGCGGCGCGCGGCCGCGGCGATGATCCGGACGAGCTGCCGCACCGCTACGCAAAATTCGTCAATCGCGTGGTGGCGCAGAAGCCCGCGGGGATGACGCTCGCGATCCACCTGTGCCGCGGCAATTTCAAGAGCACGTGGGCCGCGCAGGGCGGCTACGAGCCGGTCGCCGAGGCGCTGCTCTCCGAGATGAACGTGGACGCCTACTTCCTCGAGTACGACGATGCGCGCAGCGGCGACTTCCGTCCGCTGCGCTTCCTGCCGAAAGGCAAGAGCGTCGTGCTCGGCCTGGTGACGACCAAGTTCGGCGAGCTCGAGAAAGTCGACGACCTCAAACGGCGCATCGACGAGGCGGCGAAATTCGTGCCGCTCGAGCAGCTGTGCCTTTCACCGCAATGCGGGTTTTCCAGCACGGTGCACGGCAACGTGATTCCGTTCGACGCGCAGTGGGCGAAAGTCCGCCTCGTCGTCGAGACGGCGAAACAGGTCTGGGGCTAGCCGAGCTCCGGGCCGGCAGGACAGAAAACCAGCGAAGCGTTTCCCGGTGCGCGATCTGCGCCGTGCACCATGCGGGTGAACGGCCGCTGGAACGCGAACCCGCGTGCTTCGAGCCAGTCGGCGAGCGCGCTTTCGCGATCGACCAGGTCGAGATAGAGCGGTGGCGCGACCCGCTCGAGCGCGGAGCCGAGAAGCACCCGCGCAGATTGCGCGTCGTACGCAACGAGCGGCCCGAGCTGGCACGCTTCGCGGCCCTCGCGCCCGAGCAGGAAACCCGTAACCTCACCGTTGCGCTCGCAGACGCGCGCGGCCGCCGGAAGCCGGTCCGCCAGCGCTTCCAGAAGCCGGGTGCGATCCGCCCCGAACGCCTCCAAGTCGAGAGCGCGGATGCGGGGCCAGTCGCGTGGCTCCAGCGGTCGGACTCCGGCCGCATCGATGATGCCATTCGTCTTCAAGGCATCAAGGGCGAATCGCTTGAATCCCCAGGTGTCGCGAAATCCTTCCTCGGCGTAGACGTCGTGGCCCGCGGGCGTTGCGTCGAGCACCGCTGCCCGGCGCTCTGCGGAAAGATCCTCGAGGGCCCGCCGCAGCAGGCGTGTCGCATAGCCGCGGCGGCGGTACTCCGGGGCGACGAGCACCATGCTGACCCAGGCAAAGTGCGCGCCGTACGGCAAGGTGACGGCGCTCGCAGCGAGCGAGCCGTCTGCAAGCGAAAGTCCGTAGCCGCGGCCGATCTCGAGCATCAGCCGCCAGTCGGCGGCGTTCTGGTTCCAGTGCGCGGCCTTCGAGAGCTCGAGGCAGCCTGGGAGGTCCTGCGGGCCAAGCGGATGCTCGCGCGCGTCGTCAGTATTTGCCATCCCTCGCTTCGAAGTGCGTCGGCTTGCCGAGGCTCGGCATGCCGCGCGCGACCCAGTCGGCGACCCAGTCGAGCATGCGCTCGAGCGGCGCGCGTGGCGCACCGAGCAGGCGCTGCGCCGCGTGCGTGTTCACGAGCCAGGCGCTGGGCGATTCGCGGCCGGTGATGACCGGCTTGCGGCCGAAGCGCTTGCCGAACTCGTGCGCAAGCGAACGTACGCTGAGCGTTTCCGGCCCGCTGACGTTGAGCGGCGTAGTCGGCGCCGTGCAATGCCCGAGCAGCCGCAGCGCCTGCTCGTTCGCATCGCCCTGCCAGATCACGTTGACATGACCCATCGTCACGTCGACCGGCGCGCCGGCGAAGACTTTCGAGGCAACGTCGTACAGCACGCCGTAGCGCATGTCGATCGCGTATTCGAGCCGCACGATCCGGCCGGGCGTACGCCAGCGCTGCGAGCCATAGTCGAACGCGCGCTCGCGTGCGACGCACGAATTGGCGTAGTCGCCGGGCGGCGGCAGCAGCGGCGTTTCCTCGGTCGCTCCGCCCGAATCGGTCGGCACGTAGGGATAGACGCACGCCGTCGAGAACACGACGATGCGCGAGCTGCGGAATGCCTCGGCCACCGCAAACGGAACCCCGGCGTTCATCGCCCAGGTGAGCGCCGCGTTTCCGGCGGCGCCGAACTTGAATCCGGCCATGAACACGACGTTCGGCGCGCCGGGCAGGCGCTCGAGCGCTTCGCGATCGAGCAGGTCGCATTCGATGCACTCGATCCCCCAGGCCTCGAGCTTCCTGCGCAGGCCGGATTCCGAAAAGCGCGCCACGCCGATCACGCGTCGCCCCGGCATCGCCCGCTTCGCCATGCGTGCGAGCGTCGGCCCCATCTTGCCGCCCACGCCGAGCACCATGAGGTCGCCCGGCGCGTGCTCGAGATGCGCTGCGAGCGCCGGATCCGGCGCGCTCATGAAATCTTCCAGCGCGGCAACGTCGGCGAAGCGCTCGGGCAGCGCGGTATTAACCATCCGGTGAATTATAATCGGCCGCCGTGAAAGCACCGCGCATCCTCACCACCGTAGTCGGCTCGTACCCGGTTCCCGACTGGCTGGCCGCCGCACCTTCCGAGCAGGCGCTTGCCGACGCGACGCGCGTCGTCATCGCGACGCAGGAGCAGGCGGGGATCGATCTCGTGTGCGACGGCGAGCTGTACCGGTTCGATCTGAACCATCCCGAGACCAACGGGATGATCGAGTACTTCACGCGGCCGATGTCCGGCATCCGCAGCGACATCGGCTTTGCCGAGTGGGTCGACTATGCAAAAGCCGCGGGCATGCGCTTTCGCGCTCGCCCGCCGGGCGTGGTGACCGGCCCGGTCGAAGCGGGAACGCTCAACCTGCCGATCGCCTGCGCGCGCGCCCGCAGCCTCGCCAGCCGGCCGCTCAAGTTCACGATCACCGGCCCGCACATGCTGGCAAAGACGCTCCACGACCGGCACTATCGCGACCCGGCGAAGCTCGCGCACGCGATCGCCGCAGTCCTCGCCGAGCAGGTTCGCGGACTGGACGCCGCCGTCGTGCAGCTCGACGAAGCCAACCTTCCCGGCCATCCGCAGGAATGGAAATGGGCTGCGGCCTCGATCAACGAGGTGCTCAAGGCGGTGCCGAAGACTGCGAAGGCCGCCGTGCACCTGTGCTTCGGCAACTACGGCGGGCAATCGATCCAGCGAGGCGGCTGGTCGAAGCTGATCGACTACCTGAACGCGCTGCAGGTCGACCACGTGGTCATGGAATGCGCGCACCGCCCGCCGCAGGAGCTCGCCGTGTTCAAGGAACTGCGCAAGGACATCGGCTTCGGCCTCGGCGTGATCGACATCAAGCGCACCGAGATCGAATCGCCCGAGCAGATTGCGCGCGCGATCGAGCGCGCCGAGAAAACCGTGGGTCGCGGGCGCGTCCATTATGTTCACCCCGATTGCGGGTTCTGGATGCTCAAGCGCAGCATCGCGGACGGAAAGATCCGCGCGCTGGTGAAGGGCCGCGATCTCTATGAAGGACGCAAATGAGCGATACGCGCTTCAGCCCGTTGCAACCCGAACGCATGTCTCCCGAGCAGAAGCGCGTGGCCGAAGCCATCCAGGGCGGCCCGCGCGGCGGGCTGCGCGGGCCGTTCAACGCGCTGCTGCGCAGTCCCGAGCTTGCCGACCGGGTGCAGAAAGTCGGCGAGTACATCCGGTTTCAGAGCTCGCTGCCCGCGCGACTCAATGAGCTCGCGATCCTGATCGTCGCCCGCAAGTGGACCGCGCAGTTCGAGTGGTACGCGCACCATCAGTTCGCCATGAAGGCGGGGCTCGATCCGGCCATTGCCGCCGCGATTGCGGAGGGCAAGCGCCCCAACCACATGCAGGACGATGAGGCCGCGATCTACGCGTTCTGCACCGAACTGCTGGAGACCGCACAGGTGTCGGACGCGACGTTTCGAGCAGCGACGGAACGCTTCGGCGAGCAAGGCGTCATCGACGTGATCGGCGCGCTCGGTTACTACAGCATGGTGTCTATGGTCCTCAACGTGGATCGCTATCCGCTGCCGCAGGGCGTGGAGCCGCCGCTGCGGCCGTTGCCCCGCCGCGGCGGAGGCTGACCGATGCAAGCACGCAAGCGCTCGAATCCGCGCGTCGAATTCGCGCTCTCGAGCGAGCAGCCGCGTTATCGGCCGCCGGACGGCAAGCCGCTGATCGTGCATTTCGTCGTCAACATCGAGTACTGGCCGTTCGACCAGCCCGCGCCGCGCACGATCGTCGTCCCGCCGCATGGCCGCGCGCACATTCCCGATCTGCCGAATTTCTGCTGGTCGGAGTACGGCAACCGCTGCGGCATGCCGCGCTTGCTGCAGCTCTTCGGCGAACGCAACCTGCCGGTCAGCGCCAGCATCAACGCGAGCGTCCTCGACGTCTACCCGAGCCTGGCGGAAGCCGTGCTGAAGGCGGGCTGGGAGTTCGTCGGCCATGGCATTCACCAACGCTCGCTCGGCGAGGCTCCGAACGAGCGCGACATCATCCACGGCGCGCTCGAGCAGCTCGAAGCATTCACGGGCGTGCGCCCGAAAGGCTGGATGAGTCCCGGGTGGTCGGAAACGCTCGATACGCCGGACCTGCTGCGCGAGGCGGGAATCGAATACGTCTGTCAGTGGGTCGTCGACGACCTGCCGGCGTGGCTGGAGACCAAGCACGGCCGGCTGGTCGCCCTGCCCTACGGGCTCGACATCAACGACAGCGTCATCTACGCGATCGAGAAGCACTCGTCGCCGGAAATGAAGCTGCGCATCGGCGAGGCGGTACGCACGTTCGAGCGCGAGATCCGCGAGCAGGGTCGGCCGCGTATCCTGACGATCCCGTTGCACCCGCACCTGAGCGGGGTACCTCACCGCATCAACTATCTGCGAGAGGCCATCGACGCGCTGATGGCGCGCGACGATACGGTGTTCCTGCGCGGCAGCCAGATCCTCGAGTGGTTTCTCGCCGAAAGCCGAGCCGGATGAGGACCAGGCGGGTTGGCTCAATATAATAAAGCGATGGCCGAGCTCCGCGATCCGATCGCCTTCGAGCTGTTCAAGAACTCGATCTTTTCGATCGCCGACGAGATGGCGCTGACGGTGTTCCGCACCACGTACTCGGGCGTCTTGAAGGACAACATGGACTACTCGACCGGCTTCGCCGACGCCGAGGGCAACCTGGTAGCGCAGGGACTTACGTTGCCCGGGCACCTCGGCTCGGTACCGACCGCAATGCAATCGATCCTGAAGCATTACAGGAACGACATGCAGCCGGGCGACGTGTTCATCATGAACGACCCGTTCGACGGCGGCATGCATCTGCCCGACATCTTCGTCTTCAAGCCGCTCTACCACGCAGGCGGACGCGTCGCGTTCGCCTGCACCGTGTGCCATCACACCGATGTCGGCGGCCGCGTGGCCGGCTCCAACGCGTCGGACTCGACCGAGATCTACGCCGAGGGCCTGCGTATCGCACCGCTCAAGCTGTACGACGCAGGCGTGCTCAACAAGACGCTGATGACGATCATCGAGAAGAACGTGCGCCTGCCGGTCAAGGTGTTCGGCGACCTGCGCGCGCAACTCGCGGCCTGCTACATCGCCGAGGAGCGGTTCGGCGAGCTGCTCGCCAAGTACGGGCCAGAAGAGACGGCACTCTTCATGCGCGAGACGATCGACTATGCCGAGCGGCTGACGCGCGCGGCGCTCGAGAAGCTGCCCGACGGCGAGTGGAGCTTCGAGGACTGGATCGACGACGACGGCGTCGACTACGGCAAGCCGATTCGCCTTTTCGTCACGCTGCGCAAGCGCGGCGGCCACATCGTGGTCGACTGGACCGGCACGAACCCGCAGGTCAAGGGCGCGATCAACAACACGCTCTCGTTCACCAAGGCGGCGTCCTACACCGGCGTGCGCTCGGTGCTGCCGCAGGGCATCCCGAACAACGAGGGCGTATTCCGCGCCATCGAAGTGATCTGCCCGCCGGGCACGGTCGGCAACGGCGTGCTGCCGGCGGCGTGTGCCGCGCGCGGACTCACCGGATTCCGCATGACCGACTGCATGTTCGGCGCGCTCGCGATGATGCTGCCGGACAAGGTCAAGGCGGCCGGCGACGGCGGCAACACCGGCGTTTCGATCGGCGGCTACGACACCGCGCGCAACCCGTTCATCTACGTCGATTTCACGTGCGGCGCATGGGGCGCCCGCCCCTGGGCCGACGGCCTGGACGGCAATTCGCACATGTTCGCCAACATGGCGTCGCACTCGGTCGAGATCACCGAGATGGAGCAGCCGATTCAGTTTCTCGCCTACGAGTTCGTGCCCGACAAGGCCGGCGCCGGCAAGTATCGCGGCGGCGTGCCGTTCCGGCGCGACTACAAGTTCCTCGAGGATGAAGCGGTGCTGCAGGTGCGCTCTGACCGGCGCACGCACCGGCCGTTCGGCCTATACGGCGGCAGCCCCGGGATGCCCTCGGAAAACTATCTCAATCCGGACGGCGAGAACCGGTTGCTGCCTTCGAAGTTCACGATGACGATCCGGCGCGGCGACGTGTTCCGCCACGTGCTCGCGGGAGCGGGCGGCTGGGGCGATCCGCTCGAGCGCGACCCGGCCGCAGTGCTGCGCGACGTGCGCAACGAGCTTCTGTCCGCCGCGAAGGCGCAGGCCGATTACGGGGTCGTGGTCCGCAACGCTCAGGTAGACGCCGACGCAACGGTACAACTGAGGAACGAGATGCGGCGCCGGCGCGGCTGGCGCGAGGTGCCGGCAGTGCAGCGCGAAGATCCGCTGCCCCTGCCCCGCAAAGCGGCGTAAGTGGCGAGCTACCGCGTCGGGGTCGACGTCGGGGGTACGTTCACCGACATCGTGCTGCTCGGCTCCGATGGCACGATCCACGTCAAGAAAGTCTCTTCCAGCGTCGCCAACTACGCGCAGGCGATCGTAGAGGGGCTCGCCGAAGTGTTCCGCGAGACCGGGCTCGCGGGCGCGGCGATCGAGGAGATCCGCCACGGGACCACCGTCGCGTCGAACGCGATCCTCGAGCAGAAGGGCGCGCGCACCGGCCTCATCACGACCAAAGGTTTTCGCGACGTGCTCGAGATCCGCACGCTGCGGATGCCGCGCATGTACGACATCGGCTGGACGAAGCCGCCGCCGCTCGTCGCGCGGAACCTGCGCCGGACGGTCGACGAACGCGTCAACGCCGCGGGAGCGATCGAGCGCGCGCTCGACCCGCGCGATGCCGAGCGCGCGGTCGATGCGCTGCTCGCCGAGAAAGTCGACGCGATCGCAGTGTGCCTGCTGCACTCGTTCACGAATCCGGCGCATGAGCTGCTGCTGAAGGAAATCATCGAGCGGAAGGCGCCGGCGCTGTGCTGCTCGATCTCCTGCGAGGTGCTGCCGGAAATCAAGGAATACGAGCGCACGTCGACCACGGTGCTGAATGCCTACGTGACGCCGGTCGTCGCGAGCTATCTCAAGGCGCTGCGGACGGGCCTGGATGACGCGGGCGTGCGTGCGCGGCTGCTGCTGATGCAGTCGAACGGCGGCCTGACCACCGACGCGGCGGCGATCGCGCGTCCGGTCCATATCATCGAGTCGGGGCCCGCGGGGGGCGTGGTCGGCGCGCAGGCGCTCGCGCGCGCGGGCGGCCTGCCGAAGATCGTCACGTTCGACATGGGCGGCACGACCGCCAAGGCGTCGATCGTCGAGGACGGCGAAGTGACGCGCGCCCAGGAATACGCGGTAGGCGCGGGAATCATGGTCGGCTCGCGGCTGCTGACCGGCGCGGGCTACACGCTCAAGGTCCCCGCGATCGACCTGGCCGAAGTCGGCGCGGGCGGCGGCTCGCATGTCTGGATCGATGCGGGCGGTGCGCTGCAGGTCGGCCCCGAGAGCGCGGGCGCTTCACCCGGGCCGGTGTGCTACGACAAGGGCGGCGAGATCCCGACCGTGACCGACGCAAACCTGCTGCTCGGCTACCTCAATCCCGCGTACCTGGTCGGCGGCGCGCTCAGGGTCGACGCGGAAAAAGCACGCCGCTCGTTCGCCGCGCGAATCGCAGCGCCGTTGGGCATGCCGCTCGAGCGCGCCGCGCACGGCGCGCACCTGATCGCGGCCTCCAACATGATCCGCGCGATCAAGGCGGTGTCGACCGAGCGCGGGCGCGACGCGCGCGAGTTTGCGCTATTTGCGTTTGGCGGCAACGGCCCGGTGTTCGGCTGCGGCATGGCGCAGGCGCTCGGCATGAAGCGCGTCGTCGTCCCGCCGTGCGCGGGGCTGTTCTCCTCGTTCGGCCTGCTCTATGCCGACGTCGAGCACCACTATTCGCGCAGCTTGCGGCGCCTGCTGCGCGGCTCCGATGCGCGCGAGATCAGGCAGGCTTGGGACGCGCTCGCGCGCCAGGCACTCGACCAGCTCGCGGTCGAAGGCTTCAGCGGCGAACGCGCGCGGCTGCGGCGCTCGGCCGCGCTGCACTACCACGGGCAAACCTACGAGCTCACCGTGCCGCTGCCCGAGGGGCCGGTCGACTTCGCCTGGCTCGAGGAAGCGTTCGGCCGCGAGCACGAGAAGACCTACGGCCATCGCGCCGGGCCGGACGAGCCCGTGGAATTGGTGTCGATCCAGGTGGTCGGCCAGGGCGTGCGCACAGGGCCGAGCGTTCCGGAGCGCGTGCGCTCGAGCCGGCCCGAGCCCGCGCCGCCGCCGCCGCGTCGCGCCTACTTCGGAGCCGAGACCGGCTGGCGGGAGACGCCGGTCATCCGCCGCTCGGACCTGTCGGAGCTGCGAAGCGGCCCGCTGATCATCGAGGAGTACGACTCGACCTGCGTGATTCCGCCGGGCGCGAGCGCCGCGCTCGACGCGGGCGGAAATATTGTCATTGAGCTCGGTGAGGAAATCAGCGACCGCGGGAACTGAAGATTTCCCGTCCGCAGCAACAAGCGGTTACCCGAGCAGCTTGTCATACTCTGCATGTGTGCCGATCCAAAACCAGATCGGGCCTTCAGGTCCGTCGACCGCCAGAGCCCGATAGTTGGCGCCCACGCGAGCCGACCAAAAACGTCCAACCTTCTTGAAACGGACGGCGCGATATTGGGAATCTTGCTTGAGATGGTTGTATGCCTGATCCGCCAACCCGCGGATATGTTCCGGTAACGCTCGGTAACACGCCCAGAACTCGGGCGAAGCGCGATGCTTCAAAGAGGAGTGGTCTTGCCCGCCGCGTGGTCAGACAGCGCCTTTTCCGCCAGCTTGTCGAGTTTGCCGCTCGCGACGTCGCGTTCCAACTGGCGATCCCACATCGCCCAGTCGAACTCTTGGAACCAAGCGCGAAACTCGGCCAATTCCTTCTCCGAGAGCGATTGGATCTGCTGCTCAAGCTGTTCGATCTTGCTCATGACCTCAAGTCTAGCACTGACGATTTCTGTCGGCTAACGTCCGCGTTTTGCCTCGCCGGAGACAGCGCGGAATAGCAGGCGTCGATCAACAACGTGCGGTCAGGCCACAAGTTGCCGGCGCCCAGCGATGACTGGCTGAAAGAAAACATTGTCAATGCGCTGCACCTTCTCAAAACCGACGCTAACCATTAGCCGAATTAGGTGCTCGATTGAGACAGCATAGTAGGAAGACCGGAAAACATGGGTTACGCACGAACGCTTCCCTGCGTCGGCCACGAAATAGAAGTGTAGATCGTAGATCGAGCCATGCCATTCCCAGAGTTGAAAGAGGATCCACCGAGTGCCGTCTTCGACGCGGACGCCGTGAGGCCTGATTTGAACGCCGCCGTGCTCCAGCGCAGCATAGTCTCTGACAGATATGAGACATAGTCCGCCCGGTTTGAGCACATCAAGGAACTGACCAAGTGCGACGGTAATCTCCTCATCCGAAAGGAGATGGGGTAATGAATTGTCTGCGCACAGCACGACATCGAACTCTCGTGTGTTATGGCTATTCATCGCACGCATGTCTGCGACGGTGAAATCGATAGGCATACCCCGAGAGGCTGCTTCTCGCTTGGCACGCTGGACCGCGGCGGGTGAGAGATCAGAGCCCGTTACCTTATGACCTAAAGCCGCGAGGCCAAGACATTGTGTTCCGATGCCGCAAGCGACATCGAGAATAACCTGCGGCGTCCCACCTAGGAACGAGCGAATGATCGAATCGAGAGCGCTGCCTTGCCGATCGACGCTCGCTTCCCAGTTCTCGTACACCAAGTGATATAGGGGAGCCAGCTCGTCGTAAAACTCGGCAGACATGCACAAACCTCGTGGCCTAGGTAGTATGAGGCATCCGAAAACTACGGTGACCGCAAACCGTGCCGACCCGGGCTCAACCGAACACGCGCGGCGCCCACATGACGATCTCGGGATAGGCGCAGATCAGCGCGATGATCACGAGCAGCGCGATGACGAACGGCGCCGAGCCGATCTCGACGTCCGACAGCGTGCCGCGCCCCCGGAGTCCGTGGATGACGAAAAGGTTGATGCCGAACGGCGGCGAGATCATCGCGGTCTGGATCAGCAACACGAGCAGGATGCCGAACCACACCGGGTCGTAGCCGGCCTGCAGGATCAGCGGCGTGGTGATCGGGATCGTCGAGATCATCATCGAAAGCTCTTCCATGAACGTCCCGAGCACCAGGTAGAGCAGGATCACGGCGCCGAGCACCTGCACCGGTGTGAGCTGGTATTCGCGGATCAGCTGGCCGAGCTGCTGCGTGAGCCCGATCGTCTGGATCACGACGTTCAGGAAGAACGCGCCGACGAGGATCGCCATCACCAGCGCCGTCGTGCGCACCGTGCCTTCGCACACTTCGCGCAGCATCTGCAGCGTGATGCGCCGCCGCCAGCCGGCGATCGCGAGCGCGCCGAGAATGCCGACAGCGGCCGATTCGGTAGCGGTGGCGAGGCCGAAGAAGATCGCCCCGACGACGATCAGCAGCAGCACGGTCGGCGGCAACAGGTCGGGCAGAGTGCGCCAGCGCTCTTGCCAGCTCGTCTCGATTTTCTCGCCGCCCCAGTGCGGCTTCCAGATGCACGCGATCAATACCGTGAGGCTGAAGAGCACGGTCAGGATGAATCCGGGAATGAAGCCGGCAAGGTAGAGCTTCGGCACCGATGTGTCGGTCATCACTCCGTAGATGATCATGTTGATCGACGGCGGGATCAGGATGCCGAGCGTTCCGCCTGCCGCGAGCGTGCCGAGGAACAGCCGCTCGTTGTACTTGTGCTTGTCGATCTCGCCCATCGCGACGACGCCGATCGTCGCCGCGGTCGCGACGCTCGATCCCGATACCGAGCCGAACAGCGCGCACGAGCCGACGTTCGAGTGCATCAGCCCGCCCGGCAGCCACGACAGCCACTGGGTCATCGCGTTGTACATGCGCTCGGCGATCCCGCTGCGCAGCAGGATTTCGCCGAACATGATGTAGAACGGGATCGCGGTCAGGATGAAGTTGCTGCTGGTCGCCCACGCGAGCTCGCCCATCATCCGCGTGAGCGGCATCGGCGAATAGAACCCGTTGAGGATCAGGCCGACGAGCACCATCCCGGCCGCGACCGCGATCGAGCTACCGAGCACGACGAGCAGCACGACGAGCGAGACGGTCGCAGTCACTGCTTGTGCTCGGCTTCGAGCCCGTGCTCGACGGCAACGACTTCTTCCTTGGCTTCCTCCAGCGCGGACTTCGAGCCGATCATCCGGAACAGCCCTTCGAGGTCGCTGCGCGACCACGCTACGATTGCGCGTGCAAGCAGCAGCAATGCAACCGCGGCCAGGAACGCGAGGCCGGCGAACCAGAGCCCCTGCGGGAAGACGAGCGGCATCTCGATCGCGGACTGCGAATGCGAGTCGGAGACATACGACTGGTAGAAGACGCCCCATCCGTGCCAGGCGACGAGCGTCGCGAACAGCGCGAACGCTAGCAAGCTCAGCACATCGAGTGCCGCACGGGCTGCACGGCTGCGCACCCGGACGTACACGGTGTCGATGCGGATGTGCGAGCGCGTGAGCAGCGCCGCCGAGAACCCCCAGGCGCTCGCGATCGCGAGCGCGTATCCGGACAAATCGTCCGCGCCGCCGACGGTGAGCGAGAACGCGTACCGCAGGAAAATGTCCAGGCAGATGACGATCGCGGCGATGAGCAGCATCGCGCCGCCGACGATCGCGCCGCCGCGCGAGATCGTCTCGGCGAGGGCCTGCAGGCGCTGCATCGGGGGCCGACGCGCTATGGCGTCGGCGCCTTCAGGCTCAGGACCTTGCCGACGCTGTTGTTCCACTCCGCGGTGCACTGCGCGCCGCAGCGCTTGGCCCAGCCGGCGAGCACCGCACCCTCGACCAGTTTCTTGTGCATGTCCGCTTCGGCCGGCTTGACCGGCACGATGGTCATCTTCGCCGGCTTGCCCATCGTGCACGGCTGCTTTCCGGTGTTGCAGTTGTCGGCTTCGGCGGCGGCCTTCTTCAGCGTTTCCCACATCTTGTTTTCGTAGCTCTTCATCTGCGCAAGCATGAAGTCCTGGACGCGCTTGTCGAGGCGGCTCCAGCGGTCGAGGTTCGTCGCCACCACGTTGATGCTCCAGCCGAGCGACATCGGATAGAGCGACTTCGTGACTTCCGGCCAGCCCGCGGTGTTGCCCGACAGGCTTCCGGTCACCGCACAATCCACGACGCCGGCGCTCAGCGCCGGCACCACCTCGGCGAACGCCATGCTGACCGCGGTCGCGCCGACGCCGGACAGGAAGTCGCGCATCGTGTTGTTGAACACGCGCACCTTCTTGCCTTTGAAATCGGGGAGCCCGCCGATGACCGTGCGGCACCAGAACACCTGCGGCGGGTTGCCGCCGAACGCAAGCAGCTTGGCGTTCCAGTTCTTCTGCATCTGGCGGTCGATCACCGCGCGATAGGCCTCGCAGCCGGCGCGCGCCTTGTCCGCTTCGAGCGTGATGCCGGCGAGATCGCAGCCTTCGAAGCGCGGGTCGTCGCCCGCCATCTTCGAGATGTCCATGCTGGCGAAATCCATGACGCCGAGCCGCAGCAGCCTGAGCATCGTCTTGTCGTCGAGTCCCAGCTGGTCGAGCGGCGTGATGTCGGCGGTGATCGCGCCGTTCGAGGCCTTCGGCAGCGTGGTGCGCCAGAACGGAACCTCGTCGACGCTCGAGGCTACGGTCGGGCTGTTGAGGCCGATCACCTTGAAATGCGTTTTCGGCAGGTCCTGCGCGGACGCGCAGAATGAAACGAGCGAGCCGGCGGCAATGGCACTGATGGCACTGAGCAGGCGCGGTAGCATTGGCGATCCTCCCCTGCGGGCCATAGTCTCACCAATCGCCTTTTTCGGGCAAGCATGACGATCGAAGACGAATACCGCTCCCGCACGGCCAACTCGGCCATGCTGTACGCCGAGGCGCGTGAAATCCTGCCGGCGGGGCTGACGCACGATTCCAGAATCGCGTCGCCCTACCCGATCTACGTCGCGCGCGCAGCCGGCCCGCGCAAATGGGACGTCGACGGCAACGAGTATGTCGACTACTTCGGCGGACACGGCGCGCTGCTCTACGGCCATTGCCACGCGCCGGTCGTCGAAGCGGTGCAGCGGCAGGTTGCGCTCGGCACCCATTGGGGCGCGTCGCACGAGCTCGAAGTGGAGTGGGCCGCGCTGGTGCAGCGGCTCGTGCCGTCCGCTGAGCGGGTCCGGTTCACCGCTTCCGGAACCGAGGCCTCGCACCTCGCGCTGCGGCTGGCGCGCGCGTACACGGGCAAGTCGAAGATCGTGCGCTTCGTCGGCCATTTCCACGGCTGGCACGACCAGGTTGCCGGCGGCGGCATGTCGCACTTCGACGGCTCGGCGCCGGCCGGCATTCCGGCGTCCGTCGTCGGCGAGACGCTGCTGCTTCCTGCGGACGATGCCGCGGTGGCGGTCGAGGCGCTGCAAACGCGCGATGACATTGCGGCGGTGATCCTCGAGCCTTCGGGCGCATCCTGGGGCCAGGTCCCGTTGCAGCCTGGATTCCTCGCCACGTTGCGGGATGCAACGCGCCGCCAGCGCGTGCTGCTGATCTTCGACGAGGTGATCACCGGGTTCCGCTGGTCGCGTGGCGGCGCGCAGGCGCGCTACGGCATCGTTCCCGACCTGTCGGTGCTCGCCAAGATTCTCGCCGGCGGCCTTCCGGGCGGCGCGGTCGTGGGCAAGAAGGACGTGCTCGACCAGATCGATCCCGCCGCCGCAAAAGCGGCCGGGCGCGAGAAGATCGGCCACCAGGGAACGTTCAACGCCAACCCGCTCTGCGCGGCCGCCGCCGTCGCAACGCTGTCGCTGCTGGAGAAGGACGATGCGTGCGCGCGCGCGGAAGCCACAGCGAAGCAACTGCGCGAGGGGCTGCGCCGTATCCTCGTCGAGGAAGCGGTCCCTTGGGGCGTCTACGGCGAGGCGTCGACCTTCGTGATTTTCCCGAATCCGCAGCGACTGCCGATCGACCCGGCGAGCTTCGATCCGCTGACGCTCGGATTCAAGGGGCTGAAGGGGGCGCGGGATCCGGACCTGATCAACCGCTTGCGGATCGCGCTGCTCGCGCACGGCGTGGACATCGCCGGCGGACCCGGCGGATATGTGTCGGCGGCGCACGGCGCGCCGGAGGTGGCGCGCACGCTCGACGCTTTCCGCGGCGCGCTACGCGCGCTGAAGGCGGACGGCCGGATTGAAAAATAGGGTACGTCCCTATTTTTAGCGGAACAGGGCCTTCGCCCAGGCTTTCTCCCAGTCCTGCCCGAGCACATCGGTCTCGCGGCCGTCCTCCTCGAAGAACCGGTTCGGGATCTGGAAGATCGCCAGCACCAGCGCGCCCTGCGGCCCTACCCAGGCGGTGTGGCGGCTGCCCGCCGGACGCCAGACGTAGTCACCGGCCTTGCATTCGCCCTCGCCGCACACAAGGCTTCCTTCGAGGACGTAGCTCTGCTCGATCAGCACGTGCTCGTGCTCGGGAAGCTTCGCGCCGGGAGCGAACTTCATCAGCGATGTGACGACGCCCGTCTCGCGGTCGATCAGCAGGGTCTTCGCCTCGACCCCTTCAAAGCGCGTCTTTTCCCACGGCAGCTTCGCCACCTCGACGAAGCGCGAAGCAAGCGGCGCGAGGCTCTCGTGGTTCTTCGCGTTGGGAGTGGCGCCGCTCATGCCTTGCGATTCTCGCCAACCTTGACGATCTTCATGGTGTTGGTCCCTCCGGCCTTGCCGATCGGCTCGCCGATCGTCAGCACGATCAGATCCCCGTCCTGCACGACGCCGTTCTGCAGCAGCACCTTTTCGGCTTCCATCAGCAGCTCTTCGCGGTCATGCCCGACGTACTTGACCATCAGCGGAAAGACGTCGCGCATCAGGGCGCAACGATAGCGCGTTCCGGTCTGCGACGTAAGGGCGTAGATCGGGACGCCGCAATTCAGGCGGCTCATCCACAGCGCGGTCGATCCCGACTCGGTGAGGGTCGCGATCGCCTTGGCCTTCAGGTGGAACGCGGTGAAGAGCGCCGCCATCGCGATCGACTGGTCGACGCGCGTGAACACCCGGTTGAGGAAGTCCTGCTCCAGGCTGAGCGGCTGCGTGTGCTCGGCCTCGACGCAGATCCGGTGCATCGCCTCGATCACCTCGACCGGGTAGCGACCGCTCGCGGTCTCGGCCGAGAGCATCACGGCGTCGGTGCCGTCGAGCACCGCGTTCGCGACGTCGGAGACTTCGGCGCGCGTCGGGATCGGGCTCGAGATCATCGATTCCATCATCTGCGTCGCGGTGATCGTCAGCTTGTTTGCCTCGCGCGCGAGCCGGATCATCTTCTTCTGCAACGCCGGCACCGAAGCGTCGCCGACTTCGACCGCGAGGTCGCCGCGCGCGACCATGATGCCGTCGCATGCGTTCATGATGTCGCGCAGCGAGTCGTTGGTCACCGCCTCGGCGCGCTCGATCTTGGCGATCAGGAACGCCTTGCCGCCGCAGGCGCGCATCAGCTCGCGCGCCATGTACATGTCGGAGCCCGACTTCGGAAACGATACCGCGAGATAGTCGACCTGCAGCTCGGCCGCGGTGCGGATGTCCTCGATGTCCTTGGGCGTCAGCGCGGGCGCGGTCAGTCCGCCACCCTGCCGGTTGATGCCCTTGTTGTTGGACAGCTCGCCCCCGTGGCGCACCAGCGTGTGCACTTCGTCGCCCAGAACGTGCGTGACATCGAGCACGACGCGGCCATCGTCGAGCAGCAGCACTGCGCCCTGGCGCAGGTCGCGCGGCAGCTCCTTGTAGTCGAGCCCTGCTCGTGTTTCGTCGCCGAGCGCGCAGCCCGCGTCGAGGATGAACGGCTGGCCCTTTTCCAGCGTGATCTTGCCGTTCTTGAACTTGCCGACGCGGATCTTCGGTCCCTGCAGGTCGCACATGATCGCGACGGTGCGCCCGACCGTGCGCGCGACCTCGCGCACCAGCGTGGCGCGCTTGCGATGATCGTCCGCGGTGCCGTGCGAGAAGTTCAGGCGCACGACATCCACGCCGGCGCGCACCATGCGCTCCAGCACCGCGGGTTCGCTCGATGCGGGCCCGAGCGTGGCGACGATTTTCGTGCTGCGGAGCATTTTGCTTGCGGAATTGAGCGGTTCGAGTGTATCACCCGCTGACCGGCGCCTTAACCCGCTTTGCCGCTCCGTCCGTTTCAGGTAGTAGCCATATCGATGGAGCTACTCGTCATGCGCTCGCGCCGTGAAATTTGTCGCATGTTGTTGCGTGCCATCGGCAGCGCCGCGGTTGCGCTCGCCGTTTGCGCCATCGCGAGTGCGCAGACACCCGTGCAACCGGTCGCGCCTGGCGACCGAAGCATTGCTCCGCGGCTGATCATTGCCGGCCCGGTGGACGCGCCCGTGCGCCTGCAGGCGGTGCGCATCACGGCCGAAATCACCGGCGGCTTCGCCCAGACCGAGATCGAGCTCGTGTTTACCAACCCGAACCGGCGCGTGCTGGAGGGCGAACTGCAGTTTCCGCTCGTCGGCGCGCAGCAAGTGGTCGGCTTCGCGCTCGACGTCGACGGGCGCATGCGCGAAGCCGTCCCCGTCGAGAAGGTAAAGGGCCGTCAGGTGTTCGAAGACATCGTGCGGCGCCAGGTCGATCCCGGTCTGCTCGAGGCGACGCAAGGCAACAACTACAAGCTGCGCGTGTACCCGCTGCCGGCCCAAGGCTCGCGCACAGTGCGCCTGCGCATCGCAGAACCGCTTGCCGCGGGCGCTGGCGAGCGTCGGTTGCGCATGGCGCTAGCCTATGGCGCGCGACTGCCCGAGTTTTCGCTCTCGATCCGGGTCCGCGGCGCGCTGCGCGAGCCCGTGCTTGCCTGGCGTGATGCACAGGAACTGCGCTTCGTGCGCGAGGGTGACGGCTATGCGGCGCGCCTGGAGCGCCGCGAGTACTTCGCCGCCGGGTTCCTCGAAGTGGCCGTGAGGCAGCCGGAAACCGCTGCTTTCTGGACACAGGCACTCGATGGCGACCGGTATTTCTACGCCGAGACGCAGTTGCCCATGCCGCACAACCCTATCGCCCGCACCCTGCCGCAAAGCGTCGCGCTGGTATGGGACAGCTCGGCGTCCGGCGCCGCGCGCGAGCACGCGCGCGAGTTCGCGTTGCTCGATGCTTACTTCAAGGCAATGGGCGAAGGGACCGTTCATCTGGTGCGGGTGCGCGACTCGGTCGATCCCGCCGAGACCTTCCGCGTCACGCGCGGAGACTGGCGGGCGCTGCGCACCGCCCTGGAGCGCACGGTGTACGACGGCGCGACCAATCTCGGCGCACTGCGCAGCGTCGCGGGGGCGGCGGAGATGCTGCTCTTCAGCGACGGTCTTACCAACTATGGCGATGCCGCTGCGCCGCGGCTCGAAGGCCGCGTGTTCACCGTCTCTGCCGCACCGCGCAGCAACCCGGCGCTGCTGCGCCATATCGCGTATTCGTCCGGCGGCGATTACATCGACCTGATCGCCGAACCGCGCGCGCAGGCGGCGCGCAAGCTCCTCATGAGTGCGCCGCGCATCTTGCACGTCGCGGGCGACGGCGTTCGCGAGGCCTATGCCGCTTCGCCATTCACCGCCGACGGGCGCATCGCGTTCGCCGGGTTGCTCACGGAGCGCGAGGCGCAGCTGCGGATCGAGTTCGGCGAGCCAGGTGGCAAGTCACGGGTTCACACGCTGCGGCTGCGCGCGGATCGGAACCCGAGCGATCTTCCGGCGCGAATCTGGGCGCGTATGCGCATCGAGTCGCTGGCGGGCCAATCGGACCTGCATCGCGGCGAGATCCGGCGCCTCGGCAAGGCATTCGGCCTGGTGACCGACGAGACTTCACTCATCGTGCTGGAACGTGCCGAAGACTACGCGCAGCACGAGATCGCGCCGCCCGCCGAGCTGCGGGCCGCCGTCGAGCGACTAGTGCGCGACGCGCAGCAGCGCCGCACGGCTGACCAGAGCTCGCACCTCGAGAGAATCGTGCGGCTGTTCGAAGAAAAGCAGGCCTGGTGGAACCGCGAGTTCCCGAAGGACGCGCGACCTGAGCCGCGCAAGCACCTGTCGCCCACGCAATCGCAAGGTGCGGCCGGGATCGCAGAGCACTCGATGCGGCGCGAGCGCGCGGCCGAGGCGCCGGCGGCCGCGGCCCCGGCCCCGGCCGCGCGGCCGGCGCCGATTGCGGCGGGGGCCCTAAGGTTGGCTGACGACAGGCCTGCTGAACCCGGCGGACCGGCGACCATCGCCATCCAGCTCAAGCGCTGGACACCGGATGCACCTTATATCCGGCGCTTGCGTGACTCGGATGCCAAGGATCTCTATCGCATCTATCTCGACGAGCGGGGCAGCTACGCCGGCAGCACGGCGTTCTACCTCGATGCCGCGGATGTGCTGCTCGAGAGGGGTCTCGAGGACCTCGGTCTGCGCGTGCTCTCCAACCTCGCGGAAATGGACCTGCAGAACCGCCATGTGCTGCGCATTCTCGGCGGGCGGCTCATGCAGGCGGGGCGTCCGCAGCTCGCGATTCCGGTGCTGAAGAAAGTGCTCGAGCTGAGTCCCGATGAACCCCAGTCCTGGCGCGATCTCGGACTCGCCTACGCCGCGGACCGCCAACTGCAGAAAGCGGTGGACATCCTGCACGAAGTGGTCGTGCGGCCCTGGCACGGTCGCTTTCCCGAAGTCGAGCTGATCACGCTCGCTGAATTGAACGCGCTGGTCGCGACCGCTCCGCAGTCACTGGATACCAGCCGGATCGATCGGCGGCTGCTGAAAAATCTCCCACTCGACCTGAGGGTCGTGCTCACCTGGGACGCCGACGATACCGACATCGACCTGTGGGTGACGGACCCGAACGGCGAGAAGGCGTTCTACGGCAACCGCCTCACGTACCAGGGCGGCCGGATGTCGCAAGACTTCACCGGCGGCTACGGCCCGGAGGAGTTTTCGCTGCGCAAAGCGAAGCCCGGCGTCTACCGCGTCGAGGTCCAGTTCTACGGACACCGCCAGCAGATCGTCGCCGGAGCAACCACCTTGCACTTGCGGCTGCAGACCGGGTTCGGCGGGCAGCACCAGCAGGACCGGAACGTGACTTTGCGACTCAAGGGCCAGGGCGAAGTCGTCTTCGTCGGCGAGTTCGAGGTCAAGTAACGAACTCCGCTAGGCGCGCGCCTCGAGCGCGGCGACTGCGGGGAGCGTTTTCCCTTCGAGAAATTCAAGGAACGCGCCGCCGGCCGTCGAGATGTAGCCGATGCGATCGGCCAGCCCGAACTTGTTGATCGCGGCGATCGTGTCGCCGCCGCCCGCGATCGAGAATGCTTTCGAATCGGCGATCGCGCGAGCGATCGTCTCCGTGGCCTTCGCGAAGGCATCGATCTCGAACATGCCGACCGGGCCATTCCAGACGATCGTTCCCGCCGTCTTCAGCGACGCCGCGAGTGCAGCCGCCGATCTGGGACCGATATCGAGGATCATTTCATCGGCGTCGACCGCACGGGCATCCTTGACCGTTGCGCGCGCGCGGGCTGAAGCTTCCTGCGCAACGACGACATCGTCCGGCAGCGGCACTTCGGTCGCCGCACGAATCCGCCTTGCGTCTTCGACGAGTCCCGGCTCGGCGAGCGACTGACCGATTGCAACCCCCTCGGCAAGCAGGAACGTGTTGAGGATGCCTCCACCGACGATCAGGCGGTCGACTTTTGCCGCGAGCGCGCCCAGCACCGACAGCTTGGTCGAGACCTTGGATCCGCCGATCACCGCCACCAGCGGGCGTGCCGGGTTGGCGAGCGCCTGTCCGAGTGCGTCGAGCTCGGCGGCCATCAACGGGCCGGCGCATGCAATCGGCGCAAAGCGAGCGATGCCGTGCGTAGTCGCCTCGGCGCGGTGCGCCGTGCCGAACGCATCGTTCACGTACACATCGCAGAGCGCAGCCATTTTTCTGGCCAGCGTTTCGTCGTCCGCTTTTTCGCCCTTGTTGAAGCGGCAGTTCTCGAGCAGGACGATTTCGCCGGGCGGGATGGCGATGCCGTCGACCCAATCGCGGCGCAGCGGAACCTCGCGCTGCAGCAGCTCGCCGAGCCGCTTGGCGACCGGCGCGAGCGAATCTTCAGCGCTGAAAACACCTTCTTTCGGGCGTCCGAGGTGCGACGTCACCAGGACGGCCGCGTTCGCCGCCAGCGCCGCCTGGATCGCCGGAACCGAAGCGCGGATCCGCGTGTCGTCGGTAATGCGCCCCGAGTCGTCCTGCGGGACGTTCAGGTCGGCGCGAATGAAGACGCGCTTGCCGCGCAGATCGACCTCCGCCATGCGCTTGAACTTCATCGCTTCTTCAGCTTCTGCGCCATCTCGCGCATCAGGTGCTGCGGCTCACCCGATTCGTACGCGCGGCGCTGGTATTTCTTCGCCGCAACCAGGATGTCGTCGAACTGCGGCTGGGTCATCTCGCGCATCCGCTCCTTGGTGATCTTTACCGCATGCGGCGGTCGCTCCCCCAGCGCGCGGGCGAGCTCCAGCGCCCTTTCGAACACCTGCTCTCGCGGCGCCAGGTGGTTGACGAGCCCAAGCTGCCAGGCGCGTTCGCCGGAGATGAAATCGCCCATCAGCGAGAGCTCGGCGTTGATGCCGAACGGAAGGTGCCACTCCATCAGCGACGTTCCAAGAATCGACCCTAGGCCCGTCTTGACCTCGGGTTGCCCGATGCGCGCTTCCGGGTGCGCGACCCGCAGGTCGCAGTAGAGCGCGACCTGGTAGCCCGCGCCGGCAACCGCGCCGAAAAGGGCCGCGACCGAGGGCTTGTCGAGCGCGCGTACCGCCGCGTACATCGCGTACATCTCGGTGAACCAGCGGTCGACGTCGTCGATGCTGTACCCTGCGCCCTCCTCGAGATCCTGACCCGCGGAAAAGGCTCGATCGCCCGCGCCGGTGATCACAACCGCACGCACGGCAGGGTCGGCGTTGAGCGGCGCGAGCGCGTCCGGCAGCTCGCGCCGGATGTCGGCATTGATCGCGTTCAGCCGTTCCGGCCGGTTCAGCCGGACGATCGCTATTTCGCCTGCGCGCTCCGTAAGAATTGCGGGCACGTCATTTTGCGCTCATCAGAGCGACCGTGATGTCGAGCATGCGGTTGGAGAAGCCCCACTCGTTGTCGTACCACGAGGACACCTTGACCAGCGTTCCTTCGGCGACCTTCGTCAGCAAGGAATCGACGATCGAGCTCGCCGGGTTATGGTTGAAGTCCGACGACACGAGCTGCTCGGTCGTGTATTCGAGGATGCCCTTGAGATCGCCTTCGGCCGCCTGCTGCAGCACCTTGTTCACCTCGTCGACGCTGGTCGGTCTCTTGGCGACGAAGGAAAGGTCGACGATCGAGACGTTGATCGTCGGCACGCGGATCGAATAGCCGTCGAGCTTGCCGTTGAGGTGCGGCAGCACCAGCCCCACCGCGGCGGCGGCTCCGGTCTTGGTCGGAATCATGTTCTGCGACGCCGAGCGCGCGCGGCGCAGATCCTTGTGATAGACGTCGGTCAGCACCTGGTCGTTGGTGTACGAGTGCACCGTGGTCATCAGCCCGCTGACGACGCCAATCCCGTCATCGAGCGCCTTGACGAGCGGCGCAAGGCAGTTCGTCGTGCACGACGCGTTCGAGATCACGCTGTCGGAAGCCTTCAGGGAAGCGTGGTTTACGCCAAAGACCACCGTCCGGTCGACGTCCTTCTCGCCGGGCGCCGAGATCACTACCTTCTTGGCGCCCGCCATCACATGCGCGCCGGCCTTGGCTTTGCTCGTAAAGAGTCCCGTGCATTCCAGCACCGCATCGACGCCGAGCGACTTCCACGGCAGCTTCGCCGGGTCGCGCTCCGCGAGGACCTTGATGCGATCGCCGTTGACGACGAGGCTGTCGCCGTCGACGCCGACCGAACCGTTGAAGCGGCCGTGCGCCGTATCGTAGGTCAGCAGGTGCGCGTTGATCTGCGCGTCGCCGAGGTCGTTGATCGCGACGAATTGCAGATCGTGCTTTTTGCCGTCCTCGTAGTGGGCGCGCAGGATGTTGCGCCCGATGCGGCCGAAGCCGTTGATCGCTATCTTGATCGTCATGTCAAAACGCTCCTCACTGCCTTGACTACATTCTCCGGCGTAAAACCGAAGTGCTTGAATACATCGGCCGCAGGCGCGGATTCGCCGAAGCGGTCGATGCCGACGACCGCGCCTTCGAGGCCGACGTACTTGCGCCAGAAATCAGTGACGCCGGCTTCGATCGCGACGCGCGGCATGCCGCGCGGCAGCACCGAATCGCGATAGGCGGCGTCCTGCCGGTCGAACACGTTCGTCGACGGCATCGAGACGACGCGCACGGCAACGCCTTCATCGGCGAGGATTTTCTGCGCGGCAAGGGCGAGCGGCACCTCGGAGCCGGTGGCGATCAGCGCCGCCCGCGCCCACGGGGTGTCCGAAAGGACATAGCCGCCGCGCCGCACGCCGTTGGTCGACTCGCGCGTCGCGAACGCTACCGCCTGGCGCGAAAGCAGCAAGGCCGTCGGGCCGTCCTTTCGCTCGAGCGCCGCCGCCCACGCGACTGCGGTCTCCACCGTGTCGCACGGCCGCCAGACATCGAGATTGGGAATCAGCCGCAGGCTTGCTGCGTGCTCGATCGGCTGATGCGTCGGCCCATCCTCGCCCAGGCCGATCGAATCGTGCGTGAAGACGTACACGACGCGCAGCCGCATCAGCGCCGCCAGGCGCAGCGCGTTACGCGCGTAGTCCGAGAAGACGAGGAACGTGCCGCCGTAGGGAATCACGCCGCCGTGCAGCGCGAGGCCGTTCATCACCGCGCACATGCCGAACTCGCGCACGCCGTAGAAAACGTAGTTCCCGCCGCCTTCCTTCCCGATGACCTTCGACGCCTTGACCATCGTCAGGTTGGATCCGGTAAGGTCGGCCGAGCCGCCGACGAGCTCCGGCAGCGCGGGCAGCAGCGCTTCCAGCACCAGCTGCGAGGCGCGGCGCGTCGCTACCGTCTCGGCCTTGTCGGCAAGCTCGCGCACCAGGATCTCCGTGCGTGCGGCGAAATCCGCAGGCAGCGTGCCGCTGGCGCGTCGCTTGAACTCGGCGGCGAGCCCCGCATGCTCGCGTTCGTAGGAGGCGAAAAGCTTGTTCCACTTGCGCTCCACCGAGGCGCCGCGCTTGCGCGCATCCCAGCCGGCACGCACCGGGTCGGGCACTTCGAACGGCGGATAGGGCCATCCGAGCGCCTCGCGGGTCGCGGCCACTTCCTTTTCGCCGAGCGGCGCGCCATGCGCGGCGCCGGTGTTCGCTTTCGTCGGCGCGCCTTTCGCGATCACCGTCTTGGCGATGATCAGGCTCGGCCGCGCAGTCTCGCGCTTCGCCCTGCGGATCGCGCGGTCGACGGCTTCGAGATCGTGGCCGTCGACGGGCCCGATGACCTGCCAGCGGTAGCCCTCGAAGCGTTTCTTGACGTCATCGGTGTACCACTGCCGGATCTCGCCCTTGTCCGAGTCGATCGAGATGCCGTTGTCGTCGTAAATGGCGACGAGCTTGCCGAGCCCCAGCGTTCCTGCAAGCGCGCAGCATTCGTGCGACACGCCCTCCATCATGCAGCCGTCGCCCATGAACGCGTACGTGTAGTGGTCGACGATGTCATGGTCCGGCCGGTTGAATTCGGCGGCGAGCAGCCGCTCCGCGAGCGCCATGCCGACCGCGTTGGAGATGCCTTGCCCGAGCGGTCCCGTGGTGGTCTCGACGCCGGGCGCGCAGCCGAGCTCCGGGTGCCCCGGCGTCTTCGAATGCAGCTGACGGAAGCGCGCGAGTTCCGTCACCGGCAGGTCGTACCCGGTGAGATGCAGCAGCGCGTACAACAGCATCGAGCCGTGGCCGTTCGAGATGACGAACCGATCGCGGTTCGGCCAGGCAGGGTTGCGCGGGTTGTGCCGCAGGTGCCGGCCCCAGAGCGCCCGCGCGATCTCGGCCATTCCCATCGGCATGCCGGGATGGCCGGACTTCGCCGCCTCGACTGCGTCCATGGCGAGAGCACGGATCGCATTCGCGAGGTCGCGTTCGGACGCCGCAGGATTCATGGAGGCCAGTCGCCGCGCTGGAGGAAAAAATGGGAGCGCGGATTATATCGGAGCGCCTTTCTTATAAGCTTCGCACCATGGAAATGCCGTTCATGAGCCCGCCGAACTTCGATACGGGCGGGTCGACCGTCCCCGGGCCGGCGGACGCGGCGGGCGACTGGTTCATCTTCCAGGGCGACCGGTTGCTGGTCGAAATGGGGCCGCCGCTGCCGGCGCCGGACGATCCGCGCGTCACGTCGCGGCCCGCGTGGGCGCGGCTGGCGTTGCAAAAACGCAACATCGACCACAATTGGTTGGGGTTCTCTCCGCTTCGAACGCTATATGTTGGGTGCCTGGGCGGCACCCACTGCTGGGCGGCCGAGGCTCCGCCCGAGGCTGCGGCACCGCCGCAGACCGGGTGGGCGGGCCTGCGCTCGCTCTTCTCGGTCCTCTCCGACGAGCACTTCGCGGTCGCCGGTCGCGCGCTGCAGCTGCTCGACTGGGACCGGTCGCACCAGTTCTGCGGGCGCTGCGGCGAGGCGACTACTGTGCAGAGCGAAGATCGCGCGCGCGTCTGCCCCAAATGCCGGCTCTCGGTCTACCCGCGCATCGCCCCGGCGATCATGGCGCTGGTGCGCAAGGGCGGCCAGGTTCTGCTCGGGCGCAGCCCGCATTTCCCGGCCGGCATGTACAGCGCGCTCGCCGGCTTCGTCGAGCCGGGCGAGACGCTCGAGCAGTGCGTCGCGCGCGAAGTCGAGGAGGAAGTCGGACTGCGGGTGTCGCACATTCGCTACTTCGCGAGCCAGCCGTGGCCGTTTCCGCATTCGCTGATGATCGCGTTCGTCTGCGACTGGGAAAGCGGAGAAATCAATCCGCGCGAGGGAGAAATCGAGGCCGCGCACTGGTTCGATGTATTGCAATTGCCGAAGCTTCCGAGCAGAATCTCCATCAGTCGGCGTCTCATCGATGCAGTAACCGAAGAAATGCGAGCAAGACTCGCGTGAAACGGGGGCGTTGAACGAATTGAATAAGCTCGAAGAGCATCGCTTCACGGAAGGCGCAGCCTGGACATCGTGCGGGTTGCGCCTTCTGTTTTTGCGGAGGGGAAAACGTAGATGAACGGACTCGATCTGGTCGGTGAGCATCTGATCACCGAAGCGCTCAACGAATCGACGGGCTTTCACGTGCGCGCCACGCGCAAGCTCGGCGAGTGGCAGACGAAGTTCCAGAAGCTGGAGATCTACGAGACACCCCACTACGGGCGGATGTTGCGGCTCGACGGCTGCAACACGACCTCCGAGCGCGAAGAGTTCGTCTATCACGAGAACCTGATCCATCCCGCCCTCACCGCCCACGCGGCGCCGCGCAAAGTGCTGGTCATCGGCGGCGGCGACGGCGGCGCTTGCGAGGAAGTGCTGAAGCATCCGTCGGTCGAGCAGGTGACGGTCTGCGAGATCGACGAGGACGTGGTCCGGGTCGCGAAGGAATATTTCTTCGACGTTCACCGCGGCGCATTCGACAATCCGCGGCTGC
>Ga0209382_10000639_pt1 | contig 57003 bp, 53 predicted proteins | sample SoiMetdeltSBSDD5_FD_187599 | JGI IMG/M metagenome (GOLD analysis project Ga0209382, IMG submission 187599) | Bulk soil microbial communities from a Populus tree surrounding site in Tennessee, USA - Soil MetaG P. deltoides SBSDD5 (SPAdes) (version 2) | ecosystem: Environmental > Terrestrial >...
ATCGCGCTCGCCCAGCGGGGGATCGAGCCCAACACGCTCGACGCGGTTCTCCTCACGCACCTGCATGGCGATCACTGCGGCGGCGTGCCGTTCTTGCTGGTCGACGCGATGCTCGCGGCCAGGCGGACACGGCCGGTCGTGATCGCGGGACCGCGTGATCTTCGGCGGCGCATGGACGACATTCGCGAGGCGTTGTTTCCGGGTTCGCACGTGATGACGCCGAAGTTCCCGGTCACTTGGGTGGAGATGGAGCCCCGCAAGCCGCATGCGATCCTGGATCTCGTGGTCACGCCTCAGCCCGCACGTCACACCGCGGAGACCAATCCAACCGCGCTGCGGGTCGAGGTCGGCGGCAAGGTGATCGCCTACAGCGGGGATACCGAGTGGACCGACGATGTCGCGCGAGTCGCGCTCGGCGCCGATCTGTTCATCGCCGAGTGCTACTTCTACGACAAGCCCGTCAAGTGGCACCTCAACTATCCCGCGCTCGCGGCGCAGCGCGCGACACTGGGCGCCAAGCGCGTGATCCTCACGCACATGAGCCGCGAGATGCTGGCCCACGCGGCCGACGTTCCCGAAGAATGCGCGCACGACGGTCTGGTCGTGACGCTCTGACGCGCTCGTCACTGGCCTGCGGCTTCACCGAGCAGCCGCTCGACGATGACGCAGTCGCGCCACGTCCCGTCCAGCTTCGCGTGGCGCCGGTAGACCCCGACGACCCGAAATCCACAGTGCTCGTGGAGCGCAACGCTCGCGGCGTTCTCCGCCAGAATCCGCGACACGAGCTTCCAGAACCCGCGCGCGGCATACTCGCGGCAGAGCGCGTCCAGAGCCACTTGCCCCAGTCCGGCGCCTCGGGCGGTGCGCGCCACGTACACCGAGTGCTCGGCGATCCCCGCGTACGCCGGGCGGCTGCGATAGGCCCCGGCTCCTGCCCAGGCGACGATCACACCATCACGCTCAACGACGACGGTGGGGAAACGGTCGCCCTTTTCGACCAGCCCTGCCGCGATCTGCTCGGGCGTGCGATGCTGCGTCTCGAAGGTCGCGACACGGTCGTCGATGCCCTCGTTGTAGATGCTCGCGATGCAGGCAGCATCGGCTGCGGTCGCGAGCCGGACGCGGATCCCGGGCGCCATCGGCGCAATTATCGGACCTTTCGCGCGAGTCGGCGCGCGGCGCTTCACTCAAGATTTACGGGGCCGTCATCGTCCTGTAACGCACGCCGCGGACACTCGGCCGCAGATGAAGGTCGCCACCGCTGCGCGCCAGCAGCAGGGCCGGGTGCTCGTCGTGGAGGACGAGCGCGACGTCGCTGATCTCATCCGCTACAACCTGACCAAGGAAGGCTACGACGTTGTCATCGCCCCCACCGGCTCGGACGCGCTCAAGCAGGCCCGCGACGTCCATCCCGATCTCGTGTTGCTCGACATCATGGTGCCCGAGCTCAACGGGTGGGAGGTCTGTCGGCGGCTCAAGGCGGACGTCGAGACCAAGAACATTCCCGTGATCATGGTCACCGGGCGCGTCGAGGAGGGTGACAAGGTTCTCGGCTTCGAGATGGGCGCTGACGACTACGTGACCAAGCCATTCTCACCGCGCGAGCTGCTCGCGCGGATCCGTGCTGTGGCCCGTCGTGGGCGGGCGGCTGATGTCGAGAAGAAGCCGCACGTCAAGATCGGCGACCTCGAGATCGATCGCTACCGCTTCGAGATCCGGATGAAGGGCCGTCCGGTGGAGCTCACCCCCAAGGAGTTCGAGCTCCTCGCCATCCTCGCCGGGGCGCCGGGGCGCGTCTTCGGCCGCGAGGAGCTGCTGGATGCGGTGTGGGGTCGCGACGGGTTCGTCGAGCCACGCACGGTGGACGTCCACGTCGCCCGCCTGCGTGGAAAGTTCACCGCCGCCAAGCTGCCGGCGCCGGGCGTTGAGACCGTCCGCGGCGTCGGCTACCGGTTCCGAGAACCGGACCGCCCGTAACAGGAACGTTACCGTTTCATAACCGAAGTGAAACACAACGGGGCCACCATGTGTGGCGAGCCCGAACGGGAGGATGACCAATGAGGAGATGGCTACGCGCGATGGTCCTCGTGCTGACGGGCTGCAGCTGGCTCGTCGCACCGGCACCGGCCTACGCACAGATGCTCATGAACGGAGCGGGGGCGACGTTCCCGTATCCGATCTACTCGAAGTGGTTCGACGAATACACGAAGGTCGATCCGGAAGTGCGCTTCAACTATCAGTCGATCGGCAGCGGAGGCGGCATCAAGCAGGTGACGTCCCGCACGGTGGATTTCGGCGCGACCGACGGGCCGATGACCGATGAGCAGCTCAAGCAGGCGCCGGGTGAGCTCTTGCACATTCCGACCGTACTCGGGGCCGTCGTCGCGACGTACAACCTTCCCGGCGCACCCAAGCTGAAGTTCACGGGCGACGTCCTGGCCGATATCTTTCTCGGAAAGATCACCAAGTGGAACGACGCCAAGATCACGGCGCTGAATCCGGGCGCGACGCTGCCGGACCAGCCGATCGTGGTCGTGCATCGCTCGGACGGCAGCGGCACGACATATATCTGGGTCGATTACCTCTCCAAGATCAGTCCGGAGTGGCAGCAGAAAGTCGGCAAGGGTACCTCGGTGAACTGGCCCGTCGGGCTCGGCGGCAAGGGCAATGAGGGTGTGTCCGGCCAGGTGAAGGGGCAGCCGGGCGCGCTCGGCTACGTCGAGCTCGCGTATGCCGTGAAAAACAATCTGCCGGTGGCCTCGATCAAGAACGCCGGCGGCAAATTCGTGGAGCCGACGATCGCGACGACGACGGCCGCCGCTGCCGGCGCGGCCAAGAGCATGCCGGACGATTTCCGCGTGTCGCTCACGAACGCGCCGGGCGACGACGCCTATCCGGTGGCGAGCTTCACCTGGCTGCTGGTCTACAAGGATCAGCCGAACGAGACCAAGGGGCGCGCGCTCGCGAAGTTCCTGTGGTGGATGAGCCATGACGGCCAGAAATACGCCGACGATCTGTTGTATGCGCCGCTCCCGGGTCCGGTCGTAAAGCAGATCGAGGGAAAGATCAAGCAGATCACCTATCAGGGCAAGCCCCTCATGGCGGGACGCTAGGGAGCTCGTGTCCGTCGTCGCGGCGATTCCGCAGAGTGCCGAGCGCGCGGCGCCGAAAAACATCGGCGACCGCGCGCTACGCATTGTCCTCAAGGCCGCCGCGCTCGCCATCGTGCTGCTCGTGCTCGCCATGGCATTCGAAATGGTCCGAACGTCGGTACCGTCGATGCGGACGTTCGGCTGGAGCTTCCTCGTCACGTCGACCTGGGATCCGGTGGCCGAGCGCTTCGGCGCGATTCCGTTCGTCTACGGCACACTGGTCTCGTCGTTCCTCGCGCTGCTGATCGCGGTGCCCCTGGGGCTCGGGGCAGCGATCTACCTCGCCGAGCTCGCGCCGGCCCGCATTCGACCGCCGATCGCGTTTCTCGTGGAGCTGGTGGCCGCGGTGCCGAGCGTGATCTATGGGCTCTGGGGCATCTTCGTCCTCGCCCCACTGCTGCGAACCTGGGTGCAGCCGGCGCTCGGCAAGACGCTCGGCTATCTGCCGCTCTTCCAGGGCCCGCCCTATGGCGTCGGCATGCTCGCGGCCGGGATCATTCTCGCGATCATGGTCGTCCCGTACATCACGGCGGTCAGCCGCGAAGTTCTGCTGGCGGTGCCGAACACACAGCGTGAAGCCGCGCTCGCGCTCGGCGCGACGCGTTGGGAGACCACGCGCATCGCCGTGCTGCGCTACGGCCGCTCCGGCCTCGTGGGCGCGATCCTGCTGGGCCTCGGGCGTGCGCTCGGCGAGACGATGGCCGTCACCATGGTGATCGGCAACCGTCCGGAAGTCGCGATCTCGCTGTTCGCGCCGGGCTACACGATGGCGAGCGTGATCGCCAACGAGTTCACCGAGGCCACGTCCGAAATATACTTGTCGGCGCTGATCGAGATCGGGCTGCTGCTCTTCGTGCTCACCATCGTGGTGAACGCGTTGGCGCGGCTCTTGGTATGGTCGGTCGGCGGTCCGGTGAAGACGGTTCGCGAATGACACCGGGCGTTCGGCGCCGCGTCAACGTTCTCATGTCCGGCCTCGCGGCCGTCGCCGCGGGGCTCGTGATCCTGCCGTTGCTCCTGATCTTCGGCTTCCTGCTCTGGCAGGGAGCGTCGGCCGTGAACGTCGATTTCTTCACGCACCTGCCCAAGCCGGTTGGCGAAGTTGGCGGGGGCATGGCGAACGCCATCGTCGGCTCGCTGATCCTCATCGCGCTGGCCGCGGCGCTCGGCCTGCCGCTGGGCATCCTGGGCGGCGTCTACCTCGCGGAGTCTCGGGACCGACACATTCCCTGGCTCGCGCGCTTCCTGGCCGACGTCCTCAACGGTGTCCCATCGATCGTGATCGGCATCTTCGCCTACACGGTGATGGTGCTGCCGATGCGCCGCTTCTCGGCGCTCGCCGGCGCGTTCGCGCTGGCCGTGATCATGCTGCCGATCGTCATGCGGACGAGCGAGGAGCTGGTGCGGCTGGTGCCCGCCTCGCTCCGCGAAGCGGCGCTGGCTCTCGGCATCCCGGAGTGGAAGGTCCTCTTGCGCGTCGTGCTGCCTGCCGCGCGCGCCGGCATTGTGACCGGCGCGATGGTCGCCATCGCGCGGGTGGCGGGCGAGACGGCGCCCCTTCTGTTCACGGCGTTCGGCAACCGCTTCTGGCACCAGGGCCTCGATCAGCCGATCGCGGCGCTGCCCCTGCAGATCTTTGCGTACGCAATCGCGCCGTACGACGACTGGCACCGCCAGGCGTGGGCCGGCGCGCTCGTTCTCATCGGCCTGGTATTCGTGGTGAGTCTTGCGGCGCGCATGGCGACGAGCGGCCGCTTCACGGGGGTACGGTGACATGGCTGACGGCATTCTCGTCAGGGGTCTCAACGCATGGTTCGGTGAGCACCATGTGCTGCACGATATCGGCATCTCGATGGCGCCGAAGGCGGTGACCGCGCTGATCGGGCCCTCCGGCTGCGGCAAGTCCACGTTCATCCGATGTCTGAACCGGATGCACGAGGTGGTTCCCGGCGCGCGTGTGGCGGGCACGGTCCGCGTCGAAGGCGTGGACGTGTACGCGCCCGGCGTGGATCCCGTCCAGATCCGGCGCAAGATCGGCATGGTCTTCCAGAAACCGAATCCGTTTCCCACGATGTCGGTCTTCGAGAACGCCGTCGCCGGGCTGCGCCTGTCCGGCGTTCGTGAGCGCGCGGTGCTGCACGAGGCCGCCGAGCGCGCGTTGCGCCAGGCCGCGCTCTGGGACGAGGTGAAGGATTCGCTGACCAAGTCGGGCACGAGCCTGTCGGGTGGCCAGCAGCAGCGCCTGTGTATCGCGCGCGCCCTCGCGGTGGAGCCCGAGGTGCTCTTGATGGACGAGCCGTGCTCGGCTCTTGATCCGATCGCCACCGCGAAGATCGAGGAGCTCATCCTCGAGCTGCGCAGCACGCTCACGATCGTCATCGTCACCCACAACATGCAGCAAGCCGCCCGCGTATCCGAGGCGACCGGGTTCTTCCTGCTCGGCGAGCTGGTGGAGTTCGGCGTGACGCGACAACTGTTCACGAACCCGCGCGACAAGCGCACCGAGGATTACATCACCGGCCGGTTCGGGTAGACGGAGGAGGTCATGCAGCGCCACTTCCACGAGGAGCTCGACGCGCTGAAGCAAACCCTGCTGGCGATGGGCGGGCTCGTCGAGGACCAGATCCGCCGGGTGATGACCGCGCTCATCGAGCGCGACGGCGACCTGGCCCAGGAGGTCATCGACCGCGACGCGCAGGTCAACGCGTACGACGTCGAGGTGGACGAGAAGTGCGTGGAGCTGCTCGCGCTGCACCAGCCGGCGGCCGGCGACCTGCGATTCATCACCACGGCCATGAAGATCGTCACCGATCTCGAGCGCATCGGCGACCAGGCCGTCAACATCGCGCAACGCGCGCTCGAGCTGAACCGCGAGCCGCAGCTCAAGCCCTACATCGACCTGCCGCGCATGTCCGAGAAGGCGCAGCGGATGGTCAAGGAGTCGCTCGACGCCTTCGTGACGCGGGACACGGATCTCGCGCGCCGCGTGTGCGCCGAAGACGCCGACGTCGACGCCCTCAAGGAGCAGATCTTCCGCGAGCTGCTGACCTTCATGATGGAGGACGCGCGCACCATTCCGCGTGCCATCCGGCTCATCCTGATCTCACGTTTTCTGGAGCGGGTGGCCGATCACGCCACCAACATCGCGGAGATGGTGATCTACATGGTCGAATCGAAGATCGTCCGGCACACGCTGGCGTAACGTCAGCGCGCGGCGGCGCGGCGTGCGCGCGTGGCGGATCGCGCGCGTGTGCGCACGTGTACCGTCCTGCCGCTCACGCGCGTATCACACTTCGGGCAGTAGTACGTCAGCTCCAGCGCCGCGTGGCAATCGTCGTGGACGAGCACCGTGTCGCGGTGGACGTGGCGCGAGCCCCAGACGGCCAGCGCGCCGATGACCTTGCCGAGGTCCTGCCCACGGGGGGTAAGGGCGTAGGCGGCGCGAGGCGGGTGCTCGGAATAGAACTCGCGCGCGACGATGCCGTGCTCCTCGAGGACCTTGAGGCGCTCGGAGAGCACGTTGGGCGCGATGCCCTCCAGCGAGTCCACGAGGTCCTGGAAGCGCCGGGGCCCGGACAGCAGATCGCGGATCACGAGCAGCGTCCAGCGCTCGCCGAAGATCTCGAGCGACTTGGCCACCGGACATCGTTGACCGTACCGCTTGGGCATGCCCCAGTATAGTCCTTGACAGAAAAGCTAGTCACTAGTAATTAGCAAGTCATGGCCGCACCACTCGATACGCCGGTCGCCGCCATCCCCGAGGGGCCGGCCGCGGTCCCCGAGGCCGCGCCGTCCACACCGACGCCGCCCGCCGCGGCGCTCGCCGCGCCCACGCGGCGTCTGCTGGAGGCGCCGATCGCCGGCACGCTGCTGCGCCTGGCCGCCCCGAACATCGTCATCATCGCCGTCCAGGCGGCGCTCAACGTCCTCGAAGCGGTGTACATCGGCTGGCTCGGGCGCGACGCGCTGGCGGGAGTCGCGCTCGTCTTTCCGCTGATCATGCTGATGCAGACGATGTCCGCCGGCGGCATGGGCGGCGGTGTCGCGTCAGCCGTGGCCCGCGCGCTGGGCGCGGGCCGCCGTCACGATGCCGACGCGCTCGCCTTGCATTCGGTCGTGATCGCGCTCGTGTTCGGCAGTGCCTTCACCGTCGGCCTGCTCACCGCGGGCCCAACCCTGTATCGCGCGATGGGCGGCACCGAAGGCGCGCTGGCCGCGGCCCTCACGTACTCCAACGTCGTTTTCGTCGGCGCGATCGCGTTCTGGCTGTTCAACACGCTCGGCGCCGTGCTCCGCGGCGCGGGCAACATGCTGCTGCCCGCACTCGTGGTGGTGGGCGGCGGCCCGCTCGTGATCGTGCTGTCGCCGGCGCTGATCTGGGGCTGGGGGCCGTTCCCGCGGCTGGGAATCGCGGGCGCGGGCATCGCGTTGCTGACCTACTACACGCTCGGCAGCGCGGTGCTGGCGGTGGCGCTGCGCTCGCGGCGCGGCCTCGTGCGGCTCTCGGTGCGCGGCGTGCGTCTGCGCGTGCGACTGTTTCGCGATATTCTGCGCGTCGGCCTGCCGGGTGCGCTGAATACCGTTCAGACCAACCTGACGGTGGTCGTGCTCACCGGCCTCGTCGGTGGCTTCGGCACCGTCGCTCTCGCCGGATACGGGATCGGCGCGCGGCTGGAGTATCTGCAGATTCCGCTCGTCTTCGGATTGGGCTCGGCGCTCGTCACGATGGTGGGCACCAACATCGGCGCCGGGCAGCGGGCGCGTGCGCTGCGCGTCGCGTTCGTCGGCGGCCTGATGGCCTTCGCCCTCACCGAGACGATCGGACTCACCGCTGCGCTGCTGCCCACGGCCTGGATGGGTCTGTTCACGCGCGATCCCGAGGTCGTCGCCGCCGGCAGCGCGTACCTGCACGTCGTCGGACCGAGTTATGGATTCTTCGGCCTGGGACTGGCGCTTTATTTCGCCTCACAAGGCGCGGGCCGGCTGCTCTGGCCGCTCCTTGCGGGGTTTCTGCGCCTGACGCTGGCCGCCCTCGGCGGCTGGGCGGCCGTGCACTGGCTCGGCGGCGGTCTCATGGCGTTGTTCGGCGTGATCGCGCTGGCATTCGTGGTGTTCGGTATCACGCTCGCTTCTGCGGTGAAGGGCGGCGCCTGGCGTCGGTGATCTTTTGCTCGAACCACGGGAGCGCAAATACCCAGAAAGATGGATCGCATGCTGACGTTGCTCCGCGGCGAGACGGCGCCTCCGCCGATCGCCACGCTGATCGGCTTTACGACCCCTCGAGCTCAAGCTCAACTTCATGAGGCCGGTGTGGACGGGCAAGCTACGGGCCGAGGGCAGGACGCCGCCGTCGGCCGCTGATCGTATGCTGCTGGGATGGGCGCCGCCGCCATCCTGCTGCTCGTCGCGAACACCGTTTACGCTACCTCGTACGTCGTCACACGCATCGTGCTCGACGACGTGCCGCCGACGATCCTGGCGCTGCTTCGTCTCGTGGTCGGCGCCGCCGTCCTGGTGCCGCTCGGGCGGCGCTCCGCGGCGTCCGAATCCGCCGCGACGCCCTCGGGGCACGGCGCGCGCGTCTTCTGGATGGGCGCGCTCGGATTCGCCGCCGCGTTCGCACTCTCGCACTGGGGCATCGCGCGCTCGTCGGCCACCAACGCGGCGCTGCTGATCGTCGTCGAGCCGTTGACGCTGGTGCTGCTCGGCCCGTTGCTGCTCGGCGAGCGGTTCACGCGACGCGAAGCAGTGGGCGCCGCGGTGGCGGTCGTCGGCGCGGTGCTGGTCGTCCTCAACGGCGTTCCCGGCGTCACGCTGCAGATCTTCCCGCGCTGGCGCGGCGACGTACTGCTGGTGCTCTCGGGCGTCGCCTACGCCTCGTATTCGCTGTTCGGCCGCACGGTACTGACCGGCACGAACACCGCCGTGATCACCGCGCGCTCGATCGTCTGGGGCGCGCTGGTGATGGCGCCGCTGGCGGCGGTGGAGTGGGCGGCCGGCGCGCGGCCCACGGTGACACCCTCGGCGATCGTCGGCACGCTCTATCTGGCCTTGGTGATCACCGCCGGCGCGTATCTCGTGTGGAATTGGGCGCTGGCGCGGGTCGAAGCGGCGCGGGCGGCGCCGTTCCTGACGGTGCAACCCGTGGTCGGCGCCTTGCTCGGCGCGCTCGTGCTCGGCGAGCCCGTCACCCGGTTCACGGCGATCGGCGGCGGCCTCGTCGTCCTCGGCCTCTGGATGACGGTCACCGGCCGTCGCTGAGCGTATACTCGAATTGTGCCCGATCGTCGCTACGCCCTACAGAACGAAGAAGCCAATCGGCTCCTCGTAGACCTGCTCGACGTCCTCGCGGTCCCGTCGGACCGCCGCGGCTACTTCCAGCACATGCTCACGACGGTGCTGAAGCTCTACGAGGACGGCGCCCTCGCGGGTGACCTCAAGGTCACCAACACGGAGCTCAAGGAGCTGCGCTACGCGTACAAGGTCTTCGCGCCGTATCGCGACGTCCGCAAGGTCACCGTGTTCGGTTCCGCGCGCACTGCGCCCACGCAGTCGGCGGCGATGGCGGCACTGATGTTCGGCCGCCGCATGGTCGAAGACGGCTGGATGGTGGTGACCGGCGCCGGCGCGGGCATCATGGGCGCGGCCCAGGAGGGTGCCGGCGGCGAGCGCTCGTTCGGACTCAACATCCGGCTGCCGTTCGAGCAGGAGGCGAACCCGTGGATCGCCTCCGATCCCAAGCTGATCACCTTCAAGTATTTCTTCACCCGCAAGCTGTTCCTGGTGAAGGAAGCGAGCGGGATCGCCCTCTTCCCGGGCGGCTTCGGCACGATGGACGAGGCGTTCGAGGTGCTCACCCTGATGCAGACGGGCAAGGCCACGATCGTACCGATGGTGCTCGTCGAGACGGATCAGACGCCGTACTGGCGAACGTGGGACGCCTTCGTGCGTGAGACGCTCGCCGCGCAGAATCTCATCGACGCCATCGATACGTCGTTCTATCGCATCGTCGATACCGTGGATGAGGCGGTGGAGCAGCTGACGACCTTTTATCGCGTCTATCACTCGTCGCGCATCGTGGGCGACAACCTCGTGTTCCGCCTCAATCACGCGCTGCGTGACACCGATCTCGAGCTGATCCAGCAGCGCTTCGAGGATGTGCTGAAGGGGCGGGTGGATCAGACGCCGGGGCCCTACCCGCAGGAGTACAACGAGTATCCGGATCTGCCGCGGCTGCTCGTGCCGTTCAACCGCACGTCCTACGCGCGGCTGCGCCAGCTGATCGACTTCGTCAACACGCTGTAGCTACTCGGGCTCTGGGCGCTCCTCCATCTGCTGGCACTCGGTGCAGACCCACGTCCGCAGCACGGCCTTGGTGTGGTTGTCGCGGCGAAGCGTCCAGGGGATGAGCGCCATCCGGCCGCACCTCGGGCAGCGCTCCGGACGGGCGCCCGGCGGCACGACGGACGGAAGCCACGGGACCTTGGCCGGCACGCCGTCATGGTAGCATCGCGCGGTTTCTCAGCCGGTGCGCTCATCACCGACGACAGGCGGCGTATCGCCCACGAGCCAGTCGGCCCGTGGCCGCGCACAGGCGCGGCCTTCCAGGGCCGACGGGCGCGCGCGCCTGCGTCGCAGCAACCGTGCGAGCGATTGCACCGCCGCGAAGAAGCCGGCCTGATTGTCGAGGTCTGCACGCTCGCGCGCCACGACCCGTTCCATGTCGAAGTCTTCGGGATACATCGGGCGCTCGAGCTCGTGCCATTCGAGCAGCGCGGAGACGATGCCGGACGTCGCGACGGAATACGGAGCAATCAGCGTTGCGCCGCGCTCGTTCCGCGACGTATCGATCAGAATGCGTCCGCGCCGCCGTGCTCGACGGGGATCGCGGCTGAACAGCAACGGCTCGCGCCGGATGGCGCGTCTCACGATCGTGTCCGCGGCGAGACGTGTGTCCGCGAACGACACGCTGCCCCGCAGGGGGACGAGTACGTGCAGGCCACGCCCGCCGGACGTCTTGACCCACGCCTTGAGGCCGCAGGCACGGAGGAGATCACGCAAAAGGAGCGCCGCATTGCGCACCTCGCGAAACGCGATGGCTTCGGGATCCAGATTGAAGACCATCTGATTCGGCTGGAACGGCGTGGCGGCCGTGCTGCTCCACGGATGAAACGACAGACAGCCATAGTCCACGAGCGCCTCCAGGGTGCTGCCATCGGGCACCGTCAGGTAGCGCTCCAGTCGAGGCGTGCCGAACGAGGCCACACGATACGTTGCAAATCGGCCCGGGCATCCGGGCGGCGCCGTGCGCGCGAATCGAAATTCCTGCGTGGATTCGTCCGGACGGAACACGGTGCTGGTGGGCCGCTCTTCGAGGAAGGGCATCATACGCGGCGCCACCTTCATGTAATACGTCATGATCTCCAGCTTGGTGGGCCCGACATCGTTGCAGAGCCGTCGATCCGGCTCGCTCACCGTCACGGTCCGGCCTTCGAGCTCGAGAAGACGGTGGATCATGCTGATGTTGAGAGGCAAAGACGTGGCCAGATCCCCCAGGGCGGCTCTAACCGGCGAATCGCGTTGACATGCCATGTGGTCAAGGCCGGGCCACCGTGGGAATCCGCTACCGTTTCGGGATAGCCGCCACCCGCAAAAGATGCGGGGATTCCCAGGCGGGTCCCTGACCGCACGGTTACAATAACGGCATGCGGCGCTTCCGCGTGAGCCTGGCCCAGATCGATCCGACGGTCGGGGACATCGAGGGCAACGCTCGCCGCATCATGGACGGCATCGCGGAGGCGCGAAAGGTCGGCGCCGATCTCGTCGCGTTCCCCGAGCTGGCCGTGACCGGCTATCCGCCCGAAGATCTCCTGTTCAAATCCGCCTTCATCGAGGCCAATCTCGCCGCGCTGGCCGACATCACCAAGGCGGCGCGCGGGCTGACCGCGGTCGTCGGATTCGTCGATCGCCGCCAGGACCTGTTCAACGCCGCCGCCGTGATCCACGACGGCGCGCTCGCCGGCGTCTATCACAAGCAGTTCCTGCCGAACTATGGCGTGTTCGACGAGAACCGTTACTTTCAGGCCGGGCGCGAGGCGTCGGTGTTCTCGATCGGGACGACGTGCGTCGCGGTGAACGTGTGCGAGGACGTCTGGTATCCCACGGGACCGACGACGCTGCAGGCGCTGGCCGGCGCCGAGCTGATCGTGACCATCAACGGCTCGCCGTATCACGCCGGCAAGGCGCACTTCCGCGAGCGCATGATTGCCACGCGTGCTGCCGACGACGTCGTGTGGCTCGCGTTCGTCAATATGGTCGGCGGCCAGGACGAGCTCGTATTCGACGGCGCGAGCATGATCGTCGACCCGCACGGCCAGACGGTGGCGCGCGGGCGCCAGTTCGTCGAGGAGCTGGTGACCGCCGACATCGACCTCGACGCGGTCTTCCGCGCGCGCATGCAGGACTCGCGGCGCCGGAAAGAGACGCTGGACGCCGCGCGGGCGCCGCTGATCACCCTTCCACCGGTACGTGAGCGCCCCGAGCGGCCGCCGATCCCCGCGCCGCTGGCCGCGCCGCTGCCCCGCGTGGACGAGGTCTTCCAGGCCCTCGTGCTCGGCACGCGCGACTACGTCCGGAAGAACGGGTTCAAGCGTGTCGTCATCGGGCTGTCGGGCGGCATCGACTCGTCGCTCGTGGCCGCGGTGGCGGTGGAGGCGCTCGGCCGAGAGAACGTAACCGGCGTGACGATGCCCTCGCCGTTCTCCTCGCGCGGCACGCGCGACGACGCGCGGCGCCTGGCCAAGAACCTCGGCATCGAGTTCATGCGGCTGCCGATCACGCCAGTCTTCAAGGGATTTCTCAAGTCGCTGGCGGAGCCGTTCAAAGGGCTGAAGGAAGACGTGACCGAGGAGAACATTCAGGCCCGCATCCGCGGCACGCTGCTGATGGCGCTGTCGAACAAGTTCGGCTGGCTCGTTCTGACCACGGGCAACAAGAGCGAGATCGCCGTGGGCTACTCCACGCTCTATGGCGACATGGCGGGCGGGTTCGCGGTCATCAAGGACGTGCCCAAGACGCTCGTCTACGAGCTCTCACGGCACGTCAACGCGCGCGCCGGCAAGCCCGTCATCCCCGAGTCCGTCATCGACCGCGCGCCGTCGGCCGAGCTGCGGCCGGAGCAGAAGGATCAGGACACCCTCCCGCCTTACGACGTGCTCGACGCCATTCTCGAGGCCTACGTCGAGGACAGCCGCGGCGTCGCCGATCTCATCGCCGAGGGGTTCGCGCCGGAGACGGTGCGCAAGGTCGTCCGCATGATCGACACCGCGGAGTACAAGCGGCGGCAGGGCCCGATCGGGGTCAAGATCACGCCGCGCGCGTTCGGGCGGGACTGGCGGCTGCCGATCGTCAATCGCTTCCGCGAGAAGTAGGCGGCGGCCGCCTGACGCCGATGATCGATTTCGTCGTGCCCGATCCCTCTCGGCTCGGCCTGTTCGTCGTCGCGGCGCTGGTCCTGTTGCTGACGCCCGGGCCGGCCGTCCTCTATATCGTGACCCGGTCGGTGGACCAGGGCCGGCGCGCAGGATTGGTCTCGGTGCTCGGCGTCCACGCCGGTACCCTCGTGCACGTGGCGGCCGCGGCCGCTGGGCTGTCGGCCGTGCTCGCGGCCTCGGCGACGGCGTTCAGCGTGGTGAAGTACCTGGGCGCGGCGTATCTGATCTACCTCGGAGTACGCCAGCTCGTCTCACGGATCGGCGAGCCTGCCGATGTGGCGTTCACGGCCACGCCACGGCTCTCGCGCGCCTTCGTCGACGGTTTCGTCGTCAACGTGCTCAATCCGAAGACCGCGCTGTTCTTCCTGGCGTTCCTGCCTCAGTTCGTGAGCGTCTCGCGCGGCGCCGTGCCGGTGCAGATCGCGTGTCTGGGTATCGTGTTCTGCGCGCTGGGGCTGGTGACCGACGGACTCTACGCGCTGACGGCCGGTACCGCCGCACACTGGCTGCGCGCGCGGCGCGGCATCGCGCTCACGCGCCGCTGGATTCCGGGGACGATGTACATCGGGCTGGGGTTGGCGACGGCGCTCTCGCCGAGCCACCGGAAGTAGTCGTCCCTCAGTGGCCGTGCCGGTGGTGGAGGTCCGGGTAGTGGGAGTGTCGATGTCGCAGCGGTGAATGCACATGCGCGTGCGCATGCGGCTCACCGGGCGGCGCTCCTGCTCCATGCTCGTGACGATGGTGCTCGTCGTGCCAGTGAAGATGATCGTGCTCGAGCGCCTCGTGCGCATGCTCGTGCTCGTGGCGTTCGGTGAGATATAGCCACACGCCGAGACCCATCAGGACGCCGGCCGCCGCGAGCCGGGCGGTCAGCGACTCGCCGAGCACGAGCACTCCAGCAACCGCCCCGACGAAGGGCGCCGTCGAGAAGTACGCCGACGTGCGGCCCGTACCCAGCCGTCGTAACGCCTGCACGAAGAGCACGAGGCTGACGCCATACCCGAGGAGCCCGACCACGGCTACGCCGGCGATGGTGGCCGCTCGCGGCCACGCTGCGCCGGCGGCGACCGCGAGCAGCACGTTGATCGTTCCGGCGACGCCGCCCTTGATCGCCGCGATCTGCACGGGATCGCCGCCGGAGACTCGGCGCGTCAGATTGTTGTCGATCGCCCACGCCAGCGCGGCGCCGGCCACCAGCAGCGCGCCGACGTCGAGCCCGAGGCCGGCGTTCGGGTCCCACGCCAGCAGCAATGCCCCGGCGCCGATCGCCGCCATGCCGAGCGCGATGCGCGCATCGAAGTGCTCACGAATCACGAACCAGGCGAGCAGCGCGGTGAGGACGCCCTCGAGGTTCAGCAGCAGCGCCCCACGCGCGGCGCCCGTGTACATCAGCCCGAACATCATCAGCACCGGCCCGATCAGCCCGCCCGTGACGACAGCGCCGCCGAGCCATGGCGCATCGGCGCGACGCAGCGGCGCCTCGCGCGCGCCGCCGCAGACCATGCGCACAGCCAACATCGCGCCGAGCCCGACGCCCGACGCGAGGTAGAGCGATCCGGCGAGGAGCCACGGATCCATCGCGCCGAGCAGAATCTTGGCCGCGGGGGCGCTGAGGCCGAACAGACCGGCGGCGGCGAGGGCGAGCGTTGGTCCCATGGCCTCAGAGCGCGTTGACGGGCAGCCGCAGCCGCTCCCACAGCCGCTTGAGCGGCCGCGGCGCCCACCAGTTCCAGTCGCCGAGCAGGCGCATCGTCGCCGGCACGAGCAGCGCCCGGATCACGGTGGCGTCCATGATGATCGCGATCCCCATGCCGATGCCCATCTCCTTGACCATCACCGCGCGGGCGGCGCCGAAGCCGAAGAATACGGTCGCCATGATGAGCGCGGCGCCGGTGATGAGCCGACCCGTCGCGGCGAGCGCCGCGACCACGGCGCGATCATTGTCGTGCGTGCGCTCGAACTCCTCGTGCGTGCGGCTCAGCAGCAGCACCTCGTAGTCCATCGACAGCCCGAACAGCACGCAGAACATGATCAGCGGGATCACCGGCTCGATCGGCCCCGGCGTGAAGCCGAGCCAGTCCTTGAAGTGGCCGTCCTGGAAGATCCACACGAGCGCGCCGTACGAGGCCGTGATCGACAGGCAGTTCATGACGACGGCCTTGAGCGGCAGCAGCACCGAGCCCAGCAGCAGGAACAACGCGACGAACGTGGCGGCGAGCACGAACGCGACGGCGCCGGGCGTCACGCGCGAGACCAGCGCGACGAAATCGACGTCGTAGGCGGTGCGCCCGGTGACCAAGAGCTCGGCGGCAACCGGCGGATGCTCTCGGCGGATGGACTTCACGAGCGCGCGCGCTTCCTGGCTGTCGACCGCGAGCGGCGTCTGCGCCACCAGCAGGCTCACCCGCGGCCCCGTCATCTGCTCGAACGCCTCCCGCATCGGCGGCGGCAGCATCTCGCGCGGCGCCGAGGCCATCAGCTTGTATTGCTCCAGCGTGATACGCGGATCGAGATCCACGACGCTGTCTACGCGCGCCACGCCCGGCCGACCCGCGAGCCAGCGGCTGAGCGCGTGCAGCTCGTCCACGCGCGGCTCCGTAAGGCCCGCGTTGTCGGGATAGTGCAGGACGACGACGATGCGGGTCGGCTCGATCTGCGGAAATTCGCGCGTGAGCACGTCCTGCCCACGGCGCGACTCCGCCCGCTCGGGCAGAGTGGAGATGTCGGGCGTGCCGAGGTGGATGTGGCGGAACGGTAGCCCGAGGACGATCAGGATGACCGCCACCGGCACCAGCACATGCCACGGTCGCGCCATGGCGGACGTGGCGAGCCGATGCCACATCGATCGCGTACCGACACCCGCCGTCGGGCCGCCGCGCCACAGCGACAGCGCGTTGACGCGCGGGCCGAGGATCGCGAGCAGCGCGGGCAGCAGCGTGAGGCTGTAGAGCACGGCGAAGGCGACGACGATGGTGCTGGCGATGCCGATCGTGCTCACGCTGCCCATCCGCAGCAGGATCATGCCGAGCAGCCCGATGCCGACCGCCATGCCGGAGAAGATGACGGTGCGGCCGGCGGTGGCGAGGGTGCGCGCCAGTGCCACGGGCGGCGCATGCGCCACGAGCTCCTCGCGATAGCGGCTCACGACGAACAGCGAGTAATCGATGGCCACGCCGAGACCGATCATCGACACGACGTTGGCGGCGTAGGCCGACACCGGCATGATCCACGAGAGCAGCCCGGTGGCCGCCATCCCCGCGGCGACGCCGAGCAGGCCGACGGCCAGCGGCAGCATCGCGGCGACCACCGAGCCGAACACGATCAGCAAGAACGCGAGGACCAGGGGCAGCACGACGACCTCCGCGCGGCGCAGGTCGTCCTTCACCATCTCGGTGAAGTCGTGATTGAGCGCCATCGGCCCGAACGGCAGGATGTCCAGCGTGTCGGAGCGGACCTGTGAGCGCAGCGCCGGATAGAGCTCGGGCGGCGCCGACGGCACCACCATCGAGGCGAATGCGGGCGCGCGGCCCTGAACCTCGATCGTCACGGTGGCGCGGTGTCCGTTGGAGGAGAGCGCGCGCGCATCGGGGGCCGGCCCATCCCAGGGGGTGCGGATTCGTGTCACGCGACGGTCGCTGCGCAGCGGCGCCAGCGCGCGGCGCACGGCGTCGACGAAGCGCGGATCGCCCGCGCGCAGCGTGTCGCTGGTGAAGATCAGTCCGAAGGAGGGCGGCCGCGGCGCCAGCTCGGCATCGAGCAGCCGCACCGCACGCACGGCTTCCATGTCGGGCGGCACCACGGATTCGTCGAGACGCTCACCCCTGGGCACGCCGAGCCACAGCGTCAGCGGCACGAGTGAGAGGACCACGAGCCACCATCGCAACCGGTGGACCGCGCGGCCCCAGGCGGCGAGCATGCGGACAGATTACCAGCGGATGGTCTGTCCTGGACTCAACTGCGCAACGTGCTCCTCGACACCCTGACGGAGCGCCTCGGCCATGAGCCGATCCGGCGGCTCGCGGAACGGCTCGCGGTTCAGCTCGAACGTGCCCCAATGCATCGGGACCAGCAACGAGCCCCTCAGATCCTGGAACGCCTGCACCGTCTCCTCGGGACTGAGGTGGTTGGGATGGTGGTACCGGAAATCGTTGTAGCCGCCGATCGGGAGCGTCGCGACGTCGAACGGCCCCAGGCGCCGTCCGATCTCCGCAAGGCCCGCATGATAGCCCGTGTCGCCGGCGAAGAAGAAGCGCCGATCGGGCCCGGCGATGACCCACGACGCCCACAGCCGCTCGTTCTGATCCTCGAGCAGCAGCGAGCGGCCGGATGAGTGCTGAGCGGGAACGGCGGTCACCGCGAGTGGTCCGAACCTGGCCGACTCCCACCAGTCCAGCTCGACGACACGGTCCACACCGAGCGATTCGAACCATCCGCCGAGACCGAGCGGGACGAAGAACGTCGGCCGATGCGCTCGCGCCAGCCGGGTCACGGTGGGCAGGTCGAGATGGTCGTAGTGATCATGCGAGATCAGCACGGCGTGGATCGGCGGCAGGGCCTCGAACTGAAGCCCGGGTGGTACGAGACGGCGCGGTCCCGCGAACGCCACCGGGCTGGTGCGCTCGGACCAGATCGGATCGGTCAGCAGATTGATGCCGTCGAGCTGGACGAGGAAGGTCGAGTGGCCGATCCACGTCAGCAGCGGCGTCGCCAGGGGACCACGCAGCGCCGAGCCGTCGTTGGGGACGACCTCGAGCGGCCGCCCCCGCGGGGGCGCCGGTGGCCGGCCCACCACGTGCGCGACTCGGCTCGTGAGCGAGTAGGCGTAATCGGGGTCCACGTTGCGGAAGCCGCGGCGGGCGTGGTGCAGCGGCCGGTCGCTCGCCGGCGCCGGCACGGTGACGGAGACGAGGTCGGCGAGCACGAGGGCGCCGAGCGTGACGAAGACGGCGGCGATCGCGTGGAGGGTTCGGCGACGAAGCAGACGACGCGCGCGCATGAGCTCGCGCGGGAGAGAGCAACTCCACGGCCAGATTCGTGCGGCGTGCAACCCACCGTCGGCGCGGCGTTGGAACTTCCTGCACTCGCGGCGCCGACGGAGAACCTCCGCGGAGAGGCTGACGTCATGTCAGCCTGCGATCAGCCCGCGATGCCCTCCATTTGTAGCGCGTACAGGCGGCGATAGACACCGTCGTTGGCGAGCAGTTGGTCGTGGCGCCCGACCTCTGCGATACGGCCTTCGTGCACGACGACGATTCGGTCGGCATTGCGCACGGTGGACAGGCGGTGCGCGATGACGAGGACGGTCCGGCCGCGCATGAGGTCGGTGAGCGCCTGCTGCACCATGAACTCGCTCTCTGCGTCCAGGTCGGACGTCGCCTCGTCGAGGATGAGGATCGGCGGGTTTTTCAGGAAGGCACGCGCGATGGCGAGCCGCTGCCGCTGGCCGCCCGAGAGCCGCACCCCGCGCTCGCCCACCAGCGTGTCGTAGCCCTGCGGGCAGGCGAGGATGAAGTCCTCGGCGTTCGCCTGCCGTGCGGCGCGCGCGACGTCGGCAAACGGCGCGTCGGGGCGGCCGTAGGCGATGTTGTAGTGGATCGAGTCGCTGAAGAGAAACGTATCCTGCGTCACCACGCCGATCTGCGCGCGCAGCGACGCCTGCGTGAGGTCGCGGACGTCGTGGCCGTCGACGGTGATGCGTCCGGCGGTGACGTCGTGGAAGCGTGGCAGCAGGTCCAGGAGCGTCGACTTGCCGGCGCCGCTCATCCCGACGAAGGCGATGACCTCGCCGCGGCGGACTTCGAGGTCGATGTCGCGCAACACGGGCTCCGCGGCGTCCGCATAGCGAAACGACACCCCCTCGAGCACGAGGCTGCCCGTGAAGCCACTGAGCACGCGCGCGCCGGGTCGATCCGCGATGGCGGGTGGGGTGTCGAGCACCTCGAACACGCGCTCGACGGACGCGGTGGACTGCTGCACGGTGTTGACGATGCGCGAGAGCTGCCGGACCGGTCCGTAGAGCAGGGCGAGCGCCGCCGTGAAGGAAAAGAAATCGCCGGGGGTCATCGCGCCGGAGATGACCTGATGACCGCCGTACCACAGCGCGCCCATCACCCCGAGCGCGGCCACGATCTCCATGAGCGGCTCGGTGATCTCGTCGGCGCGATGGTCCTTGAGGGCCAGGGCCAGCAGCCGATTGTTCACGCGGTCGAAGCGCTCCGTCTCGTGCGCCTCGCGACCGAACGCCTTGACGATCTTCGTGCCGGCCAGCGCCTCGTGCAGCAGCACGTTGAGCTCGGCGATCTTTTCCTGCGAGCGCTTGTTGATGCGATAGAGCCGGCGTCCGATCGCCCGCACGGTCACGCCGACGAGCGGGAACACCAGCAGGGCGATGATGGCCAGCCGCCACTCGCGCGCGAACATGACGCCCACCAGCACCACCATGAGCGCCACCTGGCGGACGGTCATGACGAGCACGGTGGAGGAAAGGCGAGCCAGGCGATTGACGTCGGTGACGATGCGCGACATCAGGTCGGCCGAGTGGCGATCCGAGAAGAACGACAGCGGCATCGACTGGATGTGACGGTAGAGGGCGCGACGCAGCGTCGCGATGACGCGCTCGCCGACGGCGGCCATGAGATAGGACTGGCCGTACCGCGCGACGCCTTTCACCACGTAGGCGCCGAACAGCAGGAGCGGGATGATCTTGAGCATCGCGACGTCTCGCCGGATGAAGATGTCGTCCATCGCCGGCTTCACCAGCCAGGCGATCGCGCCTTCCATCGCCGCCACCACGAAGGCGAGCGCACCGCCGACGAGGAGAATGGGCAGGTGAGGCCTGAGATGGACGAACAGCCGGCGGTAGATCGCCACGCCCCTGCCGATCACGCTGCCCGCCTCCCCTCGACGAGACGGCGATAGAGCGTCTCGATCGCGTCGATCTTCGCCCGCAGCGAAAAATGCGCCTCGACGCGCTTGCGTCCCGCTCGAGCCATTGTGAGGGCCGCGGTCGGATCGTCGAGCAGCGCCAGGATGGCGGCGGCCAGCGCCGCCGGGTCGCGCGGCGGGACGAGCAGGCCCGTCTCGCCGTTGCGCACCAGCTCCGGCATGCCCTCGACGGCGGTGGCCACGACCGGCCGCTCGCAGGCGAGCGCTTCGCGGATGCTGCCGGTGATTCCCAGACCTGCCCAGGATGCGTCGACCACGAGGTCGGAGGCGCACAGGATCGCCGGCACGTGGTCGCGATGCCCGAGCGCGAGCACGCGGTCACCGAGGCCGGCGGCGCGCGCGTGCTCGGCGATCTCGACGACGCGCGCCGGGGGCGCTCCGACGAACAACAGGCGCGCACGCGGCCGCCGCGCCGCGACGGTTCGCATGGCGGCCATGAGCTCCTTCCACCCGCGCCAGGAGCGCACGCCGATCTGGGTGATCAGCACGTCTTCGCGGTCGAGGCCGAGCTCACGGCGGATCGGTGCGCCATCGACGCCCGGATGGAAGCGCTCGAGATCCGTGCCGGAGTAGATGACCTCGATCTTCGCGGCCGGCACGCCGTTGGCGACGAGCCCGCGCTTGATCGACTCGCACACGGCGACGATCGCATGCACGCGCCGGGTCGTGTAGCCCACGCGCCGCGGCCCCGTCACGGGAAAGCTCACGCCGCGGTTGAGCACGAGCACGGCGCGCCCGCCCATGAGCCCGGCGAGCACCGCCAGCGTTCGCGCGCGGCCCTTGTGCGCGTGCGCGATCTGGATCCGCCGGCTGCGGATCAGCGTTGCCAGTCGCCACGCCGCCCGAGGATCCCAGGGGCGCGCCATCGGCAGCGACACGTGCTCGGCGCCGATCGTGCGGCAGCGTTCGGGCCAGACGTCGCTCGGCGGCGTCGCGACCGTGACGTGATGACCGCGGGCGACCAGACCGGCCGCGAGATCGCGCAGCTGAACGGCCGCGCCGGTGAAGAAGTCCGCCTTCGGGTAGAGCTGCAGGATGCGCAGGGGGCTGCCGGGCATCAGGCTCCGAAGAACGCTCTGACCGCCGTCGCGACCGCGTCGATCTCGGCGTCGGTGTGACCGGCGGAGATCGGCAGCGTGAGGATCTCGTCCACGAGCCGCTCGGTCACCGGCAGCGCCGCGGGCGCGAAGCGCTCCACAGCGGGCTGGAGATGGCTCGCCACGGGATAGTGCACACCCGTCTGGATTCCGCGGTCCTTGAGAAAGGCCGCCAGCTCCGCGCGCCGCGGCGTGCGCACGACGTAGAGATGATAGACGTGGCGGGCGCCCGGACGCTCGCGCGGCAACTCGAGGGGCAGGCCGGCGAGATGTGTGTCGTATCTGGCGGCCAGGTCGCGGCGCCGATCGTTCATCGCGTCGAGACGACGCAGGAGCACACGTCCGATGGCGGCCTGGATGTCGTTGAAGCGCAGGTTGAACCCGACCTCGGAGTGGACGTCCTTGTTCAACCGTCCGTGGTCGCGCAGGCGGCGGCTGCGCGCGGCGATCTCGTCGTCGTTCGTGACGACGGCGCCGCCATCGCCCATGACGGTCAGGTTCTTCGAGGGGTAGAACGAGAAGACCGCGCCACGTCCGAAGGTGCCGACCTTGCGGCCCTCGAAGCTCGCGCCGTGCGCCTGCGCGCAGTCCTCGAGCATGAACAGCCCGAAGCGATTGGCGAGATCGCGCACCGCGGGCACATCGACGGCCTGGCCGTAGAGGTGCACGGGCAGCACGCCCACCGTGCGCGGCGTCACCTTGGCCGCCGCGTCGGCGGCGTCCAGCGTGTAGAACGCGTCGACGTCGACGAAGACCGGCGTCGCCTCGGCGAAGCACACGGCCTCGATCGTCGGAAATGCCGTGTGCGAAGGCACCAGCACCTCGTCGCCGGCCTTGACGCCGAGCGAGCGCAGCGTCAGCCACAGCCCGGCCGTCGCCGAATTGGTGAGCACGCAGTGGCGCACGCCGACGTAGCGGGCCAGCTCGGCTTCGAACTGCCTGCACTCCGGCCCGAGGATCCACCGGCGCGAATCCATGGCGGCGAGCACGGCCTGCTTGATCTCGTCGTCGACGGCGGGACGGGACAACGGAATCGGCGTCACGATGTCGCTCCTGGGGTTTCGCCCAGGCGGTGGTATTTGCCGCGGTAGTACAGCAGCGGTTCGCCCGCGCTATTGCGAGCCTCTTCGACGAGCCCGACGAGAATCGTGTGATCGCCCTCGACGTGTCGCGACACCGCGCGGCACTCCAGCTGGGCCAGCGCCCCCTCGAGCAGCGGGACGCCGTGCCGGCTCAGGTTGTGCGGCACGCCGTCGAACTTGTCCAGTCGCGTGGTCGCGAAGCGCCGCGAGACGTGCTCGTGCCCCTCGCCCAGGAAGTTGACGGCGAAGTGCGCGCCGTCGCGCAGCGCCGGATAGCTCTGAGACTTGTGATCGACGCACACGAGGATCTGCGGAGGATCGAGCGAGACCGAGCAGAACGCGCTCACGGTGAGGCCGGTGGGACGGCCGTCCGTGTCGCGTGTCGTGACGATCGTCACTCCGGTGGCGAAGTGACCGAGAACACGACGAAACTCGTCGGGCGGAACCACTCGACTTATGTATCAGGAAGGGTGGCCAAAAATCAAGCGAGGGCGGGCCCTGGCAGACCCGCCCTCGCCGGGGGGAGGGCATCGAACGTACTGCTTTTGGCTCGACTCTCAACGAGACGGCCGCCCTCTGCTGGAGCAAGGCGCGTTCCACGCGATGCACGGCGTATTTTCAACGGCTTGCGCACGTGGCGCGGCGTCGCGAGACATGAAACACGCCTTAGATTGGGCAAGCTCGTACCCATTCGCGCGCTTCTGACGCGTCGGGTATCATCCGTGCGTATGGCGAGCGAGCAGGACGTTCTCGACGCGCTCCGCGGCATCAAGGACCCGGACAGCCAGAAGGACATCGTTGCACTCGGGCTCGTCCGCGATCTGGCCGTCCAGGGCGGTGAAGTGAGCTTCACGCTCGCGTTCGCGGCGCAGCCGCCGCAGACGAAGGTCATGATCCACAGTATGGCCAGCCGGCTCGTGGGCAGACTGCCGGGCGTGTCGCGGGTCAGCGCGAAAATGGGCGGCGGCGCTCCCGCGCAACCGCAGCAGCATCAGCACGGCGCTCACGAGCAGGCCCACGGCGCGCCGCAACGTCCCGCGGACCTCATTCCTGAGGTCAAGCACACGATCGCGGTGTCGTCGGGCAAGGGCGGCGTGGGGAAATCGACCGTCGCCGTCAATCTCGCGCTGGCGCTGCAGGCGACGGGCGCGAGCGTCGGCATCATCGACGCCGACGTGTATGGACCCGACCTGCCGTTGATGCTGGGCACGCGCGGCCGGCCGGGGATGTTCGACAACCGGATTCTCCCGGTCGAGGCCCACGGCCTCAAGGTGATGTCGATCGGCCTGCTCGTCGGCGACCGCGAGGCGATCGTGTGGCGCGGCCCGATGATCCACTCGTTCATCCAGCAAATGCTGCGCGACGTCCTGTGGGGCGCGCTCGACTATCTCGTCTTCGACATGCCGCCTGGCACCGGCGACGCGCAGCTGTCGCTGTCGCAGGTGATCCCGCTCGCCGGCGTGGTCATGGTGACCACGCCGCAGGACGTGGCGCTGCTCGACGTGCGCAAGGCGATCGCGATGTTCCAGCGCCTCAATGTGCCGATGCTCGGTATCGTCGAGAACATGTCGTACTTCGTCGCGCCCGACACCGGGACGCGCTACGCGATCTTCGGCGAGGGCGGCGGCAAGAAGGTGGCCGACGAATACGGCATCCCGCTGCTGGGTCAGCTGCCGCTCGACCCGGAAACGCGCAAGGGCGGCGACGAGGGCGCCCCCATCACGGTGCGCCGTCCGGACTCGCCGCAGGCCGTCGCCTTCAAGGAGATCGCCCGGCGCGTCATCGAGCGGCTCGGCGCGACGGCGTCGCTCCGACCGCTGCCCTCGATCTCCTGAGCCGGGTATGGCGTCGGCCGCCGGCTCCGCGATCGTGCCGATTTTCCCGCTGCCGGACGTCACCTTCTTCCCGCGCACGCTGCTGCCGCTGCACGTCTTCGAGGCGCGCTATCGCGCGATGGTGATGGACGCGCTCGCGCGCGACCGCCGCCTCTGCGTGGTGAAGCTGCAGCCCGGATACGAAGCGACGTACGCCGGCCGGCCGCCCGTGCACCGGGTCGGCGGACTGGGAGAGATCGTCTCGTGGGAGCGGCTGGCGACCGGGCGCTACAACATCCTGGTCCGCGGCGACGCGCGCGTGCGCATCGAGCACGAGCTGCCTACCGACACGCTCTATCGACTCGTCACCGCCAAGCGACTCGAAGACGTCGGTCCCGCCGGCGACGTCATGCCGGCGCTCACGCGCATCCGCGCCGCCGCGCGCGCGCTGCTCGACGCCCTGGAGCGCCCGCCCGACCTGCTCGACACGGCGCTCGCCGACGGCCAGCCGTCGGGCGCGGTGGCAGACCGGGTCGCCGCCGCCGTGCTGCCCGACGCCGCGCTCCGCCAGACGCTGCTGGAGACGCTCGACGTGGAGGCGCGTGTGGCGCGCGTCGCGGACGCGATCGAGACGCTGGTGCGCGAGCTGAAGGGCCGCTCGTGAGGCGCATGGCGGGCGTCGTGGCGCTCGTGCTGCTGTTGGCTGCCGGCTTTGCGGAGGCGCGCGCGTGGTCGTGGCTCGGCGTGCGGATCCGCGATCTGTCCGAGCAGGAGATGGACGAGCTCGCCACCAAGCACGGCATTCGGGAGGGGTTCGGCGTCGTGATCGTCGACGTCATGGAGGGCACGCCCGCGGCGCGCGCCGGCCTCAAGAGCGGCGACATCGTCGTGGCCTTCGACGACCGTCCCGTGACGGAGACGCGCCAGCTGCAACGGCTGATCGCGCGCGGGCCCGTCGAGCGCGACGCGCGGCTGACGGTGCTGCGCTCGGAGGGCCGCCGGGCGCTGGACGTCCGCCTCGTGCAGATGCCGCGCGCCGTCGCCGGCGAGCGCGTGGCCGCGGAGTACGGCTTCATCCTCCGAGACCCCGATGGCCCGCAGCCCGAGCTCGGCGGCCGGCGCCCCGGCGGCGTCGCCGCGGTGGCGCCCGTCGTCAGCCTGGTGGTGAAAGACAGCGCGGCCGCGCGCGCCGGCCTCGAGGTGGGCGACGTCATCCTCCAGGTGCAGGAGACGTCCGTGGTGACGCGCGACGCCGCGCGCGAGGCGCTCGCCGACCTCGCCCCGGAGCAATCGCTGCACCTCACCGTCCGCCGGGAGAACCGGCGGCTGCCGCTCGAAATCGCCCCCGCGCCCGCCCGCTGATCGCACGAAAGTCGTGATCTTGCTTCAACCGGCTCGGGTACAATAGCCGCCGCAAACCACGGAATTTTTAGGTGCACTTCGAGCCAACGACGACGGAGGTGCTCCATGGAACGCTCTCGCCGCACATTTCTGACCGGCGCCGCGGTCGCGGCCGCCGGCGCAGCCACGCTCGGCGTCCCGGCGGTCGTGAAGGCGCAAGGACCCATCTCGATGCGCTGGCAGTCGACGTGGCCGCAGAAAGACATCTTCCACGAGTACGCGCTGGACTTCGCCAAGAAGGTGAACGACATGACCGGCGGCGACCTCAAGATCGAGGTGCTGCCCGCGGGGGCGGTCGTGCGGGCGTTCGATCTCCTGGATGCCGTGTCCAAAGGGACGCTCGACGGCGGCCACGGCGTGCTCGTGTACCACTACGGCAAGCAGACGGCGCTCGCGCTCTGGGGCTCCGGGCCCGGCTACGGCATGGACGCCAACATGCTGCTGTCCTGGCACAAGTACGGCGGCGGCAAGCAGCTGCTGCAGAAGCTCTACGCGTCCATCGGCGCGAACGTGGTGTCGTTCCCGTACGGGCCGATGTTCACGCAGCCGCTCGGGTGGTACAAGAAGCCGATCACCAAGCCCGATGACTTCAAAGGACTGAAGTTCCGCACCGTCGGCATCTCGATCGACGTGTTCCAGGGCATGGGCGCGGCCGTCAACGCGCTGTCGGGCGCCGAGATCGTGCCGGCCATGGACCGCGGGCTGCTCGACGCCGCCGAGTTCAACAACGCGACGTCGGATCGCATCCTCGGCTTCGCGGACGTGTCCAAGGTCTGCATGCTGCAGAGCTACCATCAGAACGCCGAGCAGCTCGAGATCACGTTCAACAAGACGAAGTTCGACGCGCTGCCCGACAAGATGAAGGCCATCATCGAGAACGCGGTGGAGGCGGCGTCCGCGGACATGGCGTGGAAGTCGATCGACCGCTACTCGAAGGACTACATCGAGCTGCAGACGAAGGACAAGGTCCGCTTCTACAAGACGCCCGACTCCGTGCTGCAGAAGCAGCTCGAGATCTATGATCAGGTGGCCGACAAGAAGTCGTCGGACAATCCGCTGTTCAGAGAGATCGCCGAATCGCAGAAGGCGTTCGCCGCGCGCGCGGTGAAGTGGGATCTCGACACCAACGTCAGCCGCCGCATGGCCTACAACCACTACTTCGGCGCCAAGCCCGGGGCCAAACCGGCAGCGCCCGCCGAAAAGAAGAGCTAGAGGGTCGGGGGGGCCGCCGTCGGCCCCCACCTCATGACCGCGCGAGCGTTCATCCGCGCCATCGATCAGATCAGCTACTGGTCAGGCAAGGCCGCCGCCTGGCTGATCGTCGCCCTCACGTTCGTGGTCTCGATCGAGGTCTTCAAGCGCTACATCCTCAACGCGCCGACGGCGTGGATCTTCGACTTCACCAGCATGCTGTATGGCACGCTGTTCATGATGTGCGGCGCCTACACGCTGGCCCTGGCCGGGCACGTGCGCGCCGACTTCGTCTACATCTACATGAAGCCGCGGGGCCAGGCCTCGCTGGACCTGATTCTGTACCTGCTCTTCTTCATCCCGTGCATGATCGGCCTCATCTACGCGGGCAGCGACTTCGCCGCCGATTCCTGGCGCATCGGCGAGCACTCCACAGTCACTGCTGAAGGGCCGCCGGTCTACTACTTCAAGACGGTCATCCCCGTGGCCGGTGTGCTCGTCATGCTGCAGGGGCTCGCCGAGATCGTCCGCTGTGTCCGCACCATTCGGACGGGGCAGTGGCCGCAGCGGCTCGAGGACGTCGAGGAGATCGACGTCATCGAGACCCAGCTGGGCCGCAGCGAGTACGTCGACGAGGAGTCGCGCCGGGCGGCCATGGAGGGCGCCCACGCCATCGACGAGGCCGCGCGCCACCGCAGCGTCATGGAAGAGGGCGTGATCCACGAGAAGGCGATCCGCGACGACGAGCGAGACACGTGAGCGATCCTTCTCTCGGCCTCGTCATGCTCGGTCTGATCGTGGTCGCGATCATGATGGGGTACCCGACGGCGTTCACGCTCATGGGACTGGGCGCCATCTTCGGGTTCATCGCGTTCTGGGATCCCGCCCATCACTGGTGGCAGAACCGCATCTTCGATTTGATCGCCCAGCGGACCTATGGAGTCATGACCAACGACACGCTGCTGTCGGTGCCGTTGTTCGTCTTCATGGGCTACATCATGGAGCGCGCGGCGCTGGTCGATCGCATGTTCCACAGCGTGCAGCTCGCCTTCCGGCGCGTGCCGGCCTCCCTGGCGGTGACGACGCTGCTCGTGTGCGCGTTCTGGGGCATCGCCTCCGGCATCGTCGGCGCCGTCGTCGTGCTGATGGGTGTGATCGCCATGCGGCCGATGCTCAAAGCGGGTTACGACGTGAAGCTGGCCTCGGGCGCCATCACGGCCGGCGGCACGCTCGGCATTCTCATCCCGCCGTCGGTCATGTTGATCGTCTATGCCGCCGTCGCCGGCCAGTCGATCGTCAAGCTCTACGCGGCGGCGATGCTGCCCGGTTTCTTCCTCACGTTTCTCTACCTCGTCTACATCCTCGGCTGGGCGATCATCAATCCGAAGATCGCGCCCAAGCTTTCGCCCGACCTGTACCGCGTCACCGTGCCGGAATATCTGCGGGCGTTGGAGCGCGGCCGCTCGCGTTCTGTCGTGCCCGGCCTGATCGCGGCGGCGGTGCGCCCGGCTCTCGCGCGCGGCGCCGGCTACCGTCTGATCGCCCGCGATCTCGCCGCCTTGTCCGTGCCGATCATGCTCACGTTCGGCACCTTCACCGCGACGTGGTGGTACGTCGTCATCTACAACGCGCCCGAGGCGACGACGGCAGCGGTGTCGCCGGCGACGAAGGCCACCGCGGTCGCGAGTGCGCCGGCGGCACCGCCGCCGGCGACAGCGACGGTCGCCACGCCACGTGAGGAGAAGCCGCAGGAGCTGGGCGTCGCCGCCGAGGAGCAGCCGCAAGAGCTCGGCGCGGCGAGTGAGTCCGAAAACCCCGCGGCGCCGGCCAAGCAGGACGGCGCGCTCGAAGAGATGACGTCGCTGCGCGATCCCAGCAAGGACACGGGCGCCGGCAAAATCCCCGAGAACTTCTATCCGTGGTTCTGGGGGCTCGCCTCGTTCTCCGCCTTGCTGCTGCTCGTGTACTTCTGGCGGATGGACGGCGAGCAGCTGGAGATCCTCAAGGAGCTGATCGCTTCGGTGGTCCCGCTCGGCGTCCTCACCGTCATCGTGCTGGCGGTGATCCTGTTCGGCATCTGCACCGCCACCGAGTCGGCGGCGGTCGGCGCGCTGGGCGCGATGTACCTCGCGGTCATGGCGCGCTACCAGAAGCCGGTGTGGTGGTGGAGCCTCGTCGGGTTCGTCATCGGCATCGCGCTGGGCTGGTACGAGGGCGAGGACTGGGCCTCCCTGCTCGTCGCGGGATCGATCGCCGGCACCATCGTCGGCACGGTCGTGCCGGGACTCTGGTATCTCCGCGTCTCGCCCGAGCTGCGACGCAATCTGAAGGAGTCGACGTTCCTCACCGCGAAGACGACGGCGATGGTGTGCTGGCTGTTCGTCGGCTCCGCGCTGTTCTCGGCGGTGTTCGCGCTGCATGGCGGCCAGTCCTTGATCGAGCGCTGGGTGCTCTCGATGAACCTCTCGCCGCTCGGCTTTCAGATCATTGCGCAGCTGATCATCTTCCTGCTGGGCTGGCCGCTCGAGTGGACCGAGATCATCGTGATCTTCTGTCCGATCTTCATTCCACTGCTGAGCCACTTCCATATCGATCCGATTCTTTTCGGCACGATGGTCGCCGTGAATCTGCAGGCGGCGTTTCTGTCTCCGCCCGTGGCGATGTCGGCGTTCTACCTCAAAGGCGTCTCGCCCCGGCACGTGACGCTCAACCAGATCTTCGCCGGCATGATGCCGTACATGTTCATCGTGCTCATCTGTCTCGTGTTCATGTATATCTGGCCCGGCATGACGCTCTGGCTTCCGGAGTTCTTGTACGGGAAGTAACCCGGAGGGGGACTTCGTCCCCCTTCCGGCGGTCGTCGCACGCTAAACGCGTGCTCCTCCCTGCCTCCCCCTAGCAGCAGGATTGCGCGGGCGAAGCCCGCGCTCGAACATGCGCGGGGCCAGTCGTCAGTTGGTTCGATGAGTCAATGCGTGCCACAGCATTCGTGCCCACGAGCGAGTCCACTTCACGGGCGGCGGCCCGATGATTACCACTCTCATGAACCACAGGCCTGCGCCAATCGACAACGCAAGCGCGATGATGTCGGCGATTTCCATTCAGCTGAGACGCTATCAGCACCGCGACCGTGCTTGCAAATCAACACAATTCCGGCGACCTTAGCTGCGCCATGGATTTGACGAACCTGCACGCCCTGTCCGCCACCGACGCCGCGCGGCTCATCCGCGAAGGCGTCATCTCCTCCGAGCAATACGTCGGCGCGTGTCTGGCGCGCGTGCGCGAGACCGACGCGCGCATCGAGGCGTGGGCGTTTCTGGATCCCGATCACGCGCTGGCCCAGGCGCGCGCGGCGGACCAGTACCGGCTGTCGGGCCAGCCGATCGGACCGCTGCACGGCGTGCCGATCGGTATCAAGGACATCATCGATACGGGCGACATGCCGACGGAGAACGGCTCGCCGCTGCATGCGGGCCGCACGCCGTCGCGCGACGCCGCCGTGGTGGCGCTGCTGCGTGCCGCCGGCGGGGTCATCATGGGCAAGACCGTGACGACAGAATTCGCGTGCGGCGCGTCGGGCAAGACGCGGAATCCGCACGATACCGCGTACTCGCCGGGCGGCTCCTCCAGCGGCTCAGCGGCCGCCGTCGCCGCGGGCATGGTACCCCTCGCGCTCGGCAGCCAGACCGGCGGATCGACGGTGCGGCCGGCGTCGTACTGCGGCGTCTACGGCCTCAAGCCGACGCGCGGCCTGATTCCGCGGCGCGGGATGTCGCGTGTGTCGCAGACGCTCGATACCGTCGGGCTCTTCGCGCGCACGCTCGACGATGTCGCATTGCTGCTCGAGTCCTGCGTCGCGCACGACGAGGGCGAGTTCGAGTCGAGCCCGCGCGCGTCCACCCCGTATCGCGCCATCGCGGCGGAGGAGCCGCCGATGCCGCCGATGTTCGGCCTGGTGAAGACGCCTCACTGGAATCGCGTCGATGACGACGCCAGGGATGCGTTCGCGGAGCTCGGCGAGCGCCTCGGCGATCGCGTCGAGGAGATCGAGCTGTCGAGAGCGATCGAGCAGGCCTGGGAGTGGCACAGTCTCATCATGGAGGCCGAAGTCGCGGTGAGTCTCGCACGCGAATGGGACAAGGGCCGCGCGCGGCTTTCGGAGCGGCTCCGCGGGCGGATCGAGCGGGGTCGCGGCCATTCCGCGGTGCGGTACCTCGAGGCCGTCGCGCAGATTCCGCGCCTGAACGAGGGCTTCGCCGAGCTGTTCGAGCAGAAATACGATGCGCTGCTCACGCCCGCGGCCACCGGCGTCGCGCCGACGGGGCTCGCGTCCACGGGCGACCCCGTGTTCTGCTCGCTGTGGACCCTGTGTGGCCTGCCGGCACTGAGCGTGCCGCTCATGAGCGGGGCGAACGGCCTGCCGCTCGGCGCACAGCTCGTCGGCCCGCGCCACAATGATGGCCGCCTCCTGCGGACCGCACGCTGGCTGGTCGACACGCTCCGGCGGGCGTAGACTCACCTACATCACCGAATTCCTCAACTCCGTCCTTCCCTGAAGGAGGATGGCCATGCCGGTATACGAATATTTCTGCGAAGGATGCAAGAAGGAAGTCACTCGCACGATGTCGATCAGTGAGCACGACAAGGGCGGCGCCGTCTGCCCCGAGTGTGGCGGCCGCTCGCTGCGGCCGCTGCTGGGAACGATCTTCACCCAGACGTCGCGCAAATCTTGACATCACAGAACTGCGGAGGGAGGGCGCATGAAGCTGGAAGGTAAGCGAATCGCGATTCTCGCCGAGAACATGTACCAGGAGATGGAGCTCTGGGTGCCGTACTACCGTCTGCGCGAGGAGGGCGCGGACGTGAAGATCATCGGCGCCGGCAACACCAAGTCGTACACGTCCAAGCACGGCTATCCGGTCAACGTCGACGCGCAGGCCGAGAACGTGAAGGCGGTCGAGTTCGACGCCGTGATCGTGCCGGGCGGCTACGCGCCGGACATGATGCGCCGGCACGACGCGATGGTGAACCTGGTACGCGAGGCCACGCAGCAGGGCAAGATCGTGGCCGCCATCTGCCACGCGGGCTGGATGCTCGTCTCCGCCGGCATCCTCAAGGGCCGCAAGGCGACGTCGTTCTTCTCGATCAAGGACGATCTCGTCGCCGCCGGCTGCGACTGGAAGGACGCCGAGGTCGTGGTGGACGGCAACCTGATCACGTCCCGCAACCCGAACGATCTGCCGGCGTTCTGCCGGGAAATCATTCGCTCGCTGAGCAAGTCGTAGGCAAACGAGGGACGCCCCGTGGCACTCCGGGGCGTCCTTCACCGCCGGCTAGCTCACCGGCACGGCTGCATGCCGCCCACTCTGCCACCCGAGCCACGCGATCGCGATGGTCAGCGCGGCGATGACGGCGATCGCGGAGATGCGCGACACCTGCGAGAGCACCGCGAGTGTCGTGCTCGACAGCCCCGCGAACACGAGCCCGACCACCGGGAGTACCGGGGCGCCGCAGCCGACCACGCTGCACGGCCCCGTCGAGAGCCCGAGCACGCTGACGCCGGCGCCGATCGCACCGGGCGCGCCGCCGCCGATGCCGGTGCCGAGCGCCGGGCGGCGCTCCAGCCACAGCACGACGTAGACGCCGATCAGGGTCCCGGTCAGCACGAACCGCGCAACATCCATCGCATCGACGGCGAAGCCCCACTCCGGCGCGCCGTACGGCCCGTCCGCCTGGAACCAGAAGAGTGCGACGCGCGACAGGAAATCCAGTTTCTCCGACCACGGCTTCGGCGAGCTCAGATAGCTCGGCAGGCTCTTGAGCCAGGGGTTGATCGTGAAGTAGGTCCAAGGGGTGCGAACGATGGACAGGACGAGCGGAGGCAACAGCACGTCGAGCGCGATGACGGCGGCGGCGACGAGACCGACGACGCCAGGACGCTCGCGCACCGCACGGCCGATCCCGCGCAGCGCCGCGCCGACGGCGGACGGGAACCCTCCCAGCACGCTGCACATTATAGTGGTTGCTTGACACTGGTCAGACCAGCGTGTTACAGCGAGTTCACCTTGTAAGTATTCGCGCGCAGCATCGCGGCCTCTCACCCAACGGAGGGAACCATGGCGGAAGTGAATCGGCGTGATTTTCTGGCCGGGCTCGGCGTGACGATGGGAGCCGCGCTCACGGCGGTCCCCGGGGTCATTCCGGCCGTCGGCGTGGCGCACGCCCAGGGCACACCGAAGGGCAACATCCCGGACACGCCCTACAAGATCGGTCACATGACATTCTTCACGGGGCCGGCCGCTGTGCTCGGCGAGCCGATGTTCAAGGGCCAGCAGCTGGCGGCCGAAGAGATCAACGCCAACGGCGGCCTGCTCGGCAAGCGCAAGATCGAGCTGCTGAAAGCCGACGAAGCGGCGGGCACCGACGCCAACGTCAAGGAGCTGCGCCGCCTGAAGCTGTCCGAGAAGATCGACTTCTTCTGCGGCATCACGTCCTCGGGCAATACCCCGGCGCTCGGGCCGGTGGCCGAGGAGCTGAAGGTCCTGACGATGTTCGTCGACGGCTGCACCGACTTCCTGTTCGACAAGGCGGTGCCGAATCCGCACTACGTGTTCCGTCTCACCAACATCCAGTCGGCCGACGGCTGCACGACCGCGCTCGCGATCGCGCAGACGTGGCCGAAATCCAAGCGCATCGCCCACATCCACCCCGACTACTCGTACGGGCGCAACGCGTTCGATCACATCAAGATCGTGATGAAGAAGACGATGCCGCAGGCGGAGATCGTCTCCGAGGGCTGGCCGAAGCTCGGCACGACGGACTTTTCCTCGCACATCACCAAGGCGCTCGCCTCCAAGCCGGACCTCATCGTGTCATCGGTCTGGGGCGGCGACTACGTCGCCCTCTACAAGCAGGCGCTGCGCTACGGCATGTTCCAGAAGGCCAAGTTCGCGACGACGCTCGCGCTCGGCGTGGCGCCGCACGCGCTCGGCAAGGACCATCCCGAGGGCGTGATCGCCGGCGTGCACAGCAACTACCACTTCACGTACCCCGGCGGCGACAAGTGGCCTTACAACAAGACCTTCGTCGAGCGCTATCACAAGCGCTTCAACGAATACCCGAACTTCCAGGCCGAGGGCGCGTACACCTCGACGTACATGCTCAAGGCCGCCATCGAGAAGGCGAACCGGCTGGTGGGCGGCTGGCCCGAGGACGATGCGATCGTCGCGATGCTCGAGGGCATGATGATGGCCGGTCCGGCGGGCTACGTCTACATCCGTCCCGACAACCATCAGGGCTACAAGGACGCGCTGATCGGCTTCAGCAAGAACACGGACGAGTATCCGTTCCCGGTGCTCGATCCGGCGCGGATCATCACGATTCCGATCCGCTCGATCACGGCGCCTCCCGGGTGGCCGAAAGGCGAGCCGACCTCGACGTTCACCTGGATCGACAAGACCTGGCCGACGCTGAAGGCCTGAGAGCCGCACGGGGGTCGGGTGTGTGCCCGGCCCCCGTCGTCCGTCCGTGAAGGTTTTCCCCGCGTCACTGCTCGTCGCTCTGGTGCTCGTCGCCGTCGCCGCGCACGCCGGTCACGAGCTCACGTTCTATCCGTCCTATTACCCGCACGAGATCGATGTGCGCTTCGTCGCCTCTCCGGCCGCGGCCGCGGCGATGCTGCGCAAGAACACGCTGCACGCCTGGGTGGGTGGGGATCCGTTCGCGCCCGGGGCGGCGCCGCCCACGATGCGGTGGGCGGAATCGCTGCGCGGCTTCGTGGTGCTGACCTTTCCGCGCGCGGCCGGCGCGTTGGCCGATGCTGACAGTCGTTGCGCCGCCGCGGCGCAGGTGGCGCAGGCGCTGGGTCCCACAGCGCCCTTTGTGCTGCATCCCTACGCGATCACGCCGTTCCACGACGATTACGTCTTTCACGCCGATTTGATTCAAAAAGCGCGCGCGCGCGCGCCGGGGAAGCCGCCACGCGTGCGTGCTTCGGGCGCGCTCGCCCAGACGTTGGCGAAGAGCAACGTGGCGGCGGCCGGCCGCGACGCCGACGCCGTGCTCGAAGAGGTCGAGCTGTCGACGCTGCTCACCGGGACGTCGCCGTGGATGAAGAAGGGGTGGTTCCAAGCGTGGCTGTTGCAGTCCTCTCCCACGGCGCGCAGCGCCGCCGCCGAGGCCTTTCGCCGGCGCGTCGACGGCGACTGGCGCACGCCGGCCGAGCGCGCGAGCCTCGAGCGACGCATCGTAACGCGGGCGTCAGCGGGCTGCGAGCGCGTCGTGCTCGGCTACACGCTGCGCCGCGAGCCGCTCAACGACGACTACGCCGAGGGCGTCGAGAACGTCGCCGCCGATTCGCAGGCGGGGATCGCATCACCGATTTTCATCCGGACCGCGAAGCTCAAGGATTTTCCGTGGAACGGCTGGCTGCGCGTCGGCGTGCCGGGACGCCCGCGCGCCGCCTGGAATCCGATCGGAGGCTTCACCGATCCCGCGGGGCGCCTCGTGTGGTCGGCCGTCGGCGACGATCCGCTGCTGTTCGACCCGGACAGCGCCCGGATCATCCCCAACCGGGCGCGGCCGGTGGCGGTGAGCGAGATCAAGGACGTTCCGCCGGACGCGCTGCTCGCGGGCACGCTGAAGCCCGCCGGCCCCGGCGTCGCGGCGCGGACCAAGGTCCTCTATCGCGTGCTGTTGTCCAAGGTGCATGACGATCAGCGGATGACCGTCGCCGACATCGTGTATCCATACGCCTCGGCGGCGCGTGCGGCTGACGCGCCCGGCGGACGCGATGTCGTCGCCGCCGTCCGCGTGCTCGGCGTGCACAAGGAGGTGAAGGACCTCGGCGACATGCAGCTGCTCTACGACGTGCCCGAGGTCGAGGTCTACCTCAAAGCCGCGGTGGACGCGGAGACGGCGCCGGCGCTGGTACCGCCGTGGAGCGCCGTGCCGTGGCCGGTGCTCGCGCTCATGGAGCAGGCATCCGCGCACGGAATCGGCGCGTTCTCGGAGCGCGAAGCGGCGCGCCGCGGCGTGCCCTGGCTCGATCTCGCGCGCGATCCGACGCAGCGCGCCGCGCTCGGGGCGCTGGCGACGGAGCTTCAGCGCCGCGCGTTCGTGCCGGAGCCACTGCGCGCGCTGGTCACGCCCGAGCAGGCGCGACAGCGCTGGGCCGCGCTGCGCGAATTCGCGCGCACCCACAACCACTGGCTGGTCACCGCCGGACCGTACGTGCTCGGCAAGGTGACGTCGGAGTCCGCGTCGCTGGCCGTGTTCCGCGACTTCACGTACCCGCTCGGCGTCGGCTCGTTCGACCAGTATCCGATCCCGCTCCGCGCGTTCGTCGTGAAGACGGAGCGCCGCGGAGACCGGCTCGAGATCCAGGCCGACGTGGAAAACATCGAGAAAGCGGCGCGCTCGTATAAGATCGTGCGCGAGCCATTCCGACCACAGCCAGCCAGCGAGAAAACGCGGGAGCCGCTCACCGTCCACTGGGCGGTGGTGGGGCCGGATGACGACGTGGCGGCGGCCGGCGCCTCACGCGACGTGCAGAACGGTCGCCTCGTCGTGGACGTGGGCAGGCTCAAGCCCGGAGCCTATCGCCTGCTGCTCGCGCTGGCGCTCAACGGTAATCTCGTGAATCCGGAGGTGAAGCTGGTGCCGTACCGCGTACCCGAGTAAGGGATGGACATCCTCCTCATTCACGCGTTCAACGCGCTGCTCTATGCCTCGGTCCTCTTCCTGATCGCGGGCGGGCTCAGCCTCATCTACGGTGTCATGCGCATCGTCAATCTCGCGCACGGCAACCTCTACGCGTTCGGCGCTTACGTGAGCGCGTGGATCATCGGCTACCTGACGGCGGCCGCGGTCACCGGGCAGGGGACCGGTGGGCCGGGCACGTGGCTGCTGCTGGTCGTGCTGCCGGCCGGCGCCTTTGCCGCCGCCGCCGTCGGCGCGTTGCTCGAGCCAACGCTGCTGCGCCCGTTCTACCGGCGCGCCGAGGAGTATCAGCTGCTGGTGACGTTCGGCCTGCTGATGATCATCGACGACGTGATCCGCTGGCTCTGGGGACCGTACCCGCTCTCGGCCAGCGTGCTCTTCGAAAACTTCGGCTCGCTCACGGTCGGCGACACTCTCTATCCGACCTACAACTTCCTGGTGATCGCCGTCGGCGCGCTGGCCGCGGCCTTCCTCTGGGCCTTCATCTATCGCACGCGGTTCGGCGTCGTGCTGCGCGCGACGTCGCAGGACATGCGCATGTCGCAGGCGCTCGGCGTCAACGTCAACCGCGTCTACGTGCAGGCGTTCACGCTCGGCTGCTTCATGGCCGGGCTGGGCGGCGCCATCATCGTCCCGAGCCAGTCGGCCGTGCTCGGCATGGGCGTCGATGCGCTCATCCTGTCGTTCATCGTCGTGGTGATCGGCGGGCTCGGCAGCCTCGAGGGCGCCCTGCTCGGCGCGCTGATCGTCGGCATCGTGCGCGAAGCCGGCATCACGTGGTTCCCCGAGGTGGAGCTGGCCGTGCTCTACCTGATGGCGGCGGCCGTGCTGCTCGTGCGGCCGGCCGGGCTGTTCGGACGCGCATGAGCACGGTCAGCACGGTCGTGATCCCCACGCGGTCGCCGATGCGGCGGCTCTGGTACGCGGCGCCGGTGCTCGTCGTGCTGGTCGTCATGCCGTGGGTGGCCGACCAGTACCAGACGATCCTGCTCGCCTACGGCCTCGTGATGGCCATCGCCGCGCTCGGCTTCAACCTGCTGCTCGGCTACACGGGACTGCTGTCGTTCGGCCACTCCGCCTATTTCGGCGTGGGCGCCTACGCGGTGGCCCTGATGGTGAAGTACCTGGACGTCACGTCGATGGAGCTGCACCTGCTCGGTGCGATCGCGGCGTCCGTGCTGATCACGGCGATCTTCGGCATCGCCTGCGTACGCTACACGCGGATTTTCTTCAGCATCCTCACGATGGCGCTCTCCCAGGTGCTGTGGAGCCTCGCCTTCAAGTTCTTCTGGGTGACGGGTGGCACCGACGGGCTACGCGTGCCGACGCCCACGCTGCTGGGCGTGGTGACCGGCAAGGGCGACAAGATCGCCTTCCTCTCCCACGCGTACTACTACTACGTGCTCGTGCTGTTCCTTGTCTGCGCGGCCATCATGTGGGTGATCGTGAACTCCCCCTTCGGCCGCGCGCTCCAGGCGATCCGCGACAACGAGACGCGCGCGCAGTTCATCGGCATCCCGATCTGGCGCTATCGCTGGATCGCGTTCTTGCTTTCGGGCGTCTTCACCGGCATCGCCGGCGCCTTGTGGGTGCCGCTCAATGGCCTCACGACTCCCGACATCCTGCACTGGCAGTTCTCGGGCAAGATCGTATTCATGGCGGTGCTCGGCGGGTTTCGAACGTTCGTCGGCCCGATCGTCGGCGCCGTCGTCTACAACTATCTCGAGAGTTACGCCGTCGGCTATACCGTGTACTGGCAGCTCTTCCTCGGTGTGATCCTGGTCGTGCTCGTGCTGTCGCTGCCGACCGGGATCGTGGGCACGATCGAGCGTCTGATCTCACGGCGGAGGGCGACGTAGTGGCCGTGTTGCTGGAGACCAAGGCGGTCGTGAAGCAGTTCGGTGAGTTCCGTGCGGTCGACCGCGTGGACTTTCGCGTGCAGGAAGGCGAGGTGCTCGCCCTGATCGGGTCGAACGGCGCCGGCAAGACGACGCTCGTCAATCTGATCAGCGGGCTGCTGACGGCCGACGCGGGCCAGATCCTGTTCCGCGGCGACGACGTTACGCAGCAGCCGGTGAAGGAGCGCATCCGCGCGGGTATCGCGCGGTCATTCCAGCTCGTGAACCTGTTCGATCAGCTCAGCGCGCTCGACAACGTGGCCCTCGCCATCTTTTCCCGTCAGGGCAAGACGCGACGGCTGCTGTCACTCGCGGACGCCGACCGTCCGGTGTGGGCCGAGGCCACCCAGATCCTGGCCATGTTCCGCCTCGAGGGCAAAGCGCGTGCGCTCGCGGGCGGTCTCTCGCAGGGCGAGCGCAAGCTGCTCGACGTGGCCATCGCCTACGCGCTGAAGCCGAAGCTGCTCTTTCTGGACGAGCCCACCAGCGGCGTCAGCACGCGTGAAAAGGCGCCCATCATGGACACGATCTCCAAGGTCGTGCGGTCGGAGCGGATCTCGGCCGCCATCATCGAGCACGACATGGACGTCGTGTTCTCGTACTCGGATCGGATCGTCGCGATGCACCAGGGCGCTATCTTGGCCGACGGCACGCCCGACGAGATCCGCCGCAACGAGCGCGTCATCACGACGCTGATCGGCACGCCGGAGCCGTCCAGATGAGCGCGCCGGGGCCGATGTCGGGTAGCGCGGGGAGCGCAGCTGCTGGCGGGGGACCGATGCTCGAGCTTGCGAGCGTCGAGACCTATCGCGGTCCGGCCCAGATCCTTCGCTCGGTCTCGCTGTCTCTCGGCGCCGGCGAAGCCGTATGTCTCGTCGGTCGCAACGGCGCCGGCAAGACGACGACCATCGATACGATCATGGGACTCCTGGCCCCGCGCTCTGGCGCGGTGCGCTTCAGGGGCCAGGACGTCACGCGGCTGCCCGCCCACGAGCGCGCGCGGCTCGGCATCGGCTACGCGCCCGAGGACTGCGGAATCTTCCCCGACCTCACCGTGGAGGAGAACTTCCAGATCACGGCGTGGCTCGGCAAAGCCGCGACCAAGACGAACGGCGGCGCCGCCGACGAGCGCGTGTTCTCCATCTTCCCCGAGGTGAAGGGCCTGCTCACCCGCCGTGGGCTTCATCTCTCCGGCGGTCAGAAGAAGATGGTCGCCATCACGCGCGCGCTGACGCTGGCGCCGGCCGTGCTGCTGCTCGACGAGCCGTTCGAGGGCCTGGCGCCGGTCGTCGTCACGCGATTCATCGAGGCGGTGCGCGCCATCAAGGGCCTCGGCGTCTCCGTCCTCATCGCCGAGTCCCACGTGCAGAACGCCGGCCGCATCGCCGATCGGCTCTACGCCATCGACCGCGGCGAGATCATCTTCGCCGGGCGACCGGCCGAGCTGACCGGCAACGCCGAGGTGATGAAGACGCTGCACGGGTAGAGGCGGGAGCGGCGTCGGGCTTGACCGGTGTCTACGAAAAATCCCACTTGACAGCGTACTGCGATGAAGGCGTCGCCGGATCACCCGGCGAGCGCGAATACCGTCCCAGCGTGTCCCATATAGGCCTCAGGCTCAACCCACTCTCCGAGGCGAAAATTTCGCGATTGCAGTCCGATCATCGATCTCCGTGGCGCCACGACTCCGCGAAAAGCGAGGTGTAGAGTCGGCGCAAGGAGAGGCGCCGATGAACATCGAGGGTCCGAGCGTCGTCCCGACTCATCCAAACGTCGTCGAGGTGGAGCGGCTCGGCGACGAGATCGCCGAGCTCGCGGCGCATCTCGACGCCGCCACCGCGCGGCTGCTCGATCTCATCCGCGACTTCGACGCCCGCGGCGGCTGGGGCAATGGGTTTCGCTCCTGCGCGCACTGGCTCGCCTGGCGTGTCGGACTCGAGTTGGGCGCCGCGCGCGAGCACGTCCGCGTCGCGCGCGCGCTCGGCTCGCTGCCGCGGCTCTCGCAAGCACTCGCGCGCGGCGAGCTGTCGTACTCCGAGGTCCGTGCGCTGACGCGGGTCGCCACGCCCGAAACCGAAGAGCGATTGCTCGCCGTGGGCCGGGCCGGCACCGCCGAGCACGTCGAGCTGATTGTTCGCGGCTGGCGGCGCATGGACCGGAAGGCGGAGGCGGCGGAGTCGACGCGCCGGCACCGGCATCGGGCGCTGCACGTCTATCAGGACGGCGACGGCATGGTGGTGATTCGTGGGCGGCTGGAGCCCGAGGTCGGTGCGGTCGTCATCCAGGCCCTGGCCGCGGCGAGAGACCTGCTCTATCGCCGCCGCAAAGCGAAAGACGTTCCCGCGGGAACGTGCGCGGTCGACGTTCCCGCGGGAGTGTCCGACGTTTCCATAGGGACGTCCGTCGTCGACGGCTCACCGGAGGCGCCGACTATGGAGCAGCAGCAGGCCGACGCCCTGGCGCTGGTGGCCGAGGCGGCGCTGCACCATGGGATCACCCCTGGCGCGCCGGGCGAGCGCTACCAGGTCGTCGTTCATGTCGATGCTGAAGTACTGGCCGATGCGGACGCGCCGGGCCAGTCGGTGCTCGAAGGGGGGACGCGCGTTCCGGCGGGAACGTCCCGGCGTCTGGCGTGCGACGCCGGCCGCGTGGTGATGCGGCACGACGCTGAGGGGCGAATCATCGAGGTCGGCGCCCGCACGCGCACCATCCCGCCGGCGCTGCGTCGCGCGCTTCACCATCGGGACAAAGGCTGTCGCTTCCCCGGCTGTGGCCGGCCCTTCGGCGAGGGGCACCACATCCAGCATTGGGCGAACGGCGGGCCCACCACGCTGTCGAATCTCGCGCTTCTCTGTCGGAGACACCACCGCGCGGTGCACGAAGAAGGCTACCAAGTAGAACGACAGGCGGAGGGTGAGCTGCGCTTCCGGCGGCCGGACCGACGAATACTCCCTGACGTACCCGATGCGGCTGTATTAACCGCGAATCCCAGCGACACGGTGCGCGCGCAGAATGATGCGCGCGGCGTTCGGATCGACGCCCGAACGTCGATGCCCGGCTGGCAGGGAGAGCGCTTGGACGTCGGCTGGGCCATCAGCGTCCTGCATCCGCTCGCTCAGCCCGACACTCGCCTCACGCCCCTGGACGATTGACTGGTGCGTGACCCATTTCATGCAGCGCCGTGGCTCCCGCAGCAGCGCTCTACAAATACTGGCCGGCGGACGTCCGCGAGTCGATGTCGAGTGCCATCGAGACCATCTGACTGAGCGAGAGCATGTGTGGGTCAGAGTAGCGAGAGCACTCCGAGATGTCGTCGGGAACTTCGCGATGCAGCGCTGTGCACATGATCGTGCAATGAGGATAGCCGCGACGGCGATAGATGATCGCGTGAGTGCAGCGACCGCACAGACCGGTGACACGCGATTCGATGCGGCTTTCGATCTTGTGGGCGCGGTTCTCGAGCGCTTCCGCTCGTTCGTACTGATCGAGCGACTTCCACTGGTAGGCGTCCATGCTCGCCTCCTTTTCTAATGTGTCATCGAGGCACCTCCTCGTTCGCAACGTCTGGGCGCGGGTGAGACATGAAGAGAGTGTAGGGTCTGCGTCAAGCGCCACCGGAGATGTGTGCGTCAAGCGCGCGGCAAGCGGCCGCGCCGCCCGACACCTACGGCCGCGCGTAGTGATCGATGATGAAGCGCGAGATCGAATGCCGCGTCGGCAGGCTCGGCAGCGCGTCGCACGGGAACCAGCGCGCGTCCTCGAGCTCCTCGGTGTCGATGAGGAGATCGCCGCCCGCATAGGTGGCGACGAAGCCGATCATCATCTGGCTCGGGAACGGCCAGTTCTGGCTGCCGACGTAGCGGATGTCCTTCACGTCGACGCCGACCTCCTCCTTGATCTCGCGCGCCACGCAGCTCTCCAGCGACTCGCCGTTGTCGACGAAGCCCGCCACGAGCGCGTAACGATTGGGAGCCCACCCGGTCTTTCGGGTGAGCAGCACGCGCTGGCGGTCGCGCACGAGCACGATCGTCGCCGGGTGCAGGTGGGGATAGTGCTCGTAGCGGCAGCGCGGACACTTCTTGCCCCATTCGCCCTCGATGCGCTCGGTGGCCTCGCCGCAGCGCGGGCAATAGCCGCTCGTGGATTCCCACCAGAGCGCCTGCATGGCCATGCCGCCGAGCGACAGCAGATCGTCGGGCAGTCGCGTGTTGCGCATGGGCACGACGGTCTCGACTGCGAGTCCCTGCGGCGCGGGCGCGCCGGGCGGCACCGGGACGACCCAGCACGGCGTGTCGCGATACATGCCGAGCCAGAACGGCGCCGTCTCGAGCGGCAGCGGGCAATCGCCGTGGGGCAGGCGGAAGCCGCCGGCCTCGGGAATGACCAGCAGGTTCTGATCCTGCACGAGGATCCAGTGACCGCGCTCGACGGGCGGCTTGGCGCCGCGCTTGGCCGGCGTGAACGCGCGGCCGAGGATGTCGCGATTGAACGGCAGGTGGACGGTCAGCGGCGTCGTCATCGCTCGGCGTCGGTCCACCATGAATAGAAGGGCGGCATGTCCTTGCTCGGACGCCCGGTGAAGCGCGGCGGTCGCTTCTCGAGAAACGACGTGATGCCCTCACGCGCGTCGGCGGAGCGTCCCGTGTACCACATGCCGAGCGAATCGATCCGGTGCGCCGCGCGCGGATGCTCGGCGCCGAGCATGCGCCACAGCATCTGGCGGATCAGCGCGACCGAGACGGCCGACGTGTTGTCGGCGATCTCCCGCGCGAGCGCGCGCGCGGCCGGCAGCAGCTCCTCGGGCGGCAACACGCGGCTCACCAGCCCGCCCGCGCGCGCCTCCTCCGCCGAGAACACACGGCCGGTGTACGTCCATTCCGCCGCCTGCGCGATCCCGACCAGCCGGGGTAGAAACCACGTGCTGCACGCCTCGGGCACCACGCCGCGCCGGGCGAAGACGAAGCCGATCTTCGCCGCGCTCGAGGCCAGCCGCACGTCCATCGCCAGCGTCAGCGTGATGCCGAACCCGACGGCGGGACCGTTGATGGCGGCGATGACGGGTTTCTTCATCTCGAAGATGCGCAGGGTGACGAGGCCGCCGCCGTCGCGATGCGCGTCGGGATTCTCGCCGCGGCCGTCGAAGGTCCTGCCGCCGCCGGCCAGATCGGCGCCCGCGCAAAAGGCGCGGCCGGCGCCGGTGACGACGACGGCGCGAACGCCATCGTCGGCGTCGGCGCGATCGAACGCGTCGACGAGCTCACGGATGACCGTGCCGTTGACGGCGTTCAGCCGCTCGGGCCGATTGAGCGTGACGGTGGCGATGGCGTCGGCGACGTCGTAGAGCAGCGTCTCGAATGGCATCAGAAGCCGAGCGCTCGCACGTCCTTGCCGGCGGTGGCCACGGCCGCCTCGGGCGCGGCGGGCGCCTTGACGTCGAGCTTGCGGAGCTCCGGCATCACGTCGCGCGCGAACAGCCGCATGTTGCGCTCGGCGTCCTCGTACGGCATGCCGGCGTACGAAAAGACGCCGACGTAGTGGCTGTTGCCGGTGCGCCGGTGGATGTCCAGAATCTTGTCGTAGCACTGCTCCGGGGTGCCGGAGACTTGCAGATTGACGAAATAGTCGATGACGGTGTCGGTTCCGTATTCCGCGATCTTCTCGCTCATCTTGCCGTAGTACTCGTAGCCTTTCGTCTTCGCCAGGTGATCCGCCTCGAAGTGATAGTGATCGAGCACCGTCCGGTAATAGCCGCCGATGTAGCGGCGCGCCATCTCGCGCGCGCGCTCGGCGCTGGGATCGCAGAACGTCCATCCCGCCGAGATCGGCGGCGGCGCGTCCACGCCGTTGACCTGACGATAGACGCCGCGATAGATCTCCAGCTCCTTGGCGACCTCGTGCCACGGCTTCTGCGGAATGATCAGGATGCCGACGCCGAGACGCGCCATGATCGGCAGCGAGTCCGGTGACACGGCGGCGGCGTAGGTGCGGCCGCGAAATGACTTGAACGGCGCCGGTCGGATCGCCGCGCGCGGCTGCTTGACGAACGTGCCGGCGTACTCACAGTAGCCGCGCTCGAGTCCCTGCAGCAGCATCTCGGCGGACTCCACGAAGCGCTGGCGGGACTCGTCCATCGGCTGGCGAAAGCCGTCGAACTCCACCTTGCCGGCCCCGCGGCCGAGGCCGAGAATCAAGCGGCCGTCCGAGATGTTGTCCAGCATCGACACTTCCTCGGCCACGCGCATCGGATCGTGCCACGGCAGGACCACGACCATCGAGCCGAGCTGTGCGCGCTGCGTGCGGCCCGCCACGTACGTGAGGAACTGGAGCACGTCAGGACACATGGTGTAGTCGGTGAAGTGATGCTCCACGCCCCACACGGACTCGAAGCCGAGCGGCTCGGCGAGGTCGGCCAGCCGCAGCTCGTTGCGGTAGACGTCACGGTCGGTGCGGCTCTTCTGAGGGTTCTGAAAGACCGACGCCATTCCGACGTGCATTGCGAGCTCTCCTCTGGTATCGGAGCTTCTCGAACGCCGCCGAGCGTAGCGCCCGGCGCCCCCGTGCGTCAATGCGCCGGCGGTGGGTACACTTGCGCGTGATCGAGGGCCGGCCGTGAGCGACGTCGTCTTTCTCATTTCGCTCCTCGGCGCCGCGGCCGGCGCCGGGGTGCTCGGCGCCATTCTCGGTCTCGGCGGCGGTATCCTGCTCGTGCCGATCCTCACCCTGTTCTTCGGTGTGAGCCTGCCCTACGCGATGGGCGCGAGCATCGTGTCGGTCATCGCGACCTCGTGCGGCGCCGCCGCCGGCCACCTCACCTCGGGACTCGCCAACATCCGCCTGGGCCTCTTCCTCGCGCTGTTCACGGTGACCGGAGCGCTCGCGGGCGCGAGCCTCGTCGGCATCGTACCGCCGCGCGCCTTGCAGGCGCTTTTCGGCCTGGCCCTCGGCTACTCCGCGTTCACGACGATTCGGCAGCTCCACGTGGAGGTCACGGAGTCACTCACCACCGATCCGCTCGCGCAGCGATTCGCCCTCGAGGGCGTGTACCACGACCCCGCCCTCGGCCGCGATGTGGCTTACCGCGCCGTGCACGTGCGCGCGGGCGCCGCCGTGATGTTCGGAGCGGGGCTGCTGTCCGGGCTCCTGGGAATCGGCAGCGGCGCGTTCAAGGTGCTCGCCATGGACACCTTCATGCGGCTGCCGATGAAGGTCTCGACCGCCACGAGCAATTTCATGATCGGGCTGACGGCGGCGGCCAGCGCCGGCGTGTACTTCGGCCGCGGCGACATCCATCCGGTCATCGCCACGCCGGTCGCGCTCGGCGTGCTCGTCGGCTCTTACGGCGGCACGCGGTTGATCGGGCGGCTGCGCAACACGACCGTGCGCAAGCTGTTCCTGCCGATCGTGATTTACCTCGCCGTCTCCATGCTGCTGCGCGGCCTCGGAGTGCTCAAGTGAGCGACGTCGAGCGCGCCGTCTCCCGCGTCCTGCTGCTCGGCGGATCGCTCGCCGTCGTGCTCATGCTCGCGGGTCTGGTGACGCTGCAGGTCCGCGCCGCGCGAACGGCCCACCCACTCGACGTCGCGCACGTCGTGGAGAACCGGGAAGCCGGACGATCGATCGACGTCTTCGTCTCGCTGCCCCAGCTGGCTCGGGCCCTCGGCCGCCGGCCGCCGGATCCCGTGGCGATCGTCACCGCCGGCATCGTGCTGCTGCTCGCCACACCGGGCGCCGCCCTCGTCGTGGCGCTCATCGGCTTCGTGCGCGTTCGCGAGCGTGGATACGCGGGGATCTGCGCGGCGCTCCTCGCGGCGCTCGTGTGCGGCTTCTTGCTGAACGTCGCGGGGTGACGGCTACCGGCGCACGACGAGCTCGGCGTCCCCGTCGCGAGCAAGCAGCTCCACCGCCGCGCCGTCGGATCCCTGCGACACGCGGACGGCAAGCCTCGACTTGCTCACGCGCAGGCCCCGCGCCTCGATCCACGTGAGCCAGCCCGGCAGCGTCGGCCGTGAGAGCGTGATCTGGTTGTCGGCGGCCTCGGGCCGCAGCCCCAGCATAGCGCCGACCAGATGGAACACGACGCCGCTGGCCCAGGCCTGCGGTGAGCAGGCGACGGGATAGCGCGTCGGTGCGTAGCCGGCCACGCGCGGAAAGCCGCAGAACAGCTCGGGCATCCGCATGTCGTCGAACTGCAGCACCGACTCGAAGATCCCCGTCGCCAGCGTGACGAACTGCGACGTCATTCCATAGCTGCGCATGCCGACGGCGGCCAGCGCCGTGTCGTGCGGCCACACGGAGCCGTTGTGGTAGCTCATCGGGTTGTACTGGCGCTCGCGGCTCGACAGCGTGCGCACGCCCCAGCCCGTGAACATGTCGTCCTGCAGCAGCCGCCGCGTGACGATCTGCGCGCGCGAGTCGCTCACGATCCGCGTCCACAGCAGATGCCCCGGGTTGGAGGAGATCACGCGACACTGCGCGCCCTCGCGGTCGAGGGCCAGGGCATAGAACGCCTCGTCCGGCATCCAGAAATCCGCCTCGAACCGTTCTTGCAGCCGGCGGGCGCGCGCGCGCAGGGCCGGTGCCTCCGCGCCCCGCCCGAGCGCCTCCGCCATCGTCGCCGCGCCGAGCAGCGCGGCGTACTGGTAGCCCTGTACCTCGGCCAGCGCGATGGGCACCTCCGCGAGGCGCCCGTCGGCGTGCATCACCGAATCGTGCGAGTCCTTCCATCCCTGGTTCGGCAGGCCGACGGGCGAGCGGCGCGCGTACGTGAGGAAGCCGCGCCCCTGGGCCTCTCCCATCACGCGCATCCACTCGAGCGCGCGCTCGACGGCCGGCCACATTTCCCGCGTGAAGTCCAGGTCGTCCGTCCACTTCAAGTACTCGGCGGCGAGCATGACGAACAGCGGTGTGGCATCCACGCTGCCGTAGTACGGAATGAACGGGATCTCGCGGCACGTCGCCATCTCGCCGCGACGGTACTCGTGCAGGATCTTGCCCGGCTCCTGATCGGTGAAGGCATCGTCGACGCTGCCCTGCAGACGCGCCAGGTAGCGCAGCGTGCCGCGCGCGATCTCCGGCTCGAACGGCAAGAGCTGCATCGCCGTGATCAGCGCGTCGCGGCCGAACGGCGCCACGTACCACGGAATACCGGCGTACGGCACGAAGCCGTCCGGCGTCTCCGTCAACAGCAGTTGCAAGTCCTGGCGCGAGCGCTGCAGCCAGTGATCGAAGAGATCGTGGTTCGTGCGCACCCGGGTGGCTTCGCGGTCGAGACGCTCCACCGGCGTCCGCCGCCGCTTGGCGGCGTCCAGGAAGGCCAGCGCGCGCGGCGGCGTATCGGGCTCGACGTTGGCGCTCACGACCAGTGACAGCTCGATGCGGTCGCCCGGCGTCAGCAGCAGATGGTACTCGGCGCCCGCGGCGTCGAGGCGATCCGGCGGCGGATCGAACGCCAGCGTGGACGTGCGCACGAGGCCGTCGAGACCCCGGTAGCCCAGCCGCACGAGGCGCGCGTCCTCCTCGCGCGGGAGCATCTGGCCACGCTTGGCGCGCGGATGTCCGCGGACCTCGAAGACGTCGACGAAGTCGGCGGCGAACGACAGCGTCAGCGCCAGATCGTGGCGCTCGTGGACGAACGACTCCACGGCCATCCAGTGATAGAGCTGTCGACCGTAGATGGTCAGGCGGCGCGACAGGCGCATCGAGCGTCCGGGGAGGACGACCTGCGGACGCAGCGCCATGTCCGGGTTGGTGAGATCGATGGCCGCTTCGAGCGCGTCGTCGGAGACGCCGGCGTTCAGTGCGATCCCACGCAGGCCGTGCAGACGCAGCTCGAGCAGCGAGAGGAAGCGCGTGTCTCCGACGTAGAAGCCGAACTCGCCGGGGACGTTGGGAAAATCGCCGCGGCGATCGGCCACCAGGAACGCGTCGTCGTGCTTGAGGACGAGCTTGGGCAGATCGGCGGCGACGCTCGAGGCGAGGATGTAATAGTGCTCGCCGATGAGCACGTCGTCGCTGGGTAGCCGCCCGTTCATGCCGCCTGCCGCGCGATCACCGCGCGGCGGTAGAGCGCCTCGTAATCGTCCGCCATGCGCGGAACGCTGAATCGCCGCTCGACATGGCGGCGGCACTCGGCGCGGTCGATCGTGTCGATCCGCTTCACCGCCTCGACGAGATCTTCGACGGTGTCGCCGACAAAGCCGGTGCGACCGTCCTCGACCAGCTCGGGAACCGATCCGCACGGTCGCGCGATGACAGGGGTGCCGCAGGCCATCGCCTCGATCATCACGAGCCCGAACGGCTCGGGCCAGTCGATGGGGAAGAGCAGGGCTCGCGCGCCGCCGAGGAACGCCGCCTTGCGGTCGTCCTCGACCTCACCGATGAATTCGATCAGCGGATCGTCCAGCAGCGGGCGGACTACCTGCTCCACGTAGTCGCGATCGTTGTCGTCGATCTTGGCGGCGATCTTCAACGGCATTCCCACGCGCTTGGCCACCTCGATCGCGACCTCCGGCTGTTTTTCCGGCGACAGCCGCCCGAGGAACGCGAGGTAGTCGTCCGGCTGCGCGACGAACGGCGATCGATCGAGCGGCATGCCGTGATACACGGTGCCTGCCCAGGTGAGCGGCAAGGCCGCGAGCGGCGCGCGCTGCGCGTCACTGATCGACACGAGCGGAACCTCGGGAAAATCACGGAACACAGGTTCAAGGTACTGCAGATCGAGCCGCCCGTGCAGCGTGTGCAGGGTCGGCGTTCGCACGAGGCTCGCGAACGGGTAGGCGAGGTAGCCCACGTGGCAGTGGATCACGTCGAACTCGCAGGCGTTCCGGAACACGCGGCCGAGCTGCCGGCTGAAGTCCGCCGCGAGGACCTCGCGGCTGGTCCGGTCCAGTCGCAGCGCACGCCGGGTCACCGCGACCAGCCGTGCCGCTGTCCGCGAATCGCCGCTGGCGAAGAGCGTCACCTCGTGGCCGCGGCGCACGAGCTCTTCGGTCAGGTACGAAACAACGCGTTCGGTGCCTCCGTAGAGACGGGGTGGAACCGGCTCATAGAGCGGCGCGACCTGAGCGATCCGCATGTGCGTTAATTTTTATTGCAAAGCGAGCGCCAGCGACCGACGAGCGGGCTCTCAGTCGCGAAAATCGCGCAGCACGCGGCCGGGACGACCGCAGTGCGGGATTATGCCGGCCTCGTCGACGGTCCGCACGCCGTTCACCCACACGCCGTGCACGCCAACGGCTGCGGTGTCGAGCCGCTCGGCTCCCGTCGGCAGATCCCGCACCCGTCGCTTGGCGCCGCGTGCGACGGTGGCGGGGTCGAACAGGAGCAGATCGGCCCACGCGCCGGGGGCCAAACGGCCCCGATCGCCGATGCGATAGGCGGCCGCGACGTCGCTCGTGACGCGCTTGACGGCTTCGGGCAGCGTGAGATCGCCGCGCTCGCGCACCCAGTGGCCAAACAGGTGCAGCCCGAAGCCCGCGTCACATAGGAACGACAGGTGCGCACCGGCGTCCGACAGCGCGACCGCCGCATGCGGGTGGCGCAGGAGCCGGCGAACCTCGTCCTCGTCGGTGTTGAAGAGACGACAGTCGAACATCGCGTCCAGCTCGCCGTCGAGCCCAAAGTCCAGGAAGACGTCGAACGGATCGCGCCCGGACTCCGCGGCGAGCGCGCCGATCGTTCGGCCGATCACCATCCGGTGCTCGGGCCGCTCGACACTCATGATGGTGAGGTGGGGCCACGTCTTGTTCGAGAACCGATTGGGCACGCCGGGAATCGCCGCCTCGTCCTTGAGGCGCTTGCGGAACGACGGATCGGCGAGGACGCTGCGGTACGCAGCCTCGTCGGCGGCCTCGATGGCCGGACGCCACGCCAGGAACGCCTCGAGCGGATACGGATGGCGGAGCGTGAACTCCATGCCCAGGGGAAAGCAGCCGACCTGCGCCCACAGCTCGCGGCCTCGGGCGCGCGCCGCCTCGATCTCCGCCAGCTCGCGGAAGACGCGCGTGGGATCTCCGGGATCGACGAACATCGCCGCGATCATCACGGGCCGGCCGCTGGCCGCCGCGACCTCTTCCAGCCACGGCACGGTGGTCGTGCTGCCCTTGGTGAGCATGAAGACGCCGCGCTCCGCCTCGCCCAGCGCGCCGGTGAGCGCCAGCAGCTCACGCGCGTCGGCCAGTCGCGACGGCATCGGAAGGCCGTTCTCGCCGTTGTGCTGCTCCAGCGTCGACGTCGCGAAGCCGATGGCCCCGGCGCGCATCGCCTCCAGGACGATCCGCCGCATCTCGGCGATCTCGGCGCCCGTGGCCGCGCGCTGCGTCGCGTCGGCGCCGAGCACGAACGTCCGCACCGAGGAATGGCCGACGAACGCGCCGACGTTCGGCACGACGCCGCGCCGCTCCATTGCATCGAGATACTCGGGATACGTCTGGAAGTCCCAGCGCACACCCGCGCGCAGCGCCTCGAGCGACATCCCCTCCACGTGCGTGAGCGCGCGCAGCGTGAGGTCCCGATCGCCTGGACGGCACGGCGCGATCGTGAAGCCGCAATTGCCGATGACGACGGTGGTCACCCCGAGCGCGGTCGAAGGCGTTGCGAACGAATCCCACGTGAGCTGCGCGTCGTAGTGCGTGTGCAGGTCCACGATGCCCGGCGCCAGCGTCAGTCCGCGCGCGTCGACCCGCTCACGCGCGGCGCCGAGATCGGTGCCGACGGCGACGATGCGCCCCTGCGCGACGGCGACACCACCGGGCCGCGCAGGCGCGCCGCGGCCGTCGATCACCGAGGCGTTGTCGATCACGAGGTCGTGCACGCCGCGTCCCGTGTCAGCCGCGATAGTCCGGATTCGGACGCTTCATCTCGAAGATGTCGTGCACGTGCGTGTAGAGATTGCCGGCCAGGCGGCCGACCGGGCGGAGGCGGCGCATGTCGACGCGACCGGTGGCGGCGTCGTAGAGCCCGTCGCGCACGTGCATGTAGACGATGCGTCCCAGCACCAGGTTGGCGCGGCCGACGGGCACGACGCGATCGAGCCGGCACTCCATGGAGATAGGCGCGTCCGCCACCCGCGGCGCCCTGACGCGCGCGCCGGGAGCCACCGAGAGGTCCGCCATCTCGAACTCGTCCACCTCGGGCGGGTAGTCGCCCGACGTCACGTTCATCTGCGCCGCGCGGTCGTCGTCCACGACGTTGACGACGAACTCGCCGGTGGCCTCGACATTGCGCAGCGTGTCCTTCTTGCCGTCGGCGCCGGCCCCGCGATACGAGCAGGAAAACGCGATCGTCGGCGGATCGTCGGTGATCGCCATGAAGTACGAGAAGGGCGCCAGGTTCCGCACGCCGGAAGCGTCGACGCTCGACACCCACGCGATGGGACGCGGCACCACCGAGCTGATGAGCAGCTTGTACATGCCGTTCGGCGGCAGCGCCGCGGGATCGAACTGCACGCGACCTCAGCCGTGCATGACGAGGCCGCCGTCGACGCTCAGCGCCTGGCCCGTCATGTACCCGGCGCGATCGGAGGCGAGGAAGCCGATCACGGCGGCGACGTCTTCGGGGCGCTCCATGCGGCCGAGCGGCACCGTCCGCGCGCGCTGTCGCGTGAACTCCTCGGCCGACATCCCGAGCAACGCCCCCTGCTCGCGCGCGACCTTCGTCCACATGTCGGTCTCGACGAATCCAGGGCACACGCAGTTCACCCGCACGCCGTCGGCGGCGTGTGCGAGCGCGAGGCTCTTGGTCATGCTCACCACGGCCGCCTTGCTCGCGTTGTAGGGCAGATTCGTCTTGCTGCCGATCTTGCCGGCCATCGAGGCGAGGTTCACGATGCTGCCGCGCTTCTGCGCGATCATCGTGGGCAGCACGGCCACGCTGGCGAAGAAGACCGCCTTGGCGTTGAGCGTCATGATCGCGTCCCAGTGCTCCTCGGTGACGTCGAGGCTGGCGGCGGCGCGATAGATGCCGGCGTTGTTCACGAGCACGTCGATGCGACCGAGCTCGTCGCGCGTCCGCTCGGCCATGCGCGTGAGGTCCGAGCGCCGCGTCACGTCCGTCGGCAGCGCGAGCGCCTTGCGTCCCAGGCCACGCACCTCCTTGGCCGTGCGCTCGGCGCCCTCCGCGTTCAGCTCGGCGATCACGACGTCGGCGCCGAGCCGCGCGAGCTCGAGCGCGGTGGCGCGTCCGATGCCCTGACCGCCGCCGGTCACGATGGCGACGCGTCCGGCGAGCTCGCTGCCGTCGACGGGGCTCACGGCCGCAGAGTATACCGCGAGTCGCGCGATGGTATGCTCGACGCTCGATGATCGAGGGCACCGCCGAGGTCCGCGACGTCCACCGCTTCGACGTCGGCGCGCTCGAGCGCTACCTCTCGCAGCACATCGACGGATTTCGCGGGCCGCTGAGCGTTCGCCAGTTCCGCGGCGGCCAGTCGAACCCGACGTACTATGTGGTCGCCGGCGGCCGTGAGTACGTTCTGCGCCGCAAGCCGCCGGGCAAGCTGCTGCCGTCCGCGCATGCCGTCGACCGCGAGTACCGCGTGCTGGCCGCGCTCGCCGCCCACACGACGGTGCCGGTGCCCAAGCCATACCTCCTCTGCACGGACGACGCGGTGATCGGGACGATGTTTTACGTGATGGATTGCGTGCACGGTCGGATCTTCCGTGACGCGAACCTGCCCGGCGCGAGCCCTGCGGAGCGTCGCGCGCTGTATGACTCGATGAACGACGTGCTCGCGCGCCTGCACCTGGTCGACTGGCAGGCCGTCGGTCTCGGTGACTTCGGACGTCCCGGAGACTATTACGCGCGGCAAATCCATCGCTGGAGCCAGCAGTATCGCGCGTCGGAGACGGAGAAGATCGAGGCGATGGAGCGGCTCATGGAGTGGCTGCCGAAGAACATTCCCGCCAGCGCCGAGACGACGCTGGTGCACGGCGACTATCGTCCGGGCAACATGATCATGCATCCGACGGCGCCGCGCGTGGTCGCGGTGCTGGACTGGGAGCTGTCCACGCTCGGCCATCCCATGGCCGATCTCGCCTACAACTGCATGCCGTATCACCTCGGCAACGAGTGGGAGGGCCTGCGCGACGCGCCGCTGGCCGACCTCGGCATTCCGACCGAAGCCGAATATCTCGGCGCGTACTGCCGGCGCACGAAGCGCCCCGGCATCGAGCACTGGGACTTCTACATCGCCTTCGCCGAATTCCGCCTCGCCGCCATCGCGCAGGGGATCATGGGCCGTGTGATCGCCGGCACCGCGAACGATCCCAACGCGCGTGAGCGGGGCGAGCGCGCGCGGCCGCTCGCCGAGGCGGGCTGGCGGCTCGTCGAGTCCAGGAGGTAGTTGACGCTGGCATTCCCGTTGCTCCATCTCCTCTCTGGTCGTTGGTAGGAGGAGGAGCAACGAATGAAAAAGCTACTCGTAGGCATCGTCGCGGTGCTGTTCGCCGCACCGCTGGCGATCTGAAGTTCGCGCCGGCGGCCGAGGGCACCGCTACGAGCGTCGCGCCAGCATGGAGCGCTCGCCTTCGGCGAGTCGGTCCACCACGACCAAGCAGTAGCCAATCGAAGTGTGCGGGGCGACGTCGCCCCAGCACAATGGCGGGCCGCGGGCGCCCCGGATTCGCCGGGGGGCTCGTCGCGTTCGCGGAGGCCTCGATGAAAGACGTATGGGTTGCGCTCGTGGCTCTCGCGATCATGTACGTCCCCGGCATCGTGTCGGCGCAGACGGCCGCGCCACGCGCGCCGCAGCCGGCGTGGCGCGAGCTCGGATTCGCCGAGATGCGGCACGTGCTGGGTATGCCGATCCGCAACGAGCAGGGACGCGAGGTCGGCGAGATCGACAATCTGGTGATCGACACGCGTGATGGTCGGATCAGTCACGTCGTCATCAGCGTCGGCGGATTCATGGGCGTGGGGGAAAAGAAAGTCGTCGTGCCCTGGGCGGATCTCATGGTCGTGTCCGACGGCAAGCGCAACGTCGCGACGCTGGATCAGGCGAAGCTCGACAGCGCGCCGCGCTGGGATCGAATCGTCTCCGACGAGAGCACGCCGTCAGGCCCGTCGGCGAGCCCCGGCACGACGCGGTGAGTCGCCCGCCTTACGCGACTTCGAACAGGCCGGCGGCGCCCATGCCGCCGCCGATGCACATCGTGCAGACGACGTAGCGGGCGCCACGGCGCTTGCCCTCGATGAGCGCGTGGCCGACCATGCGCGCGCCGCTCATGCCGTATGGATGACCGATGGAGATCGCGCCGCCGTCGACGTTGAGCTTTTCCATGGGGATCCCGAGCTTGTCGCGGCAGTACACGACCTGCACGGCGAACGCCTCGTTGAGCTCCCACAGATCGATCTGGTCCATCTTCATGCCGGTGCGCTCCAGCAGCCGCGGCACCGCGAACACCGGCCCGATGCCCATCTCGTCCGGCTCGCACGCGGCGACGGCGAGGCCCCGGAAGATGCCAAGCGGACGCAGGCCGCGCCGCTCGGCGAGCCTGGCGTCCATCACCACGCACGCGGACGCGCCGTCGGAGAGCTGGCTGGCGTTGCCCGCGGTGATGTGGCCCTTCTCGCCGGTGACCGGCTTGAGCGCGGCCAGGCCTTCCGGCGTCGTGTCCGGGCGGTTGCCCTCGTCCTGTCGCAGCAGCGTGTCCTCGATGCGCGTCTCGCCGCTCGCCTTGTCGACGACGATCTTCTTCGTCGGCATCGGCACGATCTCGGCGTCGAAGCGGCCGGCCTTCTGCCCGGCGGCCGTGCGCTGCTGGCTTGCCAATGCGTACTCGTCCTGCGTTTCGCGCGTGATGTCGTAGCGCTTCGCCACGACCTCGGCCGTCTCGATCATCGTCATGTAGATCTCGGGCTTGTGCTCTTCCAGCCACTCCTCGCGCAGCCGATGCAGGTTCATGTGCTCGTTCTGCACGAGGCTGATCGACTCCAGTCCGCCCGCGATCACGATCGGTACGCGATCGACGATCACGCGCTGTGCGGCGAGCGCGATGGCCTGCATCCCGGACGAGCAGAAGCGGTTGACCGTCATGCCCGCCGTCGTCACCGGCAAGCCGGCGCGCAGGGCGGCCTGGCGCGCGATGTTCTGACCGGTGGCGCCCTCGGGCAGCGCGCAACCCATGACGACGTCCTCGACCTCGACCGGCTCGAGCCCCGCGCGCTTGACGGCGTGCGCGATGACGTGGCCGCCGATCGTCGCGCCGTGCGTGTTGTTGAACGCGCCGCGGTACGCGCGGCCGATCGGCGTGCGGGCGGTGGAGACGATGACGGCGTCGGCCATGGAGATCTCCTTCTTGTGCTGATGCGACGGTGAGAACATTATACCGGCGCGATGCGCTACTTCGTCGCGCTCGTCGTCGACGGCGCGCTCAACGGCGTCCTCTATGCGCTCGTCGCGCTCTCGTTCGTCGTCGTGTACCGCGCTTCGCGCATGATCAACTTCGCCGTCGGCGAGTGGGTGATGCTCGCCTCACGGCTCGTGACGTTCGGGCTGCACACGTTCGGCCTCGGCCTGCCGGAGGCGCTCGTCGGCGCCTGCGCCGGTATGGCCGGTCTCGGCGTCGCGTTCAACCGCGTCGTGCTCCGTCGTCTCGTCGGCCAGCCGCTGATCTCGATGATCATGGTCACCCTCGGGCTCGCCGCGCTGGTGCGCGGCGCGGCCGCCATGGCGTTCGTGGACGTCCCCTCACGGATCGCGCTGCCCGCGCTTGCTCAGCCGCTCATGATCGGCGGCGTCGCCGTCGCGGCGGACAAGCTCGCCGCCTCCGTCGTGGCTGCCGTCTGCACGGCGCTCGTGGCGTGGCTCTTCCAGGGCAGCCGGACGGGCGTGGCGTTGCGCGCGATCGCCGACGACCAGCAGGCGGCGATGTCGGCCGGCATCGATCTTCATCTGCACTTCGCGATCGCGTGGGCGGTGATGGGCGTTGTGTCCGTGCTCGCGGGGACGTTGTGGACGCTCGTCGGCAGCGGCGGTTTCGGCGTCGTGCTGGTCGGGCTCAGGGTGTTTCCCATCGTCATCATCGGCGGGCTGGACAGCATCGCCGGCTCGATCGTCGGCGCGCTCGCGGTCGGCATGCTCGAATCGCTCGCGGCGGGCTATCTCGATCCGGTGCTGGGCGGCGGCTTCAGCATCATCGCGTCGTATCTCGTACTGCTCGCGGCGTTGTTCGTGCGTCCCTATGGACTGTTCGGGCGGGCGGATGTCGGGCG
>Ga0209382_10000640_pt1 | contig 56907 bp, 51 predicted proteins | sample SoiMetdeltSBSDD5_FD_187599 | JGI IMG/M metagenome (GOLD analysis project Ga0209382, IMG submission 187599) | Bulk soil microbial communities from a Populus tree surrounding site in Tennessee, USA - Soil MetaG P. deltoides SBSDD5 (SPAdes) (version 2) | ecosystem: Environmental > Terrestrial >...
CCGAACGATCCGCGACGACCAGCGACCGCTCGACCAGTTTGAGCAGCAGATCGAGGACGTCCTCGGCCGCGATCCCGTCGCCCGAGCAGATCCCCTCGGCCGCCTCGACGGTCCAGCCGCCGGCGAAGACCGCCAGCCGGCGGAAGAGGATACGTTCCGGCTCCGAGAGCAGGTCGTGGCTCCACTCGATCGTGCCGCGCAGCGTGCGGTGACGCGGCAGGGCCGTGCGGCTGCCGCCGGCCAGCAGCCGGAAGCGGTCGTCAAGCCGGGCGGCGATCTGCTCGGGGGTGAGGCCTCTGATGCGGGCGGCCGCCAGTTCGATCGCCAGCGGCAGGCCGTCGAGCCGGCGGCAGATCTCGACTACGGCCGGCGCGTTCTGCTCGGCGAGGGCGAAGCCTGGCAGCGCGTCCCGACACCGCGCGACGAACAGGCGGACCGCCTCGGACGCCTCGGGTTGACGCGACGCCTCGCCCGACGACGGGTCGGGCAACGACAGCGGCGGCACCGGCCAGACCTGCTCACCCGGCACGCCGAGTGCCTCGCGGCTGGTGGCCAGGACGTGCAAGCCGGGGCACGCTCGAAGCAGGGTGACGACGAGCGCGGCGCACGCCTCGATCAGGTGCTCGCAGTTGTCGAGGGCGACCAGCAGTTGGCGCGGGCGCAGCACGTCGGCCAGCACGTCCGTCATCGACCGGTCCGGCTGCTCGTGGACGGCCAGGACGGTCGCGAGCGCGCGCGGCACCAGCGACGGATCGCTCAGGCCGGCTAGCTCCACCAGCCAGACACCATCGGCGAACGTCGCCGCCAACTCGTTCGCGACGCGCAGCCCGAGCCGGGTCTTGCCGACGCCGCCGACGCCGGTCAGCGTGGTCAGGCGCCCGGCTACGAGCGTCTGCGTCAGCTCCGCCAGCTCACTATTCCGTCCAATGAAGGTGGATAGCTCGGCCGGCAGGTTATGTGCGGCGATCTGAGACACGGTATACCCATCGTACGACAGCCGTCACCGCACGACATCGGCAGATCTGCCGATACCGGCCATGAGCAGACGCCCCGGACCTGGAGCGAGAGATGCGCCCGTATCAGTTCTCCCTCGTCGACGTCTTCACGGAGACCCGATTCGGCGGCAACCAGCTCGCCGTCTTCCACGATGGCCAGGGCCTCACGGACGAGCAGATGCAGGCCATCGCCCGCGAGATGAACTTCTCGGAGACGACGTTCGTGCTGCCGCCAGGCGATCCGTCGGCCGACGCCCGGGTCCGGATCTTCACGCCGTGGCGCGAGTTGCCGTTCGCGGGGCACCCGGTCGTCGGCACGTCGTTCGTGCTGGCACGCCAACGTGGCACGACGGACCTGCGCCTGGAGCTGGGGATCGGGACGATCGGCGTCCAGGCCGATCGGGGCGATGGCATCCTGGGCGGGGCGACGATGGAGCAGCCGATCCCAACCTTCGAGCCGGCCCCGAACGGCGATCCGTCCGTGCTGGCCGGCCTGCTGGGCCTGGACGCCTCCGATATCGTGGGTGAGACGCCGGCCGAGATCGGCTCGGCTGGCAACCCGTTTCTGTATGTTCGGCTGCGCTCGCTGGACGCGGTCCGGCGAGCGCGCGGCATCGCCGAGGCGATGGATCGGTACTTCGCGGGCCGCCACCACGCCGCCATCTACCTGTTCTCCACCGAGACCAAATCGCCCGAGGCCGCCGCGCACGCCCGCATGTACACCCTGGCGCTGGGCGCCGCGGTCCGCGAGGACCCGGCCACCGGCAGCGCGGCCGGACCGGCCGGCGGATGTCTGCTGCGCCACGGGCTGGCCGGTCCCGGGCAGTTGATCCTGGAGCAAGGGTACGAGATGCTCCGGCCGAGCCAGATCGAGGTCGGGCTGACGGTGACGGACGGCGCGCTGAGCCGGGTGACCGTCGGCGGCGGGGTGGTCTTCGTGGGCGAGGGCACGCTGCTCACGTAGGAGACAGGAAACAGGTGACAGGAGGGGATTTGTTCTCCTGACTCCTGTCCCTCCGAAAACCTCACGTGGATCTGACGCCGGTTGTCTAAAAGACCCCCTGGAATTTCCTCGGGGTCTGCCGATGATTGGAGTGGTCAGTACGCTCCGGCGCACGAGGCCGACGTGAGGGCCACCGGAGACGCAGCGTCGCGGCCCGGTGGTCTCGCCGATCGGCATCCTCGCTTTCTTATCCGGGCCTTATCTCGGGCTCATGCCGGCCTTAGGCTCCTGAGCGACACTGGCCACACGAAAACACGCGCGCCTGCTGTGGGGCGCCATGAGAGGGACTACCATGCAGGAGCAGATTCCGTTGAGCGGCTGGGAGGTTCGGGGTGACCTCGCCTGCCTGCTGTGCTCGCGAACCGTTGCGAACGCGCAGGGCCCACGGGCGCGCAAGTTCCAGCCGACCTCGATCCGAGTGCTGCGCCCGGAGCACACCTCGGCGGTTCAGCAGATGCGCTGCCCGTACTGCTCGGGCCGGCTCTGGCTCCAGGACACCGAAGAGATCTTCGTGGATCGTCGCCCGCTGAGCGCCGAGGAGCTTCGCCCACGGCGTGGTCGGCCGCCGAAGGTCCGCCCGGCTGCCCAGCAGCCCGCCGCCCGCGCCTCCTGAGGCAGCGCGGCACCCGCTGATCGTCGCGCCCGACGCGACCGAAGCCCCCCGAGACCACGACACTCGGGGGGCTTCATTTTGCCCTCAGGAGCCCTCAATCACACCTACCATGGGGCCCCCTACCCCCATGGTAGGTGTGATTGAGGGCTCCTGGGCGGCCTTCTCGGCTTTCAGGCGGGCGGCCTCGGCGTCGCGGATGCGCTGGTTCTCGATCGACTTGCGCTGCATCGCCCCAAGCGCCGAGTCCATCGTGCCGCCGCCGCCGCCCTTCAGGCAGGCGAGCCCGGCACCGATCAGCAGGAACAGGTTGAGCGGCCCGGCAGCCAGCCCGAGCGCCAGGATCTGGAAGGCGGCAAGCAGCGCTCCGAAGCCGCCGAGGATTCGGGTCAGCAGGCCGCCGAACAGGAAGACGCCAAGGCCGAACTCGAAGAATGCAAGCCAGAGCGTCAGCTCCAGGGGGCGCATCCCGCCGACGATCGGCCAGCTTTGCCAGCCGGCATAGGCGGCGAAGAGATCGGCCTGGGCGCGCATCTCCAGGATGTGGGAAACACCCTGGTACATGAACCCGGCACCGGTGAGCAATCGAAGCCAGAGCAGCAGGCGGCGTTGTGACATCAGCGAGTGCCCCATGGATCAGCAAGGATAGGCAGGGGGCCGGCTGAAAGCCGGGCAGAGGGATTGTGCCACCGGCGCAGGCGCGCGTGCTGGGAGGGGGCCAGGATTACCGGTCGTGGTCGCGGTCGCCGCGCAACGCCGATCCAAGCATCTTGATCAGGTCGATCGGCATCGGGAAGACGATCATCTGATTGCGCTCGGAGGAGATCTCGGTCAGCGTCTGGAGGTACCGAAGCTGGAGCCCGGCCTCCTGGCTGTTGATCACCCGCGCAGCCTGGGCAAGCTGGGTGGCGGCCGCGTACTCGCCCTCGGCGTGGATGATCTTCGCGCGCTTCTCGCGCTCGGCCTCGGCCTGGCGGGCCATCGCGCGCTTCATCGCGTCCGGCACCTCGACGTCGCGGACCTCCACCGAGGTCACCTTCACGCCCCAGGCGTCCGTCTGCTCGTCGATGATCCGCTGGAGCTCCTCGTTGACGCGCTCACGGTTCGCCAGCAGGTCGTCGAACTCGACCTGGCCCAGGACGCTCCGGAGGGTGGTCTGGGCGATCAGCGAGGTCGCTCGGACGAAGTCGAGCACGCGGGTGACGGCCTCGCCAGGCTCGATGACCTGGAAGTAGACGACGGCGTTCACTTTGACGGTGACGTTGTCGCGGGTGATCACCTCCTGCGACGGGACGTCCATGGTGATGACCCGCAGATCGACCTTGACCATCCGCTCGATGGCCGGGATCAAGAGGATCAGACCGGGCCCGCGCGCTCCGACGTAGCGGCCGAGGCGAAAGACGACGCCGCGCTCGTATTCCTGGACGACTTTGACGGTCGCCGTGAACAGCGCGATCAGCAGCAGGGCCAGGACACCCAGCCCGATCAGGGCTTCCAGTCCCACGGCGTCACCTCCTCGACCGGGCGTGGACCGCGCCTGCCTCGGCCGGCCTCTCCCTGCAAGTGTACCGCGCGGGCGTCACACTACCTTGAAAACGCGGAAGCGCGGCCTCATCCTTTCGCCGCCCGCGAAGTAGGCAGCGTGTATAGTCCGCCACATCCACTGGAGCAGGGCGCTGCCCGCCAGCTCCAGCCGACACTCCTCAAATGCGTGAGGCGACTGCCCCGGTGAGCATCATAGGGATGACGCAGCCGTCGGCCGATCGATCGGCGATCTCCTGGGCGACGCGCTCGCTGACGGTGTTCGTGCCGGCCTACAACGAGGTCGAGAACCTCGCGTCGACGGTCGAGACGATCATGCGGGCGCTCAGCGTCTCGGTCGAAGACTACGAGGTCATCGTCGTGGACGACGGCAGCACCGACGGCACGTACGAGGTCGCGGATGCGCTGGCGGCCCGCTTCGCCGAGGTCCGGGTGATCCACAACCCCCGCAACATGGGGCTGGGGTACGGCTGGATGCGGGCGATCGAGGCCGCGACCAAGAGCTCGTTCATCTTCGTGCCGGGGGACGACACCTGGCCGTACCGCTCGGTGCTGGAGCTGTTCGGCAACCTCGGCAAGGCGGACGTGGTCACGTCGTTCACCACGAACCCGGGCGTCCGCTCGCCGGTACGGCGGGTGCTCTCCTCGATCTACACGACCGGCCTGAACGCGCTGTTTGGGCTGGACATGCGGTACTACCACGGTCTGACGATCTATCCGGTGGAGTTCTTGCGGGTCCACCCGATCACGACGTACGGCTTCGCCTCGATGGCCGAGGCGCTGCTGCGGGCGATCCACGAGGGGTTGTCGTTCATCGAGGTCGCGTGCGTGATCGAGGAGCGCGCCCACGGCCGCTCGAAGGCGCTGACGGCGAAGAACCTGGGCAGCATCGGGATGACGGTCGCCCGGCTGTTCGTGGATTTGCGGCTCCGGTCGCGGCGCGGTCCGCACTCGATGCTAGGGCTGGGCGGGCGGACGTCTGTGGCGCCCCGGCCCGAGCCGGCGGCCCAGGCAGGACCGGAAAATCGGAGCGGAGCGGCGGCCCCGGCTCGGCCGCTACGCGTCGTGGTTACGGGCGGCAGCTCGGGGATCGGCGCGGAGATCGTGAAGGCACTGGCCTCAGACGGCCACGAGGTCTACACCTGCGCCCGGCGCCGGGACCGGCTGGACGCCGTCACCGGGGGCGACACGATCGCCCACGGCTTCGTCTGCGACGTCGGCGACGAGGCGCAGGTCAAGGCGTTCGTGGCCTGGGTCCTGGAGCAGACCGAGACGGTGGACGTGCTGGTCAACTGCGCGGGGGCGTTCGGATCGATCGGGCCGCTGGACCTGACCGAGAGCGACGCCTGGTTTGACACGATCCGCGTCAACCTGTTCGGCACCTACGCCGTCACGAAACATCTGCTGCCGGCCTTGGCGCGGTCTTCGGACCCGAGGATCGTCAACGTCTCGGGAGGCGGAGCGTTCAGCCCGTTCCCCAACTACAGCGCGTACGCCTGCTCGAAGGCGGCGATCGTGCGCCTGACGGAATGCCTGGCGGCGGAGCTGGCGCCGCGCGGGATCATGGTGAACGCGCTGGCGCCCGGCTTCATCCCGACCGAGGCCCACGAGAAGACGCTGGAGGCCGGCCCTGAGCTGGCCGGCAGCCTCCACTTTCGGCGCACGCGGGCGGTGCTCGCGGAGGGCGGAGCGCCGCTGACGGCGGTGGTGGAGTGCCTCGAGGCGCTGATCTCGCCGCGGGCGCGCGGGCTGACCGGCAAGACGATCAGCGCCAACTTCGATCCGTGGAGGACGGAGGCGTTCTTCGAGCGGCTGGCGGACATCACTCGGTCCGACCTGTACACCATGCGCCGGGTGAACATCGTCAACTTGCCGGAGGGCTCGCTCCGGACGTCGCTGAGCGAGGCCTGGGCGAACTACGGGACCCGGAGCTGAGGCCGTGGACTGAACTCCACGGACGACTCCTGTCACAATGACGCGTTGATGCTCGTGATACGTTTCATCTAGAATCGACCCCCTTGAGACCAGATGTGCTCGCGGCACCCATTCGCGCCTGGTACAGGAGAGACTCATTGACTCAGGCGGCATCGCCAGCGCTGCGAGCGCCTGCCCCTTCCACGAGCGCGCCCGCAACGCCAGCCAGAACGCCAGCAGCATGAACAGGGTGGCCTTCGGCTCGGCGGACTTGGCGTCCGTCCAGAGATCGAGCGGGCCCACGATCAGCGAGAGCGCCAGGACGACGACCATCGGGCCGGGCACGCCGACCTGGCGGGAGATCAGCACGAAGAGGGCGACGCTGGCGCCGTTGAACGCGAAGTAGATCAGCCGCCAGGCGTCCGGATTGTCGCTGGCGACGATGGCGATCGTCCGCATCAACGACGTCTCGACGCAGTTGTAGCGAGAGTAGGCGCCGTACGCCTGGAGGCACGCGTCGACTGGCCCCATCGGGTACGCCATCGCCGCCCAGAGGCCGTACGGCGTGGCGGCGCGTAGGGCAGGCGCCGTCTCGACCTGCATCAGATAGGTGGGCTTGGTGTCCGAATCGAGCGGGACGCCCCAGAACGCCACGACGTGGAGCAGGAAGGCGAGCGTCACCACGCCGAGGACGATCGAGAGGTCGAGCACCCGGGACCGAGGAGAGGGGAGCGTGTCGCCCGCACCGCACGTGGCCGGGCGCGCGGCCGCGCTTCTCGGCCCTGGCTCACGGCGCACTGGGGAGGTCATCATCGGGCGATCAGCGTACACGGAGTGTCGCCGGGACTGCACGCGCGCCGGCTCGTTGTGGCGCTGGGGTCCGCTCGCGGAGTTTACCCTGAGCCTGCGAAGGGCTCACGGTGAGGAAGGGCACAGGATCCCGCGGTCGCCAAAATCCTGACGCACACCCGTTTCGTTGTGGCGGGTGCGGATGGTCCGATACCATACGGCCCCGATTCGTGGACGCCAGGAAGGACCGCCTGACTGTGGAAAGCATGACCGGCTCGCTGAGCGCGATTCGTTTCGATCGACTCGCGACGGGCGCGGCCGTTGCCGAGGGCGCCCGCGTCGGGCCGGACACGTTCCTGGGAAACGGCGTCACGCTCTATCCTGGCGTGCAGCTGGGCGAGCAGTGCGTGGTGCTGGACGGCGCCAGCATCGGCCGGATCCCGATCTCCAACGGGACGACGACCCGACCGATCGAGAGCGCCTTTCAGCGCGTCACCATCGGTGCTCAATCGATCGTCGGCGCCAACGCCGTGATCTACACCGGCACCAGCTTCGGCGAACGGGTGCTGATCGGCGACCTGGCCTCGTTCCGCGAGGGCTGCCGGGTGAGCGATCGGGCGATCGTCGGGCGCGGAACGATGGCGCTCTACAACTGCTCGATCGGGCCGTTCGCGCGGATCCAGGACCAGGTCCACCTCGTGGGCGACATGATCGTCGAGGAGCACGTCTTCCTGGGCATGGGCGTGGTGACGACGAACGACAACGACGTCTATCTGACCCGGTTCGGGCTGGCGGCGCGCGAGCAGCGCGGGGCGCCGGTGCTCAGGCGGTTCGCGGCGGTCGGAGCGGGCGCGACGATCCTGCCGGGCGTCGAGATCGGCGAGGGCGCGCTGGTAGGCGCTGGCGCGGTCGTCACTCGGGACGTCGAGCCCTGGACGATCGTCATGGGCGTCCCGGCCCGGGTCCGCGGGCCGGTCCCGGAGGAATGGCGCAGGCTGATCCTGGAGCGAATTCACCAGATCGAGCGCGGCGAGCAGCCGCTCGAGACGGCGCCGGAGCCGCTCGACCTGCTGGCCGCCCGCTGAGTCGTCGGCGGCAGCGTCGAAGCTACCCGCCGCTCACAACCCTCACGATACGATCGACGTTCGCGTCGGAGTCTGGCAGGCCCGGCGGGTGACCTGAGCGGTCAGTGTGTATCGGCCTGGCTCGGGAGGCGCCAGGATGCGGAACCGAACGGTCGCCGAGTCGCCGGGCGTGACGTCCTTTGGCAAGCGAACGGTCTGACTGTCCGGTCCGACGCCCTTGACCTTTTCGTGCAGGTCAGACTTGAGCGCGACGAACCGGGCCACGACGTTGACGGGACTCGTGCCGCGCCTGTTCCAGACGACTTGCCCCGTGTTGGTGACCGTGACGTCGAACTCGACGATCGATCGCACGACGACCTCCTTGGGAAGGTCGGCCACGTAGGCGGCGGAAGGGACTTCCAGAGCCAGCACGTCAATCGCCGGAGGGACCGGCCTCGGTGGGAGCTCGATGCCGTCGCGCAACGCTCGGATCTGCGCCAGTAACGGCGCGTGGCTCTGGATCCAGACGGACCCGGCAGCACACAGGCCGATCCAGGCCGCGAGCGCGAGCGCGCCACCGGTGAGCCGCGTGGGGCTTGACGTGGGCACGGCTGCATAGGCGCGGACGGCGGCGAGCGCGAATGTCGGTGCCAGCAGCAGGTAGAGCGGGAGCGAGAAGCGGTTCTCTACAGCGGTCGGCAGGTAGATGGCGACCACGGCGAGCGCGGCCAGGCCGAGGGCGAGGATCGTGAGCCGCTGACGGAGGAGCGCGGCGTCGGACACACCCGCCACGCGGCGGAGCCCGAGCACCAGGCCGACGACCGCCCAGGCCAGGAAGGCGTAATTCAGCCCCGAGAGCGGCCAGCGATGCCAGGGATCGACGTCGCGGATGTAGGTGAATGGGAAGTCCTGGTCCACGAGCGCGAATGCGTGGAGAGCGAACGCCGCGAGATAGGCGCCTGGCTGCTCCTGAAGCACCTCACGCAGCGTCAGGTCAGGCGGAGGCCGAAACGGGTTCTCATAGTTCAGGCCGCCATTGAAGCCCTGGATCTCGACGGTGGCGTACTTGCTGGACTGGAGCCCCCAGAGCATCTGGTCGGCGTAGAGGCTTCTGACGATCAGCGGGTTCCAGACGCCGAATGCGCGCTGATTGCTCCAGAGCTGCGGCACGAACGGCAGCACAAAGGCGAACGCGCCGATCAGCAGCGCCGGCCAGGGGAGGTTACGGTCGATCAGGGCGCGCGCGATCCAGATGGCGAAGACCACCGGCACCACGGCCAGGCTGGATGGACGGACCATCACGGCGAGTCCGGCGCACAGGAGCGCGCAGGCAGCCAGCAACGAGACGCGCGAGGCGGGCTCCGGACAACGTTGGGGCAGGCTGAGCACGACGGCCAGATAGATCAGCACGGCCGCCAGCAGATCGGTGAGCAGTTGCACCGAGTGGATGAGCAGAAACGGGTTGGCGACCGTGGCGATGAAGATCACGCGCCCGAGGCCGCGCATACCAGGCGCGCCTTCGAGCCGCCGCGCGCCGAGCCAGGCCGCGCCGATCAAGATGGCGACCTGGACGACGAAGACGGACGGGTGGACGACCTGGACGTTCTGGCCGACGACGAGCATGATCGCGGCGAGAAAGGCCGGATAGCCGTACGTTCGAAGGTCGCTGGCGAGCGCCCCCGGGCCGCCCGCCAGGAGGTCGCGCGCGAGGTCGTAATACGCCTGGGCGTCCCCGGCCACTGGCTGTCCGCCGAACAGGAACGCCCAGACCGCGATCGAGAGCGCGGCCAGCACGGCGAGCGCGCCGAGCAGCCAGGACCGGGCAATCGTCGGCGCGTCCTGGTGCTCGCTCGCAAGCGTGCGCTCGCCGTGGACGGTCTGCATGCTCTGCACGAAACACCTCGGACGGGCGCGGAGTGTACCAACGGCCGGTTCGCGAACGCCACCGGCGCGCGTGCAGCGCTTAGCCGGGCGGCTGGGACGGGGCCGGGCTTCCGACGTTGACGGTGGTGTCCACGATGTAGAGGGGGCGGTGGCGCGACTCTTCGAGCACCCGCCAGAGGTACTCGCCGATCATCCCGAGGATGACGAGCTGGGCACCCGAGCCGACCAGCACGGTCACGACGATGGCGGCGTGGCCCATGTCGAAGCCGCCGCCCAGCAGGATCAACGCGAGGATCACGGCGGCGTAGACGAGCCCGGTGATCGCCAGGAGGAAGCCGAGCACGGACGCGATGCGGATCGGCAGGTAGGAAAAGGCGCTGAACGCGTCGATGAAGTATTTCACCTTGCGCATGACGGTCCAGCGCGAGCGCCCGGCGGCACGCGCGGACCGGGTGTAGTAGAGCACGGTGCGCTCGAAGCCGACCCACATGACCTGGCCGAAGATGTATGAGTTCTTCTCTTCCATCTCCACTAGCAGCTTCGAGACGCGCCGGCTGATCAGCATGAAGTCGAACCCGCCGGGTGGGAAGTCCCGGAAGGCGAGCTTGCGGAAGAGGATGTTGAACGTGTTCGCCAGGGTCCGTGAGAGCCAGGGGTCCTCGCGTGACTGGCGCGCGGCCAGCACCACGTCCACACCCTCGCGCCAGGCTGCCACCATCTCAGGGATCATCTCCGGCGGGTCCTGGAGGTCTGCCGAGATCACGACCACGACATCGCCGTCCGCGTGAGCCAGACCGGCCAGGATCGCGACGTTTGAGCCGAAGTTGCGAGAGAGGCGGATCGCCCGGACGCGGTCGTCGCGCGCGGCTTCTTCGCACAGCACGGCGAACGACCGATCACGCGAACCGTCGTCCACGAACACCATCTCGAGTTGGCAGTTGGGCACCCGATCGGCGACCGTGCGCAGCCGCTCGATCAGCGCTGGCAGCGTCTCGGCGTTGAAGTAGACCGGCACGACGACGCTGACCTTCTGGAGCGGTCCGTCGTTCGCATCGCGGCGGCCGTTCAGCGCGCCGGCCGTGGTCGAGATCGTCATCGCGGTCCGAAGTATACGCGCTGCCCCGGGCGCCGCCATCTGGCGTTGATCTTCGATCGTACGGTCCCGTACCATCCCCTCCTGGTAGACAGAGCCGTTATCCGTTTTGTCGATGTTGCATCAGCTCACGGCAAAGCGAGACAGCATGTTGAGCCTGACGATTCCTCGAGACGCCGCCCCAACCTTGCGCGATCACGTCGAGCAGCTCCTGGTCTGCCCACGGTGCCGATCGTGGTTCACTGTCGTCGGGAACGAGGTCCGCTGCCAGGATGCAGCGTGCGGCTTCGTCGGCCTGCTGACGCATGACGTCGTGGTGCTTGGCGACCATTCGGCGCCGTCGTTCTTCGACGATCGTCACGCCATGATGACGGCCGGCAACGCCCAGGAAGGCGTGCGCTGCCTCTGCTACGACCACCAGGCGCAGGTGGTCGAGCCGCTCCTGAAGCCGGGCGCGATCGTGCTGGACGTGGGCTGTGGGCCGACGCTGCCGTACACGAAGCCGGCCGACACGTTCGTCATCGGGCTGGAGGCGTCGTACCCGTCGATCAAGGCGAACCGGGCCGTCGACATGCGCCTCTATGGGTCCGCGCTCGAGATCCCGCTGCCGGACGGCGCCGTGGATGCCGTCCTGGCGTACTACGCGGTCCACCACATGACCGGCCGGACCGTGGCCGAGAACCGGCACAAGCTCGAATTGGCGTTCCGGGAGCTCGGGCGGGTGGTGAAGCCGGGCGGCGAGTTGCTGGTCTTCGAGGTCAGCCCGTGGCGGCCGTTCTGGATCGCCGAGAAGCTGTTCTGGAACACCGCGAAGAGCGTGCTGGGCGACAAGCTCGACATGTGCTTCTACCCGGCCGACGTCTACGAGCAAGTCGGGCGGAAGGCGATGCCTCATGCGCGGTTCTCGGTCCAGTCGTTCAGCACCTCGCTGCTGAGCACGTTCCCGCCGGCGTTCAGCCTGCCCTGGCTGCCAATCCCGCGCTACTTGTACCCCTTCGACGTCGCCCTGTATCACTGGCGAGTCTCGGCCACGGCAACGGGGAAACTCGCGCACTGAGCGCGGGCAGCGTGTCGCAGTGAGCCGCGAAATCAGGACACTGCCGTTGCGTCTCCGTTCGATGTGGACCTACAATCAGCTCCGAATCTGACTCCAGCCATTGTCACCACCCGCGACCTCTGGTCTACCGTTGCGCAGGGTCGGTGCTGCGATGCAGAGATATCTTGTTGGCCTGCGCCAGCACGCCGTTGTTCAGAGACCAGGCTCCACGGATAGCAGCAATTGCCAGAACCGATCGCTCCGTATGAGGTTGTGAGTGTGGCGCGGTCGGCTCCGGTAGCGCCCGCAACCCCAGCCGCTTGCACGGTGGATCCGTCGGTCTCAGGCCGAGGCCACCCCTCGCTCCGCTCGCTCGTGACTCGTATCGCCCTCACACAGCCGTCGACCCGCTTCGTCGTCGTGGCAGTCATTCTCGCGGTCTGGCACTTCGTCTACCTGTTGTCAGATTACAAGAACGTCTTCGTTCATCCGGACTTCCACCAGGCCAACCTCGGCTTCGTGATGCGAAGCGGCCTCTCGATCGGACTGCATGACTTCATAGATATCCTGCAGCAGCGGGAAGCCGGCGAGTTCCGGCCTCGCTGGCTGATGTTCTACCTCGAAACGCTCGATCACAAGATACGGATGCAATTGTACCAATGGATGCCGGTCCACCCGACGCTCGGGCCTGTGACCTGGCTTCTCCAGCTTCTGCTGACGTCGTTTCTGCTCTACAAGCTCGTGGTGCGTCTGACCGCGGATAGGGTGGCCGCGATGGCGTCCATCGCGGTCTACATCAGCAGCACCGGCTTTCTCTCCGGCTTCACCATGGCACTCATGCCGGGCAAGACGCTCTCAAACCTGGTCTACATCGCGGCGTTCTACTTCGCACTGCTCGCCGCTGAACGCCTCCGGCCCGGACAATTCCTTGTCGAGTCGAGAGGATCCGCGAAATACCTGCTCGTCCTGGTGCTGACGCTCGGTCTGTTCCTCGACGAGCTGCCGATAGCGGCGTTCCTGATGGTGCCCGTGATGTTCTGGCGGCACTTCTTCCCACAGACCATCTCGCCCCAGGCCATCGTCAGGTTCGTGGTGAACGGACTGTATTTTGCGACACCGGTGCTCGCCTTTCTCGTTCTCGTGCTGGTCGTCGTTCCGCCGATCACCGAGCGGTACCTGGGCTACCGATTCGACTACCTGGCAGACATTCTGCCTTCCGCCAGCAATACGCGGATCGGCGGATCATTTCTGGTCGGGCCGAAAGCGAGTTTGACCCCCGGGATTGTGCTGGAGAACTACACGACACTGTTTGGGGTGTCCCTGGCGCCCGCGCTCTTCAGCCCATTCGTCCAGATGCCGTGGGGAACGTATCCAGGAACCCAGGTCAACAACCTGCCGAAGCTCCTCATCTTCCTCGTCTTCTTCGGCGCTGCTGCGCTGGTCGCTGTACGCGCCAGGGGGGCGTTCGGCATGTACTTTCGGGGGCTCCTCTGCGCGATCGTGGTCTTCGGGCTCTTCCTCAGCCTGCTCTCGATTCGCCACATCCCGATTGTGACCGGGTTCTACTACGGGGCCAGTTTCGCGTCGCTGTTCGCAATCCTGGTTGGGATGCTGTTCGCAGGGGTGGCCCGGATCATCCCAAGGGCGCGTCCAGATGCGGCACTCGCCGTTGTCGCCATCGTCGTCGTGCAGATCGCGAACTTCTGGCCGATTAACGAGGGCTGGAAGTACACGCACAATGAGGTCATGTCGAGAGCGCGCGTCCTTGAGCAGACACCGAGATTCCAGAGGCGGTATCCGATGGAGGTCGGGCGACCGCTGACCATGACCGAGGTGAACGGCATCTGGTCGGCCTGGAAGCAAGGGCAGATGCAACCGTATGTCCGCAGGAACAAGCTCTCGCCGGCATCGTCGTATCTGGTGTTCGAGCTTCGCGAGATCGATAGTCAGCTCCAACAAGCCGACCAGGACCAGACGGATGACGACGACTGAAGTCAGTCCAGGGCGAGGTACACGGCATGCGCACTGAGGCGGGCGAAGGGGAGATCGCCGGCGAGCAACGGCCGACCGGCCGCGGGAACCGCTCGGGCTTCCACACGCTGCTCGCGAGCCTGATCGCTATCGGGTTGGTCGCGGCCGCCTTTGGGATGACCGTCGCACGTGCGACGGCGCTCGAGATCCACACCCACCCGCCGAGGTGGGTCGTCGAAGCGATCCCGGCTGCACTGTCCGAACTGTACTTTCAGCACTCCTATCGGTACACCGTCTTGACCTCAGTGCGGGAGCGATTCGACGATCCGCTGCCCGAGCGAAACGTGACAGCCAAGCACATCAATCTGGCTATCCGCAAGGTGAGTGAGATCAAGTCTGGAAGGGTCGGCAGCTCGTACACCTTGCTCGGGCCGGATGACAAAGGCATTGTCGATCTGATCAGGATCAGCTTCCAGCTCTTCGGCTTCCGTGCTGAAAACGTGACGACTTTGTACTTCGTCATCCTTTTTGGTTCGTGCCTGGTGTACGTTGTGGCGTTCTGGTGGTCGACAGCCCGACTCCTGCTGTTGGCCGCATATCTGGCACTGATGTACCTCACGCTTCCGATGGTGACGTACAACGCACAATTGACGTCGATACTGGCCCTGCGTGCGTTGCCCGTCCTCTCGATAGTCGCCTGCCTCCACTGCCTGCTGTTCATGGCCGGCAGCCTACGAGAACGCCCAGGCGCATTCCAGATCGTCCTCGTGGCGGTGCAGGTCACCCTCATCGCGTTCACCATGCATCTGCGCACGACGACGCTCTGGCAGCTCATCACGATCGTCGGGTTCGGCGTCGTCGTGCTGATCGTCGCAAGCGTCCGACGAATCGGCATCGCGACGGTCGCCTGGCGATGGACCGGGCTCGCTGTAGGCTCGACGATCTTGTTCGTTGTCACCGGCTACGTCGGGCTTCAGGCGTACCAGGCCGCCACGCTGCCCGAAGAGTACCGTCGTGGTGATCAGATCGCCACCCGCGTCTTTTGGCACAACATCTTCTCCGGTTTCGCCTACCATCCGGTGTTCTCTGAGCGTTACCAGCTCCGGGTCGACGACGCGAGCGTCTTCGCAGCCGCTCGTGACTATCTTGCCGAGACGGGGCGATACGACGTCTGGCTCGCGATGGGCGGAGAGGATGCCGTGGAGTTCCAGGCACTCAACTTCACCAGGTACGAACCGATCGCGCGCGAGATGCTGTTCGCACGCTGCACGACGTACCTCCGCGAGTGTGCGGAGACGATGCTGTACTACAAGCCACTCTCGCTGATGGGGAACCTGGCGTGGCTGCATGGACTGCACCCGCTCCCGCCAGACCTCGAGGTCGTCGTCTCGCGCAGGGCCGGCGGCGAAGGCGAGGTCAAGCAGCAGTACATCGCCGCAACACAGCAGATGGATGCGCATGGTCACCGCGCGTACTTCTGGACGCCGGTCGTGCTCCTGGTCATCATGCCATTCGCCGTGCTGCTGGTCCGTGAGTCGCGACCGTCCGTGTGGACGGCGCTCGCCGGGGCCGTTGGCTTGACGTTCGGCAGCACCTTCCCGACCGTTATCGGCTACCCGTTGCCCCATACTATCCTCGACACGGCCGTCGCGGTTGGCATTCTGACGTACTTCGGTATCGTGCTCGCGACCGCGACGTGGCTGCGAGTGCTGTCGGCACGCGGTTGGCCATTCCGGCCGAAGAGTGAGGCACCAACCCCCCTCCCAACGACGGTGTCCTGACCTCCAACCGTCGTTCTGCACCCCGACAATGGATACGATGGCGCGCCGCAGCACCGGTAGAGCGAGAGCGTTCGAGGATCTCGCGCTGGTCATCGCCCTCATCGCCGGCGGCGCGGCGATCTGGCTGAACGTCCAGCGTATCAGCACGCTCGGCCTGGATGATTCGCCGCCTGTCTGGGTTATTGACGCCATACCTCCGGTGCTGTCGGCGCAGTTCTTCGGTCACCCGATCCGGTACACGAGCCTGTCCACCGTCAGCGACAGCTTCTACGAGGGGCTGAAGAACCGTCCGCGCGAAGCCGGCGAGATCGACGCCGTCATTGACGAGATCGCCCGGCTGGATCCAGCCCAGCTCGACACTGGATACCGGCTGCTTGGTCCGGAAGACAAAGGCATCGTCGACTTCGTCGCCGCGGCGTTCTGGATCTTCGGTCAAAAAACTCGGGCCATCACCTGGCTCTATCTGATCGTTGTGCTGGCCTCAGCCCTCGCCCTGCTGGCGGCAGCGCGCAGATCGCTCCCCATCATCGCCTGGCTCGTTGCCTTTCTCCTGGCACACGCGCTGCTCATGCCGATGGTCGCGTTCAATCCTCAATTGGGCTCCTATCTGGCGCTACGGGCGGTGCCGGTCATGTCGATGATCGCCTGCTTCCATCTGCTGGTCTATCTCCTTCAGCCGTCAGTCCGCCCGGTGGACGTGACCCTGGTGGCCTTCCAGGCGCTCCTGATCGTCTTCACCGTTCACCTTCGGACGACGGCGCAGTGGCAGGTGGTCATCGTTGTGCTCGTCACACTCGTCGCCATCACTGTGCGGACGTACCGTGACCGTCACCCGTCGATCGTCGAGGCGCTGAGTCGCCAGGCAAGCACGGCCATTCCGCTCTCGATGCTGGCGATCGGGCTGCTCGGCCTCCAACTCTACCGGGCACTCGCCTATCCCGTGGAGTACCAGCGCGGCGACCAGATCTTGACGCGTGGATTCTGGCACAACATCGTCTCTGGCCTTGCATTCCATCCGACGTTCGCCGAGCGGGAGCAGCTTCGCATCGATGACGTCAGCATCATGAGAGCCGTCGGCCGCAACCTGATCGCCCAGGGCCGTGACGACGATTGGGTGGCCATGGGCGGCGAAACACCAAACATGGCCGGGTTACGGTGGGTGCCGTACGAGCTCGCGGCGCGCCAGTTTCTCATGCAGGTCTGTCGCGGCGAGCCTGACGTCTGTCTCTCCAACGCCTTCTATTACAAGCCACGCTCACTCGTCGGCTTGCTCGCCTGGTCCAGCGGCCTGCGTGAGGTGCCACCGGACCTCACGCAGTTCGTTTCCCGCGATGGCGGCGGCGCCGTGAGAGGGCAGATGCTCGCGCTGAACGACCGCCTGCGTGCCGAGCACGCCTTCGCCGAACCGTGGCGCGTCGAGGGGCTGCTCATAGGCGGCCTCCTAACCGTGGCGCTCGCGCTCGCGCCGCGGCGTGACGCGGTCCTGATCCTGACGGCCGGCCTGGCGCTCGCCTTCGGCAGCCTGCTGACGACCGTCATCGGCTACCCGGCACCGTGGACGATCGTGGATCCGGCCATTGCCATAGCTTCCGTCCTCTACCTGAGCTGCGGACTCGGGCTCGCCTTCATTGCCCGGCGGCTTACCCGTCGTTGGCGGGCACGGGCCGCGTCGTCGACGACGATCTGGTAGAGCGGGCCGGCTTCGCGCCACTGACATGCCTGAGGCGTGCTCGCCATCGGACCACGCTCTCCCAACCGACCAGCACCAGTAACAGCGACAGAGTGGCCGCCGCCATCCAGACACCGTAGGCGAATGAGGTCGGTCGGTACGACATCGTCACCTCGTAGCGGCCGGCCGACGGGATGACGACGCCCCGCACCAGCGCATTCACCCGGATGATCTCGACCGGGCGACCGTTCAGGGTCGCCTCCCAGCCGGGGAAGACGCTGTCTTTCACGACGAAGACGCCAGGCCCCGGCGCGTCGAATGTCGCGCGCAGGTCGTTCGGGCGGTACTCCGCGAGCGGCACCGCCACCCGCCGGCCGTCACCGTCGGCGCGCACGACGTCGCCGATATCGACCTCGACCGCGATCGGCCCGTCGATCGCGCCCGGATCGGTCTGGAGCCGGGTCATCGTCGTCTCGGGAATGACCTCACGGACGCTGGTGGTGAAGAACGCCTTGGGCTGCGCCGTCGGCGACTCCACGATCGTGACGTCGTCGTCCTCGAAGGCGATGCGCAACCCCAGGGCCGGATCGAAGAGCGCGAACTGGTCGACGCGCGACTGGAAGTGAAACACCCGTTTGTCGAGCACGATGTACCGCACGCCGGCCCAGTCCAGCAGGGGTCGGGCACGAGGGTAGTCCGTGGTCAGGTTGTAGCTGTACGCGCCTCCGGCACCTGGAGAGAGCGCGAAGGTGCTGCCGTTACGGTGGCCCATGGCGACGACACGGCTGGCGATCAGGTCGACAAACGTGACCCACTCGTTGGTGGCGATCGGCCCGACGACCTCGACATCCTGGATCTCGCCGATCGACGAGTAGTCCGGGTGAATCCCGAACACCCGGTACTCGTCGCCGGCCGCCTGGCGTAGCCAGACCATGTACGGTGGCGGCACGTCGACCTCAACCCTTTTCGGAAGGCCGGCTGAGGGAGCGATCACGACCCAGGCGTAGGCGCAGACGGCCGCCAGGCCGGCCACCGCTGCCGGTACGCGCACCCCGTGCGCCATCAGCAGGCCGGCGATCACCACCAGCGCGTAGATCCCGATCCGTACAGCAAGGGTACTGAGCTCGCCATTCCCCAGCAGAAGGTAGATCGAGCACTCGCCGACCACGGCCGCCGTGGCGGTCAGCGCGGCGCTGCCATCGGTCGGGGCGTTGTGGGCGAGCCAGAACGCGAGCAGCAGGATCAAGCCGATGACGGCGGTCAGGCTGAGATAGACCACGGCGAACTGCGTATCGATCAGGTGCGCGAACTGGGACTCAGCCGCGAAGACGCCCCGATGCCAGGCCGTGTAGACCAGGCTGCCGCCCAGACAGAGCAGCGTGACGAGGATCAGCGTGCCTGCGAGGCGCCACTCGACACGCCGCAGCCACTCCACCCCAAACGCAGCGATGACGACGAGGCAGAAGACGGCCAGGCCGTTCGTGTGCTTGGGCGACTGCTGGCTGAGGATCGGCAGGTAGCTCACCAGAGAGCCTGGCGGCACGGACATGTAGCGGGTGTGGAAGAAGATCAAGCCGCCGAGGAAGAAGAGATAGGTGAGGCGCTGGTCCCAGCGGACGCGTGGGAGCGCCGCCAGCGCGAGCACTCCCAGCAGAAGCAGGCCGGTGCTGCCATGTGCGTACAGATTGTTCCAATCCACGACGTCCGGAAACCGCCCCTCGATCCAGGACTCGAAGATCTGGCCGAACACCAGCGGCATGAAGAACGCCGTCACGTTCTCCACGGGCATCGGCAGGAACGCCAGATACGGCACGTTCTTGTTGTAAGCGGCCCGCACCCCCTCGACGATCGGCAGGATGTACGGCGCGGCGACGGCAGTTCCCAGCCCGAAGAAGATGAAGACGGTCACGATCGTCGCGAGGCGCCCCCGCATCGAGACGCCCCGCAGAACGCTGAAGAAGAGCAGGAAACCAGTGAGCAGGAGGAGCGTGTTGACGCCGATCTGGAGCAGGCCGGCGATGCCGTGGAGGCCGACCACGAGCGCGAAGACGACGTAGGCCACGGCGCGGCGCGAGGTGATCGCCCAGGCAGCCGCCAGAAAGAGCGGTGGGATCATCGCGAACTGATCGACGTAGTTGTTGCGCGCCAAGTTCATGGTGAACTGGCCGGTGAACGACCAGGCGGCGCCGCCGAACGCGGCGGCGCCGGGCGAGAGCCCGAGCAGGCGCAGGAAGAGGTAGAGCGACACGCCCGAGATGCCGATCATGCCGAACGTCACCAGGTTGGACCAGGACGTCGGCAGGAGCGAGCGCAGGATGGCAGGCGGGAAGTACGGGCTGCCCTCGCCTTGAGCCGCGAACGGCTGGCCCAGGCCGGAGTACGGGTTCCAGAGTGGGAGATCCCCATCTCGGAGGTAGGCGCGCAGGCGTGCCTGGAGCGGCACCACCACGACGCCAGTACCATACCACTCGACGGCGGTGGGCAGCTCAGACTTCCGCTCCGGGATGGGGACACCGGGAAATCCGGGCGTCAGGGGGCTGAGCGAGCTCCAACCGTACCCTGCCAGGAACGGCATCAGGTAGAACACGAACGGCACGAGCAGGATGAGACGCGGACGGATCACGGCATGATGCCGAGGTAGACGCCCAGCTCGCGGACCTCCAGCCAGTCGCGGTTCCGGACCTCGACCAGGCCGATCGAGTACCGGTCGTTCGGCGAGCCAAACGTCACGCGGCGCTGGACCCGCAGCGTCAACCACTCCTCTTCGTCCGTCGCGATCCGGCGCTCGGCGGTCCTCTGGATGGTCCCGGCCGGGTCGAGGACGTCCGACAATGCCAGCTCGACGTTGGCGCCGTCGACGGCCCGGACGGTGGCCTGGACGGTCACAGTCACGTTGTCGAGCGCGGGCAGCGGCTCGGAGCCCTCGATCTGGAGCGATGGCATGCGTCCGTTTGGTCGGATGCGGACGCTCGGCCCGGCCGCCGCGTTGAACCGCCGGATACGGCCACCAGTCAAGGGCACGAGCTGGAACGCCTCGGTCAACTCTTCTTCGGGTGCGCCTGGCACGATCAGACTCGCCCCGACTGGTTGGAGCTGGGGGCGCTCGACGGTCCAGGCGCCGCCGGCGTGGCGCGCCTTCAGCCCGGCCAGGCTGCCGGCGGCCGAATCCCAGGCGCCGAGGCTCGCCACCGACACCGAGGCTCCCTCGGCGGCGCGCAGCTCGGTCAGACGGCCGTTCTCTTCGAGGCGGACCAGCCGGCCGCTGGCACCGAGCAGCACGGTGTCGCCGGCCTGAAAGACGCGATCCTGGCCGCGCGACCCGATCCCGACCTGCCCGGCCTGGACCGTCGAACCGGACACGTAGAGCGGGCGCAGACCGGCCATGTCCGCCAGTTGCTCGGAGTGCGCCCCCGGCAGGGCCGCGGTCAGCCGACTGACGAGCGAGCGGCTGGAGTAGGTCTGGACGACGAGCCCGGCGAACACCAGCACCAGGACCGCCCCCAGCGCCAACGCCCAGACGGGCACGTCCGGACGCTCGAACGCGGGGCTCGGGCGCACAGCCAGGCCCGACGTAGGATGGCCGGGTACGGCAACGTCGTCGTGCAGCGGGACGACATCAACTTCGAGCGAGCGTCTGGCAATCGTCATGGTGCGCTCGCTTCACGTCCAGGCGCTGCTGGCGGCGAAGCGCCGAGATTATTGGTCAGTGTCTGGTGAGCCGTCAACTGAGAGGGCAGCGCCGGGGGCCGGGAGTCTAGTTCTCCGCCACGGTGGAGCGGACTCGCCGTCGCTGCGTCGAGATGGGTAGGGGTGGGGCTTGCCCCACCCTCGTTCGCCTCCGGCTATACTGCCACGACCGGCCAGGGAACGGGGCGGGTGGGGCAAGCCCCACCCCTACCAGGCGTCGTATCATGCGTCGAGAGGATCGACTACGGCGCCGGAGTGACGCCCGATGAATAGCGCAACCGAGATGCTGGTGGCTCCTCAGAAGCATGGTCCGGTGGCTGGCGCCGTCAAGTGGGCCTTTAGGAGCTACTTCCGCGCCCGGCAGGCGATCGACGAGGTCGTCGTCGAGGCCCGAGCGGAGGTGGAGGCATCGAGGCCGATCGATGCCGTCGCGGTGCGGGCGCCGGTCGCCGGAGGCTCGGATGAGCGCCGCCCGAGCCGAACGGTTGCCGGAGGCCGTGACGAGCGGAGGGTCAATCGGACCGTCTCTGCTCGCGGCGAGCCGATGGCCGCTCCAGTTCGAAGGTCCGAAGAACGCATGGTCGTTCGCTGGTTCTCGGAGGCCGGGGTCGAGGAGCTTTCGGTTCAGGATCTCCCGAGCTTCCTCGGGCGCGACGACGGCTACGCCTGGGTAGACATCCCGACCCTGGACGCGCCGGCTGAACGCGTGCTCTCCGACGTGTTCGAGTTCCATCCGCTCGCGGTCCGGGACTGCCGCGAACCCGGGCACATGCCGAAGGTCCATGCGTACGACGATCACCTGTTCATCGTGCTGCACGCACCACAGCGCGACGAGAGCGGGCAGATCCACCACCGCGAGCTCAACCAGTTCATCGGCCGACGCTACCTCGTGACGGTCCACGAGCGCCTCGGCTCCACGCCGATCGCGGTGCGCGATCTGGAGACCACCGACGTCATAGACCGCATCAACGCCGGACGGGCCCGCCCGAGCAGCTCGCCAGGACTCGCCTACGCGATCGCGACACGGCTCTCGGTCGGCATGCAGGACATGGTCGCCGATCTGGCGAGCGCGGTGGCTGCCCTGGAGACCGCCGTCTCCACACATGAGCGCCACTTGCTGCGGCGCTCGAAGGACCGGCCCGACGCGATCGTGGACGAGATGTTCGAGCTCCGGCACGCGCTCCTGGCGATCGAGACGATCGCCGATCAGAACCGCGTGGTCTACGCCCGCGCGGAGGCGCTGGCGTCGCGGATCATGTCGCGGGACGAGCGAAGGCTGGTCGAGGACGTCGAGGACCAGTTCAGCCGGGTCCGGCAGTTGTGTCGGGGCCAGAAGGAGCTGCTTCAGGGCGTGCTCGACTTCTCGCGGACCCGGACCAGCGCGAAGATGGACCTGGCGATGTCGCGGCTGGCACTGCTCAGCGCCGTCGCCATGCCGATCAGCATCATCTCCTCGATCTACGGCATGCAGCTCTGGGTCTTCACGTCCACCCGTCTCGACATCCTGGCGGCGTTGCTGGTGTTGATGGGCGCCCTGACCTACGGCATGTTGCGCTGGGCGCGAAGCCAGGGCTGGTGGTAGCGCGAGCGGGCCAGCAAACGAGCGGAGGACAGGCTGAAGCTCACGGCGAACGGGCAAGCCCCTGATCTGAGGCGTCCGGCGCACGGAGCAATCGCAGGGCTGCCAGGTTGACGATTGCCGCCGCGACGAGCAGGTACAGGAACAGGAACGTCGAAAAGGAGAGCGGCGGAGCGATCGGCCCGTCCCGGTAGAGATAGAAGCCCCAGGCGATCGCCTGCGTGCCGGGCAGCATCAGCAGTGCAGCCGTCGCGATCGTCAGGCGACGGGCCGAGGCGGAGATCGGCCAGCGCGAGAGTCCCGCCGCGAGCGTTCCGGTCAGCCCGAGCGCCAGGTACGCCAGGTGATGTTCCTCGGTGAGCGGGCCAAAGATCAGCATGGCAGCTATCGCAAGCCCAAATTCCAGAAGCTGCACGATCGGCGTCAAATCGCGTGAGCGCGAGACCGTGCGGGCGAGCAGACCGATCAGCACGACGCCGACAAGCGCCAGGAGGGGCGTCACCAGCCACGGGGCCTCGACGAGCGGGACGGTGTACGGCTGGACCGTCAGCGTCCGCAGCAGCAGCGAGTAGACCGACTGGCCGACCGGGCTGGCCGCCATCAACGGGCCGCCCCAATGCAACGCCGCTGCCGCGAAGTCTTCGAACAGACCGCGCGCCAGCAGTGGTCCAAGCACCAGGACGACAGAGACGAGCCCGGCGACGCTCACCAGTCGGTAGGCGCCCTTCCAGAGTAGCACCAGCACCAGCACCGCCACGAACGGCTTGACGGCGATGGCGAGGCCGAGCAAGACGCCCGCCCAGCCGTCGCGCCGGCGCACGAAGGCGAGGACGGTGCCGGCCAGCAGCAGCAAGATCAACGGATCGGCCTGATTGCTGAAGGTCAACGCACCCCGAACGGGCTTGAAGAGGGCGATCCCCAGGGCAAGGGCCGCGAAGAGTAGCCAGAAGGACGAGTCGCGGCGCGACACGAGAAGCGACGCCAGACACCAGGCCGTACCGATCACGCAGGCAAAGAGCAGCGAGATCCAGACTATGGTCGCGGCGTGTATCGGCAGTTCGGTCAACGGCACGATCACGAGGGCGAGCGCCGGCGGGTAGACGTAGGCGATGCCTGGGGTCGGCTTGGTGTCAGTGCTGCCGGTCACGTAGCCGGCCGCCTTCCAGATCAACGCATTGAAGTACGGAGTTCGGCCGGCCCGGAGATCGGCCGCCGCCCCGTAGTAGGCGCTGAAGTCGATCGGCGGGCTAGCGACGGCACGAAGGTAGATGGCGAGCAACACCAGCACGCACCCGGTGAGCGTCAGTCGATGCCAGCCCGGCATGCCGTGTGCGCTCCGTCCTGTCGAGGATCTCGACTGACCTGAGGAAGAGACCATGTCACCCGATGCAACGAAGTCGATGGGAATCTGGATCGCCATCGGGATCGCGATTGGCGTGGGAATTGGCGCGGCGATGGAGAATATCGGCATCGGCATCGCCATCGGAGCGGGCATCGGCGCGGCGCTCGGCGCGGCGATGACTGAGCGGGACCGGGACAAGAAGCAGGAGCACAGCCCCAAGTCCCGATGAGTATTCGGATCAGGCGTTCAACACGATCGCCTCGAAGTCGCCGAGGCGCGGCAGCACGAACCGCGAGCGACCGTCTGCTGTCCGCTCGACGGCGAGATCTTCCCCGGACACAAGGGCGCGAGCCCGCGCCGTTGTCGATTCGCCGAGGTCGAGCGCGAGGTCGATCTCGTAGACCGGCAGCGGATCGTGGTACGACCGGTCCTGGTGGCCGGAGTGGTTGATCAGATGCACGACCGTCCGCCCGTCCCGCGCCCGCCCGACGACCACTTCGACCTGAGGCGGCGCTTCGGTTCGGACCTGGAGTCGGCCGGCCACTTCCTCGACGGCCCGCACCAGCAGCGCGCGGTGCTCCGGCAGGCTGTGGTGAAAGAAGAGGAGGTCGATCGGCCATGGGAAGTAGACCGTTCGCCCCTGCCCGAACGCGTACGAAACTCGGCCCGGATGCTCGGTCGTCTCAACGTCGAAGTAGATCTTCTCGGGCGGGCCGTAGCGCGAGGCCGGCACCAATGTCAGCGAGCCCACGGCCCCCTCCCGGGGCTCGACGGTCAGGAAAGCGCGGTCGAGCATCACCAGGTCGGTCTCGTCGAAGCCGGGCAGGTCCGCGCGGTCGGCGACCCGCAGGTACGCCGAGCGGAGCGGACGATAGGCGCCGCCCGGACGCGACGGATCGACCGCGGCGGAACCAGAGCGGCGGCTCAGCACTCGGCGAGCCCCAAGCGACTGCAAGCCCAGCTCTGCGCGGAGCCGGCCGTCCGGCGCGTACGAGGCAGTCTCGTGGGTGGCGACCAGCCCACCGCCGGCCGCGACATACTCGTCAAGCGCGTTCGCCTGGCCCTCGTCGAGGACGGCGATGTTCGGCAGCACCAGCGCATCGTATCGCGCGAGCCTGCCGTCGCCAGCGGCAGCGGCGACCTGGTCGTCCGGCAGGATGTCGAACGGCACGTGCCCCTCGACCAGAGCACGGAACGCGCCGCGCCGGGCCTGCTCGACGGCTTCGACCCCGGCCTCGCTCCCGAGCACCCGCGCCAGCCGCTCTGATGACCGTAGCGAGGAAATGATCGCGACCTTCGCATCAGAGCGCAGTCCGGCGTAGACCTTCTGGTTGTCGCGGTGGAACGTGAGCATCCGCCGGACGATCGGGAAGTTCTTGCGGTCGGGCTGGTTGCGGGTCGTGCCGATCACGTAGGCGTACGGGTTGACGCCGTGGGCGATCGTCTGCTGAAGGTGCAGGCCGACGAGGCCCGGCTGCTCGGCGCTAAAGCGGTACGGAATGTCGAGAAACATCACCGCGTTCTGGACGGCCGGCCGCTCCGGATACGCCGTGCGGGCCTCGCGGGCGAAGTCGCCGGCCCAGAAGCGCCAGAGCGGCAGCGGGCGGTCGACGGCGTTGTTCACCTCGTTGAAAATGACGTGACGGCTGACGCGCTGGACCAGTGCGACGTCCGGCCGGCGCTCGGCGATGAAGTCGGAGATGCGGCCGGCCAGGTCGGCGATGACACCTCGGCTCCACTCCTTCCAGGCGGCGTAGGCCGGGTCGGTCCACTCCTCGGAGCGAGGTAGATCGAGGTCGGTCGCCTCCCCGAAGCTGGTCCGGCAGTGTACGCACTGGCAGATGCCGTGATACCGGCCGGAGTAGTCGCGCAGCGGGTGATTGAACATGTTGAAGAAGAAGCCGTCGATGCCGTAGCCGTCCATGACCTCGGCCAGGATCTCGAACGCCTTCTCCTGGTAGTACGGCCCGCACGGACAGGCCGAGTAGAGACCGTTGTAGATTTGGGGCACACCCGCCGGCGAGACGTAGAACCAGTCGGGGTGGGCTTCGTAGACGTCCTGGTGGAGCTTCGAGAAGTCGCAGCGCGCGATGACCCGGACATCGCGCCGGTGGGCAGCCTCGACGGCGTCCGCAATCAGGTCGCCGCTCGGGCGATCGGCGAGCCAGGGGCTCGGGTGCTGATACGCGAGCTTGCTCGGGTAGAAGGAGACGATGCCGGCGGCGTTCAGCAGCCAGGCGTTGGCCCCAAACCCGACGACGTCGTCTGCGACGGCTTCGACGTCCAGGCCGGCGTCGAGCTCACGGATGTTGGTCTGAAAGACGCGGAACGGCCGCTCCCACCAGCGTTCAGCCATGTGCCCTCCAACGAGGAGACAGGAGACAGGAGTCAGGAGGAAGAGCTCATCTCCTGACTCCTGTCTCCTGTCTCCTTCGCGTCAGCGTCGGGTGTAGAGATCCTCAGGGGTGAGAAGGTTGATCAGCGGCTCGCCTGCTCGGTAGCGCCGCGCATTCTCCAGGACGATGCCAAGCGAGTTGCCGATGCGATCCGGGACCGTAGGCGTGAGGTGTGGCGTGATCAGCACGTTCGGCAGGTCCCAGAGCGGGCTTTCGGGCGGGAGCGGCTCGCGGTCGAAGACGTCGAGCCCAGCCCCGAGGATCTTGCCGGCCTGCAACGCCTCGATCAGTGCCACCTCGTCGATCACGCTGCCGCGCGCGATGTTGACGATGACTGCGCTGGGCCTCATCAGGCCGAGCTCGCGGGCGCCGATCAGGTGATGCGTGGTGTCCGAGAGCGGCACGGCCAGCACCACGAAGTCACTCTCGCGGAGGAGATCGTCGATCCCCTCGCCGCGATCGGTCGCGGTCAGCACGTCCACGCCGGGCGTCTCGACCGCCCGGCGGCGGTGCCCAAGCACCCGCATCTCGAGCGCCTTGCACCGGAGCGCGAGGGCCCGGCCGGTGTTGCCCAGCCCGACGATCCCCACGGTCCGGCCAACCAGACCGCGCAGGGCGTCCTGGCCGGGGATTCCCCACTGGTGACGTTTCTGGGCCGCCAGGAAGTCCGTGAACCGGTAGGCAAACGCGAGCATAAAGAAGAGGCAATGCTCGGCGAGGGCCGGCGCGGTCCGTCCACTGGAGCTGGTCACCTGGAGCCCCTTCTCGAAGACGGCCGGCGAGGCTGACCGCTCCAGGCCGGCCGCGTCGCAGTGCACCCAGCGCAGACTCGGGGCGCGCAGAAAACGGTCGTCGACGTTGCCGCTGATGACGGCGACCTCAGCGTGCTCCAGCGCCCGCCCGAACTCGTCGGCATCGCGCGTGTGGACGAACTGCTCGGCGTCGAGGCCCTCGCGAAGCCGCTCCACATACTCGGCGGGCCAGGCGACGGCCGAGAGGACGCTCTTGATCCTCGTCATCCTGTTCCTTTCGCTCGTTCGCTCAACCCATCGTATCCTTGACCGATGATCCGGTTCGAGTACCGCCTCACGGGTGCCGGCTGGAGCGCCGCGATCAACGGGGGCCATCACGGGATCGCTGGCCGAACGCGACTGAGCAGCCGTACCATCACCGTGCGGCGCAGAAGCGCCAACGACGAGGGGCAAGGCAATGAAGATCGGCGAGGCGGGCGACAGTTTGAGCCTGGCGCGGGTGATCGGCGCCATGGTAGTCGCGGGTGCCGCGCTGTCTGGCATTGGCTACCTGTTCGATCTCATCGTCGGCCCGGCGATCGGCATGAGCGGCTGGTGGACGGTGTTCGGCACGGGCGGCTTCATCCTGGGCGGCATGATCCAGGCGACTCGTGAGTTCGCGGTGCCGCAGCCTGCCGAGCGCCGGGCGGTCGCTGCCGCGATCGAGGCCCGCGAGCAGGCTGAGCGCGACCGGGCCGCCGAGACGCCCGCCCCGACCAAGACCACGGAGCAGGCGCCGGCTTCGACTCCCGAATGAACGTGTCGTCGTTTACGACTTGAAGTAGTACGTCGAGGGCTGCGAGGAGCCCGGCGACTTGTGGCTGGCGCTGTTGAACAGCCGGTCCGGAATGTTCCCAAGGGTGAGCTTCGAGACACGCACCCCCGTCGTGGCCGGCGAGAGCCCGACCGTGCCGATCGTCCAGAGCTCCTCGGCCAGGATCTTCCAGATCTGCTTGCCGAGCTGGACCCGCTCCGGGTCCGGCACGCCCATCGACTTCCAGTACAGCTCCATCATCTCCTTCATCCGGGGCGGCGGCTCCTTCCCTTGCGTCCCGCCTGAGGCGAACCACAGTCCGTAGACCGGCCCGTTATAGGACGTCACGGATGAGGGGAAGGCGTTGCCGGGGTCCTGCGCCCAGATGTCTTCGATGCCATCCGCGGCACGGATCGCGATCTGGTGTTCGTTCGCGTTGATGATCTTCTCAGCGAGGCTGCGTTCGTTCTCCTTGACGTCTGCCTGGAGCCCGATCGCCTTCCAGTGCTCGCGGACCATCTCCGCGACCTTGGTCAGCGGGAAGAAGACGCCGCTCTGCGTCATCAGCTCGATCCGGAGGCGCTGGCCGTTGTCCGTTCTGACGCGGTACCCCTCAGCGTCCTTCTTGCTCAGGCCGATCCGGTCCAGGATCTCATTCGCCTTCTTCGGGTCGTACTCCATGTTCTGCTTGCGGTACTCCGGACCGGGGCTGTACGGCGAGTCTTCGCCGATGATATACGAGCCGGGCGTCCCCATCCCGAGCCAGAGCGCCTCGTTGAGCTGGTCACGCTGGATGCCGAGGGACATCGCGATCCGGAAATCCTTGTCGTTCAACCACTTCGACACTTCGGGGTCAGCCACGTAGCTCATGTTCAGCCGGAGCGGGGCGTCGGAGCCGAAGTTGGCCGGATCAAGGTGGACCTTGTAGTTCCCCTTCTGGGCGTTCTCCACCAGGACGGGCAACTTGCCAAGGTCGATGTGCCGTCCCTGGAAATCGATCTCGCCGGCGATGGCGCGCAAGTTCAGGATCTCGAGGTTCTCGGCGACCTGCATCTGGACCTTGTCGATGTACGGGAGCTGGTTGCCTTCGGTGTCGACCCAGATGCTGTACGGGTTCCGCTCGAACGACCAGACCGGCGTATTGGCTGGCCCGACCGTCTTCCACGGCGACACGACCGGCAGGTCAGGGTTGAGCGCCCAGTCGGCCCTGTTCTTGAAGAGGTTGACCCAGTTGTCAAACCCGGCCGCCTTGACCTTCTCGTCGATCTGCGCCTGCGGTGTGTACTTGGGGTGGAACTGCTTCAGGTAGTGGGCCGGCGCGTACGGTCCGTGACCAGGGCCGGCCGAGTCGTTCTCCGCCTGGCCGCCAAGCCGATTCAGGCCAGTCAGGACGACGACCAACGCCGGATACGGGTCGGGCGCTCGGAAGGCGACGGTAGTCGCGTCGACCTTTTCGAGCGTGACCGGCTTGCCGTTGATCATCATCTGGACCATCGGCGCGGGCACCAGATCCTTGTTCTGGTACATGTCTTCGAACCAGAACATGAAGTCGTCCGCCGTAAATGGCTGGCCGTCCGACCACTTCATGCCGCGACGCAGGTTGATCAGGAGCGTTCGGCCGCCGTCCTTCTCCTCCCAACCGCGCGCGATGTTTGGCACGATCTTCGTGCAGGAGTAGTCCCAGTACAGGACGTTGTCCAGTCCGACAAAGCGGCGCCCATTGAACTTGTCCCCAGGGCCGGTGAAGGCGCGCCGCAAGGTGCCGCCGTACTTGCCAATCTCGCGGAGCGGCTTGATGACCAGCGGATCCTGGCTGACGCGCTCCTGGACCGGCGGCAGCGTGCCGGCCTTGACCAGTTCTGCCAGCGCCGGTGCCTCCTTGAAGCTCTTGGGGAACTGCGCCGCGTCGAGAATGATGGTCGGTCCCTCGAGCTTACCGATGAGCTGGGCGCCGAGCTTCGGTTCAGCCGGCTTCGCAGCAGCGGGAGCGGCCGGCTTCGGAGCTTCGGCCGGCTTGGCGGCGGCAGCGGGGGCGGGAGCGGTTGTCGGGGCCGGGGCGGCGGGCTTCGCGGCCTCGGCGGGCTTCGCGGGCTCGGCCGTGGGCTGTGCCGGCGCCGCCGGGGCGCAGGCCGCGAGCAAGCTGACGCCGACAACGCCGATGCCGGCGCGGAACAGCTCTCGTCGTGACAGACCGTGCTTCGTCGCCATGGGTCGCTCCTCCATCGAGAACCTGGCCCACACCTCTGTGGGCCGGCATGCGACAGGTCATCCGATCTGAAGCTGGCGGATGCTGACTGCTCGCCTTGACTGGTCGAGTCACCTCCGGCACTGACGGGACGTGACACACGTCCCGACAGCGAATCGAACCGGGATACCACCTTTGAACGGCGGGGTCAACGATTGGCTATCAGATCCTGCATCCCAAAAGTAGAGTCAGCCGGCTCCAAAGCTGGTCTTTCCGTCGCGGTTCGCCTATCCTGGACAGACGGGCCTACGTGCTCCGGCGGAGCAGGCTGACAGCAGGGAGGGCAACGGCGCCATGCCGAAGATCAAGCACATCGCCATCGCGACCCAGGACGCCGACAAGACGGCCAGGTTCTACATCGACGTGTTCGGCCTGAAGGAGATCGGCAAGGTCGACAGCCCGAATGCAAGCGGATACTACCTGAGCGACGGCGACATCAACATGGCGATCCTCAACTTCAAGAACGACGCGGTCGCCGGCGAGCGCGGCAAGGAGTACAGCGGCATCCACCACATCGGGTTCCAGGTCGAGAGCCTGGAGGAGATGACTGAGAAACTCTCCGCCGCCGGCTCCGAGCCGATGCACTCGGTGAACCAGGCACTCGGGGTCGGAATGGGCGGCCACGGCGCCGGGCATAGCAACGTCGAGGTCAAGTACACCGGCCCCGATGGCGTGATGGTGGACGTCTCCCAGACCGGCTGGGTCGGCACGTCGCCGCTGCCGAAGAAGGAGCCCGCGAACGCGTAACCGTGACTTAACCGGTGCTGGCGGCGGGCGAGGCGGCCGGCACCGGCACGCGCGTCAGCACCGCTCGGAGCGCATCCAGGACGATCAGGTCCTCGCCGGGCTCGAGGGTCTGCGGGTTGAGGGCGATGGCGTCCTCGCCGATCTTCGAGACGGCGATCCGGGGCTTCTGAGCCCAGAGGGCATCGACCACCTCGTCGCGCGAGAGCGGGCAAGTCGGACTGATCCGGACGATTGCCCGGCCGTGCGGCTGGCCGGCCTCACTCGGATAGCCGCGTTCGACCGAGACGCCGTCGATCTCCTGGAGCCCGGCCAGCCAGCGCTGGACGACAGCCTCGTAGCCGGCCAGGATCGCCGACTCGTCCTGTGAGAGCGACCACTCGACGGCGGCCAGGATGCCGAGCGTCTCCTCCTTGCCGACCTTCATCGGCCGGCCGATGCTCTGATTCGGGCTGCCATTCGGGTAGCACGCTTCGACGATCGCCCGACGGCCGAGCACCAACCCGCTGGACTGCGGCCCGCGCAACCCCTTGCCGCCGCTGAAGATCGCCGCGTCCGCGCCGAGCTCACGGGTGTACTGCCAGAGCGCGGCGATCGGCGGGATCTGGGCAGCGGCATCCACCAGGACCGGCACGCCGCGCTCATGCGCGATCTCGATCACGTCGATCAGTGGCAGGGCGCCGGTCGCATAGTGGGCGCCAGCGAAGTAGAGCACGCAGGCGGTCTGGGGCGTGATCGCCGTCTCCAGCTCCCAGCGCTGGGTCGAGTGGGCCATCCCAACCTCGACCAGTTTCACGCCGGTCTGACGGGCGGCGTGATCGTAGCCGTTGCGATGGGCGCGGTGGATGATGACCTCGGCCGGAGGTCCCTCGAAGTGCGGCAGGCGCGCGATCTTCGCCGGATCGCTGCCGGTGATGCAGGCCGCGACGGCGATGGCGATCCCGGCCGCCGCGCCGGAGCAGATGTAGCACGCTTCGTTGCCGGTCAGCGTGGCGATCCGCTCGCCGGCCCGTCGTTGCAGCTCCACGAGATCGACGAACGCCTCGGTGCCGGCGGCCATCGCGTCCATGACCGGCTTCGGCATCCGCGAGCCGCCAAGGCGGGTCAGGGTCGCCGAAGCGTTGATCACGGGCGTCACGCCCAAGGCGTCGTAGCCGGTCAAGGAAAGAGCCTCCGGTGCTGTCTGTAATCTGAGCCTTACGACTCCGGTGCTTCGGGGACGGCGTCCACCAGCCGGTCATCCGTGGCGCGGAGGCGAGCGCTGAGCGACTTGAGCAGCGAGAGCCCGACCTGTGGGTTGTGCGTGACGACCCGAACCATGTCGAAGCGGCCGAGCGCCACCGTCTCGGTCGGCTCGACGGCGATCACCGTAGCCGATCGGCGCTCGCCGTCGAAAATCGAGAGCTCGCCGAAGAACTCGCCCGGCCCGAACATCGCCAGCACGACGCTTCCACCGGACGGCTGCTCGCGCACCACGTTCACCCGGCCGGACCGAATGACGTAGAGCGACGTGCCCGGCTCGCCGGTCCTGACGATCGACTCGCCCGGCTGGAACGACTCGCTTCGAGCGTAGCGCGCCAGTTCACGGAGATGATGCATCGGCACTTCGCTGAACAAGGGGATACCCTGGAGCAACGACTGAGCGCGCAGCCGAATCTCGTCAGGGGCGACCCAGTGCGTCGGGTGTGCGCGGAAGGCCGGGCCGGCACTTCCATGTTCGCCGTTGGATGTGGATGTTTCTGCCATTCCTGTCGCCCCTGCCCTGCGGAGTGTGGAGCCGTACCCCGAATCTTATCGCTGTTGCCATCGTCAGCAACAGCTTCGGGCGCTCGTTCGCCCTTCGGATCACTCCATCCCACCACGCAACCCCGAACGACCGGCGGTGCGGGCTGGTTGCACCTGAGCGGCCTGGTTCTGTAGGGTCCGCTGGCCACGACCCGGAGTCAGGATCTCACACTGATTCACGCACCCGTCAAGCGAGCTGTCATCACGCGCCGGCATCTGCTTCGGCACCCGGCAGTCAAGCTGTTGTTCGGGCTGCTCTTGGCGGTTGGCGCTGGCGGCGCCCTCTGGGGCCTCTGGCACGATCCGAGCCTCGTCGTCCTGCCCACGGACCTCGATCCACTGCCGCTGGCGCTGGCCGTTTCGATTCGAGTCGGGTCCGCGTTCGTGGCGGCGGCGCTCTGGCTGGCGATGTTTCGGAGCATCGGGGCGAGCTCGGATTCCGGGATGCGTGCCAGACCTACCTGACCACGCCCATCGCAAAGTATCTGCCTGGTAAGGTGATGACGTTCGCCGGTCGATCTGCGCTGGTTCACCAGCGTGGACAGCCGGCCACCCTCGGTGCCGCCAGCACGACGTTGGAGATCGCTTTTTCGCTGATGAGTGCCGCTCTCGTGAGCGTCACCTGCATCCCGCTCCTGCTTCTGGACGGGAACCTGGGGGAGTTCGGCAGCCTCGTCTCCAGTGGCGCGGTTGCCGTGCTCGCGATCGGCCTGGTCGGCCTCCATCCACGCGTCAGCAGGCGGATGTTGCGGCTCGGCGGCCGTGTCCTGCCACCGTGGGCGATCGAGTTGGCCAGCGTGCCGCGCTCGTATCGGGTGACGTTGCTGATACTGCTGGCGGAGACAGTGTGTCGGCTGGTGAGCGCACTCGCGTTCTTCACGGTGGTACGCAGCGTCTACCCACTCGGTCTCGAGTTGCTACCGGTCCTGGCCGGCATCTCGGCCGCCGGCTACATCGTCGGGGTGATGGTCCCGCTCGCGCCGGCAGGACTCGGCGCGCGGGAGGGGCTGGTGGCCATTCTGCTCGCCACGTTGATGCCGGCGCCGACGGCCGTGCTTATCAGCGTCCTCGATCGCGGCGTCTCGATCGTGGCCGATCTGGTCGCCGCCGGCCTGGCGCTCGTGCTGGCGCGCGGCGCGCGCCGGGCCGGGGCCGTGTCGAGCGTGCCCGTGGCCGGGGCTACGGCCGCCCGGCTGCTCCAACCGCCGACCCGGTAAGCAACTGGATCGACGGCGTCTTTCCTCCGGGTCCGGCCGCCGGCGGCTCGCGGCTGACCGTGACCGTGCCGGCCCGGCGCCACATCTCCGACATGAAACTGTCCAGCAGGCCCTCACCCTTGATGCCGTCCAGGAGTGCCGCGCGGACGACCGATTCGTCCAATGGTCCGACAGCAGGATGCACCCGCAAGACGAGGCGCGTCGCGCCGTCTGGGCCCTCCTGCTCGACGAGCTGGTAGTCGATGCTGGACCCGCCGAACCGGGACGGTAGCACCTCCTCGAGCACCCGGACGATATTGGTCCGGACGACCGTCATGCCCTCACCGGTCAGCTTTTCGAAGCTCCGTATGTCCGAGAGGTGGGTGCGGAGGCCGAACTCGCCGAGCTTACACCCACAGTCGCGGGTCGCTACCCTCGCGTAGTCGCCAACTTCGGCGTTGAGCGAGACGTGCGGCGCACGCGGGCTCAGGGCGGTAAACAGCAACGCGTCCACCTCCGGACCGCCCTCGAAGACCGCGCGCCGGCGGGTGATCAGGGCCCAGCGGTCGTGAAAGAGGTGCACGTCGTCGACAGCGCCGGGGCTGACGCAGCCGTAGGCGATGCTGTTGACCTCGGTTCCGCCGTAATTCACGATCACGCGGGCCCCGACCGCCTCGATGGCGCGGCGGCGTACCTCGGTGACCGGCTCACCCTGCGCGTGAAACGCGACGTGATCGAGACTGATCCCCAGTTCGGCCGCCGCGACCGCCACGCGCACGGACGAGCTGGCCGTGGTCGACACGAGGATCGGCCTGCCATCTGCCCGTTCACTCGCCAGCCAGGCAGCAAGGCGCTCCGGCTGATGCAGGTCCAGATAGTCCGGCGGCGGGAAACGGTAGCCGCCCAGCCGTCCGACCCACGCGAGATAGTGACGGCCCGCCCGGACCTCGAGTGGCAATGTGGGGAGCGGGTAGAACCAGGCGACACACTCGTGCCCGAGCTTTGCGTAGTTCAACAGCTTGTTGACGGGGCCGGTCAGCCAGACGACATGGCGGGGATCGTGGATGCCGTGCGCGTCGAGCACCACGACGACTGTCTCCGAGACCTCGGCGATCTGCGGCAGCGAGCGTGCGATTCGTGAGGGCTGCCCCCCCGAGCCGCTGCTGTATACCGAGAAGTGCTTCGGCACGAGCGGGTTGTCGAAGTCACCGTGGTGGATCTCGATGCGCTGGCTGCCACGGATGACCGGCCGATATCCCTTCTGCTCGTCCACGGCGAGGTAGACCCCACGGTCGGCGAGGACCCGCAGTGTACCTTCGATGCCCTCATGCGCGAGCAGCGCCCGGAAATCGCCGATCTCACAGCCGGCGCAGGCGAGCAGCTTCCGGTACGGGCTGCGAGGATGGCCGTAGATACCCCGCTCGACCAGCGTCAGGAAACGTGCCTCGCGCGTGGCGAGGCGGCCCCTGACGTGCTGCAGCGCGGTCCCGAGCGAGATCGGGCGGCGCAGGAACCTGGGAAGGTCGCGCGTCAGCCTGGCGATGCGCGCGGCATCGACACCGCGCCCCCGCACCTGTCGCGCCACGCCGCCTATCGTCGTCGGCAAGACCGGCGACCTCCGAAACGTCTTCGTCGAGCTATCCGCGCTCGGCTCCTACCGATCCTGGACCGAGCCGTCGAAGCCGATCGGCGTGTCTAGCACCTTGTCCCTGACCGGATGGGCCGTGAGCGCGCCCTCGTTCAGCTCGATGCCGAGCCCCGGACCTTCTGGAACGACGAGGTAGCCGCGCTCCAGCTTCAGCGGGGTCACCAGCAGGTCGCTCTTGGGCGGCTCGGACTCGCCGGTGTACTCCTGAAGCGCGAAGTTCGGGATGCAGGCGTCGAGCTGTACGCAGGCAGCCGTGCTGACCGGCGAGAGCGGATTATGCGGGATCACCTTGACGTGCTGCGCCTCGGCCATCGCGGCGACCTTTTTCGAGCCCGAGAGTCCGCCACAAAGGCAGAGATCCGGACGGACGTAGGCGCACCCCTTGTTCTCCAGCAACTGCTGGTACTCGAAGATGGTGGTGAACCGCTCGCCCGTCGCGATCGGAATGTTGCACTGTGCCTGGACGTCGCCCATCCTGGCCGGGCTGTCCGGGAGCATCGGATCCTCGTAGAAGAACGGGTTGAACTGCTCTAGCCGCCTGCCCAGGGCGATCGACTCGGCCGGGTTCATCTGGCGGTGGATCTCGACGCAGACGTCCACGTCCGGACCGACCGCCTCCCGCACGGCCGCGACTCGCTCGACGGCGCTGTTCGCCCACTCCGAGTACGACTTGTGGAGGTAGAAGTCCGGGTTGAACGCGCTGAACCGAACGGCCGTGAAACCGGCCTCGGCCTTCTCCAGGGCGTCTTTGGCGAGCGCTTCGGGGTCGGCCCCGGTGACGTGGATGTAGCACCGAACCCGGTCGCGGGTCTTGCCGCCCATCAGGTCGTAGATCGGAACGCCGAGCCGCTTCCCCTTGATGTCCCAGAGGGCGATGTCGATCGCCGACAGGGCCCCCTGGACGACGGAGCCCATGAAGTGGGACGAGCGGTAGAGGTACTGATAGTGATGCTCGATCTTGTGCGGATCCTGGCCAACCAGGTACGGCACGAACGTCTCGACCATCGTCTTGGTCGGACGCTGCCAGCCGTGAACGCCGCCCTCGCCGATGCCGACTGTCCCGTCCTCGCAATAGACCCGCACCAGCAGCCAGCGATCCCAGAGGATCGTCTCGACCTTCTCGATCTTCGTTGCCTTCACGTGAGTGACCCCCTCAGTGACTCGCGCCGCGCCCAGGTGGGCTGGCGCGCTCCCAGACGGTACCCCTCCTGGCCGCGTCCGTCAAACCGGCGATCTCGGATCCCAGAGCCGGTCGAGGAGTCGGGAGTCGGGAGAGATGCTACGCGCGGCACCGTTCGCTCGGTGGAACGGGACCTGCGCTGGCCGGCCCTGACGAGGATCTCTGCGAAGGAGTCAGATTATGTCGAACCCGCCACCACCATCGAAAGAACGCGAGAATCAGAACTCGGCGACGATGACGCAATCGCAGCCGTCCTCGCTGGAAGAGGTCGAAGCCCGAGTCGGCCGCCCCGTCGCCGACACGGCCACGACCGCCGAGCAGGATGAGCTCGACGATCAGCCACGAGGCGAAGTCTGAAGGCCGTGGGTCAGTCGGCGGCGGCGTCCGCGAGTTGCTTGCGGAGCGCCTCCAACTGCTGGCCCATCATCGCGCTGCGGGTGCCGGAGGGCACGCCAACCTCGTGCTCGATCTGGAGCGTGACGAAGACCGGCCCCCGCCGCTCCAACAGGCCGGGCAGGTCCGCCTTGAACGCGGCTGCATCGTCGTAGCGCGCGGCGTGCGCGAATCCGGCGCCTCGCGCCATCACCTCGAAGTCGAGCCGCCCCTCGGCCGGCAGGGGCTGGCCGCCAGACGTGGCGTAGACGCCGTTCTCGAACACGATGTGGACGAGGTTCTCAGGGGCGGCCCCGGCGATCGTGACCAGCGAGCCGAGCTGCATCAACAGGCTGCCGTCGCCGTCCATGACGATCACCTTCCGGTTCGGCTGAGCCAGCGCGATGCCGAGGGCGATGCTGGACGCGCTGCCCATCGCGCCGACGACGTCGACGTGGGTCGGATCGTCGAGCGCGTCAGGGACGGCCTCGCGCCAGGCCTTGATGCACTGCTCGGTGGTGATGGTGATCGCGTCGCCGCGAAGGGCAGCCAGCGCCTCAGTGGGATCCTTACGGTTCATGCTCATCGTTCAGTCCTAGCTCGTCGGGGCGCCGACGAGAACGACCGTCGGGCCACTAGTCTCGAGGCTGCGCTGGTACGCCTCGGCGATGGCGCCGAGCTGGTCCGGCCGCTCGAGCGGGTACCAGGGGATCTCCCAGGTGTCCAGCGTCGGCGAGATGCGGTTGATGACCCGCTTCGGATCGTCGGCCGGCGCCTTCGTGACGTCGCGGCTGAACAGCCCGACCAGCATGAAGGTCGGGATGCGGGCATCCATCGCGATGCCCTTGATGCAGTTGATCGACGCGAGCAGGCCGGTATTCTGGATGAGAAGCATCGGCCGTTTTCCGCCGACATACAGCCCGGCGTTGATGCCGACGGCCTCATCCTCGGTGCACGCTGTGACGAGGGTCGGATGGGACCGCCGCGCGAGCAAGGCGAGCACACTCTTCTGGTGCGTGTCCGGCACGTTGACGACGTGGGTGATGCCGAGTGCCTCGATCTCGCGGACGATCGACTCGGCCGGCACTGAGATCGCGACCGCCGCCGTTACAGCCATGAAACTTGCATTCCTCTGCTTGATACCCGAGCATAGCGAGGCCGGCTGTGGTCGGTCAACTCGGCCATCTCCTGTCTCCTCGTCGTCAGGCGCCGTGCGCCACGGCGACCGGCACCGGCGGCACGTCCTCGACGCGCATCCCGAGCCCCTCGGCCACCCGACGGCCGTACTCAGTGTCGCACTGGGAGAGGTGCCAGACCATCCGCTCCTTGATATCCTGGTTGCACTGCGCGAGGCCGCTGACCAGGTTCGAGATCAGCTCGTCCTGCTCCCACTTCGAAAAGGTCCGGTACCGCTCTCCGGCCTGGCCGTAGTTGTTGGTCCGGGCGATCTCCTGGCGCGTGACCTTGCCGGCGACCATCGGCTCGTGGGCCAGAGCCGTGGGGCGGACTTCCTGAGGGCCGCCGCGGCTGGTCGGCTCGTAGTTGACGTGAGGGTTGGCGCCATGCTTGACGCTGTCCACGTAGTACGTCATCTGGCCGTCGCGCTGGTTGGTGTTCGTCTGGACCTTCGCCGCGTTGATCGGCAACTGGAGGTAGTTCGGGCCGACCCGGTACCGCTGGGTGTCCGAGTACGAGAACGTCCGCCCCTGAAGCAGCTTGTCGTCCGAGAAGTCGAGGCCGTCCACCAGGACGCCGGTCCCGAAGGCGATCTGCTCGACCTCGGCAAAGTAGTTCTCCGGGTTGCGGTCCAGCACCATCATGCCGACCGGGCGCAGCGGGAACAGCTCCGGCGGCCAGATCTTGGTCGGGTCGAGCGGATCGAAGTCGAGCTCGGGGTGCTCGCCGTCATCTATGATCTGGACCTGCAGCTCCCACTTCGGGAAATCGCCTCTAGCTATGGCGTCGTACAGATCCTGGGTAGCGTGGTTGAAGCTGGTCGCCTGGATCTTCGCGGCCTCGGCCTGGGTCAGGTTGACCTCACCCTGCTGGGTGATCCAGTGGTACTTGACCAGGACGGCTTTGCCCTCGGCGTTGACCCACTTGTAGGCGTGGACGCCGGATCCCCGCATGTGGCGGTAGTCCTGGGGGATGCCCCAGGGGCTGAACAGCCAGGTGATCATGTGCATCGCGGAGGGCGAGAGGCTGACGAAATCGAAGATCCGGTTCGGGTCCTGGCGGTTGGTGACCGGGTCCGGCTTGAAGGCGTGGACGACGTCCGGGAACTTCATCGCATCGCGAATGAAAAAGACCTGGAGGTTGTTGCCGACCAGGTCCCAATTGCCGTCCTCGGTGTACATCTTGATGGCGAAGCCCCGGGGATCACGCAGTGTTTCGGGGGAGTGACCGCCGTGGATCACCGTGGAGAAGCGGACGAAAAGCGGCGTTCGCTTGCCGGCCTCCTGGAACAGCTTCGCCCGGGTGTACTTCGCGATCGGCTCGTCGCCGACCGTACCGTACGCCTCGAAGTAGCCGTGGGCGCCGGCGCCGCGCGCATGGACGACGCGCTCGGGGATCCGTTCGCGGTCGAAGTGGGAGATCTTTTCCAGGAAGTGGTAGTTCTCGAGGACGGTCGGGCCGCGGTCGCCGACCGTGCGATTGTTCTGGTTGTCGTAGACGGGATGGCCCTGGCGGGTGGTTAGCAGCGGTCCGGTATCTGGGCCCTGGCCTTCGGTCGCGCTGGAAGGTAGGGGCTCAGTCGAGTGTCCGTTAGATGTCCCGTTGGTCGGCCTGTCGCTCATGGTCGTCCCTCCGCCGCTCGCGCGTGGTACGGAGCGGCCCCACAGAGTCGCTGTCGAGCGGACTCCGGCGCGCCCCACCCGAAGGGTGAGAGCCGGCCAGCAGGCCGGCAGCGCGCGGGTGACCCGACATTCCCGGAATCACTTGTACCTAATAATGATTCTTAGGAATGACCATGTCAAGGGACGGAACGAATCTTATGGCAGGGAATGGGCGGATCTCGGCTGACGAGCGGTCAGGCGTTCGCGCCGTGACCCGTTCGTGATCCGACGGCGCCAGCGGCACACGATGCACAGCGGCCGTACAGGTCGAGCCGGTGCTCTTCGAGCTGGAACCCTGCATCGCTGGCGGCACGGTCGCGCAGGGCCCGGACGACGTCGTCGCAGCCGTCGTAGTCGGTGATCCGGCCGCAGGCGGTGCAGATCAGGTTGGCGTGCGGGGTCACGTTGGCGTCGAAGCGCACCGCGCTTTCGAAGGCGAGCGACCGGAGCAGGCCCCGTTCGACCATCACGTTGAGGGTGGCATAGACCGTCGCCAGGCCCATCGTCGGGAACCGGACGCGCACCGCTTCGTAGACCTCGGCGGCCGTCGGATGGTCCTGCGCCAGCACCTCGTGGGCAATCGCGAGCCGTTGCGGAGTCAGCCGGAGGCCCGCCCCCTGGAGGAGCGTCGTCGCGCTCGCGGCATCGCCGGCGTGTGCGTGTGCCATATCGCGGTGGTTATACACCGGCCGGTATCCTCACGGTCAGGGTAAGGTCCATCGAGTTTGGCGCGTCGGTGCGCCGTTGTCAAGGTTGAGTAAGCGCTAACCTCACTCGTTACGATACGAGGAGGTTAGCGTTTAGCCGACCTTTTCGCGCTCCCACTCCGGAATGAACTTCTGCCAATCGCGCTGCGCGTCCAGGTACTGGGCGAACAGGTAGTAACTGTTCGCCTTCGGCTCGAACGGCAGGCGGCGCAGCGGCATGCGGCACTCTTCGAGCGCCTTGCCGCCCTTGCGGTGGTTACACGACCGGCAGGCGCTCACCAGGTTCTCCCAGGTGTGCGCGCCGCCCCGGTGACGCGGGATGACGTGGTCCAGCGTCAGGTCGCGCGTCTTCAGGCCACAGTACTGGCAGGTGTACTGGTCGCGCATGAAGACCTCGCGCCGGGTGAGGCGGACGCGCGGCCGGGGTCGCTTGATCATGTAGACCAATCGGATGACGGACGGGCGTGGGATCGCTCGCGAAGGCGTGCGGATATCGCCGAAAGCGTGCTCCAGCACCTCAGCCTTGCCGCCGTCCACCAGGACGAGGGCGCGCCGTGTGTTGCAGACGTTGAGCGGCTCGTAGTTCTGATTGAGGACCAGGACCGAGGTGCTCACCCGACCCCCCGCGCCTCCACGTTACAGACCCGCCACCCCTCATCCGAGGCCGGCGGGTCATCGCGATCACCGTCGCGGTGGAACTCACAGTCCACCGCCCGCATTGTAGCAGAGCGATTTCAGCCCGGAATAGTTTGGGGTGCCGCTCCGCTCGTCAAAGCTCGTCTGGCGCCGTGCCGCGCGACAAAGGTTGACGTCTCCTGTGCGCCGCTTACGGTCCCGCTGCCGGTTTCAGGCGCAGGGGGATGCCCGCGACCAGCAGGTAGACCTCATCGGCGAGGGCGGCGAGTGCCTGGTTTGCACGACCCAGGGCGTCGCGGAAGACGCGCCCGAGCGGGGTGGCCGGCACGATCCCCAGTCCGACCTCGTTGGTGACGACGATCAGGTCCCAGCCACCGGCCGCCTGAGCGGCTCGCAACTCGTCGATCTCGTCCTCGATGGCTGCGTCGAGGGCAGCGACCGTCTCATGGTTCGGCTCGGCGTCGCCGCACAGCTCGAGCAATCGGTTGGTCACCATCAGCCCGAGGTCGTCAAGCAGGACGGTGCCAGGTGGACCTGGGACGCCGGCCAGCGCCCTCCCGACCTCGCGCGTCGCCTCGATCGTCCGCCAGTCGCGCGGTCGCCGCCGCTGGTGCTCGCGGATCCGGGCACGCATCTCGTCGTCGCCGGCCTCGGCGGTCGCGAGGTAGAGGACCGGCTGGCGTCCCTGCCCGGCTAACTCCTCGGCGAATCTGCTCTTGCCGCTGCGGGCGCCCCCGGTCACCAGCACCAGCCGGCCGCTCACAGCAGACTGACCGGGTCCACGTCGATGGTCCAGCCGGGCGGCAGGTCCAGTCGGTCCAGGACGCGCGCGAAGCGGTCGCCGCGCAGCAGTAGCGCCCAGCGGAACCGCCCGCGCGCCCGCTCTGCGAAGCAGGGGGCCGGCCCGATCACCTGAATGTCGGCGATGCCCTGGCGGGCGATTTCCAGGTCCAACAGGCTGCGCACCCGGCCGGTCTCGCGGGCGCACTTCTCCTCTTTGGATCCTGTGAAGAGCAGTCGCACCAGGCGGCCGATCGGCGGGTAGCCGTGACTGCGACGGAACGCAATCTCGTGGTCGTAGAACGCCTGGTAGTCGTGCTGTGCCGCTGCCACGATCGCGTAGTGATCGGGGACGAACGTCTGGACGATCGCCCGGCCGCCGAGCGCACCACGACCGCCCCGGCCCGCCATCTGCGCGAGGAGTTGGAACGCTCGCTCGCCGGCCCGGAAGTCCGGCAGGAACAGCCCGACGTCGGCGAGCACCACGCCAACCAGCGTGACACGGGGAAAGTCGAGCGCCTTGGCGATCATCTGGGTGCCGACCATGACGTCGGCCTTGCCGGCGCTGAAAGCCCGCCAGAGCTCCTCGTACGTGCCGCGCTTGCCGGTGGTGTCGCGGTCCCAGCGGATGACGCGTGCCTGTGGGAACCGCCCGGAGAGCTCCTGCTCGACGCGCTGGGTGCCGGTGCCGAAGTACCTGATGCGATGGCCGGCGCAGCCGGGACAGCGGTCCGGCATCGGGCGGCGGCGGTTGCAGCGATGGCAGACCAGCACCTCGCCGGCGCGATGGTAGACGACCGGGATGTCACAACGACGACAGGTCAGCACATAGCCGCAGTCTCGGCAGGAAACGCACGTCGCCGTGCCACGCCGGTTCAGGAAGAGGAGTGCTTGCTCGCCCCGGCTGAGCGTACTTTCGAGCGCGGCCTCGAGCTCGCGGCTGAAGGTGCTGGTGTTGCCGGTCTTGAGCTCGGAACGCATGTCGACGATCGTGACGGGCGGGAGATTGGTCACGGCCCTCACCCCCACCCCCTCTCCCTGTGCGCGGGAGAGGGGAGCCGCCTCCCCCTCTCCCACGGTAGGGACGTCGGCGCAGCCGATGTTCGCGCCGCGCAGCGGAGGGGGTCGGGGGGTGAGGGCCTTCCCGGGAAGAAATCGGGTTGGCAGGGTCAGCAGGGTGTACCGGCCGCGCTCGGCGCGGAAGTACGACTCGACGTCCGGCGTCGCGCTCCCGAGCACGACCGGTGCCCGCGCGACCTGGCCCCACCAGAGGGCCACCTCGCGGGCGTGGTAGCGCGGGCTGTTCTCCTGCCGGTACGAGGGCTCGTGCTCCTCGTCCAGGATCACCAGGCCAGGCCGGCGGACCGGCGCGAAGAGGGCGGAGCGCGCGCCGACGACGATGTCGGCTTCACCGCGACGGACTCGCTCCCAGTCCAGGCGGTGCTGCTTGACGGAGAGCTGGCTGTGCAGGACGGCGACCCGTCCGGGAAAGCGCTCCTCGAAGCGCGCCAGCGTAGCCGGCGTCAGCGCGATCTCCGGGACGAGGACGATCGCCTGGCGCCCGGCTGCCAGGGTCTGCGCGACGGCCTCGAAGTAGACGTGGGTCTTGCCGCTGCCGGTGACGCCATGCAGCAGGAACGCCTTGTGCTGGCGCTGCTCGATCGCGCTGACGATCCTGCGAGTCGCCGCCTGCTGCTGTAACGTCAACGGCGGCCCTGGAAGCGGAGGCGGCAGTGGCGGCGGATCGGCCGGGATCGGCGGCGCTGAGGAGTCCTTCCAGGTGCCCTTCTTCGCGGCGCTCGCCAGGCGGGCCGCGAGTCCGGGCGGCAAGAACAGCGCCAGGCAGTCGTAGAGCGCGGCTCGGTAGTGCGCGGCGATCCAGCGCGCCAGCGTGAGCTGTAGCGGCCCCACGAAGGCGTCCTCGGCAACGCGGTCCTCGACCGACTTCGTCGGGAAGGACGGGGCCTCCCCGACCACGTTGACGACGACGCCGGGCAGCATCCTGGTCTGAAGCGGCACCAGCACCAGATCGCCCGGCCGAATCGGCATCTCGTCCGGCACGCGATAGGTCAGGCTACCCGCCCCGCGCGGGCCTCCCAGGCTCAGAGCGACTTCGGCGTGCCGCACCCACTGACCTCGCAGCGGCCGGCGCTCAGCGCGACGGCATCATCCGAGCAGTGATTGTCGGTTTCGCGGGCGCCCCAGGCGCATCACCAGGCATCTCGATCACAGCACGACCTCTCGCCTAAAGGACGACGCGCCGGGGCTTGACCCTCAGGCGCTCGGCGGTGATGATCGCCTTCACGGCCTCGATGGACTCGTCGAGCTTTCCGTTCTCGTTGACGACGATGTAGTCGAACTCGCCCATCCTCCGCATCTCAGCTGCCGCCGTCCGCATTCGCTGCTCGAGATCTTCCAGCCGACCAGAGCGTGGGTCGGCGATGCGGAGCTTGAGCTCCTCCAGACTGGCAGGAGCCAGGAAGATCGAGATCGCGTTCGGGATCAGCGCGCGCAGCGTGGCGGCGCCCTTGACGTCGGGCGTCACCAGGACGTCGTCGCCGCTACGCATCCCCGCCCGGAGCCCTTCAATCGGAATCCCGTACAAGTACTTGCCGTGGACCACGGCGTGCTCGATGAACTGGCCACTGTCGAGCTTCGTGCGGAACTCGGCATCGGACATGAAGAGGTAGTCACGCCCGTGCTCCTCGCCACTGCGGGGCGGGCGCGTCGTGGCCGTGACGCAGAAGCCAAGGCGAAATCCGCTCTCACGCAGACGGTTCTTGATCGTGTCCTTGCCGACACCGCTCGGCCCGGAGATGACGAAGATTCGACCGTACGCGCGGCCAGCGTCGGAGACCACCCGGCCGCCTGGCGGGTTGACGTCATCACCGCCGCCCGGATCGTTGGCTATACTGCCCACGATGCCTCGAACGATTGTCCTGCTCGGGACGGCGTATCACGCCGTCGAGCGCGAGCCCGATCGGTCATGAAACCTTCGCTCAGCTTCGATGCCCTGACCCTGCATGCGGTGGTCGACGAGATCCGGGACCGGTTCGCCGGCGGCCGGATCCAGAAGGTCGGCCTGGTGGATGAGTGGACGCTCGTCCTGGAGCTGTACAACCGAGGCGTCCGCGCGTCGCTACTCATCTCGGCTGACCCGCACGCGGCCCGCGTTTGCTTGACGGAGAATCGTCCTGAGCGCGCAGCCGAGAGGGTGACACCGTTCCTGCTCCTGCTCCGAAAGTACGTCCGGGATGGTCGGCTCGAATCGTTGAGCCAGCCGCCTCTGGAGCGTGTGCTCGAGCTTCGGGTGTCCAAGAGGGACGACGAAGGGAGCGCCAGCGAAGTTGGGCTGATTATAGAAGTGATGGGTCGGCGGAGCAACGCGGTCCTCGTCTCGGAGGACGGGACGATCATGGACGCGCTGCGCCGGGCATCGGCGGAGAAGAACCCGGTCCGGCCGATCTTGCCCCGTCGGCGGTACGAGCTGCCGCCGGCCCAGGACCGCCGGTTGCCGTTCGCACTGGACACCTGGGAGCACCTGACGACCCTGGCAGCCCAGCGTCCCCAGGGTCAGCTCGCCGAGCTGCTTGGGAGCGAGCTGGCCGGGTTTTCGCGGCTGGTGGCGCGGGAGGTCACGTTCCGGGCGACGGGCGACGTTGCCACGCCGGTGGGCGACGTCGACTGGTCCGAGGTCTTCGAGACCGTGGTGGAAATGCTCGGACCGATCCGTGGTGATGGCGCCTGGACGCCGTGCGTCGCGCGGTTCGAGGGGCACGTGGTGGCGTTCGCGCCGTACCGGCTGCGCCACCTCGAGGGCCAGTGTGAGCTGTCAGAGATCGCCAGCATCAGCGAAGCCGTCGACCTCGGGTTCGGCGATCGGGAGGCGGCTGAGAAGCACTCGGGCATCCCGGAGACGGCGAACCAGCTCGTCCGGCCGCTGCTGGAGGCGATCGCGTCGCGGCGGTCGCTGGTGGCGCGCCGGCGGAACGCGCTGGCCCGGTCGCGCGAGGCGGCTGGCGATCCGGAGCCGCTCCGGCGGACCGGCGAGACGATCCTGGGGTACGCCTGGCAGATCCAGCCGGGCCAGGATCGGCTGGTGATCGACGACCTCGACATTCGCCTGGACCCGCGCGAGAGCCCGAGCGAGAACGCCCAGCGCTATTTCAAAGAGTACCGGCGGGCGCGCGACGCCTCACGGCGGGTGCCGGAGCTGATCGGGAAGGCCGACCAGGAGATCACCCACCTGGACGAGATGGACACGCTGGTCAGGATCGCCGACGATCCGTCGCGGATCCGGGCACTACGCGACGAGCTCCGGACGGCCGGCATCCTGAAGGACCGCGCCCCAAAGCCGGTCAAGCGCGGTCGTGGCTACAAGGCGGGCCCGCCGAAGGACGACGGCCCGAGTCCGATCAGGGTGCCGCTGCCGGACGGCTTTGTGGCGCTGGTGGGCACCAGCGCCAAGGCGAACGAGCACATCACGTTCGACGTGGCGGGCCAGGACGACGTCTGGTTGCACGCGCGCCAGCGGCCGGGCTCGCACGTGATCGTGCGGACCTCAGGCCAGAACCTGCCGAACCGGGTGCTCCAGCGGGCGGCCGAACTCGCCGCGTTCTACAGTCAGGGTCGGACCGACAGTCGGGTGGCGGTGGACTGGACGCCGCGCAAGTTCGTGCGGCGGATCCGGGGCGGGCCGCCGGGGCTGGTCTCGTACATCAACGAGCAGACGGTGGACGTCCCACCGCGCGGCCCGAGCTGACCCTTCATGAGCGCGCGAGGCGACGACCCGCTGGTCAGCCCATAACCGCCGAAGCGGGCAACTAACGTCGTCAGGCCGGATCGGCTCCAGGCCCGGGACGAGTGATGCGGATCAGCAGCCCGACCAGCGATGCATGCGCCGAGATCGCGTCGTGGATGCGCTGCGCCAATCGCTCGGCGTCCAGATCATAGGTGCAGATGACGATGCCAGCGTGCCCTGACCGACGCATGTGCAGGCGCACATAGTCCCGGCGATCATTGGTCAGGATCGCGCGGCCGGCAGCAACGGCTGCCAGGAAGATGTCTGGATCACCAGTGCCCCGGTTCGCCAGGCCGGCATCACGGCTCGTAAGGACGTCGTGTCCGAGCTTGCGCAACTCGCGGACAACGCGTAGGGAACAGTTCTCATCGGCGAACAGGTCTGCCCCTTCTACGCCGACTCATGCTCCTGGATGAGGCGGTCGATCTCATCCTGATGCGCTCGGGCATAAGCCCAGGCGTTGACGAGATCCTCGGCACGGAGAGAAGGGTAATCTGCTAGCAGGTCCGCCTCGGTCGCGCCGAGGCGCCGTGCCTGCTCCAGTAGCCAGATAGGAATCCTGGTGCGCACGATGCAAGGGTCGCCGCCCATGACATCCGGGTTGCTCTCGACACCGGGGAACGCCTCGCCGATGTCCCGCACGACGACCTGAAGGAACTGGGCCTTCTCGGCTCGTGACATCTTGGCAAGCAGCGCCTCAGGCTCCTTGACCACGCTCATTCCACTGCCCTGCCTACTGCCTTTACGGTCGCGCCTGCGCCAAATTCCTGGCGGTCACATGATACTGCTCGTGAGCGTGGCGGTGGGGGCCAGCCCTGGAAGTATGCGAGCCAGAGCAGTGGGGGTCCGACTCGTTGACGCTCGCGGTGAGGAAGAAGCCTGCCACGACCATCCGCCTGACTCCTGACTCCTGGAGGTTAGCGGCCGAAGCGGATCTTGAGGACATCGCCCTCGAAGCTGGCGCCGCGCGTTGTGAGGCCGACGAGGGTGCGCGGCAGGATGATGTTGCGGCGGGCCTGCCCGATCTGGACCATCAACTCGTCGCCGGCGTGCAGCAGGTTGACCTCGCCCTTCTCAACGAACGGCAGCGGCATGCTGAGGATGTATCCATCCTCGGTGCGCTCGATCTGGTGGGTGCGGCCACGAAAGAAGACCTGGGCCGGGTCCTCGCTGCCGAACAGCACCTCGCCCATCTCGCCGAGGCGCTCGAAGCCGACGACCTCATCGCGGAAGAGGGGCAGCTCTTTGATCGGGACGGGGGCGAACCGCTCCTCGACCATCGCGCGGTGACGGGACTGGGTCTGCTTCCAGTCCGTGAAGTAGGCGTCCGCAACGGTGTCCGGGATCAGGCGGTTGAGGACGATCAGGTCGCTGGGGTAGCCGAACAGGTTGAAGTAGCTCCAGGTGCGCTGGGCCTCTTTGATCACCATCTTCTCGGGATTGGTGACCAGCCGGACCGAGGTCAGCTCCGGGTCGATCAGCATCTGATGGAGGCGGTCGAGCTGCCCGAACAGCTCCTGGACGGTCTCGTAGACGTCGTCGCCGGGCATCGGCATGCCGGTGGTGGCGCGAACGATCGGGCGCATCACGCCGACGGCGGCACGCTGGATCGGCATGATCTTCTCGACCCACCAGCGGCCGATCTCGGGGAAGCTGAGCAGGCGGAGGGTCTCGCCGGTTGGGGCGCAGTCCACGATGATCAGGTCGTAGTCGCCGCTCTCGCGGTGGCGGTTGACCCAGAGCAGGTTGGCGAGCTCCTCCATGCCGGGCAGGACGCTGACCTCGTCCGCGACGATGTCGTCGACCTGGCGCCAGGCGAGCAGCGAGCGTAGCCACTCCTGAATTCGGCCCCAGTGGGTCCGGAGATTGTGGTAGACGTCCGTCTCCTGCGCCCAGAGGTTGGGGGCGATCTCGACGGGCTCTGGCGCGAGCTTGACGTCGAGACTATCGGCCAGGCTATGGGCGAGGTCGGTGCTCATGACGATGGTGCGGTAGCCGCGCTGGGCGGCTCGGACGGCGGTGGCGGCAGACACTGAGGTCTTCCCGACGCCGCCCTTGCCGGTGTAGAGGATGATGCGCATCTGGCGGGGACTCCCGAGGCGCCGGCGGTCCAACGGCGGCAAGCCTCTCCTTCGTTATAGGACGGGCTATGCGAGGGCGGGCAACGATTCGGCGGCGGTCACTCCGATCTCCGACCGCGGGCCGGGAGTGCGTGTGGGCATACCCCCCGCTGACAAAACGCCAAAAATGACAAAACCGAATGTCATATGACTGGCGTCACAGCACAGGTACGGGGTTTCGGTGGATGCTCGCTGCATGATCGAGGCGTCTACGGGGGCCTTGACAGGTCGTCACCCTCTCCACCGCAGTGGGGAGGGGGGCAGGGGGTGGGGCTATCTGCTTCGATGTCTCCGATACCGGCATCGGGATGACGGAGGAGCAGCTGGGGCGGCTGTTCGAGGCGCTCTCCCAGGTCGAGGTTTCCATCAGAAGCAAGTACGGCGGAACCGGCCTCGGGCTCGCGATCAGCCGCCACTTCTGCCGCCTGATGGGCGGCGACCTGACCGTCGAGAGCGTCTACGGACACGGCTCGACGTTCACGGTGCGGCTGCCGGCGGGCTGAAAGGGGAATCTAGCCAGGTGAGACGGCCACCCCGCCAGGCCGGCGACGAGCATCGGGTCAACCGGCCGGAACGTTGAGGAACCGAGCTCGGGGCTTGAGGCTACTATCGATTCGGCCGCCACGGCTACGACCGTCATTGAGCATGATGAGCCAGTTCTCCTGGTACTCCGTGGACGTTCGCATCCGCTCCGGCATGGGCAGCTCGTACCGGTACACTGTGCCATCGGGACGCACGACCGCGCCCAGCAACCGGCTCTGATCGGGCGCCGCCTCCAATTGCAGGTCTGTTCCGGCAAGGGACCTTCCTGTAGCGCGGAGCTCGTCCTGCGCGGTGGTCCGGTAGAGGCCACCGAAGGCGAGGGTGGGAACCGCCGAGAAGACGGAGGCGATTCCCTGCGCTGAGAACGTCCCCGACGCACCCGTGGGACCGAAGCTGCCCGTGAGCCGCGCACTGCCATCCTCGGTGGTCAGGTCGAATCCGGCGTCGATGGCTGGCCCACGGAAGAGATGGGCAGTACCCCTACCGTCACACACGTAGGCAGTGACCTGTCGTGAGTTGCTGGCGGGTTCAGATTCAATCGCTATGCCGACGTAAGACGGCGTGGCGGCCACCTCTCCGACGAATTCCTCGACAGGCGCCGGTTGCGCGGTCGCTTGTGCACGCACCGCAGATGGTGCACTGGCGACCACGGCATGCCCGAGCATGACGAGACCACCGATAGCCAGGAGCGTTCGGCGCGAAAGACACATCAGCGGCCTCCTCGCGGGTGCCGTGATGCGTGGGCGGCAGTTCCGCCGACCGGCAATCCCCGTATCACGGTACGTCGTTCGCAACCCGACTGCATCCGTGGAAACCGAAGGATCGGCACGGTATTCTTGGACTGTTCGCCAGAACGGTCGGCGAGGTCCAGGTGCCTGCCTGGTGACCGAATGTTCGCCAGCAGGCGAGCGCGCTTTGGACGCACGTCGCCCCGGCCGGACGATCACGGCTCCAGGTTTGCCGTGTATCTTCCCCGGCCGGTCACCTGGAAGGTGAACCGCATGATCTCAGCTGACGAGGCGCGGGCGCTGGCACTTTCGCTGCCGGGCGCCGAGGAGCGGAGCCATTTTGAGACTCCCGACTTCCGGGTCAGGGGCAAGATCTTCGCGACGCTGGCAGGGCCAGACAGGATGGTGGTTCGGATCGATCCGTCGGATCAGGCGGTGCTGCTGGCAGCCGAGCTGGAGACGTTCTCGGCATGTCCAGGTGCGTGGGGATCGAAGGGCTGGACGATCGTGCAACTGGACTCAGTGGATCCGGACGTGCTGCGCGATCTGGTGGTGGAGTCGTGGCGGCGGCTGGCGCCGAAGAAGGTCGTGGCCGCCTACGACTCGTCGACTTAACCCCCTCTCCTCGCAGGAGAGGATGTCGGCGAAGCCGATATTCGCGCCGCGCAGCGGCTGGGGGTGAGGTCTTCCCGCCGTTGACAGGATTTGGGGACGAACACTAGAATATTGAGTCGACAAGTCAACAATCTCCTCGACGGTGGGCAACGTGAAGCTCTCGATGCGCAGCGATTACGGGGTCAGGGCAGTGATCGACCTGGCCCGGCGGTTCGGGGAAGGGCCGGTCCAGAGCGCGGAGATCGCAGCGAGAGAGTCGATCCCCGAGGCGTACCTGGAGCAGTTACTGACGTCGCTGCGCAAGGCCGGGCTGGTCCGCAGCAGCCGTGGGCCGCGCGGCGGCCACGAGCTCGCCCGTGAGCCGGGCGCCGTGGCCGTCGGCGAGATCATCGCCGCGCTCGAAGGGCCGCTGCTCTCGCTGGACTGTCTGGGCGAGCCGGACGGCGACCGTGCCTCAACGGTCGCGGTGACGCGCGAGCTCTGGGAGTCGGTCGCCAGCGCCGCGAACCAGATCCTGGACACGACCACCGTCGCCGAGCTCGTCGAGCGGCAACGCTCGCGCAAGCAGCGGGTGATGTACTACATCTGAGTTTTGGACAGGATTTCTGGGATGACGATCCTCTCCTATGAATCTTGTTCATCCTGTCAGGTTCTTTGGGGTAGGCAGCAGGCATGCGCTCTGAGTTGACGGCGGACCGCGCGCACGGGATCGCCGAGTCGGTCGTCGACGTCGTCGGCGGGACGCCGCTGGTGCGTCTGAACCGGGTCGTGCCGGCCGGCGGTGCGCGCGTGCTCGCCAAGATGGAGTCGCTCAACCCGGGCGGCAGCGTCAAAGACCGGATCGCGGTGGCGATGGTGTCAGAGGCCGAGCGGGACGGTCGATTGAAGCCCGGCGCCACAATCGTGGAGCCAACCAGCGGCAATACCGGTATCGGGCTGGCGATGGTCGCGGCGGCTCGTGGGTACCGGCTGATCCTGACGATGCCGGAGGATATGAGCCTGGAGCGGCGACAGCTTCTGGCGCGTTTCGGAGCGACGCTCCACCTGACCCCGGCCATTGAAGGCATGACGGGCGCGGTCTTCGCCGCGCAGGAGCTGCTACGGGAGCACCCGGACTACTTCATGCCCCAGCAGTTCGAGAACCCGGCGAACCCGGCGATCCACGAGCAGACGACGGCGCGTGAGATCATGGCGCAGACCGGCGGCGTGGTCGACGCGTTCGTGTCGGCGATCGGCACGGCCGGGACGATCACCGGCGTCGGTCGAGTCCTGAAACGCGAGCTGGAGTCGGTCCTTGTGGTCGGCGTCGAGCCGGCGAAGTCGCCGGTTCTGCAAGGCGGGCGGTTCCGGCCCCACGCGATCCAGGGGATCGGCGCGAGCTTCGTGCCGGCGCTGCTGGACCGGAGCGTGGTCGATCGCCTGCTCTCCGTGGAGGACCACGAGGCGACGGCGATGGCCGGCCGGCTGGCTCGTGAAGAGGGGTTACTGGTCGGGATATCCTCGGGTGCGAACGTCGTCGCGGCCGGGCGGATCGCCGCTGAGCTCGGGCCGGGCAAGACGGTGGTCACCGTGCTGTGCGACACCGGCGAGCGGTATTTGAGCGTGGAGCTGTAGCCCCGTGGCCCGGGTCTACGTCCCAACCTCCTGGCGACGCTTCACCGGCGGGGCGGCGCGGCTGGAGCACGATTCGCCGGACGTGCGGAGCCTGCTGGCGTGGCTCGGCACGCAGCATCCCGCGCTCACGCGCGAGATGTTTGACGCCAGTGGGAATTTGCACCGATTTGTCAACGTTTACGTGAACGACCACGGCATCGACGACCTGCAAGGGCTCGAGACGTCGTTGGACAGGGAGGACGAGGTGGCTGTTATTCCGGCTATGGCTGGCGGCACAACGGCGACGAGATCACGATTTACACCAGAACAGGCGGTCCGCTACAGCCGACACATCATCCTGCCCGAGATCGGCGGGGTTGGCCAGCGCAAGCTGCTCAACGCGAAGGTCGTGCTGATCGGCGCGGGCGGGCTTGGCTCGCCGACGGCGCTCTACCTGGCCGCCGCGGGCGTCGGGACGATGGGCATCGTCGACTTTGACACCGTCGACCTCTCGAACCTCCACCGCCAGATCATCCACGGCCACGCCAACATCGGGCGCCCGAAGGTCGATTCGGCCCGCGACCAGCTCGCGGACATCAATCCGGACGTGAACGTCGTCGCACACACCGAGGCGCTGACCTCCGAGAACGCGCTGGAAATCCTCGGGCAGTACGACATCATCGTCAACGGCTGCGACAACTTCGCCACGCGCTACCTGGTGAACGACGCGGCGTTCCTGCTGAAGAAGCCCGTCGTGGACGGCAGCATCTTCCGCTTCGAGGGTCAGGCGACGGTCTACGTGCCGGGCAAGGGCTGCTACCGCTGCCTCTTCCCCGCCCCGCCGCCGCCAGGGGCCGTCCCAAGCTGCGCCGAGGCCGGCGTGCTCGGGGCGCTGCCGGGCATGATCGGGATCATCCAGGCGACCGAGACGGTGAAGCTGATCCTGGAGCTGGGCGAACCGCTGGTGAACCGGCTGCTGCTCTACGATGCGCTGGCGATGGAGTTCCGCGAGGTCAAGATCCGCCGCGATCCGGAGTGTCCGCTCTGCGGCGACAATCCGACGATCGACAAGCTGATCGACTACGAAGCGTTCTGCGGCGCCCCGATGGCCGCGACCGGAGGATAAGAGATGGTAGACGTTCGGGTACCCGCACCACTGCGCGTCCACACCCAGGGCGAGAAGGTGGTGCGGGGCGATGGGGGAACGGTCGGCGAGCTACTCGCCGACCTGGACCGCAAATATCCGGGCATCAAGACCGGGCTGTTCGACGCCGAGGGCTCGCTGCGACGGTTCGTCAACGTCTACGTGAACGACGAGGACATCCGGTACCTCGGCAGGCTCGAGGCGAGGCTGGAGCCGGGCGACACCGTCTCGATCCTGCCGGCTGTTGCAGGCGGCTGAGCTTTGCCCCTCACCCCCTGACCCCCTCTCTCGTGCGCGGGAGAGGGGGAACCTTTTTGTGACCACATGAGATTCGCCAACATCGTCGAGTCGATCGGGAACACGCCGCTGGTCGAGCTGCAGCGCTTCAGTCCCCGTGACGGGGTCCGGATCTTCGCCAAGCTCGAAGGAAACAACCCGACCGGCAGCGTCAAGGACCGGATCGCCCGGACACTGATCGAGGACGCCGAGCGGGCCGGCAAGATCGGGCCGGGCTCGGACACGATCCTGCTGGAGCCGACCAGCGGCAACACCGGCATCGGCCTGGCGATGATCGCGATGGTAAAGGGGTATCGCCTCAAGGTCGTGATCCCTGACAACGTCAGCGAGGAGCGCAAGCAACTGCTGACGCTGTTCGGCGCCGAGATCGAGCTGACCGAGGGAGCGCTTGGGAGCAACGGCTCGATAGCGAGGGCGCAGGAGCTGGCTCGAGACCCGCGCTACCACCTGCTGTACCAGTACGGGAACCCGGCCAACCCGCGCGCGCACTACGAGACGACGGCGCCCGAGATCATTGCCGATCTCCCAGAAGTAGACGTCTTCGTGGCAGGGCTGGGCACGGGCGGCACGCTCATGGGCGTGGGGAAGCGGCTGAAAGAGCACAACCCGAACGTCCAGATCGTGGCGGCCGAGCCGCACCCAGAGGACGCCGTCTCCGGGTTGAGGAGCCTCGACCACGGCTTCATCCCGCCGATCCTGGATCTGGAGATGCTCGACCGGAAGGTGATCGTGCGGAACGCGGACGCGCTCCATGCCACACGAGAGCTGGTGCGCCGCGAAGGCATCTTCGCCGGGCTCTCTGGCGGGGCGGTGTTGAACGTCGCCCTCCGAGTTGCCGACCGGATGGAACGTGGTACCATCGTGGTACTGCTGGCCGATGGTGGTTGGAAGTACCTGTCGACGGGCCTGTACGGTGCCTCTGAGCAGGACGCCGCGGAGGGAATTCGCGGCCGCAACATGTGGTAGCGGAGGGGCATCCGCGGTGGTTCAGGTGCTCCGATCGATCTACGAGGCGATGGTCGGTCACGCCCTTGACGAACGCCCGAACGAGTGCTGTGGACTGCTGTCCGGGGCCGATGGCGTGATCTCGCGGATCTATCGCGCCACCAACGTGGCGGAGAACAAGCGGGTCCGATACGAGGCGGCGCCGCTCGACATCGCGCGGATTCTGAACGAGATCGACGGCACGCGGGAGGAGCATCTCGGGATCTACCATTCGCACCCGAGGTCCGAGGCCCGGCCATCCGCGACCGATCGGAAGCTGGCGGCGTACGACGTCTGGTACTTCGTGGTTTCGCTCCAGCGCCCGAGCGAGCCGGAGGTTCGGGCGTTCTGGCTGGAGAAGGAGCACCCGTCCGACGACGACGCGGTCGTGCGCGAGGAGCCGATCGAGATCGTCGACCGGGTGCCGCGATGAGAGGCCCTCACCCCCTGCCCCCCTCTCCCTTGCGAGGGAGAGGGGGAACCGGCTGTCATTTGCGCGGTGGTGGGACGTGATCCGGGTTGCACGGGAAGTTCACCAGGCGATGATCGCGCATGCGCTAGAGGAGCGGCCGTTCGAGTGCTGCGGCGTGCTGGCCGGTTCCGGCGGCGCGATCACCCAGAGTCGCCGAGCGAAGAACGCCGCCGAGCTGTTCGGGATCCGCTACGAGATCGACTCGCGAGAGTTCATGCGGCTGAACCGGGAGATCGACGACGCGGACCTCGATCTGATCGGCATCTATCACTCACACCCGTTCACGCGGGCATACCCATCGGCGACCGACGTCGGACAGGCGTGGGAGGGGCTGGTGTACGTGATCGTCTCGCTGACGGACTTCCTGACGCCAGTTGTCAAGGCGTTCACGATCGCGAACGGCCAGGTCTCCGAGCAGCCGGTCGAGATCGTCTAGCGCCTTGCCAATCGTGCGCGAGCTCGATCTCTCGGGGCGCCAACTGACGAGCCTGCCGGTGTCGCTGGACGATCACGCCGACCTGGAAGTGCTGCGGCTGGACGACAACGCGCTCTCGATGGTGCCAGCGAGTGTTGGGAAACTGACGCGGCTGGTCGAGGTGCATCTGCGGCGGAACCTGTTGCCGGAGCTGCCGGCGGCGTTCTGGCACCTGCCGAACGTCGAGACGTTGTCGCTGGGCGAGAACCCGGGCCTGACGATCCCGGACGAGATCGCCAACCTATCGAGTCTTAGGCGTTTGTACATCCATGACAACGAGCTGAATGCGGTGCCCGACGCCCTCGGCAGTCTGGCCGGGCTCGAAGTCCTGGATCTGGGGCACAACCGGCTGGCGTCGGTGCCGGCGTCGCTCGGCGATCTAGGACGGCTCGAGGTGCTGTACCTGAGTGACAACCGGCTGACCGCGCTGCCGGACGAGCTTCGGGCGCTCTGCTCGCTAACCTACCTGGGGCTGACGGACAACCGATTCGAGGCGTTGCCGGAGTGGATCGGAAAGCTCACGGAGCTGGTCGAGCTGCGGCTGTACAACAACGCGCTGTCAGGGCTGCCAGGGAGCATTGGCCGGTTGGGCAAGCTGCGTGAGCTGCATGCGATGAACAATCGCCTCGAATCGTTGCCTGGATCGATCGGCGGGCTGGCGAGCTTACGCGAACTGGACCTGATGAGCAACTCGCTGGAATCGCTCCCTGGTTCGATTGGCGGTCTGAGGAGGCTCACACGGTTCAGTCTGCGAAACAATCGACTTCAGAGCGTTCCGGATGCCATCGGCGGGCTAGAGGGTCTGAGGCATCTTGACCTGCGGGCGAATCGGTTGCGTAGCCTGCCAGATAGCGTTGCCGATCTGCCCGAGCTGGAGAAACTCGACCTGCGCTGGAACCCGCTGACGGTGCTGCCAGACTGGATCGGGCGTATCCGCGAGCGCGGGTGCATCGTCCTCACGTAGCCCGACCACGATGAGGGTGTGACTCACATTTGTAGTCCAGGTCAGGCGGCGAGCGGGCGGTGCGAGCGGAGGCGGGCGCGGAGGGCGAGCATCGCGTCGCCGCCGGTGTCGGACCAGCGCATGCCGGCGCGCTTCATGCGG
>Ga0209382_10000641_pt1 | contig 56859 bp, 36 predicted proteins | sample SoiMetdeltSBSDD5_FD_187599 | JGI IMG/M metagenome (GOLD analysis project Ga0209382, IMG submission 187599) | Bulk soil microbial communities from a Populus tree surrounding site in Tennessee, USA - Soil MetaG P. deltoides SBSDD5 (SPAdes) (version 2) | ecosystem: Environmental > Terrestrial >...
GATCGCCATCCAGCGACAGGACAATTCCTCTGCGGAAGTCGAGCTGCAGAAGGGAATCGCGTTGACTCGCAGTGGCAAGTTCGAGGAGGCCATCCCCCATTTTGTGGCGGCACGAGGCCGCGTTCGCGATGACTACGCGGTCCGTTTCAACCTGGCGCTCTGCTACACGGCCACTGCCCAATATCCATCGGCCATTGAGCTCCTGAACGAGCTGCGGTCAGGGGGAAATGCGAACGCGGATGTTCTGAATCTCCTCACCAGGTCTTTGTTCGGCAGCCGACAGCCGGAGAAAGCGATGAGCGCTTTCGAAGACGCCGCACGCCTGGCGCCGAAGAACGAGAAGCTGTACGTTCAGATTGCGGAAGCCTCGATGGACAACGGCTACTATGAACTCGGACGCCACCTCGTCGAAACCGGGCTAAAGCAATTGCCGCGTTCGGCACGGCTCGTATTCGAAGGTGCCATGCTGCTGGTACACCTCGATTTTCTTGACGAGGCAAAACAGGAGCTGCAGAGGGTGAGCGAACTGGCTCCAGGCAGTGACGTTGCTTACATGGCGGCGACGCAGAAGAATCTCTTTATCGGCGAGGTGAACGAAGCGCGGCGCGTCGCCAGTGAAGGCATCCGAAAAGGAATCCGGCATTTCATGCTTCTGACACTTTACGGCGAGGCGGTACTGAGCTCCGGCGCGGAACCTGACAGCAAAGAGTTTGGCGAGGGCCGCGACGCACTGGAACAGGCAGTCCACCAGCAGCCCGGTTATGCCAGCGCGCAGCTCGCGCTGGGCCGGTTGCATATGTTGGAAGGACGCTTTGAGAAAGCGCTAACGCATCTTGAAGCGGCCCGCGAACTCGATCCAGGAAATCCGGCGGTGTACTCGAACCTGGTAAGAGCGCTGCGCGGAAACGGTGATACGACCCGAGCCGAAGAAATGCTGGCGATTTTGTCTAAGTTGAACCAGGAAGAAATTGAGAGAATTCGCTCGGCTCCAGGCGACCGCAAACCCGGTTACGGTGGGCGGCGCCGCCCGCGCTGGGAATGATGCGGCGGTCGCATTCAAGCCCTCACCCGGCGCTTCGCGCCGCCCTCTCCCAGAGGGAGAGGGAATTCACTTCGCCTTAACCCGAGGAAACGTGCGGTCGATCAGTCCGGTGTCTTCTTTTACCGCGATGATTTGATCCACTTTGGGGTTTCGCAGTTTCGTCACGGCCCCGCTCGGCCACTGCACCTCGACCTCATCAATCTGCTTGTGCTCGCCGAGCCCGAAATGCAGGCGCGGATCCTGCGCCGATTGGTAACTCATGCCGCCTTTCCGCTCCTCGTATTGCACGAGGTCGCCGGCGGTAACTCTCAAGCGAGCGCCCACCGCATCGCGGTTCGATTTTGTGCCGATGAGGAAAATCTCCAGCCAGTGACTGGCCGCCCCGCCATCGTTGCGAAGCAACTGAGGGCTCTCGCCGTTGTTGCTGACCAAAATGTCCAGGTCCCCATCGTTGTCGAAATCTCCGGAAGCTGCACCGCGGCTGACGCGCGGTACTTGCAGATCGGGTCCAAGCCGGCGGCTCACGTTTTCAAAACGGCCGTCTCGTTTATTGCGGAACATCAGCTTGGGTTCCCGGTAGCGCGTGTTGGAATGATAAAGCGCGACGTTATCGAGCACGTGACCATTCGCCACGAACAGATCTCGCGCGCCGTCGTTGTCGTAATCCAGGAAGCGCATTCCAAAACCGCTCAGCAGGAACGTGGCGTATCCGATGCCCGATAACACGGTTTCATCTTCGAAACCACGACTGCCGCGGTTTCGGTAGAGCCGGCCGAGCTGCAAGTCGAGATGCGTGACAAAAAGATCCGGCCGGCCGGTGCCGGTGGTGTCCGCCGCATCCACGCCCATGCCTGCTTCGGCCCGACCATCTTCGCTGACTGCGACTCCGGCGGTGTACGCAACTTCGCGAAACGTCCCGTCGCCCTGGTTGTGGAAGAGGTGGTTCGGCATACCGTCGTTGGCGATGAAGATGTCCTGCCAGCCGTCGTTGTCGTAGTCGAAGGTGACCACGCCGAGCCCGTTGGCCGCCGTTGCACCCACACGCGAGGACTGGCTGACGTCGGTAAACGTGCCGTCTCCGTTGCCGTGAAAGAGCGTGGCCGGCTGGCCGTGGTAGACATCCGGGTGACAGTAGCTGCGCATGCCGGGAGCCCGATCTCCGCAATAAAAATTGGTCTCGGGCGTCCAATCCACGTAATTCGCGATAACCAGATCCAGCTTGCCGTCTTTGTCGTAGTCGAACCATGCCGCACTCGATGCCCAGCGGCCGCGGTTCTCAACACCAGCTTGGGCTGTGACATCTGTGAAAGTGGAATCGCGATTGTTGCGATAAAGGATGGAGCGTTCATAGCCGAGCACCATAAGGTCCTGAAAGCCGTCATTGTCATAATCGCCGACTGCTACGCCCATTCCGAAGAGGCCGGCCGCTCCAACCCCAGCACGCTCGGTTACGTCCGTAAATGTGCCGTCGCCGCTATTGCGATAGAGCGCGCTTCGGAGCGGACGTTTAGGGGAGTAAGCCTTCGTCGCAGCGCTGCTCACGAGATAGAGATCCAGCAAGCCATCGTTGTTGAAATCGATCCAGGCGCAGCCGGCACCCATCGTTTCGATCAAGAATTTTTCGGGTGTCGCGGCATTGTCGTGAAGAAACGTGAGTCCGGCTTGCTTGGCAATATCCTTGAAGACTATCGGTTCGGCGGAGTGCGCCCAGCCGGCAAGGGCAAGGGCCGCCACAGTGCGCAGTAACGGAAATTGATTGACCGCCTTCATCATAAGTGCTAGCTTCCGCTTAAATTACCGCGATTGGATATTGTATACAATCGTCGGGGCACTCCCCCCGACGTGAAACACTGTGGAGGGGAAGTCTATTCCAAGGGGGCTTTTATGAAGCGAAGGCTTGCGCGAAGGCTTCTATCATTGGCGCCGACGCTACTGCTGTTGTTGGCGACGGCTCCGTTTAGTCTGGCGCAGCACACTGAAGGAAGAGTCACCGTTACGGTGCTGGATCCGCAAAATGCAGTTGTACCGAGTGCCAGCCTCGAACTGAAGGATCTGGCGACAAACGAAACGCGAACCGCCGAAACCCGCAACGCCGGTACCTTCACGTTCGTCAACCTGTCGCCCGGCAGGTACAAGCTGACAATCTCGGCGGCAGGGTTTCAACAATCCGTTTATGACGTCGTCGTGTCGAGCACGAAAAGCACCGACATCGAAGCAAAGCTCCAGCTTGGGGGAACGACCGAAACGGTCGAAGTCGGAACAACGGCGACGCCGGTTTTGGAAACAACGCAGGTCGCGATTGGCACCGTGATCGATTTAAAACATATTGAAGGCTTGCCGATCGTCGGACGCGACATCTCAGGGCTTGCGCGGATTGTTCCCGGTTACAACGGTACGTGGAATGGTTTGCCGTCAATAGCCCAGGGAAACAATGTGGACGGCGTCGTCGGCAGTCCCAGCCGCATGAAGTTTGGCGGCAATTCCACGCCTAGGGTTCAGGTTCGCCTGGAGAACATCGAGGAGATGACGGTACAGACCGATCAGATGGACATGAATCAGGGTTTCGGAATGGCCGGAATGCAGTCCAACTTCGTGACGCGGCGCGGATCCAACGAATTTCATGGACAGCTGTTCTGGGATCACCGCAACGACAATCTTAATGCGAACAGTTGGCGCAATAACGCCGTCGGCGTGCGCAGGGCCGAGTTCAAGCTCAACGAGTTCGGCGGCAGTATCGGCGGACCGATCATCAAAGACAAGCTCTTCACCTTCTTCAGCCTGTCGGCCTCGCGACAGCCGGGCGCGTCCACTCGAACGAGCAACTTTCTGAGTTCGAGTGCCCAGCAGGGGAATTTCACATACGTGGGGACGGATGGACAAACCCGCTCGGTGAACTTGCTCACAACCGCTCGGAGTTTCGACGCCGCGTTGCCGAACACGGTAAACGGCGTGATTGCCGCTCAGTTGCAGCGCATCAACGCTGCGGTCCAATCTGGAGCCGTGGCTGCCACTACCGATCCAATCATTAGTTCGGTGAACTGGCTGGCACTCAACCCGACCAACGCGGTGTACCCGACGCTGCGCGTCGACTATGCCCCGACGACGAAATTCCGTACGCACGTGGCGCTGAACCGAACCAAGCGAGATCAACCGTACGCCAACAATCCTTACTTCCCCGGCGACGATTTCACGAATGCCGCAGGAGGTAACCAATTCGATAACCTTACGGCCGCCTACGGATTCGAATGGACGCCGTCGCCGACACTGCTCAATTCGTTCAGGGCCGGCTGGCTGTATAACGTGGAGAGGTTCAGCTACAACGCGTCGCGCGGATACGTCACCAGCCCCGAGAGAGTGAATTTCAATTTCCCGGCGCCTTTGACGTTAACTTCTCCTATCAATTTCTATACCCCGATCTCGACCTACTATCCCGTGCTGAATTTCTCCGACACAGCGACGTGGCAAAAAGGGGCGCACACCATCAACTTCGGTGTGTCGTTCTATCGTGAGCAGGACCATTATTGGAACGCTCCAGAGCTTACCAATGTCAACCTCGGACTGGTCCAGGGCGACCCCGCCTATGATGCCTTGACCAATGCCGGCAGTTACCAGCCCTTGCCTTTTTCAAGCACGGCACAGCAGGCTCAGGCGCGCAACCTTTACGCCGTGCTGACCGGCCGCATATCCGGAATCAGCGGTTCCTTCCCTTACGATCCGGGAACCGGTAACTACATTCAGCAGCGGGCCCGTTCCTTCGCACTGAACGAAGTTGCCAATGCCTGGGGCACATTTATTCAGGATTCATGGCGCGTGCGGCCGAACGTTACTGTCAACGCCGGTCTGCGTTGGGATTTCACCGCCGCTGCGCACGACATACAAAGTGCGTATCACAATGCGGACGTCTCGTCGCTCTTTGGCCCTTCCGGCGTTGGTAATCTGTTCATGCCCGGAGTTCTCACCGGCAATCAGAATCCGACGCTTGCGGAGCGTTCCGTGCCGTATCAGAACTGGTATGAGACACCGCAGCCGTCGCTCGGCATTGCATGGCAGCCGCGGTTCCAGGATGGGATTCTTCGCAAGCTGTTGAGCGACGGGACCGTCATTCGCAGCAGTTTTTCCCTTCGACGGTTCACCGTACCGTATCAGTATTTCTGGAACAATGCGTCGAACTACGGCGGGTTCTATTACCAGTTCTACTCGACGACCGCCCGCAATGTTACCGGGACGGGCAGCTTTGCGCCGGGCAGCCTCTCGCTGGGGCAACCGTATCCGGATTTGCTCCTTCAGCCGGAGAAATACGAAAAGGTTGTTCCGCTCGGCAATTTCACCTTCAACAATAGCCAGTTCACCAACGGCTCGAATGGAATGAAGTACGACATCGCTCAACCGTACGCGATGAGTTGGACTCTCGGTATTCAGCGCGAGCTGGGCAAATCGCGCGCACTGGAAGTTCGCTACAACGGCAACCGCGCGGTCAAGCAGTGGATCTCGATCAATCTGAATGAGGTCAACGTCTTTGAGAACGGATTTCTTCAGGAGTTCAAGGCCGCGCAGAAAAACCTGGCCATCAACGGCGGAAGTTCGTTCGGCAACCTCAATCCAGCGGCCGGTACCGTGTCATTGCCAATCATGACGGCGGCGTTCACCGGCAGCACGACGGGATCGCAGACGAACGCAAATTTCACAAATAGCGCATTCCTCACCCAGTTGAACACGGGTGCGGTTGGCTCCATGGCCCAGACTCTGACAACCGTGGGTGCGTCGCCCTACTTCTGCAATCTGGTGGGTGCCTCGTTTACTCCCTGCGCGCGGAACGTGGGATACACCGGCGCGGGTGCGGGCTATCCGATCAATTTCTTCCAGGCGAACCCGTACGCCACCGGGATTCCTTCACTCTTGATGACGGATGAAGGTTACTCCAATTACAACGCGCTGCAGGTCGATTTTCGGCAGCATGACTGGCATGGACTTCAGTTCGATGCCAACTACACCTGGAGTCATACGCTCGGTGTCTCGACACCGAACGACTGGACCGGATCGTACAACTCCTACACGTTGCGCAACCTGCGAGAGAGCTACGGACCGACGCTCTTTGACGCGCGTCACGTCGTCAATGTCGCCGGCACCGTGGAGCTGCCGCTTGGGGTTGGAAAGCAATGGCTGAACAACGGTGGCGTGGTGGAGAAGATCGTCGGCGGATGGTCGATCGGCACGATCACTACTTATCGCAGCGGTTATCCCTTCCGTGTGTTGGGCGGTTACAACACGTTTAACAACACCGCCGATGGCGGCGTCGTCCTCAATGGCGTCACGCGAGACGACCTCCAGAAAGCGATCGGGGTTTACAAGCAGCCTGGTCAGACTTTCGTCGAACTGATCGACCCGAAGTACCGGACAGCCGGTGTGGGCGCCAACACGGCCTTCATCACCGCCAACACGACACCCGGAACGATTGCGCCGGTGCTCTGGCTATACGGCCCCGGCGGTTTTTTCAGCGACTTCAGCCTGACGAAGGACATGGCAATGACAGAGCGTTACCGGTTGGTCTTACAAACGCAATTCCTGAACGCATTCAATCACCCGGTATTCGGAACAAACTCAGGACCAGTGACCGTCAATACTCGTTCGAGTACGTGGGCCACGGCGACGGGGCAATCGACAGGAACCGACCCGCGTAGGATCGAGTTTCGCCTCAAGGTGAGTTTCTAGTTTCGAGCTCGAAACAATCTGGCCGGACCAAGGGCTTGCCGCCTTGGTCCGGTTCCGTTTGATACCAACAGGACGGGCGCCAGCGAATCTGCAGGGTCGTGGCCACCGCGAAAATACTCGCCCGCAATTTTCACCTGTCGTCTTTTCTCTCCGGTTTCCGATTAAACAAATAAGAGCCAAATAGATTCGAGGCCGCGACATCAAGCGTAGCGGACGGGATGGTGGCTCGACCATCTTTCAAAAGCATTCGGCAACGAGGGAGGGGACAAATGTCCTGGAATCTGGTCCGACGGTTCTTCAACGCACAAGCAGTGGTCGTGACATTGATATTGATAGCAACCGAATCGGGGTGGGCTCAAAACCCAGGGTTCATCTGGGCTTGGGGTAGCGACATGGAACACCAACTTGGGGCGGGCGGTACTGGAGCGAGTGTGTATCCCATCAGGCCTAACATCGGCGGCATTGTCGTTGTCAACGCGGGCGGATTTCACAATCTGGCTTTGAAATCCGATGGCACGTTCGTCGCTTGGGGGGGCAACCGTGACGGCCAAAACTGCAACGGAACGTTGAGCTCGGGGAGCTTCCCCATTCCCGTCAAGGCGTTTGCCGGCGCTCTCGCCGGTGCGGGTGGAAGAATCCACAGTCTAGTGTTGAAGCCGGACGGAACAGTTTGGGCTTGTGGGCACAACGCCGAAGGTCAACTGGGAGACGGAACCAATAATTTCAATCCTAACCCTGTTCAGGCCTTAGGCCTCTCTGGCGTTGTTGGAATCGCTGCGGGAGGAACCTATAGCCTGGCGCTGAAGTCGGACGGCACCGTCTGGGCTTGGGGCCTGAACACTGACGGACAACTCGGGGACGGAACTAATACCAACCGCAACGCGCCCGTTCAGGTTTCGGGCCTTTCCTCTGTGGTGGCGATCGCCGCGGGAGGACCCGCCGTTGTTGGCGGAGGCGAGCACAGCCTGGCGTTGAAGTCCGACGGTACGGTGTGGGCCTGGGGCCGCAACGTCGAAGGACAGCTGGGCGACGGAACGAATACAAATCACAACACGCCCGTTCAGGTCTCGGGCCTTTCCGATGTTGTCGGGATTTCTGCGGGAGGAGCTCATAACTTGGCGTTGAAATCGAACGGCGGAGTGTGGGCGTGGGGCCGCAACACGGAAGGTCAGCTGGGCGACAGCACCAACGCAAACCATAACACACCGGTTCACGTGTCGGGCCTTTTCGGCGTCAGTGCCATCGATGCGGGAGACCTCCACAGCCTGGCATTGAAGCCGGACGGGACCGTTTGGGCTTGGGGTTTGAATTCCTTGGGCCAGCTGGGCAACGGTTCGGCCCAGAATCAAACCAATGTGCCGGGCCAGGTCATCCAACTCGGAGGCGCAGTTCGAATCACCGCCGGTTCACGGCACAGCGTCGCCATTGTTAATCCCCTCGTTGAGCTTAGTTCCGATAGTCTGAACTTCAACATGGCCGCGGTTGGTGGGGTGAGCGCCGCACAATCGGTGAACATCACGAACCGCAGCCTTGACGAGCTTGCCGTCGCCTCGCTCGGCCTGGCCGGCACCAATCCTGCAGATTTTACGGTGTCCGGACCGTCGCTTCCCGTGAATGTAAAAAAGGATGAGAGCATCGCCGTCACCGTGAACTTCACGCCTACCGCCCGAGGCGCCCGCAGCGCGACGCTCATTATCGGTAACAATGGCTTCAATAGCCCTCACGTGGTCAGCCTGAACGGAACAGGCATCACTATCGAAGACCTCATCACAGCCGTGGGAACTTTAAGCCTCAATAACGGACAGTTGAACAGTCTCCTGGCCAAGCTGAATGTCGCACAACAATCGTTAGCACGTGGCGATCGAGATGCCGCGCGGAACCAACTTGACGCGTTCGTCGAAGAGATGAACGCGCTCAAAGACAGCGGGCGAGTGCCCTCGAGCACGGCCCTGGACCTGATAGCTATCGCTCAAATCATTATCAATTCGATCCCTGCCTGATGTGGGCGGCTTGCAAAGGCAGGCAATCCTCGCACTGAAAGAGACATGAAAAACTTCTGCTGATCGTGCGATCGACGGTTCTCTGGAAGTTGCCATGCTCGGAACATCCGACGGACGCCAGGCAAGAGCACTTCGTGAAAATCGTCGCTGATGCTTTCAAAAATCGACGACCAGGACATAATCGCTCACGGTCGGCAACAGGCGATCCGTGGGAACCGCTTTGACACGATGAACTCCGGCAGAGGGTCGGCGGAAAACAACATCGAGATGAACATTGTCGCCCCCCAGCTTCATGGGCAGCGTTTTTGTCGCACCGGTTTCGACGTGTTCCAGGTGAACATTCAAATTCATCGGACGCAGTGCGGCAGCGCAAACCACCAAATCTTGACCGAAGTTCAATGTCGGCGGGACAGTCAGCTCGACGACGGAGGTGTCGTTGACCGAAGAGCCTTTCAGCTTACGGACATCGATTGGGCGCAGCCAGTTGAGAATCGAGTCTCGGCCCGTAGTGGCACTTTGCATCGCCGCATGTTTGTCTGCCAGTGTTAGCGCGTCAGACGTGTCGGGCCATTCGATGGGGACCGACGAAAACGACGGTACGGTTCCGTCTCCTCCCTCGTTGACGTCCTGAATCACGCGATCGCGCTCGTATGGGTACGTGTCGAGAATATCGAGTTGTTTTCCATTGAGGACGGAAGACAACGCAGTGAGCTGTCGTCGATTGAAGAACGCCTCCTGCCGATATGGCGACGGCTCGCGTTTATTTGCGCGAGCTTCTGCCGGTAGGCGGATCTTGGCATGGAACTCCAGTGCCCGTTTCAACATGCCGCGATCGATGCCGTTGAGGGGTTCGAGTCCGTTCACCTTGCCGCTTTGTAGGAACTCGGTTGTGTCTTGGCCGGTCTCCGGGTCCAGACCGAAGAAGTCTGCAACGCGATGCATGACCAGTCTAGATTTGGGCGGAACGCGAACGACCGGGTATAGCGGCATCAGTTCATAGACCGAGGGCATACTGCGTACGAGCCGCGTCAGGCTGAGAGGTCCGACCGACTTGCCGTTGACGATTGCATCAAGTGCTTTGACCGCTCCGCGATGCGGCGTCCCGAACGTCACAATGACTCGCGTGTCTTTCGCACCATCGAGATGTTCACAAAAATATCGCGCGACCAGTCCCCCCATGGAATGGCAAATCAGCCAGAGCTTGGCGTCGCGGTGGCCGCTCGAATCTTTCCACTTGCGCAGTGCATCCAGGGCGCGAGTCTGCAAACGTTCCGCAGCGTATCGATTCGAAGCGCGCCAGTCGTAAGGGAATGTGATCAGCTGCCGGGAGTCGTCGACCGCGTTCTGCAGCCCTTCAACCAGTGGACGGTAGTCATCCACTCCGAAGAAACCGGGCATCAGTTGGTAATGAAACAGGTCCACCGCTTCGATGCCGTCGCTGGGAGGCGCGTCCTGTTGACCGAGAACGAGACCGTCGGTAACAACTTGCTTGAGCAAACGCGGCAGTGACTTGATTGAGAAATCCCAGACGGTGATTTCATGTGTACCTTCACGGCGAATCAGGCGGGAGCCCAAAATACCGGGAATCACAACCAGAACATCCTTGAAATCTTCGGCTATCTGCATGATGAAAGGTTCCTCTGAAGCCTCTATAATGACGCGGGAGTTTTTCGGTCGAAACGATGGCCATTGTACTTCATGCTGATACCAGGGTCGTGGTTGTTCCAATCGCGATCGACGCATACGTCAAACCGACAGCCGACGACCCCGCCACCTCGACGCAGTTTGATCCCTTGCCGCGAATTAAAGATGACCTGTCCGCGCTTCGAACTCTCTTTGAGTCGCAACCGTACCGCGCGGCCGGTTTTCAGATGCTCGACACGATTCGGGAAGAGACAGCCGGAAAGATCATCGATCGGTTAAAGGAAGTTAAGAAAGCAGTCGCAGCTAAGTCGCCGGCTGCAGCAATTCTTTTTTGGACCGGGCATGGACGTGCAGTGCAGAACGAACTGCGGCTGATCACCGCAGAGTGCGTTGATCCGATCGACGGTAGTGACGGCCTCGAGCCTGCCGAAGTCATCGGGCAACTGGCTGACGCCAAGGTCAATACATTGTTCGTTCTGCTCGATGTTTGCCAGGCTGCCGCTGCCAGTGCGCAGTTGATCACGGCGGCAGCAAAACGTTCTTTTGAACGCTCGCCAGACAAGCCGTTCGCCCTGAGCGCTCTGTTTTCCGCGTATCCGTTCGAAAATGCTCAGGACGGGTTCTTCGTCGAATCATTGGTGCGGCTGATGCAACGGGGGCCGTCGACCGAGGCGATAACGTTGGCGCAGAAGACGCACTGGGGTGAGGCATTCAATATTAACAACAGCCTGCTCTCGTTGAAGGAGATCGAAGACGCGCTGTATTTCGAGGTCGACGTTGCAAAAAGAAAACGGCCATCTCTGCCAACTCCAGACGCCGTTCACTCAGGTAGATCGCTTCGCGTATTTCCGAATCCGTGGTTTAAGGCAAATGCTCCAGCGGTAAACGTCGAAGAAGCCCGTAAGCGCCGCCAGTTGGAGGCCGATGTCGACACACACTTTCTTCCCAAGGCGCGCGGCCTGGAACCTACAGAGGAAGGCTGGTTCTTCAGCGGTCGCCGCGCAGTCGCGCGCGAAATTGTCCAGTGGCTCGACCATGTCGGGCCTGCGAGTTCGGAGCGCCTGTTTGTGTTGACCGGCGACGGTGGCACTGGAAAGTCCGCCGTTGTGGGCCGATTGGTTATCCTGAGCGACGAAAGCTATCGTGCGACGGCGCGCGGTATGGGTTGGGATCAGGTGGTCGATGAAAGCGAGGGCACGGTCCCGCGATCGGGCGCCATCGACGCGGCCCTGCATTTGCGCAATCTGACGGCGCAGCAAGCGACCCGCTCACTGGCCGAATTGCTCGAGGTGAAGACCAGCCCCTCCGCGGATGTAGCAACCGTCGTCGCTTCAGTGCCGGTACTACGACCGGACAGTCGACAGCCGGTCACATTCGTGCTGGATGCGTTGGACGAATCGAACGAGCCGGGAACGATCGCAGAAACAGTGATCAGGCCCTTGATCGAAAAAGGCTGCCGAATCTTGGTGGCGACGCGAGGTTCGGCTGCAGATCGGGGTGTCGACGATCTGATAGAAGCACTTGGACCAGCCCACGTTCACAGTCTGAATCATGAGCCATCGACTGAAGAGGACATCGCTGGCTACGTCCGCCGTCGTCTCCTGCGTACTTCGGGTTCCCCCTATGCGGATTCACCCGATGTCGCAACGGCGGTTTCCTCGGCGCTGGCTCAGCGGGCGGGCGGCAAATTCCTTTACACCCGGATCATGACTGCAGAATTGCTGCGCCGGCATCAGCCAATCAACATGGCTGACGTCGAGAGGGAACTGGCTCTGAATCTCGACGATGCACTGTTGCGAGAGTCGGCGACGCTGGACACGGCGTTCCGGCAAAGATTTCAACGCGACGATGCCGGCTCCAGTGCATTGCTTGCGGCGCTCGCCTGGTCCGAGGGCAGCGGTCTGCCCTTGCGAGACGAGCTGTGGCCCAAAGTGGCGACCGCAATCAGCGAGGCGACCGCTCCTTTGACACAGGAACACGTCTTGTGGCTTTTACGCGAAGGCGGCCGTTTTATTGTCGAGGACGGTGACGGCGAGCAAGCTGTCTATCGACTGTATCACCAGTCATTGAACGAACACTTTCGCACTCGCGTCAACTATCAAGCGGTGATCCTGCGCCTGCCTGCGATTCTGGAAGCGGAGGTTGAAACTTCGGGCGGCTGGATGTATGTCAATCCATACATCATTCGACATCTCGCCGCACACGTCGCATTGCAGGAGGACGAAAAGTCGTTGGAACAGCTCCTGCTCAACTTTTCGTGGATGTCGGCAAAATTGCGTCGACTGGGCATTCAGGCCCTGCTTTCGGACTATCGGCTTCGCCGCCTTACGCAAGGGCCTGTGCCGCGTCTCGAGCGTGTGCTTGGACAAAGCGCACATATTCTCACGGTGGATCCGTTGCAACTCGCGACTCAGCTTTTGGCGCGTTTGCAATCTGCTCCAGAAACTGCCCGGCTGTTGGAAGCGGCGCGCGCCGATGCACCCCGACCGTGGTTGCGACCATTGACTGCATCGCTTGCAGGTGAGCAATCAACCCGATGGTTGAGACCGATAGAAGCGGAAACGCTGTCCTCGGTGGCGATCTCATCCAATGGTTTGTGGGCTGCGCATGTCAGCGGCTCGAATGCCGTCATGTTATGGGACTTGAAACAATGGCAAGCGCGAGGTTCCATCTTTCGCGTCAAAGACCATTCATACGCGCTGGCCCTAAGCGAGGACGGCAAGTGGTGCCTCTTTTCAGATAGTGGAGGTGGAGTCTACCGCTGGTCCGCGGCAACCGGTGAAATGCGGGGATGCCAAGTCCATAAAGCGATCCCGTCGATGCTTGGAATCAGTACAGGTGGACGGTATGCGCTCTCCGCCACGCAGTGGCCCGAGCTTGGTCTCATTGCATGGGATTTCGAGTCCGACCGGCACGAGGTCGTATGGGACGACGGAAACGACCAAATCACCGCCTTGAGCCTGAACCGCCGCGGCGACTCGGCCGCGGTCGCTCGGGCGGATGGCACGGTTCACGTAATGGACTTGTGGCCGGTACGCAGCCGCGGACGGTTCAACGTCGGCGGGCGAGTACTCGGACTCGCACGCTCGACTGACGACAGCATGCTTGTGTCGATTGACACTGCAGGATCCATCGAATTGCGCCGCGTCGACGCGCTGGAAACGCCCGTCATCGTCTTGTCGACGGAAGAACAGCCTCGGTCAGTCGCCTTGTCGCCTGACCAAGGGTACATCGCCGTTGGAACGGAGCGCGGAACAGTCGAAATCTGGAACACAAAACACAAGGTTCGAAGCGCTCTTTACGGTCATGCCCATACTCACGAAGTGGAGCGAATTGCGTTTTCTCACGATGGCAACCATGTCATATCCGCCGATACTCTTCAGATCAAGGAATGGGACGTAGAAGGCGGGGGCCATGTTTCGGCCCCTTCCATTCTGAGGACGGCCAGCGACGTAAAAGTCAGCAACGATGGCAAACACGGGATCGCAATTCTGGATGACGGTCGGCTCGGAGTTTGGGATCTGTATACCGGAGAATTGCAGGCGACTGTGAAAGGAAGTGCGCCGCCGGGACGTTCGAAAGGAATCACTCTCGCGGCAAGCGCTCCACGCGTGTTGACGTGGAATGACGATCACCTCTTCGTTTGGGACTTTGAACAAGCCACCCAGGTAGCGAGCCTGAAGGTGGGTAAGATCGAAGACGCCGGGTTCAGCCCAGACGGCCGCGCAGTCGTGTACGCCGTCGGGACGGCGGTCTCCCTATGGCATCCAGACGACAATCGCAATGACGCGCTTGGCAACGATCGCGACGAGATTCGCCATGTAGCCATCTCTCCGGACGGACAGCAAGCATTAACCTCCGGGTTCGACCGTGCACTCACGCTATGGCGGCCGAATCGGCCTGCTTCAGACGGCGTATCCGTCCTTGATCGATACCGGCCAGACTCTCGCGACAAACCGTCCCTTATGGCGTTCTGCGAACCGAGGGCAGCAATTGTGACCACAGGCGACGGATCGGTGTTTGTGCTCGACACCCAGGAGGACGAGATTGCGGCGGCTCGTCTCCCGGGTAGCCACGACTCCAGTATCCGCAGGATTCTGTCGGCACCAAGCGGATTGTTGGTGACGTCGTCCTATCAAAAGATCATCGTCTGGAACTACAAAAGGCGCCGGCGACTGGCCGTATTCAGTACCCACCAAGGTCATGTCCAGCAAATGTCGAACGCGGCTTCTCGTCTGCTGCTGTTGTCTCTCGACGGGATTCTGAAACTTATCTCGCTAAAGGACGGCACCCTGATTACGGCGTTTCAGGGCGATAAACAGATCGTCAGCTGTGCGGCTGACAAAGATCTTCGTTGGATCGCGGCTGCCGACGAAGGTGGTCAGATCCACTTCCTCCACGTGGAAGACATCATCGATTAAGGCACGGAACGCTGAGTAAAGTTGCCCTTGATGGCGCCTCCTTTTGTTCGACGCAACGCGTCCGATGCTAGGGGCGTCGACGCGGCAGCGTTAACGAAGGCAGCTTCCGCCGAACGTCGTCGTCCAGGCCTTTTTCCTTAAGCCGACTCCAAAGGCGTTCAATCACTCGGGCGTCGACATAGCCGGGAACCGTCGTTCCCATTTCCTGGGCGGAGCGGAACGCATCGAGCGCTCGAACCGTTTCTTCGGTGTAGACGCCAGCCTCAGGATCAGTCAATGCGAGTTCTTTTTCATTCGGGCGGTAATAGCCGAGCGCGTGCAGCATCAATTTGAGCTGAAGGATATCCCGGCCCACGAATTGTTCGAGCCTTCTGAAGCCCAGTGTTTCGGTCATCGCGTCATACATCCGGCGGATTTCCCCCACCGGCTCGGGATGCTCGCAGACGTTGAGGTTGACACTGACGCCGTCTCCCCGTCGCGCTCTACCGGGCCTCGGATCCGCGATGAGAAGAGCTGCGGACTGCTTGCTACCGTGGCGGAAATCGCCCCCAAGGACCTGGCCGGCGTACAACGCCTCGATGAGACGGTCCGCCAGCGTTCGGTCCGAGTTTTCGCTCGCTTGCATGGCGTCCGCAACGGCGTCGACAACCTTCGGACTGACGAGGGCGTTGCCCTGAACGGCGAAGGTCGGTCCCTTGCGCATATGAACCCAATCGCCCTGCTTCTCAGCGCCGTACTGCTGCTTCCCGGTCCATTGAGCGGAATTTCCTTTCATGTCGATAACGCCAACCTGACGGTTTTCTCGCCCCTCGTCGGCTTTCACCGCACGGTCCATTGCCTCCTGAGGCGACACTCCCTTGGCCAACATGTCGAGTAGTTCGTTTCCGTATTCCAGCCTGGCGCCACCCTGCGTCGCGACAGCACCGACACCGGCGCGAACCCAGGGAACGATGTGGCCGACACACGTAACGCGTGAGGTGACGATGGTTCCGGTTTCTCCGGTCTTGGGATCAACCGCCACAATGGAGAACGTATGGAATTGGACCTCTGGCCCGGTTCCCCAGTCGACGGGTTCTTGCGCCATCAGCGGCGCGGCGATCGTTAGCCAAACAGCGATTCCGCTGAGAATGCATCTTGTTGTCGTTTTCATATCCCCTCCGCACTCTATTTGCTGGCCATTACGGGACCGTTCTTCAATTGCCGGTCGAAAAACTCCTCCATGCGTTTCCACGCGTCGCGCAGAATAAAGTCGCGACGGAAGAAGTGAATCTCGCCGGGATAGATTTGCGATTCGAACGGTTTGCCCATCTTAAGGAGAACGTCGAAGAGCCGCAGCGAATCGACGAAAGACACATTCGTGTCATTGGTTCCATGGAGTACGAGGAGAGGGCGGACCAATTTGTCCATGTGCAGGATCGGCGCCGAGACTCTATACCCTTCGGGATTCTGAACCGGCGTTCCTATGCGGGGCGTCGCATAACCGCCTCCGCCGTAAGTCGCCCAGTCGACAACGCCGGCGACGTCGACGCCGGCCCGCCACAATGTCGGATCCACGGTCATGGCCTGAAGCGTCAGGAATCCTCCGAAGCTCAAACCAAACACGCCGATACGGTCCGGGTCCACATAACTCAGAGTCTTCAGGTAATCGGCCCCGGCAGCCACATCCGCCGTGTCGCCGACACCGAGGCTCATGTAAACGCCCGTAGCCCAGTCACGGCTATAGCCGGAACTGCCGCGATAGTCCGGCGTGAGGATGACGTAGCCCTGCTGTGCGAAGTACTGGCACAACGAGTAGTACATGCGATACGAGCCCGGATGCCATCCATGAAAATTCTGGTCCGGTCCGGAACCATGGATCCATACCAGGGCTGGATTTTTCCGCGTGCGATCCAGGTTTTTCGAAACCATTAAAGTCGCGGGCACCGGCTTCTTGTCGAGACGGCTGGGAAAGGTCACGCCGACTGGCTGCGTGAAATCCGTTGGGTTCAAGCCCGCCGGCATGGAATCCGTCAGCCGTGTATAGGAAGCGCCGGCCTTTGCCGGAACGGTGTAAAGGTCCTGCGAGTTTGCAGTGTCCGTTCGATGGAAGACAACATTGGTGCCGTCGGGCGAGAACGATGCATCGTAGTTGACGCCTGCCGTCGTCACAATTCGCTCACTTTTGCCGGTTGCAAGATCGAGAATGTCGATGAACCGTTCCCATTGGTTGCCCTGGACGCTGCGGTGATGAACGATCCTCTTGCTGTCCGGAGACCAATCTCCCAGGCCATTCAGGAAATCGCCCGTCGTCACTTGTTTCGCTTGTGACTCGCTGGTGGCATTCACCGGCATCACATAGATATGAATCCAGCCGGTGCGATCGCTAACGAACGCCACCGACTTACCGTCGGGCGAAACAATGACCTTGGAATCCCGGTTTGTCGGCGTAAACCACCTTTCGTCATAGTCTCGCCACAGCGTTCGCGGCTGGCTGCCAACGGCCGCCGTTTTGATTTCGCGAACCTTATTCCTATTGGAACTCTCAGTCCACAGCAGCGCTCCGTCGGCGGTGAACTGCATCGAGCCGGGATTTCCAGTAACGGGAATCCAGGCGATATCAGTTCCGAAAGTCGATACGACGCCCATCCTGCGGTCAGTTGCGCCACCGCCGTCCACTCTAATCGGATTGGTGCTGCCGATCACGCTCATGCGCGTTCCATTGAACGGCATGAACTCAGGCGTCGCTGCACCACCACCGCCACCACCGCGGCCGCCGCCACCGCCACCGATGCCGGCGGTAAATGCGATCCATTGGCCGTCGGGTGAAAATACGGGACCCGCAGCGGTCATCGGCGCGAGATTCGTGACCTGGCGCTGAACTTTGTTGGCGAGTGAAGCGATCCAGATTTGGCCGCCTCGCGTAAACGCCATGTATTTTTTGTCGGGCGATAATGTGAAGTTCGCGGCATCGCCCAAAGCCCCATAGCGCGCCGGTCTCGGTGTCGAGGCCGTCGGCGAAATCGTGTAGAGAGCTCCGTCCTTTACAAAAAGGATTTCATTCGGGGAGAGCCACTCAAATGAACCGATATTGGAGGTGAGGATTTCGGAGTCTACGGGATAGTCGGTGAGCGCGATCGGTTTCTGCCCCGGTGTCGCGACAAACAGGTCCTGCTTCCCCCAGGCATCCCAAAGAAATGCCACCATCTTGCCGTCCGGCGACCATGCGGGAGCAGACGGATACTTGACTTGCGAGATGCGGTCGATGGTAATGCTGCCACGCTGCGTCTGCGCCGCCGCTAGCATGACGAGACTCAGGCACATCACAAAACAAACAAGCCACCTTTTCAAGTTCATAGCGAACCTCTTTGAACGGCGAACGTTCGGTTGATGCCTACGGTTAAAGACTGATACCTGTCCGATGACGGAAAGATTATGCTCCGTTCAACGGCCCGTCAAACATTGCCGCACACGCCGGGGCTCACTGCAATTCTTCTCGCAGACCGGAGGGGTGTTGAACGTGGCAATACAATAAGACCGGGCCTGCGGATAAAGTCAGGTTTTGAGCCCACACTGCGATCTGTAACCAGCTGCAGGTAGCATTTTCTGTGTGGTGATTCCTTTAAAAAAGTGATGAGCGGAACCATTACGGATGGGGTTCCGCTGCGTTTAGATAGTGTACGGTACCGTCACAAAGCGGTATCGCTGAGGCGGGAAATCATCAGTATCGCGCGTTGCGAATTTCATTTTGTGATTTTTCGCAACTGCGGCCTGCAGTGCATCAGGCATCCTCCAGCGATTCTGCCGTCGCAAGGTAGCTGCGAGATCCGCTATTCCACGGTCGATGATCAGGGTCGGAAATCGATCCAACAAACGGCGGGCGAGTTGCCGTTCTTTACCCTCAAAACCCGTGAGGACCTCTGCGCGTGTAATTACAGAGATCGCAAGCTGTCCCTGCATTTCCAGAAGATATTGAGTCGCTGCGGAAATTCCATTGAAGTGGTCGATCATGATCACGGAATCGACGAGGATGGTCGGAATTATTTCTGCCATTCTTTCCGCAAGCGGCGTTGATACGTCAGACCATCGCCACGTTTCCAAATTCCGCTCGTTTGTTTCAAGAGATCCTTCAGCGGAACAGCCTCACGCCTCTTCTCTTCGCGGTATTTTCGAACTGCAGTGCGTATCAGTTCAGCCGTCGAAATGTTTTCTTCCCGTGCTTGTTGGTCCAACCATTTCTTGCTTTCCTCGTCCAGGCTGACAATGGTGCGAATCATTCTATGGCTCCTACTGATATCAGTCTAGCCCAAGTGATATCACCCTACAAGCAACCCTGAATAAGGTGTTTAGCATCGATTCAGAACCTATTGACGATGCCAGCGCCGATCGGCGTGACGGGTTCTCCAAGCCTGTTAAAGCCATCGATTCGAGGAGTTGATGTTGTTCCTCGCGGCGACGATTGCGCCAATTGTTAAGGATATCGGTCAGTGTGTGCGGGCGTCCGCGCCAGTCGCTGATCATTCATACTCATGTGCCGCCCTCAATTAGCGCCTGAGCGGCTCTATTTGAGTGCAGCCTTACTGGAGCTGCATCCGTTGTTCGCCGGCCGGAACATCATAATGATGATGAAACCATCGCAATGATGGTGCTCCAACCTTCCCACTTCAGTAAGGTCCTTCGATGAATCAACGCTTTAGACACGGATAATCTGCCGTTCGGTCCTGTTCTAACCCGGAAAAGCAATTGCATTCTCCACCCGCGTCGGTTTGAGCGAGAGTTCAATCCGGCGATCCGAAGAAAGGAGAAAAATTCGATGAGAAATACGGTTGCACGAACTTCAAAGAGCCAACGGTCCACAATCGAGGATCTCTCGCCAGTCGGCATGGAGCTAGCTGACGAGCATCTTCAATTCGCATCCGGGGGTCTTCGAAGGATTGAAATCATCATCGGTCCCGTCACGACCGAGATCGCTGCGAGCTGCACCTACAACGACGATACCGACTGGCGCGCGGACGACTAACAATGCGCCGGTAGTCGCGGGCAATAAGACGAACAGCCTGAAGCCCGCGACTACATTTCCATCGGGGGCGGTCAAACATGATTCTCATACTCACAGAACCTACTGATCCGCACGCGGATCACATGGAACAGAAGCTGCGGGAGCGCGGCGCCGAGTTTATTCGGTTCGATCCCGCGGAGTTTCCTTCGAATGCAGAGATATCCCACTCGTTCGGAGTAAACGGGCAACTCGAGTCCCGGCTTTCGCTCGGGCGCAAACGCGTGGATCTCGACGATCTGAAGTCCGTCTGGTATCGCCGTCCCAGCGCTTCTGTCCCACACGCGGAGATCGCAGACAAGCTCACCCGAGACTATGTCGTGGAGGAGTGCAAGAGGTTCATGCATGACACGTGGAACTCGTTAGATTCTCTGTGGCTGCCCGGACCCGAATCGGTGATTCGACGTGCGGAGCTGAAAGCCTCGCAGCTCAAGGCCGCGGGCTCGATTGGTTTTGAACTGCCGCCGACGCTCTTCACGAACAGCCCGGCCGACTTTCTCGACTTCTACCGGAAGCACAACGGCAACATCGTGAGCAAGCTCACGAGCAGCGCGCTTTACAAATACATCGCCAAGGATTTCAGCCGGTACACTCAGGTCGTCTCGAGGCGCGATGTCGCTCATTCGCGTTCGATCCGGCTATCGCCCGTCATCTTTCAGGCATACGTGCCGAAGCGCGTGGAACTGCGTATCACTGTTGTCGGCGGCGAAGTCTTCGCCGCCGAAATTCACTCGCAGCACAGCAACCACACCCGTCACGACTGGCGCCGCTACGATCATTTCCAGACGCCGTATTTCCCGCATGAATTGCCTGCGCATGTGCAGCAGCTTTGTGTGCAATTGGTCGAACGACTCGGCCTCTGCTACGGCGCTATCGATATGGTTCTGACACCCGACGACCGGTACGTATTCCTCGAGATCAATCCCAACGGCCAGTACCTCTGGATTGAAATCATGACCGGCCTGCCCATCAGCGACGCCGTTTGCGACCTTCTGATGTCGGGAAACCGCGCATACCAATCGGCGCCGCAACCCTCGCACAGCTATGCAGGATGAAAGGAGATGGTATGAAAGAAACGGTTCAACGAACATTGGTCGAGACGCTGGATTACCTGATGGCGCTGGCGCGGGATGGTGTTGGACCCGAAGAAGCCCGGTCCGGTCTCCGACCCCTGCAGATGCGCCATTTCGACGTGGAAATGGAGCTGATCTGGGACGAGGAAGCCTACGATCAGTCCGTACATTACGACGCGCTGCTCCATTTGCCGGACCTGGGAACCGTGTCCCTGAGCTATTGCGACGATCGCGCGCTGCCATGGCCGCTGCGTGGGGTTCATCGTTTCAGCGATGCGGATCTGGTGCGCGTCAACCACAACGTCCTGAAAGTGGATCAGGCGATAGCGTGCCTGGATTTCATCTGGGAGAAGACCCACATTACCGACCAGCTCGTCGATGTGTGCCTTGTTCAGGAAGAGCTCGAGAAAAATCCGATCGACCTTTCCCACCAGGAAGTGCAGATCGCCGTGGATGGCTTCCGCCGGGCGCAGAAGCTATACACAGCCGAAGATACGCGCGCCTGGATGGAGCGGCGCGGCATCACTCATCAACGGCTCGAGCGCCTGGCGTGCAACAAAGCGACGCTTGCAAAGCTGGTGGACCGGATTGCCGGAAGCCAGGTAGAGGATTACTTCGATAAACATTCAGCCGACTTCGACACCGCCTGCATCGCGCGATTCGTTTTACCGGTCGCACCGGTCGCGCTGGAAACATTCCGTCGGATTCGCAGCGGTGAAATGAACTTCTTTGATGCCGCACAATCCGCTTTCGCGGCGGCCAAGGCGTCGCAGCGTCCGACCGGTGAACTCTTCAGCGTCGTCAGCCGGCGAGAGGTGGCCGCGGAGATCCGCGAAACCTTGTTTGGCCTGACTCCCGGTTCGGTCCTGGGGCCGGTCCAGGAGGATGGTGGTTACGCGATCATTCGGGTCCTATCCTTTTCCCCCGCCGTCCTGGACGAGCCGACCAGGAAGATCATCACGAAAATGCTGTTCGATAAGTGGCTGGCCCAACGCCGGCGGACCGCAACGATCGACTGGTTGTGGGGGACCAGATAAGCAACATGAGTCTCTCATCTACCAACATCGTGGCAATGCTGCTCATGCTGGTGATCGGCATGGCGCTTGGCGCTCTCCTGTTCTGGAATAGTCCAAATACGGCCAATACGGTCGACACGGAGGTGACGAGCGTTACAGCAGACCGCCCGCCCGTAGCGACCGCTTCGGTATCGTCGCCTGCTGCCGCGCCGCGCCACGACGCGGCCTACGTCGCCGTGATTTTTGCGCGGCAATCCGCGGACATCGTCGCGCGCTCTGAAGGCAGGCTGGAGGCGGTTTACGTGAATCTCGGCGACCGCCTGAAGCCCGGTGATGTCGTTGCAAAAAGCGAGTCGCGCGTCATCTCCCAACAGGTGCAAATGGAAGAAGCGGTCCTACGCTCGGCCGAGGCCGAACAGCGCAGCGCGGAAGCAGATTTGAAAGACGCCGAGAGCCGCTATCAGCGGCGGAAACAGCTTTGGGAGTCGGGGCTGGTCTCGCAAGAAGACCTGGCGACCGCGAAAACCCAGATCGAAAGAGCGGAGACCCGGCTGGAGATCGTGCAGGCCAGGGTTGCTGAACAGGCGGCACGCCTCGAGAAGACGAAGGAGTCTCTCGCCGATACCGTGGTTACTGCTGGCTTTGCCGGGACTGTGGCCGCCCGCTACCTGGATTCCGGAGCGACCGTCCGTTCCGGCACGCCGATCATCAGCCTAATTAAAGCCGAAGATCTGTGGGTGCGGTTCGCCGTTCCCGAGTCACAACAGACCGCCTTGACCATCGGCTCCGTCGTTCACTTCCATGCCGCCGGCCTGCCCGCGGTGATACTCGGAGTGATCGAACATGTCTCTCCGGCGATCACTTCAACATCCCAGGAGTTTCTCGCGGAGGCGAGGTTGAAAGTGCCTGCCTTCCTGGCGGAACGGATCAAGCCCGGGGCAAGCGGAATGGTTTCACCGGCCAGCCCGGCCATCGGGGGACTGTAATGCAAAGCGAGTCGATTTTCCGGCAAGAAGCTTTGGAGTTTCAGTCCCGCGGAAAAGTTGCGACGAGCGACGTGTTGCGCATTTCTCGACAAGGCACAAGCTGGGCCTACTGGCTGATCGTGGGTTTGTTTCTGGTGAGCTGCGTGTATATGGTCTTCGGAAGAATCGACGAATACGCCACCGGTACGGGAATCATCAGGGAAACGGGCCGTTCCCTTGTCACTGCGATCAGCGGCGGCACCGTTCACGATATCGCTGTGGAACCCGGGCAGACGGTGGATGCAGGGCAGCCGTTGCTGCACTTCGATGATCTACAGGAGCGGATCGAGCTTGAACGGCTCTACAGGGATTTCAATTCGCTGCAGGTTAACCGCCTGACCAATCCGAACGATCCGATTGCGCATCAGCAGGTCGCCACGCTGAGAACGCAAATTGAAGCGGCCGAAAGGCGAATCAAGGAAAGAACGCTTCTTGCGCCCCGCGCCGGCAAGGTACAGGACATTCGTATTCGTCCAAATCAGCTGGTGAATCCGGGTGAGTCGCTGATGACCATCGTTGGCGAGAACGACTCTTTCGCAGTGATTGCGATCCTGCCGGGACACTATCGGCCGCTACTCCGGAAAGGCGGCCCGCTGCAGCTCGAGCTGAACGGATTTCATTATGCCTACCAGCGCGCCACGATCGAATCGATCGGCAACGAAGTGGTCGGGCCGAATGAAATTCGCCGATTTCTTGGACAGGAGATTTCCGATTCGCTGCCCCTGCAAGGATCGTCGGTCATCGTGTTGGCACAACTGCCCTCGCGCAGTTTCGAAGCCGACGGCCGCCGGCGCGAATATCACGACGGCATGCAGGGCACGGCCACAGCTCGAATTCATTCTCAGCGCATTCTCGTCGCGCTGGTTCCGGGCCTGAAAGTACTGTGGGAGAAGAACGATGAATAGCCCGCTTACCGATCGCTTTCCTGCGCTTCGCAGGCTTCAGTCCAAACGCTCTGCCAGGCAGATCCCATTCATTCAGCAACTGTCGGCCACAGACTGCGGCACGGCCTGCCTGGCAATGGTGTTGGCTTATTACGGCAGGTATGTTTCGCTCGGCGAGATGCGCGACGTGACCGGCGCGAATCGCGACGGCGTGGATGCGTTGACGTTGTTGAAGGCCGGACGCTGGTACGGATTGCAGGGCAGGGGCGCGAAGCTGGAAGTGGACGATTTACCGTACATCGAGAAGGGAACGATTCTGCATTGGGAGTTTTCCCATTTTGTCGTTTTCAACAAAATACGAAAAGGCGGCATTGAAATTGTTGATCCCGCCTGCGGCCGGCGCGTCGTCGACATGGAGCAGTTCAGGCGGTCGTTCACTGGCGTGGCGGTGATGTTCAAACCGTCGAGCAGGTTCGAGCCGGCGGCCGAGAATGCGCGGCCGGTGTGGCGCTACGTCAAGCGACTCGTCCTCAATTCGGGTCTGTTGTGGCGCGTGGTTGTCATGTCGCTACTGCTGCAGCTTCTCGCGCTCGCGGTGCCTGCTTTGACCGGACTGCTGGTGAGCCGTGTCATGCCCCGCGCCGACGTTCACCTTTTGAACGTCGCCGGCGCCGGCTTACTGGGAGTGGTGCTGTTCCAATTTCTCTCGTCGTTCATCCGGTCGAAGCTGCTGCTCTACCTTCGCACCCAGCTTGATGCGCAGATGACGCTGGGTTTTGTCGAACACCTCTCCGCTTTGCCGTTTTCGTTCTTTCAGCAGCGCTCGAACGGCGACCTGATGATGCGCGTGGGCAGCAACAACACGATCCGCGAGATGTTGACGTCGAGCACCGTTTCCGGCGTGCTCGACGGCGCAATGGTGACTCTGTACCTCTTGATTCTGCTCGCTGCCAGCCCGCCGCTGGCGGCTCTCGCGATTGTCCTGGGATTGCTGCAGGTGGCGCTCTTCCTGCTGTCGTATGGCCGCTACCGGGAACTGATGGCTCAGGATCTGCAGGCTCAGTCCAGGACGCAATCTCATCTTCTACAAATGCTTGCCGGCATCGAGACGTTGAAGGCGAGCGGCACGGAGAGCCACGCCGTGCAGCAGTGGTCGGATCTTTATGTCGATCAGGTAAACGTTGCGCTGTCACGCGGGCGCTTGAACGCCACCGTTGAATCCTTGATGAGCGCCTTGCACCTGGGATCGCCTCTGCTGGTGTTGTGGTTCGGCGCATTCCAGGTGCTGAGCGGCAATCTCGGCCTGGGGACGATGCTGGCGTTGAATGCCCTGGCAGCCGGGTTTCTCGGTCCGATCTCGACGCTGATCAGCAGCGGGCTGCAGCTTCAACTGTTACGCAGCTATATCGCGCGTATCGATGATGTGCTCAAGACCGCGCCGGAACAGGACGAGAGCGGAGTTCGGAAAGCCGAACGACTGTCCGGCGCCATTCAACTGGACAGAGTTACGTTTCGCTACGGACCGTTGGCGACCGCTGGAGTCGAGGAGATTTCGGTGAAGATTGCGCCGGGCCAGATGGTCGCCATCGTCGGACAATCGGGCGCCGGTAAATCTACACTCGCGAAGCTGATGCTGGGCCTCTATCGGCCATCGTCGGGTCGTGTCCTTTATGACGGAATCGATATCGCCGGCCTGGAGCTTCACTCGGTGCGGCGGCAAATCGGTGTCGTGACCCAGCGGTCGTATTTATTCGGCACAACGGTTCGCGAAAACATTGCTATGAATGATTCGAGCGTGCCAATGTCGAAGGTTGTCAAGGCCGCCGAGCTTGCATGTCTTCACGAAGACGTGGCCGCGATGCCGATGGCATACGAAACCATGGTTCTCGAAGGAGGCGGATCCCTCTCTGGCGGTCAGCGCCAGCGCGTGGCTTTGGCCAGGGCGCTGGTTCACGAGCCCGCAATCGTCTTGCTGGACGAGGCAACCAGTGAATTAGACACGATCACCGAAGACCTCGTTCATCGGAACCTCGCCCGCTTGTGCTGCACGCGAATCGTCATAGCCCACAGACTCAGCACCGTCCGGAATGCGGATGTCATCCTGGTTGTGAATGAAGGGGCTATTGTGGAGCAAGGCTCCCATGAAGAACTTCTGGCAAAAGACGGATACTACGCCGCCCTTGTACGCAGCCAGTTGAAGGCTCAAGAAGTCGCCGGTAAGGATACTTTCGACTTTCGAGGCTCGAGATCGTCGGCGGTGGCGTTCTTACCGCATTGATCCTCGAGCAAACTTTAGATGAAAAGGCTCCTCAGGTAGGCAGGCCTTTCGTACACGCCAGTCGCCAAGGCCTTTGCGCACCGCTTCAGGAGCGACGCGGTTGAAAGTACGTGAGATAGCATCGAGAACCGGCTGGCCCGTTTTCTTGCCCGCTTCGCGAGGTTGGGATAAGCTGCCGATGCCTTCAGTCTTCCTCCAGGAGAACAAAAATGGCCGTGATGCCCGGCAGCGCATCGGTCCGGCAGCAGACGAAAGCAGCGCCTTCGATCTCTAACCGACCAGCGATTCAAAGCTACATTCCCGTCATAGGCGACATCCACGCCATGAGTCCGATGGCGTATCGGGCAACTCGTGGTGCAGTTGCAGTAACGAATGCGGTGCAAATGGCTTTTGCGGAAGCTTACATCAATGGACTGGAGCTTCCCGATTCGGTGATGCGATCGCTTTTCGATACCTTCATGCCGATCATCTTTAGATACTTCCCTGCGCTCCTGACTCCGTACGAATGGGTCCTGAAAGAAACGGACCACCTGGCAGAAGGCTCGAAGGATTTGATGAAAATTCAGTACGACCTGCCACAGGCCATGTTGAATCGCATGCTGGGCGACGGAAAGCTGATCTATCCCAAATACAGCATGGGACTCTGGGAGAAGGGAGCTGCAAATCTCGAGCAATCCCAGATGCACATGATTGACGACATGATTGAAAAGCTGGAAATCCAGGATGGCGACAATATCCTGGACTTTGGCTGTGGCTGGGGATGTGTGCCGAACTACATTCTGTCCAGGTTTCCCAATTGCCGATTCACGGGACTGAACCTGAGCCGTGAGCAATGCAACTACATGCGACAAAAGATGCAGGACCCGGAAAGCTACCTCAGTTCAGGCCGCTTTACCCTCGTGGAAGGAGATCTCAACTATACGGAGTTCGACACCCGGTTCGACAAGATCCTCTCGGTCGGTGTTTTTTGCCATGTGGGGAACCTAACTCATTCTTTCAGAAAACTTGCATCCTTCCTGAAGCCGGGCGGAAAGTTTTTCCTTCACATCATCACCGTTCGCACTCCGAATAACATCTCCAGCGTTTATACCCACAAATACATTTTCCCGCACGGCCGCTACTGGAGCTTTGATTCGATTCCGACCTTTGACAAGGATTTCAGAACAGTCCAACGCTGGTATCTCAATGGCATGAACTATTCCAATACGCTGAAGAGATGGCTGGAAAACTTTGACGATAGTTATCCTGTTGTCAAGGATCTCGACTACGGGATTGATTTTGTCAGGTTCCGCCGCATCTGGCGATTTTATCTGATCTGGTTTATTTCGAACTTCGCCAGTTGTGACGGCGAGATTAACGGAAATGGACAGTTCCTTCTGGTTCACGCTTAATTGTCGATGAGTCGAATTGCAGGGTTTCATTTCGATGCACTTGTCGCATTTGTCCCATTGCATGCGGCCTGCCTGCTGTTGTTATGGACACCTTTCAAATGGTCTTATGTCGGGTGGCTCGTGGTCACTTATGGCATTCGCATGTTCGCGATCACTGCCGGCTATCATCGTTACTTCAGCCATCGCGCCTTCAAGCTCAGTCGCGTCCCTCAGTTTGTCCTCGCCTTTCTCGCCGAGACCAGCGCTCAAATGGGCGTGTTCTGGTGGGCGGCACATCATCGCGTTCACCATCGCTATTCGGACACCGGCGAAGATATGCATTCCCCGGTAACCCGGAGCATCTGGTGGGCGCATATCGGATGGATCATCGCGGGTTCGTCCAGTGAATTTGACAGCCGCCTCGTGCAGGATTTCGAAAGGTTTCCCGAACTGAGGTTTTTGAACAAGTATCACCGGTTACCGGCCATCCTGTTTGGAGCAGCCGTGTTTGCGATCGGTGGTTATGCTGCTTTTTTCTGGGGATTCGTCCTTTCGACTGTCCTGCTATGGCACTGCACGTTTTCAATCAATTCCCTGGCGCACCTCTGGGGATCCAGGCCCTTCGAAACCGAAGACCAGAGCCGCAACAACCTTTTCCTCGCGCTGATCACGCTCGGTGAAGGCTGGCATAACAATCACCACCAGTTCATGTACAGTGCGCGGCAAGGTTTGCGTTGGTGGGAGATTGACTTGACGTATTACATATTGTGGTTACTAAGCCTGATCGGAATTGTTCGGGAGCTGCGCGCGCCAAATCGTTCCGCGATTTTCAAATTCCGAACACCTGTGCCGAGTTCTGCCCACCGATTTCCCGACTGAACCTCCAACGAAGTCGAAGTCGGAAGTCCACCGTCCTCACTTCTTCGATGGGTCGTCAGCAGGATTGACGTAGTTGACTACGAAAGGGCTCTCAGTTGTCGTTAACCGCCTTATAGGAAATGATCCGTTGTAAAATCCAAGCTTGTTCAGTTTCCGATGAACGCTAACGAATCCCCGTCTCCCGTGGGCGCCTGATCAAACAATCAACTGTGACCCTGTACCACCTTTGATCGAAAGCCGTACCTGTCGACGTTCGGTCACGATAACTTATCGAGCAGTGCTTTCGCTTCACGCAAGTCCACCGTATCGAATCCCTCGGTGAACCTGTCGTAGATTTCTGCGAGGAGAACCCGTGCTTGTTTCTGTTTGCTCTGGCTTTGATACAGACGAGCCACGCTCATCACCGTCCGCAGTTCCCAGGACTTCGCTTTCTGCTGTCGGGCGATCTCGATCGACTCATTGAAACACGCTTCGGCCTGCGCAATAGAGGGCGGCTCGGCCTCAAACGCAACTTTTCCAGCTGAAGCCGCCTGGGAAACGGCTCGACCTGTGCCTTGAATAAGCAGCAGTTCGCCCATAATGCGATAGGCCTCAGCTAGGTGGGATGCATTTCCGTTGAGACGGGCTACCTCCACCCAGTCTTTCAATCCGCGGAGTCCTTCCTCGGCCTTGTGTTCCTTCCCCAATGCCTCAGCCAGCAAAGACCCAAAGTAGGGGGTTAGCACTGCAGAGCCTGTCGCTTGATAGGCGGCAAAACCCTGGCGCATCTGTTCAATCGCCGCTCCTCGCCTTCCCCGCTCGATCAACGCCCAGGCACGCGTTATCGTTGACTGTGCTTTGTACATTCCCAGCCCGTGTTCGGTGGAAATGGCGAGTCCTTCCTCAGCGTATTCCTGCGCCATCCGCGGTTCGCGGCGAAGCTGATGCAGAATCGCCGCAAAGGACAGGGCGTATGCCATACCGTGAGGTTCGGATAACTTGCGCGCCAGGGTGAGGGCCTCCTGCACCCGGTTCAAAGCCTGATCGGGTTGGCCAAGAAACCACAGCGCCCACGCTGCAAAGCACCGTACCCCAACCCCAGGGTTCTGCGTATAGAAGAAAGCATCATCGCGATGCCGCTCGGGATCATAAAGCGAGAGGGTTTTCTCAAAGTGTTCCATGGCCGAAGCAAACTCCCCCATATTCGTGCAGGTAACCTGCATCACCAGGTGAGCTCGCATCTTGTGCCCAGGGTACGAGAGGCGTTCAGGCAGGCGCAGAAACTCCTCGGCGATCTCGCGGGCGACTAGCAACTCGGCCCTCAACAGACGAAATGTCCAAAGCCCCCAGAGTACCCGTGAGATTTCCGGCGTTTCGCCCAACTGCTCACACAGTTCGCGCGCCCTCATGTATACGGTGCCTACATCAGCCGCCGCATAGCCCTTGGTCGCAATCAATGGCACACCCAGAGTGAGCTGCAGACGGAGTTGCTGCTGGACGCGCTGAGGGCTATCCGGCAACCTCGCGAGTAACTCTAAACCCCGACGAGCAAGCACGACTGCCTCCTGGTATGCAAACCGGCGGATATCGTTTTCTGCTGCTTGCTGCAGATACTTCGCTGCTTGTGTATAGTTCGCCCCCTGCTCAAAGTGCATCGCCAGCTCTACCGCAATTTCTCCCGCTCGCTCGCCATAGAGCGATTCCGCGTGCTCGCCTATGCGGCGGTGGAGTTGAACGCGCCTCGATGGAGGCACCCTTTCATACAGCACATTCTGATATAACGCGTGTATGAAGCCGAACCGGCTTACCGCTTCTCCATTCGGTTGTATGTGAACACCGCGATCCTGAATGAACTGACGTTGACGAGCAAGTTCATCACACCGCGCTTCGACAGGTGTTCGATCATCCCCCAGCGCCGCCGCGACCGCGAGCGTTGAGAACTCCGCTCCCGCCGCGCTTGCCGCTTCAAGCATTCGCTGCTGATTTGCATCGAGATGATCGACCTGTTTCTCGATCATCTGCTTGATGCTGTCGGGCACGCCCACCTGTACTTTCGCGATTTCTACAACTAATTCCCAACAGTCGTCGCGCTCTTTTATGAAACCCTCCGCGACAAGGTAGTCCAGGGCATTCACCATGAACAGAGGACTACCCTCCGTTCGTTCATGAATCAACGCGGCAAGTTCTTCGGGAAATCGATTGACCGGAAATCGAACGCTTAAATATCGCGCTATGGCGTCTCTGCTGAGGTATTCCAAGGGCAGGTCTTTGCATTGCTGCTTGGCCAGCAACTCGCTCTTCACAGCCTTAAGCGGATGCCCGCTCAGGATCAACTCTACAGGGCGGTAGGTCCCAATAAGCATCATCTGGGCCGCCTGGCGACGAGTTGCCAGATATGAGATAAGGTCCAATGTCGAGTAATCGCTCCAGTGGAGGTCTTCCAATATCAGCACCAATGGCATGTCTGCCGTCAGAATTTCCAGGGCGTCGCCCATCTCTCGCAGCATTCGCTCCTTTGTTGCTCCAGACAATTCCCGGCTTAGAGCTTCGCGAACTGAACCGGTGACGAGAGAAGGTAGTTGCAGCAGCCACATGGGAGCATGAGTCCGCAGCACATCCACAACCTGCATGTGTTCCCGGCACAGCCGTCCGATGGCTTCGAGAACCGGCAGGTAGGCCTCGCCCGTCCCATACTGTTCCAGACATTGTCCTCTCGCTATGCGAACCTCGGAAGCGATGCTGCATGCAAATGTGTCGATGAGAGCAGTCTTGCCAATACCCGCTTCTCCCGTAACAAAAACGATGTGACGTTCTCCTGCCAGGGTCTTCTCGATCCAGGCTCGCAGTCGAGACAGTGCTTTGTCGCGACCCACGAATCGCTTAGCCGAACCTTCAACACCTCGCAGCGGAGCCGCAAACGCTTGATTGCTTCTGTTTTCGGGATCGTTCGTTGCCGTAGGCACGTTAGCTTTGATCGGACCGATGAAGCGATAGCCTCGACGATGGGCGGTTTCAATGAAGCGCGGAGCCTTGGGGTCATCGCCCAGAACGTCTCGAAGTTGACGAATGATAACTTTGAGGACGCCATCACCAACGAAGGTCCCGGGCCAGACGGCCTGGAGAAGTTCGTCTTTTGTGACCAGTTGGCCCGGACGCCCAAGCAGGTAATCCAGCACTGCGAAGGCTTTAGGTCTGAGTCTGATGGCCTGCGAGCCATCCCACAGGCATTCGTTGGGCAAGTCCAGGTGAAAGCGGTCGAAGGTAATGCGTTTTTCGTTGGACACAGTGCCCCGGCGTTACCGAAATTTTACGGCAGGATAATGACTTTCAACGCGTGCTGGACTATTGTCCATTCGTAATGGAAGGATGGCAACACAAAGCGGCCTTCGTCATTCAGTTTCGTCCGGAAACCGACATCGAAGCCGGGCGATTCGAGGGCAGGGTCGAGCACTTTACATCCACCAAGGCGACGCGATTTCATTCCCTCGACGAGTTGCTCATGTTCATCGCCAACGTCCTCTCTGAAGTCCGCAACTCAGATCCACGGTAATCCACACAGCAGGATCGATCGCTATCGCTGCCCTGCGTCCACTGCATCACAGAAATGTTACCGCACAGTAACAGCAAGATTATGACTTACCCGAGAAGACCGAACTAACCTTCTCTTGCACGAAGGAACATGAAGAGACCATTACTTTGAAGGAGTAAATAATGAAACGACTATTGCTTATTTTTATTCTCACTATGAGTGTGTCCATGATGGCTTTCGCTCAGGATCCGGCAGTATCGCAGGATTCAGGCGCGCCTAAGAGCGGGTATGGGCACGATGGAGGAGCCGAAGTGTTTGTAACTGGCTTTGGGCTGCTACCACACGAAACAACTGGCAACGCGATTAGCGAGCAGGCAACAAAAGCCGGCGGCGGGTCGGCTGGATATCGCTTTCGTCTGAGCGCGTCGAGTGCGCTGGAGGGCCGGTATGGCTTCAGCCGCAACTCACAGAAGTACACGACCGGCGGCGCTGTTTCCTCCATCCCTGTCTACTTCTCGGAGATCAGCGGCAGCTACGTTTACAGTTTCGGCAAGTCGCGCAGCATCCAGCCGTTTATACAAGGCGGGGGAGGCCTGGTTTTGTTTAGTCCAGGGAACTATGGTGGAGGAGCAACTACTGCGGCGAACCCCGTTGGATATGGTGTGACCGATCCCACAGTCACCACCACTGTTCCTACCTACGGTGGATCGTCGGGTCTTCCAAGGCAAGCGAAGGGCCTGCTTGTATATGGTGCCGGCTTCGATGTGCCCGCGAGTTCGCGTTTATATGTCAGACTCGAGTTCCGGGCTTTGGGATATAAGGTGCCCGACTTTGGCACCGAGACTCTCCGCACGGGTACCTTCACTTTTGCATATGAACCTTCCGTGGGTGTGGCCTACCGGTTCTAGTGAGTCAAAGACTACCTGGGATACTCAATGAGATTTGCAAAGATCGTCTTTATGGTTGCCGGCACATGGGGCGTCGTTGTTCTGGCACCGCTCTACTGGCTCGTTGACCTGACGGGACATCGCTACGCTCCGCCGACAGATTATCCGCAGTTCTTTTACGGGTTTCTGTCGGTGGCCATGGCGTGGCAAATCGGCTTTCTCGTCATCGCGTCGAACCCGGCGCGGTTGCGGCCGCTGATGGTGGCGGCCGTAATCGAGAAGCTCGGCTTCGTTCTGACTGTGGTCGTTTTGCACGGCCAGGCACGCCTGTCATCGAGAGACACGCTAGTCATTGTGCCAGACTTGTTATTGGGCATCCTCTTTGTTATCGCGCTAATAAAGACGCAGGCAATCGGGCAGCAGAGGAGCAGCGCTGAACAGAAAGCGGCGACGAAGAAATACTGACCCAGTTCAACTTTCCTACGCTTTGCATAATCCCATCATGATCGCGAGTCGTGTGGTTCGCACCGGGGTAGTGATTGGAGTCATTGGCGGCGGGCTACGCGTCGCGGGCTCCTTCGCGCCAACGTTGATCGATTGCGGGGGATCCCGCTGACGTTCGCGCTGTCCATGGTAGTCGGCAGCATCGGAACATTCGTTCCTGGAGCGGGCCCGCTCTTCATCCTGTCAGGCATTGGCATCGCCTACTGCGCCATGGCGATCACGTCCTACTGATTGAAGGCATTCCCAGTCGCTAGTATCCCTGACGAAAAGTAAGATCAGGTTACTAGAACATAATCTAAGAAGATAGGTTTAGCGGCTTGCTGCCAAGCCCAATCACCATTGCAAGCTGTCCTCGTTTGTATCACCGAAATGTCACCGCACATTTACGGCAAGGTTACGACTTCTCTCAACTGCCTGGGCTAACCTCCTTTTGGTCGATGAATTACTTGAAAGAAAGGATGGAACAATGAACAAGTGTGAAAGATTTCTGTTGGACTCAAACATAGAGGGCGCGGCCACTGACCGCTGCTACTCAAATAGTAGGAGCATCATGGGTCGTAGTGCTGAATCACTGGCAGGCATTTATCTGAAGAAAATCTTCGTTGTAAGTGCCATCGCATTGCTGTTCGTATTCGCATGCACGGTTGCGCAGGCAGAGGCCGCCCAGGCTCCGCAGACGAACGATATCCGGTGCGCCGTATTTGGGGAGTGTGGACCGCAGGCGAACCCAGTCAACCCAGTCAACTACACGAACGTGATTCAAATTGGGCCACGCGATGGAGTGAAAGGCGACCTGGCTCCCATTGTGCGTATCGTATCGCCGCTCGCCGATTCCCGCGTCGCGCCCGGCGAAGGCAGAATTGGAGCAGGAAGCCCCAACGGCACTGGCTTCCTGGTCAACCTGGAGATTGTCACGCGCGACAAGACTCCCGTGAGCCTACGTGAGGCGACCAACATCCGGCGCGTGGACCTCCTCAATGCGGGCGAACTCAACCCGAACGCCCCGGGTCTGTACTTCTTTTTCGATGTTGACCTTATTACTCCTGATGGACGCGTTCTGCCGAAGTTCAACAATTTTGCTTCGGCGTTCAACATTGCTGGCACGGACGATACCCCTGGCGACGGCGTCACAGCCTGGCTGGGCTGGCACGTGCTCGAATCGGTTCCCGAGGATGTGGACGAGTTCACGATGACTGCCGCCGTTGTCGATGACGGAGGCCGCATCGGCATGGACCGCATCACGGTGAAGGTGGATCGTTCCAAGTCTTCTGGCCAGGCCCTGACGCCCGCGCCCTTTGTCGTGACTGGCGCCGAAGGCCTTCCCGGCGCACCCGAAGTGACAATGATCGCGCCGCGCGTGCCCACTTCAATCGCTCTGGGCGCGCAAGACAATACGCTCAACGCGACCAACGGCGCCTTGTTCTTCATTCAGGTCAGTGCTGTGGCTCAGGGTAACGCCGAGATCGCCGTCAGCGAGAACGGCATCCGCCCGGACGTGGTGAATCCCACCGTCGGGCTCATCGCCGATGGTTCGCAAATCCCCAACGCGAATACCGGGGCAACAGGTGGGCCGAATCGCAACTTCCCCGGCCTCGAGCTCACGTTCTCATCTCCAATCCGGCAGGCCAACGGCAACATCGTTGCCGCGGGCGCGAACCTGGCCCCGCTATTCAACATCGCCGGTTCGGAAATTGACGCAAACGGGCGCGTTCGCGTCACGGCGGATTGGGTAGTGGGAACAGCTCTCCTGCTGCCGGCCAATGAGAACACGGTGACCATAACTGCCAAGGTAACCGACACCTTTGGACGCACCGGGGTCACCCGAAACATCGTCACGGTTATCCGGTCCCGAAGCGGCCAAGACCTTACACCCAACCCTCAGTAACCCTGGGTGGGGCAGAAGCGGAGGGGCCTGAGAACCGGGCAGCCCCTCCGGTGGTTCAAGCGCCACGGAGGAGTCGCCCGGTTGATTCTCCGGGCATGTGCGGAATAGACAACCCGGAAGGAAACTCACTTCAAAGAAAGGTATCGACAAAAATGAACGCGTTTCAGAACTGTCGTACGAAATCGGCGACACCCGGCAAATACGTCGGCGAAGCAAACGCGGAGGTTATTCTCGAAGTCGCGAAAGCCATTGGCGCTTATCTGGAATTATCGGACTTGCTCGGCGCTTTGATCACGACGCTCAAGCCGATATTGGAGTTTGGTGCGGTTGGAATCGTTGTACGTGATGGCGAGTACGCCAAACTTCACTCCTTCATTACCGCAGGTGCTCCCGAACATCACGACTCAGTACAACGCCTGCTGGAGCGATACGCATCGGACCTTGATATTGAACCACTCCGAACCAGAATACCCATCAACGACCACCATTTCAGCCTAATCATGAGTTCGCGCGAGCCTTATGTGTGCGCGGACGTTGAAACAAAACGGAGATTTCTGACGGACGATAATTTTTTAAAGTACGGAATACGCAGCTACGTCGCGTTACCTTTGACAAAACAGGGTGAATTGATTGGTGTAGTCGATTTTTTTTCGCTCAAACGTCGTAGCTTTACGCCCGAGGAAGTAACGTTGCTGCGGGATGTCTCTCACCTGTTGTCCATTCCCGTTTCGAACGCGATGGCATATGAGCAAACCAACGTCCTTCATAAACAATTGCAGATCGAGAATCTCCTGCTCCAGGACGAGATTGTTGAGAGGTCGATTTACGAAGAGATTGTGGGCTCATCGACTTCTCTGCGAAAGGCGCTGGCTGCAATCGATAAAGTCGCACGAACGGATTCGACAGTTCTTGTCACGGGAGAAACGGGAACGGGAAAGGAACTCGTTGCCCATGCCATCCATCGCCGATCTCCGCGATCGGCGCGCGCCCTGGTGAAAGTCAATTGTGCAGCGCTGCCATCCGAGTTGATCGCCAGTGAATTATTCGGTCACGAGAAAGGCGCCTTTACCGGAGCATTGCAACAGCGGATTGGACGCTTCGAGGCGGCGAACGGCGGAACGATTTTCCTTGATCAGATTGAAGAATTGACGATGGAGATGCAGATCGCCCTGTTGCGGGTGCTTCAGGAAAAGGAGTTCGAACGTGTTGGAGGAAACAGGACCCTCCGCACCTATGTGCGTGTTATTGCCGCGACAAACGCAGACCTGCACCAGGAGGTCTGTAACGGCCGATTTCGTATGGATCTCTATTACCGATTGAACGTTTTTCCTGTGCACATGCCCGCCTTGCGCGACCGGCCAGGTGATATCCCGATTCTCGTCGATTACTTCGCCGCGCGACTGGCCGGCCGCATGGGAAAGCGAATTCGCCACATCGAGAAGCGTACGCTCGATGCAATGCAGCAATATTCATGGCCGGGAAACATTCGGGAACTTCAGAACATCATCGAGCGCGGCATCATACTGGCAGAGGGAGAGGTCTTTCGTTTGGAGCCCGGCGCCCTACAGTCGGGCCCTTCATAGATGCTTTCGCCCTTCGCACGTGTACCGCTCGGCCTCGCGGCATCCGCTGGGCGCAGTAAAACTGAACGTGAACGCGATCTGACGTTCCGAATGTCGTCAAGAGACCGCTGACCGTTTAATACGTCGAAGACTTTTGGGTTGACCACGTTGACAGGATTACCCGCCGGTGGAACTCGTACTGATTCTTTAGAGCGGAAAAGCTTGCAACCCAACTGAAAAGCTCGAACCTACAACCCTCCCGGTTAACAGCCGGATCGAATAGTTCGAATTCAGGCGCGATCTCCGTTGCGCGCGTCGCCTCACGAATGCCCGTCGTCATAACGACGCGCGACGTAGTTCACTACGGCGACCTGTGCGATTTCGTTGGGTCCCAGAGGGGTTAACCGTGCCGCAACGTTCACTTCCCTCAATGCTTCGTCGGTGCGACCGATCCAGCTGAGAAACCAGCCAAAGCGGCCATGCCCATTCAGCACTCGGGTGGATTGACGGAAAGCAAGCAATCACGGTTTGTGGCCTCATCCGACCCGATTAGTTTCTTGTCGGCACTTGTTAGACGGATATAATTCCCCGCAAAAGCCAAGAACAACACAAAACCATTCTTCAGGTGGAGGATCCGATGGAATTTGTCCGGAGAAACCTATCGCTATTGGTTGTGCTTTGCACGACTCTTGCTCTTGCATCACCTGCAGACGCCCAAAACCAAACGACTGGCGCGATCACGGGAAGGGCGGTCGATATCAGCGGCGCATTGATCCCGGGCGTGGATGTCACGATTACCAGCCCGGCGATGATTGGTGGTGCGCGTACTGTCCCGACCGACGAGCAGGGCAGTTTTCGATTCACGCTGCTGCCTGCCGGAACTTACCGTGTCAGTTTTGCGCTTGCCGGTTTCAAGACTCTGAACCTGGACCGTGTCGACGTCAATGCCGGCGCAACAAGAACCATCAACGGAACCATGGAAGTCGCCACGGTGGCTGAGGAAGTCACGGTGACAAGTCAGGCGCCGACCATCGATTTGGAAGCCGCAACCGTTGGTGTCAACTGGGATCTTCAGAAACTCGACAACCTGCCGTATGCCCGCAGCGGTACAGGTCTGATGACGATGATACCGGGATTCTTCCAGACATCATTTGACGTCGGCGGATCGAATTTTGCGACCGGTGCCTCGGGTGTTCAAGGTCGCACCTATGGGCGTAGCGGTAACGCGGTCGTGTCGATCGATGGGACGATCTGGTGCATGACCTATGCCGACTTCGGGTCATTCGAAGAAGTCAACGTCAGCATGGCGTCGAAGGGCGCGGATCAAATGAATTCGGGCGTGAGTGTCAGCCTGGTGATCAAATCCGGCGGTAACGAGTTTCATGGCGGCACAAGCATGGATTACGAGAGAGGCGGCTTTCAGAGCAACAACGTCGACGACAAGCTGCTGAATGCCGGATATAACCCCGGCTCCAACAAATTCACGAAGCTCCGCGAGAACTACGCCGACATCGCCGGACCGGTGATCAAAAACAAATTCTGGTTCTATTTCACGTATAGAGACAGCTACAGCGGAAATTTCATTCCCGGCTTCATCACGATGAAGGACGGCAGCCAGGCTGAATTCTACTCCAAGCTCCAGGGCCCGACCGCAAAGCTGACCTATCAATTGACGCAAAGTCAAAAACTCGAAACCAGCTGGCAGATGGGCTTGAAGTGGCAACCCTATCGCAGCGCCGGCAAATACGTCCCGCTCGAAGCATCACAGAACCAGCACTCCTGGCTGACAGTGGGTCCAACGCTGAAATGGACTTACATCGTCGGTCCAAAGATGACCGCCACCGCAGGCATCAATCGAGGCGGTTATTGGTGGCCCGACTATGATTGGGCTGACGACAAGGAAGTGCGAAAGACGGATCTGAGAAGCGGCGCGTTTCTTGGACCTCAACTCAACATCTATCGGCGCCCAATACGCTGGACCTGGAATGGCGACCTCAGCTACTTCAATGAGATCGGCGGTAAGAACAATGAGATCAAAGTCGGGTATTACGGCTGGTGGGATAAAGGTTACACCTCCAATTTTGGATATCCGGACCAAACGATTTATCGTTATCGCAGCCTTACGACCGAAGACTTTAATGAGACCACTCCGGATAACCTCAGAAGGCTTTTTCTGCATCCGGATTCAGTTCAGGTCTTCGATTACCCGAACAAAGTTGCGAGTCGAGGCGACTACACGGCGTTCTATTTCAACGACAAGATCACGTGGAATCGGAAGCTGACGATCAACGCAGGTGTCCGCTTCGACCGTTTCTCGTCTTATCAACCCGAACAAGGCAACTCCGGCGAAGGCCCATTTTCGACGCGGCTCATCTACCCGCAAATTCGTGAGGGTTTTCCGGTCTACACCAAGATCGTGCCTCGACTCTCGTTTGCCTACGACGTGATGGGAGACGGCAGGTTCGCTTTGAAGGCAAGCTACGGCCGATACACGGACAGCCGTTCGAGCCCTAATGCGCAGCCGGGGCCCGCTGCGCAGGACATCAATCCGAACGCTGTGAAGAATTGCATATTCAACAATTGGGACGGCTCGATTCCGTACAAGCCTGTGGGAACTCCGGCCAGCTGCTCGAATGGAAGCTGGGACGCTGCTACCGGCAAATTGATCGCGAGTTCAGCCACGCGAAGACTGAGTCCTGACTTGAACGCCGACTATCTGGATGAATACACGGCCGGCTTCGAAATCGGATTCACTCGCGACTATTCCATGCGGTTCAATGTCGTTCGCAAGTTCAATTTCCCAGGAACCAAAAGTCTGGATCTGGCACAACCATACGACAGTTACACCGACCTGAGGTTCTATGCGGATCCGGGCCCGGACGGTGTCACTGGAAACGGGGATGATCCCGGCAAGACCATTTATGCGTGGTCGGTTCCAAGAACGTATCCGACGCAGGGTCAGACGAACGATCTGTATGTGAACCTTCGTCCTGGGGAAGGGAAGGATCAGTACACTGCGTACGAAGTCACATTCAACAAGCAGCGCTCGAATAAGTGGTCGTTTCTCGGTAGCTACGGAATCGACCTCTCACATGAAAGCGGCAATGATCCGATCACTCCGAATGCCGCCATGTACCAGTGGGATCTTCCCGAGTGGCGTCAGGAAGTGAAGCTGAATGGAACGTACGAACTTCCAGCTGGCTTCATGTGGGGTAGCACATACACCGCACAGACGGGCGATTGGTATGGCCGCACGGTGCAGGTGCGGGATGCTCTGAATTCCAATGTTACCGTCACCGTCGAAGGTCAGGTCGGAAGATACCCGTGGGTGAATCTTTGGGACAATCGCATTTCCAAGAAATTTCGAATCGGGGAAAGTCAGTCAATTGAGGCGATGTTCGATCTGTACAACACCATGAACGTCAACTCCCTTACGAGCTGGACGATTCTATCCGGTTCGACATACCACCGGCCGAGTACCATCATTTCACCGCGCATCTTCAAGCTCTCGGCAAGGTACCGGTTTTAGCGAGGGGTAGCTGCGGGCACCAACAGAACCGCTTCATCGTTGGTGCCCTCGCGGCGAGGGGCAGCAACTAGAGATGGCCGATCACATAGAAGAATCCGCATTTGCGACAGGCTTGCCCTATGCGAGCACCCACTTGGGTAAAGTTGTGAATCTGTGGCGCTGAATCGTACCATGGCAACCCGTGGCACAGGTGCATGCGCGATGGTTTCCTGGATTTCTTCTTTCGGAGTCATTGGGTTGTTAATGGTCGCGAAGCTGCCGAGCGCGAGCCGTGATAAGGGGCTCGGAAGCGGGGGAGTCGACCATAGTCTCATCGCTCTCTTGAGCAAAGGGATAAGAAGGACCACGCTCGACTTGAACCTTACGGATCCGCTAATCTCAGCTTCGAGACTTCCGCTTTGGTCATTGCGACGGAAGTCGCATGCGTTGAAGAAGCGCAACGAATCGTGCCCTGAATAGATCGCAACCACGCGAGATACAGGCAACCGGTGATCACCGTTTATGAGATCGGCTCGCAAAGCGATGAGAGACGATAACCGATCCTCCCCATCGATCCACTCTCCATCTTCGTCATCCGTGCGAAAGGATAAAATGAGATTTTTGTTCTCAACATCATCGTCACGGTACTCCGACACAATCTCGGCGTTGAGCACGTAGCTGGGAATGCGAAGCATGAACCAACGGCTGCCCCAGTTTGCGAGATGAACGAATGCGTCGAAGTATTGCTCCATCCATCGACGCGGATCACCCTTGAAGTTCCCCAGTTGTAGCTCTGGCGGCTCGAAATTGGTAGTACTGGTATTCGTTCATAAGTCTCTTTTTGAAGTTCTAGGCTTCTGGAGGAACATGATGAGGAATAGGACGGGCGGCTCAGCGCCCACTGCGGAAAGAAGGGCGGTGCAAGACGCTCGGTTGCTTCTTTACCCGCTAATGGCGTTAGGTTATTTACAATTGACGATGCACGGCTCGCGAGTGTGCTGCCTATGCTGATCGCTACCAGCACGAAAGGCAGCACGAGCTAGATAGACAGCAAACTTCACACATGAGTTTCGTTTCCAATCCCCAGTTCGACCTCGCATTCGAATATGTGCGCAATACAGGGAAGAATATTTTTCTTACAGGAAAGGCCGGCACAGGCAAGACCACATTCCTCCACCAAATCAAAGAAGAAAGTTCGAAACGGATCGTCGTAACAGCACCGACCGGTGTGGCCGCCATCAACGCGGGGGGCATGACGCTCCATTCGTTCTTTCAATTGCCCATGGGGCTACACCTACCCGACATGTCGAGGGAGGTCAACAACCAGAGGCGCTTTTCCCGCGACAAAATCCAATTACTCGGCACGCTTGACTTGCTCGTGATCGACGAGATCAGCATGGTGCGTGCCGACCTGCTCGACGCCGTGGATGACGTGCTTCGCCGCTATCGTGGCGACTCGCGAGCTTTCGGCGGCGTGCAGTTGCTCATGATCGGCGATCTGCATCAATTGCCTCCAGTCGTCAAGCCGGAAGACTGGGAACTTCTGCGGCCGCACTACGTAACACCGTACTTCTTCGGCAGTCTCGCCCTCCAGAGAACCGATATGGTGGCTATCGAGCTGAAGCATATCTTCCGTCAATCGGATCGGCGCTTCATCGATTTGCTGGATAAGGTCCGAAACAACCAAATTGATGCCGAGGTGCTCGAAACTCTCAACAGTCGTTACATCCCCGGCTTCCAGCCGGACGTTAAAGATGCGTACATCACACTGACCTCACACAACGCGTCATCCTATGACCTGAACGCGCAAAGACTGGAATCTCTCTCCGAGCAATCGCGGACGTTCAAAGCCAAAATCGTGGGCGACTTCCCTGAAACGTCCTATCCAACGGAGGAAACGCTGAAGTTCAAGAAAGGCGCGCAGGTGATGTTTGTCAGGAATGACCTCTCGCCGGAAAAGCGGTATTTCAATGGCAAGATCGGAAAAATCACCCGTCTTGCCGGCCACGAAATTTTCGTGCGCTGTAAGGATGAGCGGGAAGATATCGCTGTCACGCCTATCGAATGGCAAAATATCAAGTACTCAATCGATGAAGAAACGAAAGAAATAAAGGAAGACGTCCTCGGCACCTTTACCCAATATCCGCTGAAGCTCGCGTGGTCCATCACAATCCACAAAAGCCAGGGCCTCACGTTCGATCGCGTCATCATCGATGCTCGATCGGCATTCGCACACGGGCAGGTATACGTAGCATTGAGCCGCTGCAAAAGTTTCGAAGGAATTGTTCTCAGCTCAAGGCTCAACCCGTCCAGTGTGAAGACCGATTTTGTTGTTAAAGCGTACAGCGAAAAAAATGCGAGCAACACACCGACCGAAGCGCACCTGCGACAATCGAAACGCGAATACCAGGAGACGCTGGTGCGCGAACTGTTCGACTTCAGCGCCATGAACGGCAATTTGCATGGACTGATGCGGCTGGTTAAGGAGCACTCGAGTGCCCTTTCAGCCGACGGGCTGTCGCAGTTCAATACGCTCGTTGCGAAAACAGTAGCGGAGGTCGTATCGATAGCCGAAAGATTTGCCCCGCAACTTCACTCTTACTTTTCGCAGCCGGAGTTGCCTGAAGAAAACGAAAGTCTTCGCGAACGCCTTCGGAAAGCCGGCGGGTATTTTTCATCGAAGCTGAATTCCGAGTTTTTGGCCGAGGTGAAGCGTATCGACTTGATCACCGACGACAAGGCAGTGCTGAAACGAGCCCGGCAGTATCTGCACAACGTTGAGAAAGAGATCCTGATAAAACGTGCGTGCTTCGTTTCGTGTCAAAGCGGCTTTTCCGCTTCCGGCTACATTCGGTCCAAGACCACTGCGGAACTGGACTCCCATGAGAGCAAGGATGTCCGATCTACAGACGTGCCCGCCGCAGTACCCAAAGGCACGCCGCATCCCGAGCTTTATCGACGGCTCATGGAGTGGCGTGATGTCATGGCAGAGCAACTCGATATAACACTTCATGAAGTCTTAACGACCCGCTCTTTGCAGGAACTGATACGGGTTCTGCCAATGGATCGCGCTTCGTTGAAGAACATATCCGGCATCGGCAAAGGCAAGCTGAAGCGCTTTGGTGCCGATCTTCTTCGCATTGTCGGGAAATACTGCGCCGAAAAGAGCATCTCCGGGAACCCGCCAGAGCCGTCCAAGGTCAATACGAAGCGGTTCAGCTTCGACCTCTATAAGAGCGGAAAAACCATCTCGGAGATTGCTGCGGAACGCAACCTGGCGGTCAGTACGATCGAAGGACACCTTGCGTATTTCATCGCGCGCGGGGAACTCGATATTTCCGAGTTCTTAACAAAGGAACAGGTGGACGAAATAGCCGATTTCTTCAGGGAGAGGAACACTGAGTCGTTAGCTGAGGTGAAAGCCCATTTTGGTGAGCGGTTTTTGTTTGGGCAGTTGAGAATGGTGCTCGAGCATATGAAATCGAAGACCGTATAGTTGAACGTTCGCGAGCTCAGACGGCTGTTATTTATCAACCCCGCCAAATCGAAGATCGCAGTCCGGGGGACTGCTTGATGAGCCTCCAATTTGCAAGTGATTGAAACAAGAAAGGCTCCTCAGGTAGGGCTCGAACCTACAACCCTCCGGTTAACAGTTGCCGGGGCGGGTTTTCTACCGAGTGCTGCGGATGACTGAGAAGTACTGTGGTCAAGGGTTTAGAGCCGATCGCGAGTACTGTGGAAAACTGCCATTTTCTACCTGGGGTCCTTTGACAATCCCTTTGACCTTTTTCAATACTATCGGCGAACGAAGTACCAAACGGACAGCTGGATTTGTGAGAGCCGCCCTGGCGTGATGTGATCAATAGTTTGCGGCCGGCGGCGGTTGGAGAACCGAGATTGTGTTATCGAACACCGGAACTTAGCATGACCGTGCGTGCGGATCTGTTCAAATCTGACGGGACAGCTTTGGTAGCCACATTGAATGGCAAAACCGCCAGCAGCTTCACCGACCTAGTGATCCCGGCCGGCGGCGGCCTAGTGCTCAAACGCAGCGACGATTAACGAAATCCAAAAGCCCGCTTCAACAGACCCGGACCTTCTTGCCCGGGTCTGTTTTTTGCCTCAAACACATTCGGCGGGGCGTGTTACCTTGTCAGCCGTATGAAGCCCGCTTCTCAAGGCCGCCCACCTCTTTCCGGCGGCGCTGCACTTTGTCGTCGTTCCATGCGGCAAATAACGCGGTCAATTTGGGTGTCGTCGTCATGGAACCGCACGGGATTATACATATGGCCGGATCGCTTCATCAGCGCCGGAAAGAATATTTCCTGCGTGATGGTTTTCTCCCGGATTTCTCGCGTTCATGAATGACGGGCAGCTCTCTCCGTGTCCTCTGATTCACCACAGAGACACGGAGGATACGGAGAGGAAACGGCGCTCCCAGGAGGTGGCCGAATGAGGTGGTGTTTGTTTTTTCTTCTGCTGGGTCTGACTGTAGCGGACTTGCAGGCGCAGGTTTTTGTTCCGATAGGCCACATGACGAGAAGCCGAATTGGACATTCCGCCACCCTGTTGCAGGATGGCCGTGTTCTCATCGCCGGTGGCGAGCCCACAGGCAGTGCTGAAATCTTCGATCCCGACTCCGGAACTTTCAGCGAAACCGGCGCGATGACGTCCCCGCGATTCGTTCACCCTGCAGTACTCCTTCTGGACGGCCGCGTTTTCGTCGCCGGCGGATGTGGCGAGCCGTGTTCCATCAACGCCGAAATCTACGACCCGGCGACGGGAACATTCACTCCAACGGGGAACATGTCCGTAGCGCAGGATGTCTCCGCAGCAGTCTTACTTCGAAACGGCAAAGTTCTGGTCGTTGGCTATCTGACGGCCGAGCTATTCGATCCGGCGTCCGGGCGCTTCGAGTACCTCGGGCATAGCATGCTCTACGGCAATAGCCAGTTCGTGATCACCGCGACCTTACTTTCGAACGGCACGGTTCTCTTGTACGGCTACGGCCCCTGGATTTTTGATCCCACGACGAAACAGTTCCGAGATTTGAAGTCGGACTGGGACTCGGGACTACCTCCACCTACGGCTATGCTTGGAGGTTCTGTCCTGTTCAGAGCAACTTCCGCGCCGTATAACGACCACAACAGCGGCTTGTACGATCCGGCAACTGAAACCTTCAATTATGGACCATTGACAAACATGCCCCGGGAGTACGCCACAGGGACGCTGTTGCAGGATGGTCGCGTTCTACTTGCCGGCGGATTCCATGTGATCCGCGGACTATTGGGAAGCGCCGAGATGTATGACCCCGCCACGGGAAGGATCACGCAGCTTGCGGCAAGTATGCGCCTGAACCGCGACACACACAGGGCAACGCGACTACGCGATGGACGCGTTTTGATCACGGGAGGCCGCACCATCCTCACCAATTCGCTCTCCATCAGCGATACGCTGGCCGAAGTTTTTGTGCCCGAAACCACACAAGGCATCGTGCCCCGACTCGCACTCGATCGCACAAGATATTGCGTCGGGGATTCCTGGCGTCTTCAGGCAGACACCGTCCCGCCTGACACAGCTATTCAGATCAGCGGAACCTGGGACGAGACGCCCTGGACGATCCCCAATTGGACAACCAGCGGCCAGGATGGCACGGTTGTGGCATCGGGAGAGTTCGGTCCCGATACGGTCGGAGACTACCAGGTCTGGATCCAAGCTCGAGGCAAGGTTTCCAAAAGCGTTTTCGTCAGCATTCGAAACTGTTCCGGTGGTGATCGATGAAGTGGCAAAACCACCCGGCCGGGGTGGTTCTTTGTGCACCGCCGGCACACGATCGACGCCAGGCGTTCTCTATGCTCTGGATGGAGTGACAGGCAAGGAACTGTGGAACAGCGCCAAAACGGTGACAGGCGGAGCGTTGTGGACAAGCGTAGGCCACGTGCACACAGCAACGACCGATGGCACCCTTTACAGCTGGAAAGATACTGAAATGTTCAGCGCGTCGTTCAGGTCCCACACGAATGGGGATTCGACTTCTTACACGCCGGAGTTCTTCCTCCCGACCTGACAACCAATGGCCACTTTTGTCACTCATCGGGGATGTTTCTTTCGGTATCTCCCAAAAACAAGTGGTTGTGGGAAACGGGCCAGATTGAGATTCCGACCCCGTAAGGGCGTTGGATGTGTCTGGAGTCTAGGCGGTCCGCTCCAGGGGTTTTTGGCGGAAAGGTTTCGACAAAGGAATTGGCTCAAAAACCCTTCCGCCGCCCGTTAATTTTGCTTTTGAAAAACCTTGGCTCTCGGTCACGGGGACTGCTGGAAAAGTTTCGCGCATTCTTTGTACAAATTCCGTATCGCCCCTTGTAGTTCGGGAATGTCCGACTATCTCCCATATTCGGTCGCAAACTGATTTCGGATATCGACGCGAAAGATATCGCTGAATACCAAAAACAGCGTCAGGCGAAGAAACCGGACGGTGGCAAGGGGGCGTCTCCTAAAACGATCAATCTTGAGGTCGGGACCCTCCGTGCGATACTTCGCCGGTATAGGATCTGGGCAACAATTCAGCCAGACGTGAAGATGTTGTCTGTCACGGATACCGTCGGCCGTTCAATTTCAGCAACGGAAGAAGCGAACTTGTTGAAAGCGTGTGCTTCAAGTCGGTCACGTTCTCTCCCCGTCGCTGTCACGATTGCTCTAAATACCTGCATGAGACTGTCCGAAATTCGACTGTTGCAGTGGAGTCAATTGGACTTCGTTTCACAGGCTATCACTGTCGGAAAAAGCAAAACGGCCGCTGGAACCGGACGCGTCATTCCGATGAACGATTCTGTCGTTCAATGCCTACTGTCGTGGGCCGAAAAGTTCCCGGAGCGCAAGGGCACGGATTCTGTGTTTCCTTATGAACGATACGGCGCCTCGGGAGATGATTTCGTCCCGTGCGTCTACGATACCGATCCGACACGACCCATCGGTTCTTGGAAAGAGGCATGGGAAAAGGCTCGCGTCGATGCGAAAGTGCGCTGCCGATTTCACGATCTCCGGCACACCGGATGTACACGCATGTTGGAACATGGAATACCGTTTTCGGTTGTCGGGGAAGTGATGGGTTGGAGTTCGGCAACGACGATTCGGATGGCAAAACGGTATGGTCACATCGGAAAGGAGTCCCTGCGCAATGCCGTCAATGCGATTGCCGAGGCAGCGAAGAAGTTGGAGCAGAAGGCGGAAGAGCGAACGGAAACTCAGTCGGGGTCCTTTGACAATCCCTTTGACCTAATCCCCGTCGCGAATTCAGCGGCTCTTAACTGAAACAAAGAAAAGGCTCCTCAGGTAGGGCTCGAACCTACAACCCTCCGGTTAACAGCCGGATGCTCTGCCATTGAGCTACTGAGGAGCAACGGTTGCGCCGGCTTGTTTCAGGGTCGACGCAACCAAAAGAGGTTAGCAAACACGGAAACGGTGGTCAATTGCGGTTTCCCGCCGCCATCACGTAGTCCCATCGGGTCGCTGCTTGCTGGACGATTCGCGGCACGTCGCTCTTCAACAAATATCCCTTTTCGACGAGCGCGTTGGCCGCGTTGGTCACCATGACGATGTATTCTTCGCGGCTCTTATACCGTTCTTCCACTGACGGCCGCGGATCGTTGGCCTTTTCTCGATCGGCTTTTGTTTTGGCGAAGGGAATAAACGAGCCTTGCATGCTGGCCAGCGTGTTCGTCGGTCCGGCGTTTTCATTGAACAGATTCCAGCCGGTGTAGGTCGCAAGCGGGACGGCGAGTTCCGGCATTCGGATCCCGGCGGTTTCGTTTCCGTCGCCGTTCACTTGGGGCACGAGCAGCGGAAACGTCGATCCGATTCTCGGCGGCTCTTGCGTCACGACGCCTTTCGTCGCGAAATCCTTTCCGTAATCCGCGTGATAGGCGTTGTGCGGGATCGCTGGAACATTGATGTTTGGCAGCTTCGGGAAGTTGAGCTTGTTCACCGCGACGAGACTGCCATCCGCCACGTGCGGATAGGCGCTCGCCGGAGGTTCAACGCCGTCCGTGACCCAGCGATTCATCGCCACCAGCAGGCTCCGCATTGCCCACCGATAGTCGAGCGGGTTTCCTAATTGTTGCCCGGAACTTCTCTGTGGTGGGAATCCACCCACGCCGTGATTGCCGCCGGTCAACAGAAACGCCCGGACATTCGACATCATAGAAACGTCTTCCAACCCATCTACCGTCGTGTGAAACAAGGACGCGGCACGTCCCCAATATTCATACGACGAGTTGGTGTAGAAAACCTTCGGCATAAACTCTGCTTTGAGTTTGTGCGTCAACAGGCCGTCGCGGGCTCCGGTATCGGGATCGAGCTGGGAAACATCGCTGAACGGAAAGATATCCGTTGGGTAGAAGAAATTCAGATACGGATGTCCATCGCGAGACGGTTGTGCGAATCGATGATTGAAGCTGCCGCGGCCGCTACCGGCCACGTGCGGCATGACGCCATCAAACGCTTTTCGATGCGACTCGTCTTCGTTGAAACCGTAATAAAGGTACGTTCGCAGAAAGCGTCCACTTTGAGAAATACCGAACGCGATAGCTCTACGGATGTCGCCTTGTTTGATGGACAGTTCCGGAGCGCCGCTGTACTTCAGTTTTGAAATCGCATCGCGGATGGCTGCCGGCCCCAGCCCGACGACGGCTGGATTCTGCGATTTGTACACCAGTTCATAAATCTTGTTCTTCTCGAGGAGGGGAGTGACGACCACACCCAGCTTATCGTCGCTGAACTTCCACTGATCGCGCGGCACCGTTCGACGCGAGCATTCGACGCAGTCGCGGACGGTGAGCACGTTTGCCGGATCGTTCACGTTCCCGACTTCGTACGCAATGTGAGAACGGTCGGCGAGCGGCATGACAGATAACTTTCCGTCGCCGACGAAGTCGCTACGGACGAGTCCCTGGATCGGGCGTCCATCCGCTTCGCGCGCCACCGGCACGTTCACCCGTAGCAGGTTCGGCCGTTGCGGCACGTCGAACTGCCAGCCGACCCAAAGCAGTGTGAAGCCCTGTTGCATCAGGAAACCGTCGCCGAGGTCGTCCGTTGTGGCAGGATCCGAGCCGCGAGCGTCGCGATTGAAAAATCCCAACATGCCTTTACCGCCGCGGTTGGAAACTTCGAACAGCACGGTTCCATTACCCCGGGAGGCGTCCTTCGGTTTGATCATGTAAAAGTCGGACGAGAATTCCACCTTGCCCGTGGCGTTCTTCGGCGCCTTGTCGAGATCGGTAACGATCTGATTAGCGCTGTTGCGCGGATCGACGGCAAAGAAAATGGTGCCGGACAGCTTTTCATACTGTCCTGCCCCGTACGCCATACCCGTAATGTCGGCGCGCGTCTTGACCTCGATGCGCACAACCTCCGCTCGCAACGAGACCGCCATCAGCAACATCAGAAAAATTGTTCGTTGGATCATGCGAAACAAGAAAACACATTAGGGGCAAACGTTCAAGAAAATGGGTAGTGGCTCATTTGGAAGTAATCCGTGTAATCCGTGGCTCAAAATGGTTGCAATACGGCGGGTATATACTCAAGCGGAATGTCTAGACCACGATCTGCAGCAGCAATCATCCTTTATAGATACAGACCGGATCTCGAGATCTACTGGGTGCGGCGCGCGCCGGCCATGATGTTTCAAGGGGGCTTTCACGCTTTTCCCGGCGGGCAACTCGACCCGAATGAAAACGCGCGCGTTTGCGCGGCGCGCGAACTTCACGAGGAAGTCGGAGTCACAGTGGCCCCGGAGTCACTCGTCGATGTCGGACGATGGGTGACGCCGGCCTTCGCTCCACGCCGTTTCGACACCTGCTTTTTTCTGACGCAATGTCCTGAAGGTCAGGAACCGTCTGTGCTCACCGGCGAGCACGATGCGGGCGAGTGGGCTCGTCCTGCCGTAGCGCTCGAGCAATGGATGGAAGGTCACGTCATCGCCGCGCCGCCGATTCTTCATGCCTTGCGCGTCCTTTCTGAAGGAATCGACGATATCGAAAACCGGATGAAGGCGACGCCGTATGCACACGGCGAACCGACCCCGGAAATTGAAATGAAACCGGGGATCACGCTTGTTCCAGTTCGTACTCCGACGCTGCCGCCGGCGACGCATACGAACTGCTACATCGTTGGCGGAACGGAAGTCGTCGTCATCGATCCCGCGTCGCCTTATGAGGAAGAGCAGCAGGTGCTGGACGATGTGCTGGAGAAACGCGGCTGCCGTATTCGTGAAATCTGGCTGACGCACCTTCATCGCGATCACGTCAGCGGCGCCGAACACCTGAGGAAACGGTGGAACGTGCCCGTTGCCGCTCATTCCATCACAGCAGATGATCTTGCGGGTTCGGTTCGAGTGGACCGGCGATTTCAAGACAACGAGCATCTTCAGCTGCCGGGCAAACCGGGCTGGTCGTTACGCATTTTTCATACGCCCGGGCACGCGCGCGGTCACGTTTGTGTGTTCGAAGAGAATCAGGGCTCGCTGATAACAGGAGATTTGATGGCGGGGCTCGGCACGATTGTTATCGACCCGCCTGAGGGTCACATGGGCACGTACTTCGATTCATTGCGCCGAATGCAGGCGTTACCGGTGAAGACGTTGTTCCCGGCGCACGGCCCGGTGATGGCGAACGCGAAAGCAAAGATTCAGGAGTACCTCGATCACCGGACGGTGCGCGAAACCGCGATCCTTGAAGCGTGGAAAGCCGGCCTGCACGACACCGCGTCAATCGTGAAACGCGTATATACCGACGTCTCGCCGGCGATGCATGGATTAGCTGAACGGTCCGTGTCAGCGCATCTGGAGAAGTTGAGGGAAGAGAGTCGGATTTAGCGGTTCCCCCTCTCCCTTTGGGAGAGGTCGGCGCGACAGCGCCGGGAGAGGGTTTGACTGCCCTCTCCCGCCCTTCGGGCACCCTCCCCCCTGCGGGGGAGGGACCTAGTACCTGGGAATGTTCCCATCCACAACGCGCGCCCAGGCGTCGATGCCGCCGCGCATGCTCTGCGTGTTCAGGAATCCGTGCCCGCGCAGATAGGCTGCTGCGTCCAGACTTCGCATGCCGTGATGACACATGGTGATAATTCGAGTCTCCTGCGGCCATGTGCTCACGATTTCCTGCGCCAGGGCCTGGTCCACCAGCACACTGCCGTCGATGTGTGCGATGTCGTATTCTTGAGGCGTACGTACATCCAATAACCGGATGGCACCTTCCTTCAACAGCTGCGCGACTTCAGAGGGTTCGATCTCCAGATCCTTTTCCAAATTTGCACTTTCCTTAACGAACGCGACCACCCTGTCCGTTTCCAGCCCGTGGTCGCGTGATACTTTGTCCAGACTGTCGTGCGGCATGTAACCGCAGCTGCTGCATCCACCGATGTGGAACTTCTGAAACAACGTTCGCTGTGCAGACGGAAAAACTTTGAGAACATGCTCCATCGGCCACGATCCGTTCAAGTCTTCCGGGTTCGCGCTCAACGCCACGGGTGCTGCGTGGTTCGACTTCAGATCCGCGAACTCCTGCGGCGACATTAATGGCTTCAGCGCGCTGACATTTAATCGATCGTTTTCGGGCTTTGGCGGATCCTGTTTCTTTTTTCCGAATATCCGGGACAGCAGCGTCGACATTCAAACAACCTTTCCTTCGATCGTTGTTCGTTGCGCGTTTGTGACTTCAACGCGAACCGTTTCTCCAGGCAGGACGTTTCCAGTCACCTGGGTTTTGTAATTCGTTCGAGTCCGGCCGAAAGTATTCTCTTCGATCAGTACTTCCTGCTGGGAACCTAAAAGCTTCTGTCTCTTCTCCAGCGCGATCCGATCCACCAGTGCCAGACATTCCTTATGACGTTCTTCGATCAGTTCCTGCGAAAACGACTCCAGCGCCGCAGCCGGCGTACCTTCGCGTGTGGAGTACTTGAAGATGAAACCCCAATCGAACTGAGCCTCTTCGATCAGCGACAAGGTTTGGCGGAAATCCTCATCCGTCTCTCCCGGAAAGCCGACGATGATGTCGGTACTGATCGTCATTCCCGGCATCGCCGTTCGAAGCTTCTCTATCAGTTTCAGGTATTGCTCGCGCGTGTAATTGCGAAGCATCTTTCTAAGGATCGGCGTCGAACCCGACTGCACAGGCAAGTGTAATGATTCGCAAACCTGAGGCACATTGGCCATCGTGTCGATCACGCGATCCGTCATGTAGTAGGGATGCGGACTGATAAAGCGAATTCTTTCGACGCCATCCACCGCGGCTACGTTCTCGAGCAGATCGGCGAAATCCGTGTCACGTCCTTTCGAACCGTCTCGATGGTAGGAATTGACCGTTTGTCCGAGTAGCGTGATTTCACGCGCGCCTTCGGCAACGCGATCGCGCACTTCGGACAGGATCTGCTCCATCGGGTGATAGATCTCGCGGCCGCGAACGTAAGGCACGATGCAATAGGTGCAGGAATAATTGCATCCGCGCATGATCGTGACAAACGCGCTGACCTTGTCGTTCGTGGCGGGAATCGCGTATTCGAGGTCCTCGTCCGTATCGCGACGCTCCAGCAGTCCGTCGACGATTCGGCCGAAGTCCTCGATGGATTTGGCGCCGACGACGAGATCGATATGCGGGAACCGGTTCTCGAGATATTCCTTCGTGCGCTCGGCAGCACAACCGGTAATCACAACTTTTCGGCCGGCCTGGCCTGACTTCCATTTCTTCAATCGGCCGATCTCAGAAAACGCGCGGTCTTCCGCATGCTGCCGGACGGTACAGGTGTTGACGAGCAGAACGGACGCTTCGTCCATGTCTTCGGTTTGAACGAGGCCTCTGGCCTGGAGATGGCGGCCCATCTCATCGGAATCGGCCACGTTCATCTGGCACCCGTAGGTGCGCACGTAAAACTTCATAAGCGGAATATTATATCCTCGACCTATGCATGAAATCCCGATCGAGGATTCCATTGACCTGCATACGTTTCAGCCACGGGAAGTTAAGGCCGTCGTTGAAGAGTACCTGTTTCAGGCCGTTCAACGTGGGTTTTCGGAGGTCCGGATCATCCACGGGCGGGGAGTTGGTGTGCAACGGGAGATCGTGCACGGGATCTTGCGGAGCCATCCTAACGTCACCGCCTTTCGTGACGCCGCGGACAACGGTTCGACATATGTCCGGCTGAGCCCGAGGGACAGGGTGACCCGCGCGAAGCGCGAGCCCGATAGGGCGAAGCCTAAGGAACGGCCGGGAGAGGGCTAGACACACGATGTTGAATTTTCGAACCCTCTCCCGGCGCTATCGCGCCGACCTCTCCCAGAGGGAGAGAGGGGGCGGCCGCTTATCCGAAACTAAATCTCGATCTCCAGCAAATCCCGGCCGATCGTGATCGGCGCGAAAATCGATCGCGCTTCGTCGCCGATACGTGCCACCTGCCGCCCGTCGTACCGAGACGAAAAGTGCGTCGCGATTAAATTCTGTGCGCCGGCTTCCTTGGCGACTCGGGCCGCATCTTCCATCGTCGAATGCTTTCTCTCGCGCGCCATGGTCACTTCTTCAGACCCGAAAGTCGTCTCGTGAATCAGCGCCGTGCAATCATGCGCCAGCTCGATCGAACGTTCCGAGAACTGCGTGTCCAGGCAATACGCAACCGATTTGCCCGGGCGTTTCGGCCCGACAACCTGATCCGGAGTGATCACCCGCCCATCCTCCAGAGTGATCGTCTCGCCCAGTTGCAGTTTCCGGTATAGCGGTCCCCTCGGAATTCCTAACTCGACAGCTCTCTCCAGATTGAACACACCCGGCCGATCCTTTTCCTGAAGCCGCCATCCCAGACAGAAGATCGAATGATCAAGGGGAAGTGCGTCGACATAAAACTCGTCTTCATCCAGAACCCTGCCACGAAACCCGCGGGGAAATTCCTGCACCTTGAGTCCGAACTGAAACTGCAGTTCGCCCGTCCGGAAGGCCGCATTCAGAAAATTCCGCAGGCCTTCGGGACCGAACACATTCAGCGGTTCCTCACGTCCATCGAGATGCAGCGTGCTGATCAGTCCCGCGATTCCATAAAGGTGGTCGCCATGAAGGTGACCGATGAAGATGCTGTGAATCCGGCTTCGCTTGATACCCGCCCGCATGATTTGCAGTTGCGTGCCTTCGCCACAATCGAACAGAAAGATGTCGCCTTCGCGGATGACCGCAGTGGCTGAAAGGCCGCGTGTGAGAGTCGGGACCGCTGAGCTGGTCCCTAAAAGTACAATCTTCATAAAACAAACGAATTAGCTTACCATGCGGTTTAAAAATTTCGTGCGGTGGAGGCCCTCCATGACTCGTCTGTTCTTCGCGCTGGTATTGATGCTGGCGTTGGCGCTTGCTGGTTTCGCGCAACAAACAAAGCCGATCACAGTCGACGACGTATTGGACATCGTCGGCGGTTCCAACCCTGAAATCTCGCCGAACGGCAAATGGATCATCTATTCGCGTTCGGAACTCAAGTGGAAAGACAACAAGCGTGAGTCTTTCTTATGGATGGTTTCAACCGACGGCACTCAGCACTTTCGTCTCACATCTCACGAAGGGGACTCCGCCGCCGCGTGGTCGCCCGACAGCAACAATATCGCTTTTCTCACCGGCCGTGGCGGTGAAGCCGCGGGTCGTCAGATCTGGCTCATTCGCTCAGCCGGTGGCGAGGCTTGGAAACTGACGGAGCATAAAGACGGCATTTCAGCTTTCGAATGGTCTCCCGATGGGAACTCGATTGTCTTTACAGCCGCTGATCCGAAGGGCGAGGAGATCAAAGGCGAAGATGCCATCGCCGTGGATGAAGGACCGAACGGGCAGGGGAAGGGCCGCTGGTCGAACCTCTACACGATCGATCTCGCAGAGAAGAAAGAAAAGCAGATCACCAAAGAACAATGGAACGTGAATGGAATGACGGTTTCGCCCGACGGCAAACAGGTTGCCGTTCATGTTCGACGCGAGAATGAACGCAACAACGGAAACCTGTCTGAGATTCACACCGTTGACCTTGCCACTGGCGCCGTCACGAAAATCACGGATAATCGCGCGCCTGAATCACAGGTCCAGTGGGCGCCGGACGGGAAATCGCTTTCCTATATGGCGGCGCACGACCAGGATTGGGAACTCTACAACGGCAAGATCCGAGTGATCGATCTCGCCACGAAGCAGCAGCGTGTCCTGTCGTCAAAATTCGTCGGCAGTATCAACCGCTATTTCTGGTCGGAAGACGGAAAAAAGATCTATTTCTCCGGCCAGCACGGCACGATGCACAACCTTTTCGAACTGGACGTTGCATCGCAAAATGTCCGTCAGTTGACCGAGGAGAAGGGACTGCTCCGGATCGCGTCCATGTCGAGGGATTCGAAAATGGCGGCCGCCACGCTCGATACGCCGCAGAAGCCCGCGGATATTCAGGTCATCAATGTCGCGACGCTCGAGAAAAAGGAACTCACGGATCTGAATCCGCAAGTGCGAACGTTCGCCGCGCCGAAAACGGAACTGATGCGGTGGCGGAGCAAAGACGGCACGGAGATCGAGGGCATCCTTTATTTGCCTGCCGATCGCAAGGAAGGCGAAAAGCTGCCTTTCATTCTCGATGTGCATGGCGGACCGGCGGGCGTGTGGTCGTATGGCTTCAGCGCCATGGCGAACGTTTACACGGGAAGAGGCTTTGCGATACTGCGGCCGAATGTTCGCGGCAGCAGCGGTTACACCGATGCATTGCTGCGCGGCAACATGAAAGACATCGGCGGCGGTGACTACTGGGATGCGATGACGGGTGTCGATGCGGTGATTGCCAAAGGCGTCGCCGATCCCGAACGTATGGCTGTGCGCGGCTGGAGTTATGGCGGCATCTTAGGCGGCTGGACGATCACGCAGACGAACCGGTTCAAGGCGGCATCGCTGGGCGCGATGGTGACGGACTGGAGTTCGGAATACGCGATGGGCTTCAACAACGACATCCGGCTTTGGTACATCGGCGGCACGCCGTGGGAAAGCGCGCAGCGGTACCGCGAACAGTCGTCTTACTCGCATATCGCGAATGTGAAGACACCGACGATCCTGTTCCACGGTGAGCAGGACACGACCGATACCATCGGACAATCGATGATGTTCTATCAGGGTCTGAAGGATCGCGGTGTCGCCTCCCGGTTCATCCGGTTCCCGCGTGAACCGCACAATTTCAACGAGCCGCGGCACCAGCGAACGCGCGATATGGAAGAGATTTCGTGGTTTGAGAAGTACGTGAAAGGCGCGGAGTTCAAAGTCGAAACGCGGAAGTAGCACCGTAAAGGGGGCTTTTGATCGCAGCGGGATTGAGCAAATATTCCCCTCCTTCGCGAAGGAGGGGTGGCTGCGCCACAAAGAAAATGGCCCCGTTCCTTAGCCGGCGCAGACGGGGTGGTTGTTTCAAGCTGCCGCTAATCAAAACCAGTCGGAATAGATAAGCGGTAGCTTGAAACAACCACCCCGTCCGCTCCTCAAAGGATGCTTCGCAGCATTTTCTTTATGTCGCGTCCACCCCTCCTTCGCGAAGGAGGGGAATACGCGTTTTCTCAAGCACGTTCCTCACTTGAACATTGCTTTCAACACGTAGCCCGCGAGG
>Ga0209382_10000642_pt1 | contig 56773 bp, 48 predicted proteins | sample SoiMetdeltSBSDD5_FD_187599 | JGI IMG/M metagenome (GOLD analysis project Ga0209382, IMG submission 187599) | Bulk soil microbial communities from a Populus tree surrounding site in Tennessee, USA - Soil MetaG P. deltoides SBSDD5 (SPAdes) (version 2) | ecosystem: Environmental > Terrestrial >...
GGAAGGTCACGATCGTGCGCTCGTTCCACATCCAGAACGAGTGGCCCAAGGGCATCGATGCCCCGCCGGACGAGCCGCCCCCCGCCGACTTCGACTGGGAGGCCTGGCTGGGCCCCGCACCCAAGCGCCCCTACAACCGCAACCGCACCTTCTACCGGTTCCGCTGGTTCTACGACTACTCCGGCGGGCAGCTCACGAACTTCGGCGTGCACTACATGGACGTGGTCCAGCGGGCGCTCGGGCAGGACGCACCGCTCGCCGTCACCGCCATGGGCGGCCGCTTCGCGATCGAGGACAACCGCGAGGTCCCGGACACGCTCGAGGTCCTGTGGCTCTATCCGGGAGGGACGCTGGTGACGTTCTCGCAGTACAACGCGACGGCGGCGCCGGCGGGGCTCAAGGGGGCGGAGATCGAGTTCCGCGGCACCAAGGGCACGCTCTACCTGCGCGACGACGGCTACGAGATCACGCCCGACGAGATCACGCCCAACGCCTTCCCCGCCCGCTCCCCCGTCGATCGCCAGCTCCAGCGCGGCTGGCGCACGGGCGCCCGTCCCCTCATCGAGGCCCGGACCGGCGCCGGCCAGACCGATACCGCCGACCACGCCCGCAACTTCCTCGATTGCGTCCGCAGCCGCGCCGCCTGCAACTGCGACATCGAGACCGGCCACCGCAGCACGTCGGCCACCCTGCTGGGCAACGTCGCGCATGCGATGAAGGCCCACCTGGAGTGGGACGGCAAGGCGGAACGCTTCACCAACAACATGGAGGCGAACCAGCGCCTGAGCTACCGCTACCGTCCTCCCTACAAGCTGCCGGGGTGATCGGGCGCTGAAGCGGCCGCGCTGACGATCAGACCGTCGCGGTGGCCAGCTGCTGGGCCAGCGTGTCCAGCGAGCGGGTCAGCGAGACGGGGATGCGGTCGCCGAAGCGCTCGAAGAAAGCGCGTATCTCCGGGACCTCCGCCGCCCACTCGTCGCGCTCGACGCGGAGGAGCGCTTCCTGCTCGGCCGGGTTGAGGGAGAGGCCGTCGAAGTCGATGCCGCCCTGGCCGGGCACGAACCCGATCGGCGTCTCCACCGCCGCGCCCTTGCCCTTTACGCGGTCGATCATCCAGAGCAGGACGCGCAGGTTCTGCCCGAAGCCCGGCCAGAGGAACCGTCCGTCGGCGCCGGTGCGGAACCAGTTCACGTGGAAGACCGCGGGCGGGCGCGTGAGCTTGCCGCCCATGTCGAGCCAGTGCTGGAAGTAGTCGGCCATGTTGTAGCCGCAGAACGGCAGCATGGCCATGGGATCACGCCGCACCACCCCGACCTGGCCGGTGGCGGCGGCGGTCGTCTCCGAGCCCATGGTCGCGCCGATGAAGACGCCGTGCTCCCAGTCGCGGGCCTGGAAGACGAGCGGGGCGACCCGCGCGCGCCGCCCGCCGAAGATGATCGCGTCGAGGGGAACCCCCTGGGGGTCTTCCCAGCGCGGGGACATGGTCGGACACTGCGATGCGGACGCGGTGAACCGCGAGTTCGGATGGGCGGCCTTGCCCGTACGGTCCCAGGGCCGGCCCTGCCAGTCGAGGAGCCGCGCGGGCGGCGTCTTGTCCTTGCCCTCCCACCACGGCACGCCGTCGGGGGTGACGGCCACGTTCGTGAAGATCGTGTCGTGCGAGATGGTGGCCATGGCCGCGGGGTTCGTCTCCGGGCCCGTGCCCGGCACCACGCCGAAGAAGCCGGCTTCCGGGTTGACCGCCCACAGCCGCCCGTCCGGCCCCGGGCGCAGCCAGGCGATGTCGTCCCCGATCGTGCGCACCTTGTAGCCGAGGTGCTCGAGGGGCGAGACGAGCATGGCCAGGTTGGTCTTGCCGCAGGCGGAGGGGAAGGCGGCCGCGATGTAGTGCCGCTCCTGGCCGGGCATCTCCAGCTCGAGGATCAGCATGTGCTCGGCCATCCAGCCCTGGTCGCGGGCCATGGTGCTGGCGATGCGCAGTGCGAAGCACTTCTTGCCGAGGAGCGCGTTGCCGCCGTAGCCGGAGCCGACGCTCCATATGAGCCGCTCCTCCGGGTAGTGCACGATGAAGCGGCGCTCCGGGCTCAGGTCGCCGAGCGAGTGGAGGCCGGGCACGAACTCGTCGCCTCCCCCGAGCTGGGCGAGCGCGGCCGCGCCCATGCGCGTCATGATCCGCATGTTGGCCACGACGTAGGCGCTGTCCGTGACCTCGATCCCGACCTTGCTGAAGGGCGAGCCCAGCGGTCCCATCACGTAGGGCACGACGTACATCGTCCGGCCCTTCATGGCCCCCGCGAAGAGGGGCCCCACCCTGGCCCGCGCCTCGTCCGGCGCCATCCAGTGGTTGGTGGGCCCGGCGTCCGCCTCGCGGCGGCAGGAGATGAACGTGAGGTGCTCGGTGCGGGCCACGTCGGAGGGATGGCTGCGGTGCAGGTAGCTGGCGGGGGCGGCCTTGGGATCGAGAGCGATGAGGGTACGGTCGGCCAGCATCTCCGCGACCAGGCGGTCGTTCTCGGCCGGGGAGCCGTCGCACCAGACCACGCGGTCCGGCCGCGTCGTCGCCGCGACTCCCTCCACCCAACTCTCCGCTGGAGTCATCCCCTTACCCCCATGAGCTCGGACCCATGCGCAAAGTCGATGATGCGCAGAAAAAAAGATTCTAGGAGGCGCTCCGGCGTGGCGCAAGTGGGCTTGGTGAAGGCGACGCTGGCCGGAGCCGGGAGGCGGCGTTATAGTCGGGCGCTCTCGCGAGGTCCCGCGCCGGTCAGGAGGTCAGCATGCCCCGTCGGTTGTTCCCCTCGATGCTGGCCCTGGCCGCGCTCGCCGGGCCCGTGACCCGGCCGGCGGCGGCCGGGGAGCCGCGGCGCGTGGCGGCGGCGGCCACGGAGACGCGGGCCTGGGAGGCGCGCATCGAGGCCCTGGTGCGCGCGGGCGGGCTGGCCCTGCGCACGGTGCGCGACGACACCCTCATGCCCGAGCGCCAGCACGCGCGCTACGCGCAGCTCTACCAGGGCGTGCCCGTCGTGGGCGGCGACCTGGTGGCCCAGATCTCCGGCCCCGACGTCGTGTCCGTGTTCGGCACCCTCTACGACGACATCGCCGTCGACGCCGTGCCCGCCTTCAGCGCCGATCACGCGCTCGACATCATCTCGCGCCTGTCCGGCCAGCCCCTCGGCCACCGGCCCGAGCTCGTCGTCCTGCCCCAGGCCACGGGGTTCGTGCTCGTCTACACCCTGCCCGTCTTCACCGGCGGCGATCGGATCGTCTACTCCATCGACGCCCACACGGGCGCGGTCGTGGAGGCGCGCTCCGAGATCCAGACCCAGTCCGCCGTCGGCCACGGCCGCGGCACCCTGGGGGACGAGAAGAAGATGAGCGTGCGCGCGGCGGGCGGACAGTTCCTGGGCGACGACGTGCTCCGGCCGCCCCTCCTGGAGACGCTGGACTTCCAGGGCAACTTCGACCGCGTGCTCCTCTTCCTCAACGGCGCCATCCGAGGAGCCGACTCCGACCTCATCGCGGATTCCGACAACGACTGGACGGACGGCCCGGCCGTGGACGCCCATGCCTACTCCGGGTACGTCTACGACTACTACTTCAGGCGCTTCGGCCGCCGCGGCCTCGACGGCAACAACCTGCGGGTGCGCTCGGTCGTGCATCCGGTGCGCCTCGCGGACTACGGCCGCTACGGCCCGGACATCGTGAACCTCTTCTTCGTGAACGCGTTCTACGCGGGCAACGGCACCATCGTCTTCGGCGAGGGCCTGCCCGCGGGCGTCATCCTCGACGGCCAGAACTTCAAGCCCTTCTCCGCCGCCCTGGACGTGGTCGCGCACGAGCTCACGCACGGGGTCACGCAGTTCACGTCGCGGCTGCAGGGGTTCGGCGAAGCGGGCGCCCTCAACGAGTCCTTCTCCGACATGATGGGCACGAGCGCCGAGTTCTTCTTCCAGGCCGCGGGCGTGGGACCGCTCAAGGCGGACTACCAGCTCGGCGAGGACATCACGACGCCCGGCGCCGTCCGCTCCATGGACAACCCCGCGCTCTACGGCCACCCCGACCACTACAGCCAGCGCTACCAGGGGCCGCAGGACGCCGGAGGCATCCACCGCAACTGCGGGCTCTCGAACCAGGTGTACTACCTGGCCATCGAGGGAGGCACCAACCGCACCTCGGGCCTGGGCGTGCAGGGCGTCGGCGGCGGAAACCGCGAGCAGATCGAGAAGGTGATGTACCGCGCGTTCACGTCGATGATGCCGTCGGCGGCGAACTTCGCGACCGCGCGTGCCGTCACCATCCAGTCCGCGCGCGACCTCTACGGCGCGGGGAGTCCGGCCGAGCGCGCGCTCGTCCAGGCCTGGACCGCGGTCGGCGTCCAGTGAGGGCGCTCCGGCCGCCCGCCGCCCTTCTCGCCCTCGCCGCGGCGGCGCTGAGCGCGCCCGCCCAGGCGCAGGCGCCGGCGCCGCCTCCCTCGCCGGGATCCGTCCGCTTCTGGGTCCACGGCGGCTTCGTGCCCGGCGCGCGCGACTTCACGGCCACGCGGACGTTCACGGAGTTCGCGGAGCAGGGGCGGATCGAGTCGCAGTACCGCGAAGACGCGGGCCCGGGATTCGAGGCCGGGCTGGGCCTTCGTCTCCGGCGGCGGCTGGGCCTCTCCGCGGCGGGATCGCTCGGCCGCCGCCAGGGCGCCGGGGCCTTCTCCGCCACGCTGCCCCATCCGCTGTACTTCGGCGTGCCGCGCCGCGCCTCCGGGGACTTCCGCGGCGGCTCCGTGCGCGAGACCGCGGCGCATCTGGATCTCGCGTTCTTCGGCGGCTCCGGGCGCCTGCAGTGGTCCGCCTTCGCCGGGCCGTCGCTGATCTCGGTCGAGGCGGACCTCGTGCAGAGCGTCACCTATACCCAGGCCTATCCGTTCGACGAGGTGACGGTGACGGGCACGCCCTTCGCGGCCGCGCGCGGGCACGCGCTGGGATTCAACGTCGGGGCCGGCGTCGACTGGCAACTGGCCCGCCACGTCGCCATCGGCACGCAGCTGCGCTTCTCGCGGGCCACCATCTCTCTCGAGCCGACGGCGGAGGACCGCGTCGAGGTCGGGGCGGGGGGCGCCCACCTCACGGGCGGACTTCGCCTGGACTTCTAGGGCGGCGGAGGCGCGGGCGGGAGGACGGCGGTCAGGCGCGCGGCCAGCTCCGCGGCCGTCGGCCGCTGCCGCGGGTGCTTGCGCAGCGCGGAGAGGATGGCCTCCTCGACCTCGGCGGGGGCGTCCGGGCGCAGCGCGCGCAGGCGCGGGGGCGCGTCGTGCTTGTGCTTCATGGCCACGGCCATGGGGTCGCTGTCCGCGTCGAAGGGCAGCCGGCCGGTGAGCATCTGGAAGAGCATGATGCCGGCGCTGTAGACGTCGGCTTCCCCGCCGACCTCCTCCGAGCCGAACCTCTCCGGCGCCATGTAGACGGGCGTGCCCACGATCCAGCCCTCAAGGGTGACCCGCTGCTGGAGAGCGGCCGCCCCCGCGATCTTGGCGATGCCGAAGTCCAGCACCTTCGGCACCTCCTGTCCGCCCGCCTGGTGGAGGAACACGTTGCCGGGCTTGATGTCCCGATGCACGATGCCGGCGCGATGGGCGGCGGCCAGGGCCTCGCATACCGCGGCCACGATGCGCAGCGCGCGGCCGAGGGGCAGGGTCCGCCCGCCCTTCATCTCCTCCTCCAGGGCGTACCCGGCCAGAAGCTCCATCACCAGGTAGGCGACCCCGCGGCTGGTGATGCCGAAGTCGAGCACGCCCACGGCATTGGGATGGCGCACGCGGCAGGCGCTGATTCCCTCGCGCCGGAAGCGCGCGATCGCGTCCGGGTCCGTGATCGCGCTCGTCTGCAGGACCTTCACCGCGACCGTGTGGTCCAGCTCGAGGTGGCGCGCCTTGTAGACCGTCCCGAAGTTCCCGGCCCCCACGCGCGCTTCCAGGCGGTAGCGGCCGTCCAGGAGGAGTCCGGGCCTCAGGTCGTGCGGGTCCGTGACCTCGTCGTCCGCGGGCGGGCGGCGGATGCGGAGCTGGGCCTGGATGCGCGCGAGGGCGACCGGGAAGTCGACGGGCTTGGTCACGTAGTCGTTCGCGCCCTGTCCGAGCGCCTCCACCACGTCTTCGCTCTGCGCCTTCGCCGTCACCATGATCACGGGCAGCTCGGAGGAGCTGTAGGTCTCGCGTACCGCCTGCAGCACCTCGATCCCGTTCATGCCCGGCATCATCACGTCGAGGAGGATCAGCGAGACCGGCCCGCCCTTGAGCTGGGCCAGGGCCTGGGGGCCGCTCTCCGCCTCCAGGACGCGGAAGCCTTCGCGCTCGAGCCGCCGCGTGAGCAGCTCGCGGTTGTCGGGGTGGTCGTCGACGACGAGGATGGTGGGGGTCTCGCTCATCGCCGCGGTCAGCCCGCGACGTGGGCCGGGGCGCCCGCCTGCAGGTAACGGCTGGGCAGGGCATGGCCCAGGCGCGGGGCCAGGGCGCGGGACGCCGCCGCGACCTTGTCGATGTCCACGCCGGTGGCGATGCCCATCCCGTGCAGCATGTAGAGCAGGTCTTCGGTCGCGAGGTTGCCGCTGGCTCCGGGCGCGTACGGGCAGCCGCCGAGCCCGCCCGCCGAGCTGTCCACGACGGCGATGCCCTCCTGAAGGGCGGCCAGCACGTTGGCGAGGGCGGTGCCGCGGGTGTCGTGGAAGTGCACGGCCAGCGACGTCTGCGGGATCACGCCCCTCAGGCGTCCCATCACGTCCGTGACCTGCGAGGGCACGGCGACACCGATGGTGTCTCCGATCGAGACCTCGTGGCATCCGAGGTCGGCGAGCCGGCGCGCGACCTCCACCACCCGGCGCGGATCCACCGCGCCTTCGTAGGGACAGCCGAAGCAGGTCGAGACGTACCCGCGCACCCAGAGACCTTCCCGGAGCGCCTCCGGCACGAACTCCGCGAAGCGCGCGAACGACTCGTCGATGGAGGCGTTGATGTTCTTGCGGTTGAAGGTCTCACTGGCGGCGGTGAAGATCGCGATCTCGCGCGCGGCCGCGGCCCGGGCGGCCTCGAACCCCTTGCGGTTGGGCACGAGCACGGGCAGGCGCACGCCGTCCGGCCGGCGCAGGCGCCGCAGGACCTCGTCCGAGCCCGCCATCTGCGGGACCCACCGCGGCGACACGAACGCGCCCGCTTCCACCACGGAGAGGCCGGCGTCGATCAGGGCCTGCGCGAAGGCCGCCTTCTCCTCGACGGCGATCGCGGCCGCCTCGTTCTGCAGGCCGTCGCGCGGTCCGACCTCCACCACGCGCACCTGGCGCGGCAGCCTCTGGCCGCCACCATCGTGACTGAGTGGCTGCCTCTGGCCGCCACCATCGTGAGTGCGTGGCTGCCTCTGGCGGCCACCATCGTGAGTGAGTGGCTGGGTCATTCCAGCTCCACCAGCACGACTCCGGGGCTCACCATGTCCCCGACCCGCGCCGACACCGACTTCACGCGCCCTTCGCGGGGAGCGCGCACGGCGTTCTCCATCTTCATGGCCTCGACCACGAGCAGCTCGTCGCCCTTCCCCACCGTATCACCGGGCGCGACCCGCACCGCGATGACCTTCCCCGGCATGGGCGCCTCCAGCCCTCCCCCGACGTGGCGATGGGACGCGCGGGTCCGCTCCGTCTCCTCCTCCAGGCGGTAGGCGCGGCCGCGCCAGAAGAGGTGCAGGGTGTCGCCGTCGCGGACGCAGTGGAACGTCTCGCGGCGGTCGCCCTGGCGAAAGACGAACGTGCCCGGCCCCGCCGGCTCCACCTGCAGGACGAGTGCCTGGCCGGCCACGGTCACACGGGCCTCGCCGCTGCCCTCACGGACTTCGATGTCGATCGTCTCCTCCCCGCACAGGAGGCGCATCAGCCGAGCCTCCAGCCGCCGAGGCTGTCCCAGGGATCGGCGACGGGGCGCCGCGAGGCGCCGGCGGCCGGGCCGGATTGGCCGCGGAGGGCCAGGGCCAGGGCGGCCAGACCCTCGGCGGGCGGGCAGGACACCTGCTCGAGCGCGCCCAGGTGCTCCTCGAGGAAACCGGTGTGCAGGTCCCCGCGACGGAAAGCGGGATGAGCGACGATCGCCTGCAGCCGGTCGAGATTGGTCACGACCCCGAGCACCACGGTTCGGCGCAGCGCGTCCGCCATGCGCTCGATGCTCTCCTCGCGCGTGGCCCCCCAGGTGATGACCTTGGCCAGCAGCGGGTCGTAGTGGACGCCGATCTCGGAGCCGGCGGCGATGCCGCCGTCGAAGCGCACGCCGGGGCCGGCGGGGGCCGCGAAGTGGAGGACGCGGCCGGGCGAGGGCAGGTCGGCGTTCCACGGGTCTTCCGCGCTCAGCCGGCATTCGAGGGCGTGGCCGCGCGCGGCCACCGCGTCCGGCGCGATCGACAAGGGCCGGCCCGCCGCCACCTCGATCTGCAGGCGCACGAGATCGAGCCCGGTCACGCACTCCGTGACGGGGTGCTCGACCTGCAGGCGCGTGTTCATCTCGAGGAAGTAGAAGGCGCCGGAGGGGTCGAGCAGGAACTCGACCGTGCCCGCGTTGACGTAGGAGGCGGCCCGCGCCGCGGCCACGCCCGCCGCGCACACGCGCCGGCGCTGCTCGTCGGTGAGGGCGGGGCTGGGCGTCTCCTCCACCACCTTCTGGTGCCGCCGCTGGATCGAGCACTCGCGCTCGAGCAGGTGGACGACCTGGCCCGCCTGGTCGGCCAGGACCTGCACCTCGATGTGCCGGGGCCGCTGCACGAGCTTCTCCAGGACCACGACGTCGTCACCGAAGGACGAGCGGGCTTCCCGGCGCGAAGCGGCCAGCGCGCCCGCGAACTCCTTCTCGCCGCGCACCACGCGCATGCCCTTGCCACCGCCGCCGCGCGAGGGCTTGATCATGACCGGCCAGCCGATGCGCGCGGCTTCTCGCGCCAGCACCGCATCCGTCTGGTCGTCGCCGTCGTAGCCGGGCACGACGGGCACGCCCGCCGCCGCCATCAGCCGCCGCGCCCCTTTCTTGTCCCCCATCCGGCGGTGCACGTCTCCAGGAGGGCCGATGAAGACGAGGCCGGCCTGGGCGACCGCGTCCGCGAAGTCGCCGCTCTGGCTGAGGAAGCCGTAGCCCGGATGGATGGCGTCCGCGCCCGTGCGCCGCGCGGCGCCGAGGATGGCGTCGATGCTGAGGTACGACCGGGCCGCCTCCGCGGGCCCGATCGGCACCGCTTCGTCCGCGACGCGCGTGTGCAGAGCGCCCGCGTCCGCCTCCGAATAGACGGCCACCGTCGGAATCCCCATCACCTGGCAGGTGCGCGCCACGCGCACGGCGATCTCGCCGCGATTGGCGATGAGGACCTTCTTCACACGATCCAGTACGGCTTCCGTTTCTCGAGGAACGCCTTCATGCCCTCCTGGGCCTCGGCCGAGATGCGGATGTCCGCGATGCGCTCGACGGTGTAGCGCTGCACGTCCTCGACGCGCCGGAAGGCCACCTCGCGGATCAGGGCCTTGGCTTCCGCCACCGCGCGCGGGGCGGACTGGAGCAGCTGGCCGATGCGCGCCTCCACTGCCTGGTCCAGGTCCTCCTCCGGCACCGCCTGCCGCACGAGCCCGATCTCGCAGGCCTTGACCGCCTCGAAGCGCTCCCCGGTGAGGAACAGCTCGCGGGCCGCGGACTCGCCGATCTTGCTCACCACGTACGGCGAGATGACGGCGGGAATGATGCCGAGGCGGACCTCGGTGAACCCGAACTGCGTGCCCAGGGCGGCCACCGGGATGTCGCAGGCGGCGACGAGGCCGGCCCCTCCCCCCAGGGCCGCGCCGTGCACGCGCGCGACCACGGGCTTGGGCGATTCGTAGACGGTGAAGAAGAGATCGGCCAGGGCCTGCGCCTCGCGCAGGTTCTCCTCGCGGGTGAAGGCGACGGTGGCCTTCATCCACTGGAGGTCGGCCCCCGCGCAGAAGGCCGGACCGCGTCCCCCGATCACGATGACGCGCACGGCGTCGACGGTGCGGAGGTCGAACAGCGTCTTGCGCAGCTCGGTGGTCATGAGCCCGTCGAACGCGTTGCGCGCGTCCGGGCGATTCATCCAGACGCGCGCCACCGGCCCGTCGAATTCCACCTGAAGTCGCTCGAGCTGCAAGGGTCCTCCTGTGGCGCCCCCAGGGCGGGGGGCCGGCGGCGGGCCGGCTACGACGTATTCTGCGTCGCGCCGGGCCTCAAGCAAAACCCCGTGAATCCCGGTAGCCTCCCGGCCGTGACCTTCAGCAGCAGCATCTTCCTCGTCGTCTTCCTGCCCGTCCTGCTGCTGCTCTACTACGCCAGCCCGCCCCGGGCCCGGAACGCCGTGCTGCTCCTCGGCAGCGTCGTCTTCTACGGCTGGGGGGCGCCGGCGTTCATCCTGGTCATCCTCGGCACCACCCTCGTCGATTTCCTCCTCGTGAGGCTCATGTACGAGAGTGGCGACGGACACCGCCGCAAGGTGCTGCTCGTCATGTCCCTGTCCATGAACCTGGGCCTCCTCTTCTATTTCAAATACGTCAATTTCCTCATCGCCAACGCAAACGCGGTCCTCGATCGACTGGGTCTCCCGCCCCTGGGCGCGCTGGACGTGCTGCTGCCGATCGGCATCTCCTTCTACACGTTCGAGACCGTCACCTACGTCGTCGACGTCTACCGCGGGATTCACGCGCCCCTGCGCTCCTTCCCGCAGTACCTCCTCTACATCCTCCTGTTTCCGAAGCTCATCGCCGGACCGATCATCCGCTACCACGAGATCGCCGACCAGATTCCCGACCGCAGCGCCGCCGACACCTACGACAACCGGCTGATGGGGTTCTATCGCTTCGGCATCGGCCTCGCCAAGAAGGTGCTCGTCGCGAACCAGCTGGCCGCGTACGCCGACCTCGTCTTCGCGCACGATCTCCGGGGCCTCGGCGCGGCCACCGCCTGGCTGGGCGTGCTGGCCTACACGTTCCAGATCTATTTCGACTTCTCCGGCTACAGCGACATGGCCATCGGGCTCGGCCGCATGCTGGGCTTCCGGTTTCCGGAGAACTTCGACAACCCCTACATCGCGGAGAGCGTCACCGACTTCTGGCGGCGCTGGCACATGACCCTCGGCAGCTGGATGCGCAACTACCTGTACATCCCGCTGGGCGGCAACCGCGTCCCCCCGCGGCGGCTCTACTTCAACCTGTGGCTCGTCTTCCTTCTCTCCGGCCTGTGGCACGGCGCGGCCTGGACGTTCGTGGTCTGGGGTGCCTGGCACGGCCTGTTCCTCGTGCTCGACCGCATGTTCCTGCTGAAGGCGACGGCCCCGCTGGGCCGGCTCCCCCGCATCGCGCTGACCTTCGTCGTGGTCACGCTGGGATGGGTGCTGTTCCGCTCGGGGACGCTCGCGGCGGCGCTGCAGATGCTCGAAGCCCTACTGGGTTTCGGCACGCGCGCGCCCCTGGTGGCCCCGGCGCCGGAGTTCTGGCTGCCCTTCGCGGCGGCGATCCTATTCTCGTTCTTCGCGGTCCTCCCACGGGGCGCGCGGGTGCAGGAGCACGTCTACGCCGGCGCGCCGCGACTGCCGGGGCATCTCGCCCTCACCGCGGCCACGCTGGCCCTCGCCGTGCTGTCGCTGAGCCACATCACGGCCAGCGACTTCAGCCCGTTCATCTACTTTCGCTTCTAGATGCGCGGACGAGGGCCGCACGGACGTTCGGTCCTGTTCCACGGCGTGATGGCGCTGCTGTGGGTGCCGCTGCTGCAGCAGCACCTCGGCGTCGTCCGCGAGCAGCCGCTGCGCGGATTCATCCCGCCGGTGGAGAGGCCCCACTTCACGGCGCGAGCCTTCTGGGTCGGCGGCTTCCAGCAGCAATACGAGGCCTGGCAGAACGAGCAGTTCGGCTTTCGCAACACGCTGGTGCGGATCCACAACCAGATCGCCTATTCGCTCTACGGGAGGAGCGTCGCCCGCGAGGTCGTCATCGGCCAGGACGGCTACCTCTTCGCACAGGCCTACGTCGACGCGGTCAACGGCCGCGACTTCGTGGGAGAGGAGAAGATCCGCGCGCGCCTGGAGAAGGCGCGGCGGCTGCAGGAGGCCCTGGCGCAGCGGGGCATCACCCTGCTCCTGGTCCTCGCGCCCGGCAAGGGCTCGTTCTTCGAGGAATACGTCCCGCGCGGCGGCGCGACGGCGGTGGGTCCGACCAATTACGAGGTCTACGCTCGCCTGATGCGCGAGCTGGACCTCCAGCACCTCGACCTGCACCGATGGTTCCTCGAGGAGAAGCGGCGCTCCCCGTACCCCCTCTTCCCGAAGTACGGCATTCACTGGAGCCGCTATGGTGCCCAGCGCGCCGCCGACCTCATCTGCCGGCGCCTGTCCGTGCTGAGGGGACGGACGGTCCCGGGCATCCGCCTGGACCGGGTCGTCCTCGTGCCCCGCGCCATGGACGAGAACGAGTACGACCTGCGGCACGCCATGAACCTGCTGGCTCCACCCCCGCCCACCGTCAGCGCGTACGGCTTTTCGAGCTTCGAGACGCCGGCCGAGGCCGAGCGACCGGCCATGCTCGCGGTGGCGGACAGCTATTTCTGGGGCCTCATGAGGGTCGGCCTCCACCGGGGCTTCCGGAAGATCGATTTCCTCTACTACAACAAAGAGCTCTACCCCAACGGCCAGATCCACGCCAAGAAGAGCCGGAGCGGGATCGGCTTCGAGGAGCTGATCCAGGCGCAGGATGTCGTCCTCGTCGTGTGCACCGACGCGAACCTGTCGGATTTCGGCTGGGGCTTCCTCGAAGACGGCTACGAGCAGCTCGTGGCGCGGCCTCAGGCTGCCGTGGGCGGCTCGTAATCCCGCACCAGGCGCGAGCGGGCGGCGACCACGCCCGCCGCGACCAGGGTCAGCACGCCCCCCGTCACCACCGACACCCGGGCCCCCAGGGCGGCCGACGTGAAGATCGAGGCCACCAGCCCCGCCTCCATCTCGCCGAGCTGGGGCCCGCCCATGAAGAAGATCATGTTCACCGACGTCATGCGCCCGCGCAGGGCGTCCGGCGTGAGGAGCTGGCGCAGGGTCTGACGGATCACGGTGGAGACGAGGTCGCTCAGGCCCGTGCCGGCCAGGGCGAGGAACACGATCCAGTAGCGCAGGCCCAGCCCGTAGACGATCGTGAACAATCCGTAGGCCACGATGGCCCAGAGCAGCACGCGCCCCTGCCGGCGGGGCAGGTGCACCACCGAGGTGTAGATGGAGCCGAGGAGCGCGCCCAGCGCCGGCGCCGCCACCAGCCAGCCGTAGCCGGCCGCTCCCACGTGGAGCACCTGGTCCGCGAAGATCGGCAGCAGGGAGAGCGAGCCCGCGAAGAAGGTCGCCACGAAGTCGAGGCCCATGGTCCAGACCATGATCGGAGTCCTGAACACGAAGCGCAGCCCCGCCTTGAGCGACTCCAGCGGGTGCTCGTCCGTCACCGTTCCCGGCTCCGGGGCCGTGTTGGTGCGCATGAGGAGGAGGGCGGCGATCACGGCCAGGAAGGACAGCGCGTTCACGGCGTAGATCGTCGCGATGACGGGCAGGCTCGCCGCCTGCGCGGCGGAGGCCGCCCGCGCGGCCGCCCCCGGGATGGCGGCCCCGCCTCCGGCCAGGAGCAGGCCGGCCAGGCCCGGGCCGCCGATGAACGCGGCGTGGAACATGACGAGGTTGAGGGCGAGCGCGCTGGCCAGGTCCTTCGCGGGCACCAGGCGCGGCACCAGCGACTGCCGCGCGGGGTTGTCGAACGCGGAGGCCGCGCCCGTGGCCGCGTTGAGCGCGTAGAGCACGCCCAGGCTGGCCTGGCCGCGGAAGGTCAGCACGGCCAGGAGCGCCGAGAAGACGGCCATCGCGGACTGCGAGAGCAGCATCACGCGGCGGCGGTCGAAGCGGTCAGCCACGATGCCGCCCCAGAGCGAGAAGACGATCACGGGCAGGACGCGCGTGAGCCCGACGAGGCCGAGCGCGAGCGGCGAGCCCGTCAGCACGTAGATGTGCCAGTTGAGGGCCACCACCTGCATCTGGCTGCCCGTGAGCGACACGAACTGGGACGCCCAGAGCAGGCGGAAGTCGCGGTGGCGCAGGACGTGGTAGGGACGGCTGGGAGCGGGTGGCGTCGCCAAGCCGCCTCATGTTGACACACGTTGGGGCCGCCATTCGCCCTTCGTTCGCATGGCGGCCGGCGTGACCCGGCCCACACCCGCCCTTCCCAACCGTTGAAGGACCGAAACCCGTTGCGTACAGTGCGCGAAGTTTTTCGCGCCGGCCGCACGGCGGCGAAGTAACGGAGGCGCCTCATGACCTCGACCGATCTCCACCCCGGCACACCCGACCTCGCCGTCGCCACCCTGCCCGAAGAGGCGCGCGCCACCTTCATCACGCGCACCTACGTCCATCTCTACGCCGCGATCGTGGGCTTCACGCTGCTCGAGGCCCTGCTCTTCATGACGGGGCTCGCCCTGCCCATCGCGCGCGCCTTCCTGAGCGTGTCGTGGCTGTGGGTGCTGGGCGGCTTCGTGCTCGTGAGCTGGCTGGCCTCACGCGTCGCCCACCGTGCGGAGTCGATGGCGGTGCAGTACGCCGCGCTCGCCGGCTACGTGGTGGCGGAGGGGCTGATCTTCGTGCCCATGCTGCTCGTCGCGCAGCTCTTCGCGCCGGGCACCATCCAGGCCGCGGCCACCATCACCCTGCTCGCCTTCACCGCACTGACCGTGATCGTGCACGTCACGCGCCGCAACTTCTCGTTCCTGGGCCCGTTCCTCTGCTTCGGGGGCGTGGTGGCGGTGGGAGCGATCGTCGCGGGCGCGGCCTTCGGCTTCCAGCTCGGCACGCTGTTCAGCGTGGCCATGGTCGTGCTGGCCGGCGGCTCGATCCTGCACGACACGTCGAAGGTCTTGCACACGTATCCCGAAGACCGGTACGTGGGGGCGGCGCTGCAGCTCTTCGCGGGAGTGGCCCTGCTGTTCTGGTACGTGCTGCGGCTGTTCCTGAACTCGCGCCGCTAAGTCACATCCGGAACACGCCGAACCGCGTCTCCGGTATGGGCGCGTTGAGAGCGGCGGAGAGGCCGAGGCCGAGGACGGCGCGCGTCTCCGAAGGGCGAATGACCCCGTCGTCCCACAGCCGCGCCGTGGAGTAGTACGGGCTGCCCTCCTCCTCGTACTTCGCGAGGACGGGCGCCTTCACGGCGTCGATCTCCTCCGGCGTCATCACCCGGCCCTGTCGCTCGAGCTGCTCCTGCTTGACCTGGGCCAGCACGGACGCCGCCTGCTCCCCGCCCATGACCGAGATGCGCGCGTTGGGCCACATCCAGAGCTGGCGCGGCTGGTAGGCGCGGCCGTTCATCCCGTAGTTCCCGGCCCCGAAGCTGCCCCCGATGATGACGGTGAACTTCGGCACCTGGGCGTTGGCCACCGCGTGCACCATCTTGGCCCCGTCCTTGGCGATGCCCTTCTGCTCGTACTCCTTGCCCACGATGAAGCCCGTGATGTTCTGCAGGAAGACGAGGGGGATGCGCCGGAGCGCGCACATCTCGATGAAGTGGGTGGCCTTGAGCGCGCTCTCGGAGAAGAGCACGCCGTTGTTGGCCAGGATGCCGACCGGGAAGCCCATGATGTGCGCGAAGCCAGTGACCAGGGTCGATCCGTAGAGGGCCTTGAACTCGTGGAAGCGGCTCGCGTCCACCACGCGCGCGATCACCTCGCGCACGTCGTAGCCCTTGCGCACGCTGCGCGGCACGACGCCGCCCATCTCTTTCGGGTCGTAGGCGGGCTCCTCGACCTCCCGGACTTCCCAGGGAAAGTCCTTGCGCGCGGTGAAGTGGGAGACGATGTCGCGCGCGATCTCGATCGCGTGATCGTCGTCGGTGGCCAGATGGTCGGCCACGCCGCTGATCCGCGTGTGCACGTCCGCGCCGCCCAATTCCTCCGCCGTGACCTCCTCGCCCGTCGCCGCCTTCACGAGCGGCGGCCCCCCGAGGAAGATGGTGCCGCGGCCCTTCACGATGACGGCCTCGTCGCTCATCGCGGGTACGTAGGCGCCCCCCGCCGTGCACGATCCCAGCACGAGGCTCACCTGCGGGATGCCCAGCGCGCTCATGCGCGCCTCGTTGTAGAAGATGCGGCCGAAGTGATCGCGATCGGGGAAGACCTCGGCCTGCAGGGGCAGGAAGGCCCCGCCCGAGTCCACGAGGTACAAACAGGGCAGGCGGTTCTCCTGGGCGATCTCCTGCGCGCGCAGGTGCTTCTTGACCGTGATCGGGAAGTAGGTGCCGCCCTTCACGGTGGCGTCGTTGGCGACGACCATGACCTCGCGCCCGCGCACGCGCCCGATGCCGGTGACCATCCCCGCCCCCGGCGCCGCGCCGTCGTAGAGGCCGTGGCCGGCGAGGGCGGCGATCTCGAGGAACGGCGTGCCCGGATCGAGCAGGCGCTCGATCCGCTCGCGGGCGAGGAGCTTGCCCTGGTCGCGCTGCCGCTTGACCGCGTCGTCGCCGCCGCCGCGGCGGGCCTCTTCCAGCCGCGCGCGCAGGTCGTCTTCGAGCGAGGTCATGTGCGCGAGGTTCTCGCGGAACTCCGCCGAGCTCGCATCGACGTGGCTCTCGAGGACGGACATGGCCGCGAGTATACAATCGGCCCTCACGGCGCCGTGGAAACGGAGCGGACGATGACAGCGCTGCGCACGGCGGCCTGGGTCAACGTGGGCCTCCACGTCTTCGGCCTCGTGCTGGCGGCGGCGACGATGAAGCCGGGCACGCCCGCGGCGCCCCTGCTGGAACGCATCCGCTACCTCGCCGCGCCTCCCGCCGGGTGGACCGCGGGCTGGCTGGTCTGGATCCTGTGCGCGCTCGCGCTGGTCGCGCTCATGGTCCTCCTCGCGCGCGCCCATCCTTCGCCCTACGCCACCGCCGCGGCCACGCTGGCCATCCTGGGCGCCGTCATCGACGTCACCTGCGACGTCGCGTACATCTTCGTGCTGCCCGCGCGGGCGGCGGGCGAGGTGTCGCAGTTCCTGGACTTCGAGCGTCACCTCGCCGCCGCCAGCCTGACCGGCGCGAACGGGTTGTACTCCCTCGCCGTTCTCGTGGCCACGCTGGGGCTGCCCCGCAGCGCGACCCTCACGCGCGCCCTCGGCGTGCTCACCTTCGTGGCCGGCCTGGTCCTGGCCGGGGCCGGCCTCACCGGCGATCCCCGCCACGTGATGGTGGGTACGGCGCTGACCATCCCGCTCTTCCTGGGCTGGTCGCTGGCCGTCTCGTCGTCCCCCCACCCTCGGTGACCGCAGGTACGGTCGCCGTCCTCGGCGGCTACGGCACCTTCGGCGCGCGCGTCAGCCGGGACCTGGCCGGGCGCGGCCATCGCGTGATCGTGGCCGGCCGCGATCCGCGGCGCGCGGAGGCGCTCGCCCGCACCCTGGGGCCCGAGCACACCGGCCTCGCCGCGGACGTCCGCGAGGTCGAGGCCTGCCGGCGCGCGATCCGCGGCGCCGCCGTGGCCGTGGTGTGCGCGGGGCCCTTCTCCACGCTGGGCACGTCGGCCGCGCGCGCGGCCCTGGCCGAGGGCGCGCACTACGTCGACATCGCCGACGATCGCGCGTACATCCGCGCCCTGCGCGATCTCGACGCGGAATTCGTGCGGGCCCGGCTCTGCGCCGCCTACGGGTGCTCCAGCCTCCCGGCCGTGTCGTCCGCGCTGGCCCTCACCCTCGTCGCGGGAGGCGAGCGTCCCCGGCGCGCGCGCGTCACGCTCTACATCGGCGGCGCGAATCCGAAGGGGGTGGCGTCGGTGCGGGCGATGGTCGAGCGCCTGGGCCGGACGGCGTCCGGGGTGGATGGCCCTCATCCCGGCTTCGGCGATCCGCAGACCATTCCCTTGCCCGCCCCCTTCGGGCCGCGCACGGCCTACACGTTCGACGGGCCCGAGCACGACCTGTTCCCGACGCTGCTCGGGGTCTCCGCGGTGGACGTGCGGGTCGGCTTCGAGCTTCCCCTGGCCAACGCGGGGTTCGCGCTGCTCGCGCGGAGCGGCGCGCACTGGGGGCGCCGGACGGCGGCCGTCCTGGCACGGCTGGCCACGCTCGCTCCCACCGTCGGCACCTCCGGAGGCGCCGTGCTCGTCGAGCTGGCCTGGAGCGATGGCCGGCGCGCGTCACGCGCGCTGGTCGCGGAGGAAGGTGGCCAGCGCATGGCCGCCCTTCCGTCCGCGCTGGTCGCGCACGCGCTGGCCGCGGGCCCCGCTCCCGTCGTGGGCGTGCACCCTCCGACGGCCGTGGTCGCGGCGCCGGCGTTGCTCGCCGCCCTGGAGGCGGCCGGGCTGCGCGTCGTGAACGGCTGATGCCGGTCGTCCTCTTCTTCGGAGGGAACGGACACGCGGCGGCGCGACTGGCGCCCGCGCGCGCGGTGCTGGACGGCCTGGGCACGGCCGTCCCCTTCGAGCTCGTCGACGTCCCCTATCCCGGGTTCGAGGGCCGGCCGCCCGCGCCCGACCGCGAGGCCTTCCTAGAGGCCTGCGCGCGCGCGGCCGCTCCCGTGATCGCCGGTGGCGACGTGCGCGTCTACGCCACCGGCATCGGCGCCCTCCTGGCCGTGACCCTGCGCGCGCAGCGCCGGCTGGGCGCGCACACCCTGATCCTTCAGGGACCCGTGCTGTGGGGCCTGGAACGCCGCTGGATGCCGCGGCTCGCCCGCGCCGGGCTGGCCCCGTTCATTCCGCGCCTCTTCGCGTGGTCGGCGTTCCAGGGGCACTTCGTCCGCCGCCACTTCGCCTCTCCGCTCGACCCCGAGATGCGCGCCGGGTACTTCGAGGGGTACGGACGATGCGCGGCCGCCGCCGACCTCTTCCGCTGGTGCGGGCCACCCTGGCTGCGCGAGGTCGAAGGCCTCGTGGCGCGTGATCCCGGGACGCTCGACGGCGTCGAGGTCTGGTGGGGCGGCCGCGATCGCGTCGTGGGCGCGCCGGAGCTGCGCGCGACGGAGCGAGCCCTGGGCGTGCGCTGGAAGGAGCGCCGGCTGGAATCGTGGGGCCACTACCCGATGATCGACGACCCGGCCGGCTGGGTTCGCGCCCTGGCCGCTACCGCCGCCAAGGAGCCGGCGGTTAGGATCGCTCGATGATCGACACCGTCTTCCTCGACGCCGGCGGCGTGCTCGTCAACCCGAACTGGGACCGCGTGGCCGCCGGCATGGCCCACCACGGCGTCGCCATCTCCGCGGCCGCCCTGGAAGCGGCGGAGCCACACGCCAAGAAGCAGCTCGACACCGGCCAGGCCATCCAGGCCACCAACGACAGCACGCGCGGCTGGCTCTACTTCAACCTCGTGCTGCAGCACGCGGGCGTCGCGCTCTCGCCGGCCACGGAGGCGGCCCTGCGCGAGCTGGCCCGGTACCACGCGGAGCACAACCTCTGGGAGAGCGTGCCCCGCGAGGTGCCGGGCGCCCTGGAGCGGCTGCGCGCGGCCGGGCATCGCCTGGTGGTCGTCTCGAACTCGAACGGGACGATGCGGAAGCACTTCGCCCGGCTGGACCTCGCGAAGCACTTCGAGGTGCTGATCGATTCGAGCGACGTCGGCGTCGAGAAGCCGGATCCGCGCATCTTCGCGCTCGCGCTCGAGCGCTCGGGCGCGCGTCCGGAGACGACGCTGCACGCCGGGGACTTCTATCACGTGGACGTGGTGGGAGCGCGCGCCGCCGGCCTCCAGGCCTGGCTCATCGACGCCGCCGGCCTCTACGCGGACCACGACGTGACCCGCGTCCCGTCGCTGGCCGCGCTCGTCGATCGTCTGCTCGCCGCCTGAGTGGCCCCGCTCACACTCGCCTTTGACGAGGGGCGCTCCGCCTCCTAAGTTCGAAAGACGCGCTCTTGTCGGTGGCGCGTGAACCAGGAGGCTCCATGACCACGACTTCGCGACTCGCCCTGGCCGCCGCGATCCTGCTCGCCCTGCCCGCCGCCACCCAGGCCGACCCCCGGTTCGGGGTGCGCGTCGGCTACTACACGGAGGCCGAGGACCCGTTCATCGGCGCCGAGCTGCTCTTCCGGATCGTCCCCGAGATCTACTTCAACCCGAACGTGGAGGTCGTGCTCGTGGACAACGGGCGGTACCTGACCGCCAACGGCGACTTCCACTACGACTTCTACCAGAGCCGCCGCACGTTCCTCTGGCTGGGCGCCGGCCTGGCCGTGCTCAACCGGGACCCGGAAGGCCCCGCCGACGGGGACACCGACCTCGGGCTCAACCTGCTCGGCGGCATCGGCGCGCGGCGCGGCCGCGTGATCCCCTACGCGCAAGCCAAGATCATCCTGAAGAGCGACACCGAGTTCGTCATCGGCGTGGGCCTGCGTTTCTAGGACGTCCGGCCGATCGGCTCCCGTTACAATGAGACATCGGAGGGAGCCTCATGGATCGCCGTGATTTTCTCCGCTCGGCGGGAATGGCCGCCGCAGGCCTGGCTACCCCGGGCTCGCGGTCCTCGTTCGCCGCGAGCTCCTCGCCGGACGGCTGGCGCACGTTCGAGATCGTCACGCGCGCGGAAGTGCTCGAGCCCGCGGGGGGGACGCGGATCTGGATCCCGGTCCCGCTCGTCGCGGAGACGCCGTACCAGAAGGCGATGGCGACCACCTTCAAGGCCGAGGGCGGCGCGGCGCGGCTCGTCCTCGACAAGTCCCTGGACGCGGTGGGGGTGGTGGCGGCGGAGTTCCCGTCCGGGGTCAAGCCCGCGCTGACGGTGACGAGCCGCGCCTCCACGCGCAACCACGACGTGGACTTCGCCCTTCCGCGACGGGTGCCGCGACGGGATCGCGTCGCCCTGGGCCATTTCCTCCGTCCCACGAAGCTGCTCCCCATCGACGGCGTCGTCCGTGACCGCGCCCGCGTGATCGTGGGCGCGGCGCGCTCGGACGAAGACAAGGCGCGCGCCATCTACGACTGGATCGTCGACAACACCTTCCGCGATCCCAAGGTGCGCGGCTGCGGCCGCGGCGACATCCGCTCGATGCTGGAGACGGGGAACCTCGGGGGCAAGTGCGCGGACCTCAATGCCCTCTACGTGGGACTCGCGCGCGCCTCCGGCCTCCCCGCTCGCGACGTCTACGGCATCCGCACGGCGAAGTCGGAGCTCGGCTTCAAGAGCCTCGGGCCCGCGACGCCGACCATCACCAAGGCGCAGCATTGCCGGGCGGAGGTGTACCTCGCCGCGTACGGCTGGGTGCCGGTGGATCCGGCGGACGTGCGCAAGGTGGCGCTGGAGGAGCCGCCCGGCAACCTCACCCTCGACGACGCGGTGGTCAAGCGCGCGCGCGCCCGCCTCTTCGGCTCCTGGGAGATGAACTGGGTGGCCTACAACTTCGGCCACGACGTCAGCCTGCCCGGCGCGGACTCCGGTCCCCTCGAGTTCCTGATGTATCCGCAGGCGGAGACCGCGCGCGGCCGCGTGGACAGCCTCGACCCGGACGGGTTCCGGTACGAGATCACGGCGCGGGAGATCGGGGCGGCGGCCTCATAGCCGGCCGCCGCCGTGGATCCCACCGCCCGGGCCTACGCGATCCTCGGTCTCGAGAAGGGATGCGCGCCGGATCAGCTGAAGGCGACCTACCGGCGACTGGTCAAGCGCTGGCATCCCGATCGCTTCGCGGCGGATCCGGCGGGCCAGGCCGAGGCCAGCGCCAGGCTGCGCGAGATCAACGGCGCCTTCCGCATCGTGGCCGAGGACCTGGGGGCGGTGCGCAGGGGCGGAACTCGGGTGCCGGCCACCGTGCCGACCGAGTCGCGTCCGAGTCCGGCGGAGCATGCCTCGGAGCGTGCGCCGGGCCGACCGCTGACCCGGGACGAAATCGATGCCGTCGTCGGGACGATCGGCGCGGAAAGTCCGGTCGATGCCGTACTGGATTGGATCAGCTACAAGGGGACGTTACTCGTCGGCGGGTTCCTTTTGTGGCTTCAGATCGGCACTGGGCAGCCGCGCACAATTGCACTCACGATTGTGGCCCTTGCTCTTCTTGCGCTAGGGATCGCGTTGCGCATCCGGCGATGGGCGCTATCGCGACGCGAGAGTCGAGGCGAATAGCGCCTAGAGAATCGTCCTTCGCTCGAAGGCGCGCGCGCCGCTGAGCAGGAACAGCGCCGAGAAACCCACCAGGCCGGTGACGAGCAGCGGCACGGGCATGTGCGGCACGTCCGGCGTCACCGAGAGCCGCATGGCCTCGCTCATGAAGACGAGCGGGTTGAGCAGGAAGACGTACTGCACGGGGCCGAGCACGCTCAGGGCCGCCCACGGGTAGTAGGCGCAGCCGAACAGCATCAGCGGGCCGAGCACGACCGCGAAGAGGAGGCCGCTGAAGCGCGGCTGCACGCGCGTGCCCAGGGTCAGGCCGAAGGCGGCCGAGAGCACGCCGCTGGCCGCGACCAGCGGGAACAGGATGCCCCACGCCGGCCGGACGAACACGCCGGTGACGCGATGCATCAGGAGCATCATCGCGGGCAGGGCGATGAGGCCGGCCAGGCCGGCGTGGATCGCCCCCGCGATCACCTTCTCCAGCGCCACCCCCAGGACGGAGATGGGGGCCAGGATGCGCTCGTCCACCTCGCGGCTCCCGGAGAGATCGATGGTCAGCGGCATCAGCACGCCCTGCACCCCCGCCATCAGCATGGTGATGGACATGAGGCCGGGCACCATCACGGTGCGGAACTCGTCGGCCACGAGGTGCAGGCGCGGCAGGATGTTTCCGAAGACGAGGACGACGAGCACGGGCTGCGTGAGCGTCGCCATCAGCAGCATCGCACCATTGCGGCCGGCCACGACGAGGTCGCGGCGCAGCAGGGCGAAGAAGGCGGTCATTCGCGGAGTTCCTTCCCGGTGAGATGGATGTAGACGTCCTCGAGGCTGGGCTGGGTGAGGCTCACGTGGTGGAGGTCGCCTCCGCCTTCGCGCACGGCGAAGAGGACGCGGTCGAGCAGGCCGTTGCCGGTGTCCACGAACAGGCGCAGCCGCTCCAGCCCGTCCTCGTCGCCGGTGGAGGCCACCGTCTCCAGCCGCAGCACCCCCGGCAGCGGCTCCAGCCGGGGCCCGACCGGCGTGCCGCTGCGCACCCAGACGTCCAGGATGTGGCCGCCGGGCAGGCTGCGCTTGAGCGCGGCCGGGGTGTCGACGGTGAGGATGGCGCCGTGGTCGATGATGGCCAGCCGCTGGCACAGGCGGTCGGCCTCCTCCATGTAATGCGTGGTCAGGATGATCGTGAGGCCCCGCTGCTGCAGGCCGCGCAGGGTGTCCCAGAGGGCGCGGCGCGCCTGCGGATCGAGGCCGGTGGTGGGCTCGTCCAGGAGCAGCACGCGCGGGTCGTGCATGAGCGCGCGCGCGATCATGGCCCGCTGCTGCAGGCCGCCGGAGAGGGTGAGGGGCTTCGCGCCCGCCTTGTCCGTGAGCTGCATCTCTTCGAGCAGCCGGTCCGCGCGCGCTTCACGCTCGGCCGCGGCCAGACCGAAGTACCGCCCGTGGTAGGTGAGGACCTCGCGCACGCTGAGGTCACGGTCCAGGTTGCGCGTCTGGGGCACGACCGCGATGAGGCGCTTGACCTTCTGCGGCTCGCGCTGCGCGTCCACGCCGTCCACGACGATGCGCCCTGACGTCGGGCGCACCAGGCTCGTGATGCAGCCGAGGGTCGTGCTCTTGCCCGCCCCGTTGGGCCCGAGCAGGCCGAAGGTCTCGCCCGCCTCCACCGCGAACGAGATCCCGCGCACCGCCTCCACGGCCGGCGTCTTGCGGGTGCCGGGATACGTCTTCCTGAGGTCTTCGACGACGAGGACGGGAGCCATCGCGCGCGCGATCCTATCCCGTCACGCGGGCGCCGTCGCGCACGACCACCCGGCCGTCCTTCACCACCGTCCGCACCGCCGGGATGCCCACGCGCACGAGGTCGAGGAGACGCGGCGAGCGCAGGACCACGAGGTCGGCGCGCTTCCCCGCCTCCAGGCTGCCTCGCTCCGCGTCCAGGCCGAGCGAGTAGGCCGCGTTGAGGGTGGCCGCGCCGAGCGCTTCCTCCAGCGAGAGGCCCATGGCGAAGCAGGCGACGGTCATGGCGAAAGGCATGGAGGGGGACAGCCCGCCCCCGGGGTTGCCGTCGGTGGCCAGGGCGACGGGCACGCCCGCCTGCACGAGGGCGCGGGCGGGCGCGTAGCGCCCCAGCCGCAAATAGAAGGCGGCCGAGGGCAGCAGGGTCGCCGCGCAGCCGGACGCGGCCAGCGCGGACATGCCCGCTTCGGACACGAAGAGGAGATGGTCCGCCGAGCGAGCGCCCAGCGCCCCCGCCAGCTCCGCGCCGCCCGTCCAGCAAAGCTCGTCCGCGTGGATGCGGAGGGCAAGGCCGGCCGCGCGCGCCGCCTCGAGGATGCGGCGGGACTCCGCCACCGTGAACACGCCGTCCTCGCAGAAGACGTCGGCGAAGGTGGCGAGGGAGCGCCGGGCCACCTCCGGGATCATCTCGTCCACGAGCATCTCGACGTAGCGCTCGCGGCGATCGCGATGCTCCGGCGGGGTCTCGTGGGCCCCCAGGAAGGTGGGGACGAGGGTGACGGGATGGCTCTCCCCGGCCTCGCGGATCGCCTCCAGTGAGCGGATTTCCGCCGCCGTCTCCAGGCCGTAGCCGCTCTTGACCTCGGCCGTCGTGGTGCCGGCGAGCAGCATCTCGTCGAGGCGCGCGCGCAGGAGGGTCACGAGCGTGGCCCGATCGGCGGCGCGCGTGGCGGCCACGGAGCGCACGATCCCCCCGCCCGCGGCCGCGATCTCCTTGTAGCTCACGCCGGCCAGCCGCTGCCGGATCTCGCCGTCGCGATCGCCCGCGAACACGAGGTGGGTGTGGGCGTCCACGAAGCCGGGGAGCACCACCGCGCCTTCCGCGTCGAGGAGGGGCGCGCCCTGGGGAATGTCCTCCGGCCGCAGCCGGGATTCCGGACCGACGTAGGTGATCCGGCCCTCCTGCGCGACCAGGGCGGCTCGCGGTACCTCGTGCAGCGTGCCGAGGTCCGTGCCGAGCCGCGGGGCCTTCCCGGCCGGCGTCAGCAGCGTGCCGATGTTACGGACGACGAGGTCGCGCGTCATCGGGCGAGGGAGGTCAGGAGATCCTGCGAACGGGCCCCCGCCACGAGCAGCACCTTCTCGCGCGCCTTGGCGCCCTGGGTGACCGACACCGCGGAAGGCGCCACTCCGAGCTGGCGGGCCAGGAACCGCACCAGCGCCGCGTTGGCCTTTCCCTCGACGGGAGGCGCGGTGAGACGGACGACGAGGGCGCCGTTGCGCTCGCCCGCCAACTCGTCCCGCGACGCGCGCGGCGAGACGCGCACGCGCAGGGTCGCCCCTCCCGCCACGTCGTGGACCTCGATCATCGCCGGGATCCCGCGGTGCGAACGAGAGGCCTTACTGGGCCTCCTCGCGCCGCTTCAGGAAGCGGAGGTTGTCCTCGAGCTCGGCCTCCTCCTGGAGGTCCAGCAGGTGGCTCAGGCGCGTGATCAGGGCGCGCACGTCGGTGCGCAGCGCGCTGCGGTGGGCGCGCAGGTCGAGGATGCCGCGCTCCACCTCGTGGGCGCGGCCCTGGGCCAGCTCCACCAGGCGGTCGGCCTGCATCTCCGCTTCCTTCACCGTCGTCTCCGCCTCCTTGCGCGCGTTGTCGCGGATCTCCTCGGACACGCGCTGGGCGGTGAGGAGGGTGTTCTTCAGGATGGTCTCGCGCTGGCGGTGCTCGTCGATGAGGGAGCGCAGGGACTGGAGCTCCTGGTCGAGGCGATCGCGCTCCATCTGCAGGGCCGCGACCTCCTCGGCCACGATGTTGAGGTAGGCGCGGACCTCGTCCGGGTCCAGCCCGCGGAAGCGCTGGCCGAAGGTCTGCCGCTGGATGTCCATCGGCGAGATTTTCATGGTCTAGCCCGGAAGTAGGGTCGCACGATCGCGGGCCCGGCTCAAGCCCGTTTCGGGCCGGCTCCTCAGACGACGGCGCCCGGGCCGCGGAGGCGGACGCCGATGTCCACGAGGGTCTGCGCCACCGCGTACTCGGCGAAGATCACGAGGGCGAGGAGGACCAGGAAGGCCACGTCCAGCGGGAAGGAGCGGAGGCTCACCGGCAGCATGTGCCGGATCACGCGCAGGGGCGGATCGGTCGCCTGCACCAGGAAGCGCACGACGGTGTTGCGGGGATCGGCGCTCACCCAGGAGACGATGGCGCGCAGGACGAGCACGATCGTGTAGCAATAGAGGAAGTAGAAGAGGACCCGCCCCAGCCCGATCAGGATGTTTCCCAGGATGAACATGGGTCCAGTCTATGGCTTCTGCCGCTCCCCGAAGATGGCGGTGCCCACGCGGACATGGGTGGCGCCCTCCTCGATCGCCACCTCGAAGTCGTGGCTCATGCCCATGGAGAGCGCGCGCCCGCGCACCAGGCCCTGGCGCCGCGCGTCCTCGAGGAGCTCGCGGAGGCGACGGAAGTAGGGCCGGGCCTCCTCGGGATCCTCGGCGAGGGGAGGCATCACCATCAGTCCCTCGACGCGCACGGCCTTGTAGCCGCGGAGCTGCTCCAGGGTGGGGAAAAGGTGCGTCTCGTCCAGGCCGAACTTGGTGGCCTCCTGGCCGAGATCCACCTGGATGAGCACGGGGAGCTGCTTCCGGGCCGCTTCCGCGCCACGCTCGAGCCGCTTGGCGACGCTGACGTCGTCGACGGAGTCCACGGCGTCGAAGAGCTCGGCCGCGCGCCGCCCCTTGTTGCTCTGCACGTGGCCGATCATGTGCCAGACGAGGCCGGCCGGGCGCAGGTCCTCCAGGGCCGCGATCTTGTCTTCGGCTTCCTGGACCTTGTTCTCGCCGAAGTGGCGCAAGCCGGCCGCGAAGGCCGCGCGCACCACGTCCGCGGGCTGGGTCTTGCTGACGGCGACGAGGGTGACGTCGGCCGGAGGACGTCCGGCGCGCGCCGCCGCCCGGGCGATGCGCTCCCGTACGGCGGCGACGCGGCTTTCGATCACGTCACTTCTGGGGCTTGAGGGCCGCGAGCAGTCCCTGCGCCGTGGCCGTGTTCTGGGCGTTCGTCGGGTTCATCGAGAGGTACTTCTCGAGGTTCGCGATGGCGTCGGGGATCTTGTTCTGGCCGACGGCGAGCGTGCCCAGGTAGTAGTAGACCTCGGCATTGGCGGGATCGGCCTCCGCCGACTTCTGGAACGCGGCCGCCGCCTCCTCGGCCTTGCCCGAGTTCAGGTAGAAGACGCCCAGGTTGAACTGGACCTTCGCGTCCTTCGGGTTGTCCGCGGCCGCCTTGGTCAGGAGCTCGGTGGCCTTGGCCGCCTGGCCGCTCTCCGTGTACACGCGAGCCAGGGCGGAGATGGCCTCGCCGTAGCCGGGACGGACCTCGAGGGCCTTGAGGTAGGCCGCCTCCGCGCCCGGCCAGTCCTTCTTCTGGCTCTTCAGGTACCCGATGTTGTAGTGCGCCTCCGCGATCTGCGGGTTCTTGGCCAGGAGCTCGGTGTAGGCGGCGATGGCTTCGTCGGCCTTGCCTTCCGAGCTGAGCTTGTTGGCATTGGCGAACATCTCGCGCAGCGCGGCGTTGGCCTTCTCGGCCTCGCCGCCCGCGGCCGCCTGGGCCGCGGCCTTGGTCGTCAGCTTCATCTCCGGAAGCTGCATGGGCTCGCCGAGGCCGACGCGGGTGTCCACGTAGGTGCCGACGTAGCCTTCCTTGTTGGCGGTGATCCGGTAGCCGCCGGGGGTGAGACCGACCTGGGTGAACTCGCCCTTCTTGTTCGTCTTGGTGTCGAACTTCCGGGTCACGCCCCCCTGGAAGTCCAGATTGACGAGGGCATCCTGGACCGGCTGGCCCTTCTCGTCCACGACCTTGCCGCGAACGGCGCCGGTGGACTGTGCCCACCCTGAGCCCGCCGGCAGCAGCAGCGAGGCGGCGACGAGGGCGGCCGCCACGTACACGCGCTTCATCATGGATTCAGTCCTCCGAGGGCTGGGCCCTCACAAACCTTTCCAGTTTCTCACGCACCCTGCCCGCTTGCCACTTTCCGGACGCACCTGCCGGAAGGCTCAGGCGGGCGGCGTCCGATAGGCGAGGGGGTCGGGCAGGCCGGCCTCCGCGAAGCCCCGGAGCCGCAAACGGCACGACTCGCAGGTGCCGCAGGCGAGGTCCTCCGCCTGGTAGCAGGACCAGGTCTTCTCGAAGGGCACGCCGAGCGCCCTGCCGTGCCGCACGATGTCGGCCTTGGACATGCGGATCACCGGGGTCTCGATCCGGATCGCGGTCTCCGGCCGTGTCCCCTGCGCGATCGCCTCCTCGAAGGCCCGGTAGAACGACGGCCGGCAGTCCGGATACCCGGAGGAGTCCTCCCACACCGCGCCCACGAAGATCGCGCGCGCCCCGATGATCTCGCCCCAGGAGGTCGCCGCGGACAGGAGATGGGCGTTCCGGAACGGCACGTACGAGGTCGGAATGCGGTCCGCCTCCGGCTCGCCTTCCCGCACGGCAATGCGGGGATCGGTCAGGCTGCTGCCGCCGATGGCCGCCAGCACGGGGAACTCCACCACCAGCCGCGCGCGCGCCGCGTAGTGATCGGCCAGGGCCTGGAAGCAGGCCAGCTCCTTGCGCTCGGTGCGCTGGCCATAGTTCGCGTGCAGGAAGGCCAGGTCGTGCTCGCGCGCGGCGGTGGCGGCGGTGACCGCGGAGTCCATGCCTCCGCTCACGCACACGACGGCGAGCTCCCGCGCGCTCAGATGCCGCGCTCCACACCCGGCCAGAGGTACTTGTGGAGCTGGACCTGCACGCGCGCGGACAGGCCGTCTTCCAGGATCCAGCGCGCGAGCTCGCCGGGGGCGAGGACGCCGTGCACGGGCGAGAACAGCACCGCGCGCTGCCCCGCCCACGCGCGCTCGCGCAGGAGCGTGCGCGACCACTCGTAGTCCGCCCGGTCCGCGATCACGAACTTGACCTCGTCCTGCGGGCGCAGGCGGTCGAGGTTCGGCCAGTGCATGCGGTGCGATTCCCCCGACCGGGGCGTCTTCACGTCGACGATGGCCACCGCGCGCGGGTCGAGGCCGTCGAGAGGCACGTGCCCGGAAGTCTCGATCAGCACCTGCCATCCGCGGTCGAGCAGGGTCGTCACGAAAGGAAAGGCGGCGGGCTGGGAGAGGGGCTCGCCGCCCGTGAGCAGGACCAGGCGGCAGGGGAAGCGCTCGATCTCGGCGAGGACGTCGTCCTCCTCGCGCCGCGATCCCTCGTAGAAGGCGTAGGCGGTGTCGCAGTAGACGCAGCGCAGGGGGCACCCGGTGAGGCGCACGAACACGCAGGGCAGGCCCGTGCGGGTGCCCTCGCCCTGGATGGAGAAGAAGATCTCGTTGACGGTGAGCAGCGTGCTACTCCGCGTAGGAGGCGGAGCACCCGGGCGCTTCCCACACGCGCACGCGCCGGAGCAGCCGCCCCTCCGGGCCCAGGCCCTTGCGGACCTCGTCGAAGAAGTACCGCGCCACCACCTCCGCCGAGGGGCTGACGCCGCGGAGGCCGGGATGCTCGTTCATGTCGCGGTAATGGAAAGTCGCGGCCACCTCGCCCACGGCCTTCTTCAGGTGCTCGAAATCGATGACCACCCCGAGCCCGTCCAGATCCTTCCCCGCCGCCACCGCCTCCACCCGCCAGTCATGGCCGTGAATCGGCTCGATGGGACGTCCGTCCTCGGTCAGGCGGTGAGTGCTGCAGAACGTCGTCTCGTACGCCACTTCGAACACGCCGAGTAATCTATCATCGCGGGCCCATGGCTCACGAGTACGACCTCCGGCGCGGCGGGCTCTACATGGTCGCGTCCGCGCTGCTGTTCGCGCTCATGAGCGTCGCCGTGAAGCTCGCCGCCGCCACCCTCCCCAACGTGGTCGTGGTGTTCTTCCGCAGCGGGTTCGGCCTCCTCACCCTGCTCCCCTTCCTCGTCGGGGTGGACCTGCGCACCACCCAGGTGCGCGAGCACCTCATCCGCAGCCTGGCCGGGATCGCGTCGATGTACTGCTTCTTCTACACGATCGCGCACATGCGCCTGGCCGATGCCGTGCTCCTCAACTACTCGCTGCCCATCTTCATTCCGTTCGTGGAGAGCGCCTGGCTGGGCGAGGAGTTCCCGCGTCGGCTCTGGATACCCGTGATGGTCGGCTTCGCCGGGGTGGTGGTCATCCTGCGGCCGGGCAGCGGGCTGATGGAGCCGGTGGCCCTCCTGGGCGTGGCCTCCGCGCTCTTCGCCGCCGTGGCCCAGGTGGGAGTGCGGCGGCTGACCCGGACGGAGCCCGTTCCGCGCATCGTGTTCTATTTCGCGATCTCGGCCACCGTCCTGTGCGCGTTTCCGGCCGCGATGACCTGGCGGGCGCCGCACGGCCTCGTGTGGCTGGCGGCGGCGGCCATGGGACTCACCGCCACCGCGGGCCAGCTGGCCATGACGCGTGCCTACGCCCACGCGCCCGCCTCGCAGGTCGGCCCCTTCATCTATTCGTCGGTGGTGTTCGCCGCCGCCCTCGATTGGCTGTTCTGGCGGAAGCTCCCCGACGCGTTCACGGTGGCGGGAGGCCTGCTCGTGGTGGCGGCCGGGATCCTCTCCCTCCGCCTCAATCCGGCCGAAGCCGAAGTCGAGACGCCGTCCACCGTCTGAAGAGAAGTCAGGGCAGGCCGTCTTCGACGACGAAGGGAGCGCCCGCCCGCCGCTTCTCGGTGAGGAGCGCGCCGCGGACGGCCGCGAACTCCTCCTCCAGGTCGGCGAGCACGGCCCCCCCGCGGGCGGCCGCCGCCTCGTCGCCCAGCTCTTCCATCTCCGCCGTGAGCTTCATCATGCGGCGGGCCCCGATGGTGGCGCAGCTGCCGCGGAGCTTGTGCGCGATCCGCTGGCACTCCGCGCGGGCGCCGCCCTCGTAGGCGGTCCGGAGCTCGGCCATCAAGGAGGCGGAATCACGCAGGAAGATGCCGACCAGCTCCTGCAGGAACTCGCGCTTGGTCAGGGCCAGGAGCTCGGAGAGGACGTCCCAGTCCACGGGTCCGTGGCTGCGCTCCTCCCAGTCCGGCGGGTGGGGCGACTCCGGCGCGGCCGCGCCGGAGCCGGGCACCCAGCGCAGGAGGACGGCTTCGAGCTGCTCGGGGCTCACCGGCTTCGAAACGTAGTCGTCCATGCCCGAGGCCAGGCACCGCTCGCGGTCCCCCTGCATGGCGCTGGCGGTGAGGGCGATGATGGGCGTGTGGTGCGTGCCTTCCATGGCGCGGATCAGGCGCGTGGCCTCGAAGCCGTCCGTCTGCGGCATCTGGCCGTCCATGAGGATCGCGTCGTAGGTGTGCTGCCCCACCGCCGCCACCGCCTCGTTGCCGGTGGCGGCCACGTCCACCGCGTAGCCGAGCCGCTCCAGGATCCGCGCCGCGACCTTCTGGTTCACGACGTTGTCTTCCGCCACCAGCACGCGCCCGCGGACGGGGCCGGTCCGGCCGCCCCCGTCGCCGCCCGGCGTCGTCGGCTCCGACCCCGCGGGCGAGAGCTCGGCGGTGGGTGCCGCTTCGCCGGCCCCGGCCTCGGCGGGGGCGGGTGAATCCGGGCGCGCGGTGAGGGCGGAGCGCTCGAGGCGGGCGGTGAACCAGAACACGCTGCCTTCGCCGGGCTCGCTCATCACGCCCAGCTGGCCGCCCATCAGCTCCACCAGGCGCTTCGAGATGACGAGCCCGAGGCCGGTGCCGCCGTACCTCCGCGTCGTGGATCCGTCCGCCTGCGCGAAGGGCTGGAAGAGACGTCCCAGCGCCTCGGGCGTGATGCCGATGCCCGAGTCGCGCACGGCGAAGCGCACGAGCTGCGCCTGCGGCTCCTCCGCCTCCGCGCGCACGCGCACCGTCACCTGACCCTTCTCGGTGAACTTCACGGCGTTGCCGACGAGGTTGACCAGGGCCTGGCGCAGGCGCCCGGGATCGCCGCGCAGCACGTGGGCCACGCCGTCCTCGATGGTGGCGGCCAGCTCGATCCCCTTGGCCTTGGCCAGGGGCGCGAAGAGGCGGATGACCTCCGCCACCAGCTGCCGAGGCGCGAGGTCCACGCTCTCCAGGGCCAGGTGGCCGGACTCGATCTTCGAGAAGTCGAGGATGTCGTCGATGATGCGCATGAGGGCGCGGCCGGAGCTGCCGATGGTCTCGACGTAGTCGCGCTGCTCGGGAGAGAGCGGCGTGTTCTGCAGCAGGGACGCCATCCCGATCACGCCGTTCATGGGCGTGCGGATCTCGTGGCTCATGTTGGCGACGAACTGGCTCTTGGCCCGGCTGGCCTCGCCCAGCTCCTGGGTGCGGTCGCGCAGGGCCTCGTTGGCCTTCGAGAGGTCCTCGGTGCGCCGCGAGAGCTCCTGCGTCCTTTCCTGCACCCGCTCTTCGAGGTCGCGCCGGAAGGTGACGACGTCGCGATGCACGCGGCTGAACCGGTTCGCCAGCGAGACGGCCATCGAGGACAGGAAGGCGGCGAAGCCGACGGGGATGAGACGTATGGAGGGCGGGATCCAGCCCCGCTCCAGGGCGATGTCGTGCACGTAGCAGCCGGTCATGAGGACGAGCCCCAGGCCGACGGTGCGCGCCTCCGGATGCCCGCGCCAGGCCGCCCGCGCGATCTCGAAGAGGAGGGCGGCGGCCAGGAGCAGCGCGCCGAGCTCCCAGACGGGCAGGAGGCGCAGGTTGATCCACAGGCCGGGCGAGAAGAGCACGGCCACTCCCCCGACGGCGTTGGCGATCTGGAAGGCGCGCAGGGGGCTCGAGATGGGGCGGGAGAGGAACGGCCAGAGGAACTGCACGAAGAGGATCGCGATCGCGTAGAGGAGCGCGTGCTCGATCTCCTTGAGCCGCACGAAGTCGTCGGAGAGGGCGTACTTCCACTGGCTGCGCAGGAGGGTGTACACACCGGCCCCGACCGCGACCAGGCCGAACCACAGGTACTCGCGCAGCTGCGGCTGGCCCCGGAAGAGCTGCAGGTGATAGAGGCCGGCGGCGACGAAGAGGGCGGCGAAGACCAGCGCGGGCAGCTCGGCCAGCAGGTCGTCGCGCGTGAGCAGGTCGATCGGTCCCAGGCGATAGCGGCCTTCGACGGGCGCGGGAAGGCTGGGGCTGGTGACGTCGGACTTCCAGGTGCGCAGGGCGAGCACGAGCCGGCCGCTCGGCTCGATGGCGGAGGTCGGAACGAAGTAGAGGCCGTGCCGGTCGTAGTCGATGCGGCGCTGCGGGGGAAGGGCGCCCACGCCCCCGAGCCGCTCGCCGCCCGCGAAGACCTCGTACGCGCTGTCCACCTTGCCGATGGCCAGTCCGAGGCGGAGGCGCGCGCGCTCCTCGGGCGTGGGTCCGAGGCCGTCGGGCCCCACCTGTACGGTGACGCGATACCAGGCGTAGGGCTCGCGCGGGCCGGCGTGGCGGCCCCATCCCAGGGGCACGCGCACGCGCGCCCATGTCGAATCGTCGTAATCGTCCTGGGCCCAGCGCAGGTCGTCGCCGGTCTTCTGGCGCCACACGACGGCCAGCGAGACCGGGCGGTCGAGCGACGTGACGGTGACGTCGGCATCGCCGACCCGATCGGGCTGGGCGAGCGCGGTCCCCCCCGGAGTGACCAGGAGGGCGAGGGCGGCCGGGACGAGGAGGCGCCTAATCAAGATGACCTTCGACCTGGGCGAGGTCGTGCACCAGGCGCGCCGAGGGCAGGCTCTCCAGGAAGCGGCGCCCGTAGGGCCGCTCCACGAGGCGGCTGTCCAGCACGGCCAGGATGCCTCGATCGGACGCGGCGCGGATCAGCCGTCCGAGGCCCTGCTTGAGCATCAGGATCGCCACCGGCACCTGATACTCCTGGAAGGGATTCCCGCCCTGGTTGCGGATCCGCTCGATGCGCGCCTGCACGACGGGATCGGCGGGGGACGCGAAGGGCAGCTTGTCGATGATCACGCAGGAGAGCTGCTCCCCGGCCACGTCCACGCCCTGCCAGAAGGACGAGGTCGCGAGGAGCACCGCGCCCGGCGTCCGCCGGAACGTCTCCAGGAGCACGGGCTTGGGCGCCTCCCCCTGCATGAGCAGTGGATAGGGGACGCGGGAGGCGATGCGCTCCGCGACCGCGTTCATGTTCGCGTAGGAGGTGAAGAGGACGAAGGCGCGGCCGCGGCTCACCGCGAGGATGCGCGCCACCTCGTCCGCCGCCCGGTCCACGAACGACGGGGACGAGGGCTCGGGCATGCGCCGGGGGACGTAGAGGATGGCCTGCTCCTCGTAGTCGAAGGGCGAGGCCAGCAGGACCTCTTCCGTCTCCTCGAGGCCGAGACGCGACTTCAGGTACGCGAACCCGCCGTCCACGGCCAGGGTGGCCGAGGTCAGCACGGCCGCGCGCACCTGGTCGAAGAGGAGCTCCCGGAGGCGGGCGGACACGTCGATGGGGGTGGCGCGGAGGAAGACGCCGCGTCCGCGCGTCTCCACGAAGCAGACGTGCCCGTCGTCCTCCGCGCCGAGCACGAAGGCGAGGTCGCGGGCCAGGCCCTGGGCCCGCCCGGCCTGGGCGGTCAGGGCGTCCGACCGCTCGGGGATGGCGAGGAGCGCGGTGCGCAGCCCTTCGAAGCGGTCCAGCATGGCCGCCGCCTGCTCCGCCACCCGCGGCGGCATCCAGCCCGCCTTGAGCCGGTGCCCGCGTCCCTGGGCCACCGTCTTGAAGAAGCTCTCGCTGCGGTGGCGCACGGCATCGAGCTCGGCGTGCACCTCCCGCGCGTCCAGGCGCGCGGCCTTGAGCTCGCGCTCCACGTCGCGGCAGAGATCCTCGACCCGGTGCGAGGAGACCTGGATCCCGAAGTACTGGGTGGCCACGTCCTCGAGGAGATGGGCCTCGTCGAGGATCACGGTGTCGTAGTCGGGGATCACGGCGCCGTAGCTTCCGTCCTTCACCGCGAGGTCCGCGCAGAGGAGGTGATGGTTGACGACCACGAGGTCCGCCTCCAGCGCGCGCTGGCGCATGCGCGTGACCCAGCAGGGATCGAAGTCGGGGCAGGCCTGGCCGATGCAGTTCTCGCTGGCGGCGGAGATCTCGCGCCAGAAGTCCGCGCCGTCGGGAAGGTCCTCCACTTCCCCCCGGTCGCCCGTCTCCGTGCCCGGGGCCCAGGCCTCCACGGCGCGGAAGAGGGGGATCTCGTCGAAGCGCCGGAAGCTGCCGGCCTGGCCGAAGGACTTGTAGCGGAGGAGGCAGAGGTAGTTGCCGCGTCCCTTCATCACCGCGACGCTGAGGTCGCGGCCGAGAGCACGGGCCAGGAGCGGGATGTCTTTGGTGAGGAGCTGCTCCTGGAGGTTCTTGGTGCCGGTGGAGACGACGACGCGCCGTCCCAGAGAGGCCGCAGGCAGCAGGTAGGCGAGCGTCTTGCCGGTGCCGGTGCCCGCTTCGGCCAGGAGGATGCCGCCGTCGGTCAGGACCTGGCCGACCGCCTGCGCGAGGCGGGCTTGTCCCGCGCGCTCCTCGTAGGTGGGCAGCACGCGGGCCAGCAGCCCGCGCGGGCCGAAGAAGTCGGTCGAAGCGGCGGGGGCCAGTCCGGGCACGGACCCATGATTTTAGCGCGTGGCCGCGCTTCCTCCGGGTCCGGCCCCTTTCCCCGTCCTAGGCGTGCGCGGCCAGCGCGGCGTCGTACGCCTCCAGGCGGGCCGCGTAGAGGGGAAACACGTCGCACAGGCGCTTCACGTCCCGCTTGACCTCGGCCAGGGCCGTGTCGTCTTCGACCGCGGACAGGGCCCGCGAGATGAGGAGCCCGACCTTCTCCATCTCCGGTTCCTTCATGCCCCGCGTGGTCAGGGCGGGCGTGCCCACGCGGATGCCGGAGGCCACCATCGGGGAGTTCGTGTCGAACGGGATCGTGTTCTTGTTGACGGTGATGCCGGCGCGGTCGAGCGCCTTCTCCGCCACCTTGCCCGTGATCCCCTTGGCGAAGACGTCGATGAGCATGAGGTGGTTGTCCGTGCCTCCGGAGACGAGCCGCCAGCCTTCGCCCATGAGCGTGGCGGCCAGGACCTTCGCGTTCTTCACGATCTGGCCCTGGTAGGTCTTGAACTCGGGCGTGAGCGCTTCCTTGAGGGCGACGGCCTTGGCCGCGATGACGTGCATCAGCGGCCCTCCCTGCACGCCCGGGAAGAGGAGCTTGTCCACCTCCTTGGCCCACTTCTCCTGGCAGAGGATCATCCCCCCGCGCGGCCCGCGCAGGGTCTTGTGGGTGGTGGTGGTGACGAACTCCGCGTGCGGCACCGGGCTCGGATGCAGGCCGGCCGCGACCAGGCCGGCGATGTGGGCCATGTCCGCCATCACCACCGCGCCGCCCTCGTCCGCGGCCTTGCGCACGGCCACGAAATCGATGGTGCGCGGATAGGCGCTCGCCCCCACCACCAGGATGCGGGGCCGGTGCTCGCGGGCCAGGGCGGCCATGGCCTCGTAGTCGATCCGCTCGTCCTCCTTGCGCACGCCGTAGGCCACGACCTTGAAGTAGCGGCCGGAGAAGTTGAGCGGGTGGCCGTGGGTGAGATGGCCGCCGTGGGAGAGGTTCATGCCCAGGATGGTGTCGCCGGGCTGGCAGGCGGCCATGTACACGGACATGTTGGCCTGGGCCCCCGAATGGGGCTGCACGTTGGCGTGGTCGGCGGCGAAGAGCTGCTTCGCGCGCTCGATGGCCAGCGTCTCCGCCACGTCCACGAACTCGCAGCCGCCGTAGTAGCGCTTGCCCGGATAGCCCTCGGCGTACTTGTTGGTGAGCACGGTGCCGAGCGCCTCCAGCACCGCCTCGGACACGAAGTTCTCGGAGGCGATCAGCTCGAGCTGCGAGCCCTGCCGGCGCGTCTCGTTGCGGATGGCCTCCGCCACCTCGGGGTCCGTGCGGACGAGGTTCTGCATGACCCGACTCTAACAAACGGGCCCGGGGGGCGAAAGAGGATACGATCGCGCGGTGGCCCATCCGCCTGTCATAGTCGGCAAGCGCGGCGAGAGCCGCGTGCGCTCGGGACATCCCTGGATCTTCAAGAGCGACGTCGCCCGCGCCACCGGCGTCGCTCCCGGCTCGGTCGTGCGCGTCCTGGGTCCCACCGGGAGGCCCCTGGGCTTCGCGTTCTTCTCCGCCGCGTCCGAGATCCAGCTGCGCATGATCGAGCGCGGCGAGAGCCTGGCTCCCACCTTCCTCCCCGACCGCCTCCGCGCCGCGCGGGCCTGGCGGGAGACGATCGCCCCCGGGGTGGAGGCGCTGCGCCTCGTGCACGGCGAGGGGGACGGACTGCCCTCGCTGATCGTGGACCGCTACGGCGAGTACCTCGTGGTGCAGACGCTGTCCCAGGCCACGGACGCGCGGAAGGCGGAGATCGTGGCCGCGCTGATCGAGATCTTTCACCCGCGCGGTGTCCTCGAGCGCAACGATCCGCGCGTGCGGGCGCGGGAAGGCCTGCCCGCCCAGGTCGGCGTCCTGCACGGCGAGGTGCCGGACACGGTCACGGTGAGCGAGAACGGGCTGCGTCTGGAGGCCGACCTCTGGCGCGGGCAGAAGACGGGCCTCTTCCTCGACCAGCGCGAGAACCACGCCATGGCCCGGGAGTACGCGCGCGGGCGGGTGCTCGACGGCTTCACCTACAACGGCGGCTTCGGCCTGGCGGTGGCCGCCCGGGCGGAGGAGGTCCTGGCCGTGGACGTCTCCGCGGACGCGGTGGCGCGCGTCCAGCGCAACGCCGCCCTCAACGGCATCGCCAACGTCACCGCGCGCGAGGCCAACGTCTTCGACCTCCTGCACGACCTCGACGGCCGGGGCGAGCGCTTCGACACCGTGATCCTCGACCCGCCCGCCTTCGCGAAGACGAGGTCCGCGGTGGAGAAGGCCCGCCGCGGCTACAAGGAGATCAACCTGCGCGGCCTAAAGCTCCTGAGGCCCGGCGGGTGCCTGATCACGTGCTCGTGCTCGTATCACGTGCACGAAGGGGACCTGGAAGGAATCCTGGCAGACGCGGCCGCGGACGCGGGGGCGACGGTCAGCGTGGTCGAGAAGCGCCGCCAGGCGCGGGACCATCCGATCCTGCTCGGCGTGCCCGAAACGTATTACTTGAAGTGCTTCGTCCTCCGGAAGCTGGCCTGAACGTCTCTCAACGCTGCGCGGCGGGCGGGCCGGGCGCGTCGAGCAGGTCGCTCGGCCGGGGCAGCCGGCCCAGCGTCTCGAAGAGGTCCTTCGAGACCTCCGCGACGGCCGCGCTGCGCTTCTGCTCCGCCGGGAACTGGGTGAGGATCACGAGGAAGTAGGGGTTGCGGTTGCCCATGTAGATGATGCCCGCGTCGTGGTGCACGGTCGAGATGTTCCCCGTCTTGTGGGCCACGTGCACGTCCCCGGGCAGCCCGGCCGGGATGCCGCTCTTGAATTGCTGGTCGAGCAGGATCTCGAGCATCTGCGCACAGATCTCCGGCGACCAGGCCCGGCCCTCCGCGATCACGCGCAGGAGCTTGACCAGGCCGTTGGCGGTCACCTGGTTGTTGAGCCCCGCCTTGAAGGCGGCTTCGTCCGCCACTCCGCGCAGCAGGATGATCCCCTCGATCTTCAGCTCCTCCAGCGCGCGCTGGATGGCGGGCACCCCCACGATGTCGATGAGCAGGTTGGTGGCGAAATTGCTCGAGGTGGTGATCATGTGGTACGCGAGGTCGCGCACGGTCATGGTGCGGCCCAGCCTCTTCGCGACCTCCTGGTTGGGCTCGAAGTCGAGGTTGAGCGTGAACGACTGCTTGTCGACCATGCTCGTGAACTTGTTGCGCACGTGCACGGGCGCGTCCGCGGTGAGGCGGCCGCGCGCGACCTCGCCGTAGACGCCGAGGAGCACGGCCAGCTTGATGGTGGAGGCGGCGTGGAAGAACGCGTCCGCGTTGTAGGACCAGTTCAGCGTCGTCTGGGAGTCGTAGAACGAGATGCCGAGCCGCTCCAGCTTGTGCTTCTTCTTGATGGCCTGGATGCTCACGTAGAGCGAGTTCTCGACCCGGGCCAGGCTCTCCGGGGCGGGCGCGGCCTTGCGCGCGGGCACGGGCTCGCGGGCCACGATCGACTGGCGCCGGTGTCGCCTCACCTCTTCGAGTGTAGTCCTAGTCCGGAGAGTGGAACTCGTCGCGCGGGAAGAGATCCAGGTTCATCTCGCTCGGCGGCGGCGGGGGCAGGGCCTGCGCGTCCGCGATCTCGGCCCAGACGCCGTTGACGCGCGGCGGGCCCAGGTAGGCCACCATGGCCGGGTCGAACAGGCGCCGCCGCCACTCCGCGGGCTCGATGGGAATGGGCGAGCGGCTGCCGATCAGGACGTGGCCCCCGGCCACCGAGACCACGTACGGCAGGGCGGCGCGGAACGTCGTGCGGACGCGGTCCGTCGGCGCCCAGGTGGTCACCATCCCGCCCGGGTTGAGCCGCCGCGCGCACAGCTCGAAGAACTCGAGCGAGTACAGGTTCCCGGCGTAGGGGCTGGTCGGCCAGAGCGCGTCCGCCTCGATGAGATCGTAGGTGGCGCCGTCGCGGTCGAGGGCATTGCGGCCGTCGGCGACGCGGATCGTGAAGCGCGGATCGCCGAGGAAGCGGCCCAGGCGTCCGGGCGGATCGGGCAGGCTCATGAGGCGCCCGAGAAGCCGGCGCTGCGGCGCGAAGATCTCGAACACGGTGATGCGCTGCTCGATGTCGCGCCGGCAGCCGGCGGAGGAGGCGGTGTCCCCGGATCCCAGACCGATGATGGCCACCGCGCGCGGCGCGGGATGCATCACGGCGGGGGCCGCGCCCAGCGTGGTGTGGATGCCCCCGAAGGGCAGCGAGCTGTGCGTCCTCCCGCCCGACCAGACCTGCCACAGCCGCTCCTTGCCCGGGATCAGCGCGGCCACCCCGGTGGCGTCCTCGTCGAGCAGCGTGGCCGTCTTGGCCGTGCCGTGCAGGCGCATCCAGAACGCGTGCTGGCCGGGCAGGGCAAGAGCGGCCAGGACCAGGAGGGCGGCCAGGACCGGAAACGGGCTGCGCCGGCCGTAGGCCTTAAGGCCGAGGCCGGCGAAGACGAGGCCGACCACGAGCAGGCCGCGCACGGTGCCCGGAGTGCCGAGGACCGTGAGCGAGACGAGGCCGACCACGAGGCTGCCTGCCACGCACCCCGCGATGTTCGCGGCCTGCAGCACGCCCGTCTTCCATCCGCTGGTGGCGGGATCGTCCTGGACCGCCTTCTGGAGGATCGGGAAGGAGAGGCCCATGAGGACGGTGGGCGGGCCGAACATCACGAGGGGCAGGACGACGTACAGCTTGAAGAACGCACTCCAGTACATGGCGCCGCCGAGGTTGAACGAGCGCGATCCGCCCCAGAGCTCGTAGTACCACTGGTAGAACGGCGTCTCCGCGGGAAGCCGCGTGAGGAGCGCGAGCGCGCCTCCCGCGTAGACGAGGAGGAGGCACTGCAGGGCGAGGAACGCGCGAAGCGGTCGCCTCAGCCGGCCGACGGTCGCGATTCCGGCGAGCGCTCCTCCTCCCGACCCGAGGAGATAGACGGTCAGCAGGGTGCCGAACGTGTAGGCCGTCGATTTGAGCGCGACGTCCAGGACACGGAACCAGACGATCTCGAGGGCCAGCGCGCACAGGCCGCTGAGAGCGTAGAGGGCGAGCCACGTCCGGAACGATCGTGGCGCTTCCTCCGTTCCCGTCTCCGTGCCCGTCCCCGTCTCCGTTCCCGTCCGTTGAGCCGATCCAGCCTCCGTTCTGACCCTTCCCCACACCGCCAACCCGATCGCGCAGACCCCGGCAATGACATTCGCCGCCACCGCCGCCAGCACCGCGGTCCGAATCCCGTGGTGCCGGATGAACACCCAGGGAGTCGCCAGCGCCCCCGCGGCCGCCCCGAGCACGTTGATCCCGTAGAGGAACGCGATCGTCTCGCTCGCGGTGGCCACGTCGCGGACCATCGCGCGGGTGAGGAACGGCAGCGACATCCCCATCAGGACCGTGGGCAGGGCGAGGCTCAGGAGCTGCAGGAGGCCGCCCCGCAGGGGCTCGCCGTACACCCATCCCCAGCGGACGTAGAGCAGGTCGTAGTACAGCGTGCAGCTCACGGCGCCGAAGGCGGCGATCGTGATCTCGCAGGCCGCGAAGAGAGCGAGGGCGCGCGCGGGCGAGAGGCGGGCGCTCGCGACCGCGCCCAGGTGGCTGCCCAGGCCGAGGCCGAGCATGAACGCGGCCACGATCACGGCGATGGAATAGAGGCCCACCCCCGTTTGCAGGGCGAGCAAGCGCTGCCAGGCCACCTGGTACGCGAGCGCGGCGGCGCCGCTGAGGAAGAAGGCGAGACCGACGACGAACAGACGAGGGTCGCGAGGCGCCGCGGGCATGAACCCGCGATCTTACCTTGCGCCTTGCGTAACTGAGTCCCCTGAACCAGATTCGAGAGTAGGCTCCGTCTCCATCTGGCTGCAACGCGGACATTTATATAAATGCACTCAATAATGTTGACAAACTTACGCTCATGCCTTAGTTTTGAAGACGGAGGATGGACTCGATGCGGATGGATCAGTTCACCGTAAAAGCCCAGGAGGCCATCGCGGAGGCGCAGACCTCCGCCGAGCGCGCGGACAATCCGGAGGTCACGCCGGAGCACCTGCTCCACGCCCTCGTCTCGCAGGACGGCGGCGTGGTTCCCGCGACGCTGGGCAAGATGGGCGTGAGTGCGGGCGCCATCATCCAGGACGTCGATCGGTCCCTCGGCAGCCTCCCCCATACGCAGGGGGCGGCCACCCAGCTCTCGCCGCGACTCGACGCCGTCTTCAAGTCGGCGCTGAAGGAGGCGGAGGGCCTGAAGGACGACTACATCTCCACCGAGCACCTGCTGATCGCGCTCGTCGAGAGCAAGAACCCCGCGGCCGAGGCCCTCCGGCGCCACGGCGTGAGCCGGGACGCGATCCTCAAGGTCCTTCGCGATATCCGCGGCAACCAGCGCGTGACCGATCCCAACGCGGAGGAGCGCTACCAGTCCCTCGAGAAGTACGGGCGCGACCTCACCGAGATGGCGCGCAAGGGCAAGCTGGACCCCGTCATCGGACGCGACGAGGAGGTCCGGCGCGTCATCCAGGTCCTCTCCCGCCGCACCAAGAACAACCCGGTGCTCATCGGCGAGCCCGGTGTCGGCAAGACCGCGATCGTGGAAGGCCTGGCCCAGCGCATCGTCTCCGGCGACATCCCCGAGTCGCTCAAGAACAAGAAGCTCGTGGCTCTCGACCTCGGCGCCCTCATCGCGGGAGCGAAGTACCGCGGCGAGTTCGAAGACCGGCTCAAGGCCGTCCTCAAGGAGGTGCAGGAGTCGGAGGGCGAGATCATCCTCTTCATCGACGAGCTGCACACGGTGGTCGGGGCGGGGGCGGCCGAGGGCTCGATGGACGCCTCCAACATGCTCAAGCCCATGCTGGCCCGGGGCGAGCTGCGCTGCGTGGGGGCCACCACCCTGAGCGAATACCAGAAGCACATCGAGAAGGACGCTGCCCTCGAGCGGCGCTTCCAGCCCGTCTACGTGGGGGAGCCGACGGTCGAGCAGACGATCGCCATCCTGCGCGGCCTGAAGGAGCGCTACGAGGTCCACCACGGCGTGCGCATCCAGGACTCCGCCATCGTGGCCGCGGCCACCCTTGGAAGCCGCTACATCGCGGACCGCTTCCTGCCCGACAAGGCCATCGACCTCGTGGACGAGGCGGCCAGCCGCCTGCGCATCGAGATCGACTCCGTGCCCGTCGAGATCGACGAGATCCAGCGGCGGATCGTCCAGCTCGAGATCGAGAAGCAGGCCCTCTCCAAGGAGAAGGACAAGGCCTCGCGGGAGCGCCTGGCCAAGATCGAGCAGGACCTCGCCAACCTGGGCGAGCAGTCCACCGCCCTCAAGGCGGAATGGCAGCGCGAGAAGGCGGAGATCGAGAAGGTGAAGCAGCTCAAAGAGCGGATGGACAAGGTCCGCTTCGAGCTGGAGCAGGCCACGCGCCAGGGCGACCTCAACAAGGCGGCCGAGCTGCGCTACGGCACCCTTCCCCAGCTCGAGTCGCAGCTCCAGGAGGAGGAGAAGCGGGCCGCGGCCAAGTCCAGCACCGGCAAGCGCATGCTGAAGGAGGAGGTCGACGCGGAGGACGTCGCGGAGGTCGTCTCGAAGTGGACGGGCATCCCCGTCACGCGGATGCTGGAGGGCGAGGTCGAGCGCCTCCTGCGCATCGAGGACCGCCTGCGCGAGCGCGTGGTGGGACAGGACGATGCCCTCATCACCGTGGCCAACGCGGTGCGGCGCTCGCGGGCGGGTCTGGGCGACCCCAAGAGGCCCATCGGGTCCTTCCTCTTCATGGGACCCACCGGCGTCGGCAAGACGGAGCTGGCGCGGGCCCTGGCCGAGTTCCTGTTCGACAGCGAGAAGGCCATGATCCGCCTCGACATGTCGGAGTACATGGAGAAGCACGCGGTGTCGCGGCTGGTGGGGGCGCCTCCCGGGTACGTCGGCTACGACGAGGGCGGCCAGCTCACGGAGGCCATCCGGCGGCGGCCCTACGCGGTGGTCCTGCTCGACGAGATCGAGAAGGCGCATCCCGACGTCTTCAACATCCTGCTCCAGGTGCTCGACGACGGGCGGCTCACCGACGGCAAGGGCCGCACCGTGAACTTCCAGAACACCGTGATCATCATGACCAGCAACGTGGCCTCCGACCTCATCCAGGAGATGGCCCGGCGCGGGGAGTCGCCCGACCTCAAGGACAAGCTCATGGACGCGCTGCGTCTCACCTTCCGGCCGGAGTTCCTGAACCGCATCGACGAGATCGTGACCTTCCGCGCCCTGGGCGTGGAGCAGATCGAGCAGATCGTGGAGATCCAGATGAAGGACCTCCGCCGCCGCCTGGCCGAGCGCAAGATCACGGTCGAGCTGACGGAAGAGGCGCGGAAGACCCTGGCCGAGCGCGGCTACGACCCCGTCTTCGGGGCGCGGCCGCTCAAGCGCGCCATCCAGCGCATGATCGAGAACCCCCTCGCCGTCGAGGTGCTGGGCGGGAAGTTCCGCGAGGGCGACCACGTCATCGTGGACACCCGGGACCGCGAGACCTTCACGTTCCGGAAGGAATCACCGGTGGCCCAGCCGGCCTGAGCCAGGGCCCCATCCCGGAGGCGGAGCATGTCGGACGCGGTGTTGCGCGCGCACCTGGGTCGCATCCTCGACTGGGAGGACGCGCATGCGAGCTTCGAGCGCGCCATCGAGGGCCTGCCCGCCCGCCTGCGCGGCGTCACCCCCGCCGGCTGGGCGCATTCCGCCTGGCAGCTCCTGGAGCACCTGCGCATCTGCCAGCACGACATCCTCGATTTCTGCCGGAACCCGAAGTACGTGGAGATGGCCATGGAGGACTACTGGCCGCCCTCGGCCGCGCCGCCGTCGGCGAAGGCCTGGAGCGCGAGCGTGGCCGCCGTCCGCCGCGACCGCACCGCCCTCAAGAAGCTCGCCGCCGACGGCAAGACCGACCTCTTCGCGCGGATTCCCCACGGCTCCGGCCAGACGTACCTGCGGGAGCTGCTGCTCGTGGCCGACCACAACGCCTACCACGTGGGCCAGCTCGTCGCCCTGCGGCGCGCCCTCGGAAGCTGGAGCGGCTGAGGCCGCTCACTCCTCGGCGCGAATAAGCGCAACACCCTGGCCCCGCCGCCGGCGGCCTGTGAAAAGATCGGAATGACGACGCGGGAAAACATCCTCGGAGGCGCCCTTTGTCCAGGAGCAAGCGGGACCCCGGACCGACCCCCAACGTCGAGCGGGTGCGGGAGAAGCAGCCTTTCCCGTCGGCACGGGCCGTCCGCGGGGTGACGGTGGCGGGAATCGCCGCTCTGGTCGCGATCAGCGGCCTCACCTGGCGCGAGGTGCGCCAGATCCGTGTCGGCCTGGACGGGCGACTGGCCGACATCGACACCCAGATCGCCAAGCTGGGGACCCGCACCGCACAGCCGGCGGCGGCGACGCGCGGCCCCGACCCGAGCCGCGTCTACACCATCAAGACGGACGGAGCTCCGGTCCGGGGCCCGGCCACCGCACCCGTCACCATCGCCGAGTTCTCCGACTTCCAGTGACCCTTCTGCGGGAGGGTCGGTTCGACCCTCGAGCAGATCCGCAAGGTCTACGGTGATCAGGTGCGCATCGTCTGGAAGCACGACCCGCTGGACTTCCACAAGGACGCGCCGCTCGCCCACTTCGCCTCCGTGGCCGCGCAGCAGCAGGGGAAGTTCTGGGAGTTCCACGACAAGGTCTTCGCCAACCAGACCAACCTCAAGCGGGACGCCTTCGTGAAGTACGCCCGCGAGCTGGGGCTCGACCTCAAGAAGTTCGAGGAGGATCTCTATTCGCCGGGCCCGAAGGCCACTGTGGACGCGGACATCGCCGAGGCCAAGGCCCTCGCCGTGACCGGCACTCCCGCCTTCTTCGTCAACGGCCGTTACCTGTCCGGGGCCAAGCCGTTCGAGGAGTTCGCGGAGGTGATCAACGCCGAGCTGACGCGGTTGAAGCTGCCGGTGCCGTCCGCGCCGCCACCCGCCCGAGCCGCGGCCGGCGGTTAGGAAGAGACGCCGTCCGCGGAGATCACCGCCCCGCCCAGCTCCAGCCGGCGATGGTGAGCCCCGTCTCCGGGAGGTACCCGACCTGCCGGTGCCGGATGACACCGTCCGCGTCCACCAGCAGCATGGTGGGTGTTCCGCTCACTCCATACGAGACGAAAGCGTTCCGCAGGGGGTCGACGACCACCTCCGGGAAGAAGGCGTCCGTGCGCGCGGCCAGGAAGCCCTTCACCGTCTCCTCGTCCTCGTCGCTGATGGCGACGACGGGCAGGCCCCTCTTTTCGGAGAAGGCCAGGACCTCCGGCACCGCCTTCTTGCAGGGGCCGCACCAGGTGGCCCAGAAGAAGAGGACGTAGGGGTGGCCCTTCAGGTCCGGGAGCGCGCTGGATCCGACGGGCCGTAGTCCGTTGGAAAGCACCGGCGCCCGCTCCCCGACCAGGGCCGGGGTCGAGAGCGCGGGAAGGTCGGACGGCACCGTGCGCAGGACGAGGGTCGCCTCGAACGTCTGGTCCGCGGTCCGCTCCGCGGCCGGACGCACGACGGCCAGCGGCAACGGAACCCCGCGGGGGGACGTCATCGTCCATTCGCGGAGCTCGCTGGGCGATCGGAACGGCTGCCCCGGCGGCCCGAGCACGATGTCACCGACCTGCAGCCCGGCCTCGCCCGCGGGGGAATCCGGATAGATGGCATCGAGCAGGTTGGCGCCGCCGGGCAATCCACGCGCGGTCCTCACCCCCGTGGGCACGGCACGGAATTGGACGCCGAGCCAGGCCGGCGCGATCTCGGCGAGCGTCGCCAGCTCTTCCTTCATCGGCGGGAACGGGACGCTCGTCGAAGCACGCGCCACCGTGGCCGGGCCGGCAGGATCTCCGGCGGTGAAGGCCTCGCAGCGCTGCAGCCGTGCCAGCGCCTGGGCACGCGGATCCCCCCGCAGAAGCGCGCGGCCGGCCACGCCGACGAGGACCGTGCGCATGCGTTGGAGGGCGGCCTTGCGTACCTCCAGGCGCCAGCGCGCCTCTTCCCCGCGCATCGAGTTGCTCCGGAACGTCTCGAGGCGGGCCCAGAGGTCGGCCCGCCGGCGCGCGTGGTCGAGCACGAGGGGCAGGACCTCCTCCCGGAGCGCCGCGCGGCCCTCGTCGGTCAGACCATCGAGAGCGCGCGCATCGAGGCGGACGCGCCACTCGTCGTGCCCGGCCAGGTAGTCCTGGAGCACCGATTCCTGAAGGGCGACGAGCGCCGCCTTCCACCTTTCGGCGTGGCTGGACATCTGCCGGGTGACTTCCTCCAGCTCCTTCTCGCGCGCCCGGACTTCGGCGACGCGACGGGGACTGAAGGTGCCGAAGGCCGTGCCAATGCGGTCGATCAGCCGGAGGTCCGGCTCCCAGGTGGCGGGCGTCCGGAGGGCCTTCGCCAGCAGCGCATCGACCAGCGTGTCCTCGCTCTGCTGACGGGAGCTCGCCTCCGCGGCCACGACCCGCGCGAGGTAGGCGTCCGTCGTCCGCAGGGGCACGTCGGGCGTGTCGTCGTCCACGAGCACCTCGACGTGGGCGGCAGCGGCGGTGGCGGCGCGTCCGAGCGCCTCGATGAAGTGGAAGGCGTGGCCGACCTTGTCCCGGTCCCGCCCCTCCGCGTAGCACCCGTAGGCCTTCTGGTTCGCGGTGGTCGAGAAGAAGCCGCACACGTCCGCGCTCGGCCCGCTCGGGCCGGCCTCGCCGAGCACGTTCGCGAACGCGCCGGAGAAGCACTGGCTCATCACCAGGACGACCTGCACGCCCGGCGCCAGCCGGGCCAGAAGGGCTCTCAGCTCCCGTACGGTCAGCTTCTCCTGCCACAGCGAGATCGCATTGTTCTCGGGATCCCGGGCGTCGCCGGTGCCGTGATCGGTCACGAAGACGAGGAGCTGATCACCGGGGACGATGCGCGTGCGCGCGGCCTCGAACCACGCGCGCAGGGCCGCCTGGCGGGCCGGATGCAGGGTCACCCCCGCCCAGCGCGTGTCCACGAGCCGCGGCTGCGGACGCAAGCGCTTGCCGAGGCTCGTGCCCTCCAGGATCCAGAAGTCCGGGGGCGGCACATCGCGCGTGGTCAGGTCGGCCGCCGGGTCCTCTCCGTCGGCGGAGAAGACGTCCATGCGCTCGGGCGCCACGCCGCGGCGACGCAGCAGGGCGACCATGTCCTCGAGGTGATGGAGGTGGCTGAGGTAGTTGGAGCCCGGGCGGTCGCCCCCGCTGATCAGGAGGGCGTGCACGGCCGGGGGTGCCGGGCGCACGTCGCCCGCCAGGGCGGAGGCGGCGGCGGCCAGGGCCCAGGAGAAGGAGAAGGCAGCCGGCCACCGGTGGCGAGGGCTCACGGGGTCGCGAGCAGGCCCTCGATCGCCGCCTTGAACTCGTCGTAGGGCTTCGCCCCCACGAGCTTCTTCACCACCTTCACGCGCCCGTCGCCGGGCTGGATGAGGCCGACCAGGAAGGTCGGCGTTCCCGAGATCCCGGCCGCTCCCGCGTCCGCGACGTCCTTGTTGATCTCACCGGCGAACTTCCCGCTCTCCAGGCACTGCTGGAACTGGGCTTCGTTCAACCCGACGGTCTTCGCGTAGGTCGCGAGCTGCTCGGGATCGAGCGCGGTCTGGTTCGCGAAGAGGGCGTCGTGCATCTCCCAGAACTTTCCCTGCGCGCCCCCGCAGTGGGCCGCTTCCGCGGCCTTGAAGGCGTTCTTGTGGAAGGAGAGCGGCATGTCGCGGAAGACGTACTTGATCTTGCCGGTGTCGACGTAGTTGGTCCGGATCTGCGGCAGGATCTCCTTGGTGTAGCGGCCGCAGAACGGGCACTGGTAGTCGGAGAATTCGATCAGGGCGACCCGGGCCGTCCCGCTTCCCTTGAAGGGCTCGCTGGCGATCGCGATGGGATCCCTGGGCAGCGCGTCCGCGGCGGCCGGCCGTGACTGCAGGAGCCGCTTGATCTCCGCGAGATCCTTCTGGATGGCTTGCTGCCCTTCCTTCAAGGCCTCGATGTCCTTCTTCATCTGTTCGTCGGCGGTTTGCGCCGACGCCGTGGCCGAGGCCCAGAAAATCACACCCAGCACGACCGCCGAACGTCGCAGGTGTCCCATCGTCTCCCTCACAAGATCAATTCTGGAATCGGCCGCGCGGCCGCCCGTCGATGCCGTCCTCATCAGAGATACACGCGGGCCACGAGGTTGGGTATGGCCCGTTCCGGCCAGTCCGCATGGCACTCCTTCCGCCCCCGGCCCGTCCGCGGGGGGAAGAGAGCTAATCCTGACGCAAGGCGACGGTCGGATCCACCCGGGCCGCGCGCTCGGCGGGGAGGTAGGTCGCCAGGGCCGCGACCGCAGTGAGGGCGGCCGCGGCCTGCAGGAACGTCGAGGGATCCCCCGGGCTGAGCCCGAAGAGGAGCGCCCCGGCCGCGCGGGCGGCCGCCACCGACATGACCGCCCCCACCACCACTCCCGCGCCCAGGAGCAGTCCCGACTCGCGGAGCACCATCTTCACCACCGCGCGACGGTCCGCGCCCAGGGCCATGCGGATCCCGATCTCGTTGCGCCGCCGGGCCACGAGGTACGACATCACGCCGTAGAGGCCGACGGCGGCGATCACGCCGGCGAGGATGCCGAAGGAGCCGGTCAAGGTCGCCATGAGCGCTTCCGACTGCAGCGTCCGGCGCACCTGTGACTTCATGGTGTCGAACTTGAGGCCGATGAGCGGATGCACCTCCGCCACCGACCGCGTGACCGCGGGGGCCAGGGCGGCGGGGGACCCCGCGGCCGTGCGGATCACCACCTGCAGGAACGCGTCGGGCTGCGTGTCCTGGGCCGCGGCCAGGTAGGCGATCGGCCTGAACGGCTCGCGCAGGTTGAAGTACTTGGTGTCCTTCACCACGCCCACCACCTGGTACTGGGGACGCGGCGCGCCGGGCGGCTCCTGGATCTGGAAGGCCTGGCGAAGGGGATCCTTGCCGGCCAGATAGATGCGCGCGAAGGACTCGTTGACGATCGCCACCGCCGCCGAGGATCCGGTGTCGCGCTCGTCGAAGTCGCGGCCGGCCACGAACGGCGTTCCCATGGCCTTGAAGTAGCCGGGGCTCACGCGATTGAAGTTCGGATAGTCCTTCTGGGCCTCGCCGCCGACCAGGATCGTCTGGTTCCAGCCGCTCCCGCTGATGGGCAGGATGTCGGCCTGCGCGGCCGCGGCCACGCCGGGCAGACGGCCGAAGGAATCCACGATGTCCTTCTTGATGGCGACCTGCTGCGTGTCCGGGAAGGCCGCGCGGCGCAGGTCCAGGCTGGCCAGAAGGACGTCGTCGGCGCGGAACCCGGGATCGACGGTCATCAGGTTGCGCAGGGTGCCCACGAAGAGGAGGGCGCCCACGACGAGCACGAGGGACAAGGCCATCTGCGCGACCACCAGGAAGCGCCGCAGACCGAAGCGTTCCCGGGAAGAAGTGACGCGGCCCCCCGACTTCATGGCCGCGGCGGGTGCGACGTGGGTGGCGCGGACGGCGGGGGCCAGCCCGAACAGAACGCAGGTCAGCACGGCCAGAAGGGAGATGAAGCCGAGCACCCGCCAGTCCGTCTGCAGGTCGACGAAGAGCGGATTGCCGTCGGTGGTCAGGAAGGCGACCAGGGACGTGCTCAGCCAGCGCGCGAGCAGGGCGCCCGCGGCCGCCCCCGCCGCCGCCAGCAGCAGGCTCTCCGCCATGAGCTGGCGCACGATCCGGCCCCGGGAGGCCCCGATGGCGAGCCGGACCGCGATCTCGCGCTCGCGCGCGCTCGCCCTCGCCAGCATCAGGTTCGCGAGGTTCGCGCAGGCGATGAGGAGGACGAGCGCGGTCGTGGCCAGCAGGATCCAGAGCGGCTTCTCGTAGTTGCGTCGCAGGCTCGAGACCCCGGTGCCCGCGGGGAAGGCGGCCAGGGAGAAGGCGAGATAGTTCTTCGCGTCCTCCACGCCGTACCGCGGCGAGACCGTCGCCTGGAGGATCCCGGGGGAGATCTGGGCCAGCTGGGCCGTCGCACGCGTGACCGACCAGCCCGGCTTGATCCGCCCGATCGCGGCCAGGAACCACCAGTCGGATTTGTCGAGGGCGGCGTTGGCTCCGTCGATGGTCGGCTCCGCGCAGAGCGGCACCGCCACGTCGAAGCGGCGCCCGACCTCCACGCCGAAGAAACCGGGAGCGCTCACGCCGAGGATCGGGAACGGATGTCCGTCCAGACGAAGGGACCGGCCGACCGCGGAGGCGTCCCCTCCGAGCTCGCGCTGCCAGAACGAATGGCTGATCACCACGCCCGGAGAGGCGCACCCCCGCACGTCGTCGTCGGGACGAAGGAGGCGGCCGGCGGCCGGACGCACGCCGAGGGTCTCGAAGAAGCCGCCGCTCACCCAGATGCCTTCCGCGTAGCGCGCCTCGCCCCCGTCCGAGAGATCGAACCGCGACGTGCCCCAGGCGGCGAGATCGGAGAAGCCCTCCGCCTTGTCGCGGACGGCTTCCCACAGGGGGTTCGTGAGCTGGGGGAAGCGGCCGGTGAACCGGCCGACGGCCGACTTGCGGTCCGCGATGCGGACCTCGACCAGCGCCCCCGGATCCTTCACCGGCAACGTCCGGATGCGCACCGCGTTCAGGAGCTGGAAGATCGCGCTGTTGGCGCCGACGCCGAGGGCGAGGGACAGGATCGCCACCGCCGCGAAACCGGGGTTGAGGCGCAGGACGCGCAGCCCGTAGCGCAGGTCCTGCCAGAGGGCGTCGGCCAGAGACACCGTGTTCATGAGATAGATCTCCTCGCGGATGCGCATCGGCTCGCCCAGCTTGCGGCGAGCGGCGTCGCGCGCCTCCGCCGGGGCCATGCCGCGCGCCAGGTTCTCGTCCGTCTCCATCTCCAGGTACGACTGCAGCTCCCGCGCGCGCTCCTCGTCCCAGCGGCGGCGGCGCCAGAACCGCGTCCAGCTCATCTCTCTTCCGGGGCCGGACGCAGGACGCGGTCGATCGCGCGCACGAGGTCGTCCCAGCGCGAGGTCTGCTCCACGAGCTTCCGGCGGCCGGCGGGAGTGAGCCGGTAATAGCGCGCACGCCGGTTGTTCTCGGACGTGCCCCAGAAGGACGCGATCCACGCGCGGTCCTCCAGGCGGTGCAGGGCCGGGTAGAGGGAGCCGTGCTCGATCTGGAGGACGTCGTCGGAGCGACGCTCGATCACGTGCGCGATGGTGTGCCCGTGCGCGGGTCCGAGGGCCAGCGTCTTGAGGATGAGCAGGTCGAGCGTTCCCTGCAGGAGCTCGCCCTGGAGCGGCGGGTTGCCCTTCTTCGGCATGGACGGATCATACCACTAGATCATCTACCTGAGAGACCGCCTGCCCGCGAGTTCCATCGTGATTCAGCGGGACGACCGTAGAGAGGCCATCTACCGGACGGAGGGGACCGGACGGCGGACGGCCGCCTCCATGCGCTGTAGTAGACTCGCCTCGTCAATGGACTCAGAGGCCCTTCCCTCCGGGGGCGCGTCCGGCCCGGTCCGGGCGGGGCTCACCTGGCTCGAGGGCGCGACCCTCGCCCTCCTCGTCGCGCTGGCCGGCATCGACCTCGTCGGCTATCGCTTCGGCGACTCCAACCAGGGCATCACCGTGCCCATCCTCAAGCGCTTCATGGACCCGACCCTCTACCGCTGGGACGTGATGGTGGCCACGGGCGAGCGCTTCCCCACGCTCTTCTACGCGACCCTGGCCGCCCTCCTGCCCAGCAAGGAATCCATCCCCGCCGCCTTCTTCGCCCTCTACGTCTTCTCGGTCGCGGCCGCCCTGGCCGGGGTGTATCGCATCGGACGGTGGTGCGGAGGTCCGGAGGCCGGCCTCCTCGCCTTCCTCATCGCGATCCCGGTGCGCAACGGAATCGCCAACGAGTCGCTGTACCGCGTCCAGTTCAGCCACTCGCACCTCGCCTCCGCGCTCGTGATCTGGGCCATGGCCCTTTTCCTGGAGGGACGGCGGATCCTGCCCCTCCTCATGTTGTCGCTCGGGGCCTACCTCCACGTCCTCTATTCCATCTACGTCCTCGTGCCCTGCGTCCTCGTCCTCCTCTACGAGGCTCGCGCGGTGGGGCGGCGCCGGACCCTGCAGCGCCTGGCCGCGGCCATCGTCCCCTTGCTGCCCTTCCTGGCCTGGACGCTCGCGCGCGGCACACCGATGACGCCGGAGTGGCTGGCCCTGCTCCGCCTGCGCTCGTCGCATCACAGCTTCCCGAGCTTCTTCGGGGACACCCTGGCCGCGGGCGCGTTCCTGATGGCCCTGGGCACGCTCACCCTCTCGCGGCTGCCGCGGAGCAAGCGCGCGGTGCTGGCCTGGTTCTTCGTGGGCTTCGCGCTGCTCTTCGTGCTGGGTACCGTCTTCACGGAGTTCATCCCCATGAAGGCCGTCCTCCAGTTCCAGCCGCACCGCTGCTGGCGGTTCCTGATGCTGATCCTGTACGGCCTGGCCGCCACGGGCGTGGTGGAGGGGTGGCGCGCGGGCGGCCTCGCCCGCGTCGCGGCCGTGGTGACCGCCCTCGTCCTCGTGAATCCGCAACTCGAGCCGCTGCTGGCCGTGGCCGTGTTCGCGCAGGCCGCAGTCGGCCGCCCCGTCGCCGCGACCTGGGCGCGCCTCGTCGCCGTGGGCACGCTGGTGGCCCTGGCCGGCTGGGACGGGCCCCACCTCGCTTTGGCCTGGGATCAGTACCCGCTGGACGAGCTGACCAAGCCCACCGTGCTCGGGGCGGCCGCCCTGGCCACGCTCATCGTCATCGGCCGCGAGCTGAGCCCGCGCCAGCGCCGGTGGGCCGCGCTGGCCGCGGCCGTGGGCACCGTCTTCTGGCTGGGGCCGGACGCCTACGCCCGCAAGCGACCCAAGTGGGAGACCGGATCCTGGCGCGAGGTCCAGGATTGGGTCCGGCTCCACACTCCCAAGGACGCGATCTTCGTCACGCCCCCGCAGGAGGCGGGCTTCCGCGTCTTCTCCGAGCGCACGGTCGTGGGCGAATGGAAGGACGGGACGCAGCAGTATTTCGACGAGACGTTCGCCACGGAGTGGGCCGCGCGCATGGAAGCGCTGGGCCCGGCGGACTACGTGAAGATGAGCGACGAGCAGCTCGCCCAGATCGCGCACCGCTTCCGGGCGTCGTTCGTGGTGGTGCCGGTGCGGCGCCGCGGGCACCCCGGCCTGGACGAGGAGTACCAGAACGACCACTACGCCGTGTACCGCGTGCCGCCCTCGGCGATGGGCGGCCTGGCCGCCCCGGCCACGCGGCGAGCCGACGCGCGGTGATCCCGGCGCGACGCCCCGCCGGCCTCGGCACGGCTTTCCTGGCCGCCCTGATCGTCTTCCTGGCCGCCCGCCCGCCCGCTCTCGTGCGCTTCGACGCCGCGGGACCGGCGGGCGATTTCCTGGGCGAGGGGTGGTCCGAGTCGATCCGGACGGATCTCGATCCCGACGTCGGCGCTCTCGATCCATCCGCGGCGGGATTCAATCGATTCCGGATCCGCGCCGCCTCGCCCGGCGCGGAGATCGCTCTCCCCCTCGCCGCCCGCGAGGGCGCGCTGCGCCTGCGCTTGCGCGCGCTGGCGCGGGTGCGGACGGCGGTCGCGTTCCACGTGGCGGGCACGCCGGGCGCCGAGATCATCGTCCCCAAGAGTTCGTGGGCGTACTACGACGTCGATCTCCCCGCCGCCACCGAGCGCGGCGGATTGGAAGCCGTGCTGGGCTTGCGGCCCCTGCCCCTGGTGCGCGTCCCCGACGAGTTCATGGCGCATCCGGTGGTGTGGATGGCGGACATGGAGGCCAGCGCCCCCTCCGGCCTCGTCCTGTCCACGGGCGCACGCGCAGTGCTGGCCGCGACCACGCTCGCCGTCTTCGTCTTCGCGATCCTGGTCGGATCCGGGTGGACGGCAGCCGCGGTGGCGACGGTGGCCGTGGCCGCCGGCATCCTCGTGGCCGCGCACCTGGCCCCGCTTCCTCTCCTCCTCCTGATCACGCGGCTCGGCCCTTTCGCGCTGGCCGCGGGACTGCTGACCCGGATCGGTCTCGCGCCCGTGGCGTCACTCCCGCCGCGCGTGCGCGCCGCGCTCTGCGCGCTGGTGGCGGCGGGCACGCTGTGGCACGGGTCGCTCCCGTTCGTTCCCGGGTTCGACCCCTACGACGTCGAGGTCCACGTCCGCCGCGCCCAGGACCTCGGCCACGTGCCGCTGACCTACGACGCGCTGCTCCGCTACGGGTCGCACCTGCCGACGGAGACGCAGACCTTCGGCACCGCGACGGCCGCGCTGGGGGATCGGACCCTCATCCCGTATTCGCCGCTGCCCTACGTCTTCTTCCATGCGCTTCACCGGGCCGGCATCGACCTGCACTGGGGCATGATCGCGCTCGACGCCGCCCTCCTGATGGCCGTCGCCCCCTGGCTGTGGGTCGTCACCGCGCGCGTGTGGTCGCCGGCCAGCGCCTGGATCGCGACCCTCCTCTACGTCCTGGACCTGCCCGTCTGGCACCATCTCGGCCGCGCGCACGTCCCCGCCTCTTTCGGCAGCGCCCTGGGCACGGCGGCGCTTTTGTACCTGGCCCTCGAGGCCGGACGCCTGGACGAGCGCCGCCGCCTTGCGGTGGCCACGGCCGTCTTGGCGATCGCCATGCTCGGGTACTCGAGCCTCATCGTGATCTTCGCCCTCTTCGGCTTCGCGACGCTGGTGCTGGTGGCGGCCGACGCGCGCGCGCTGTCCGTGCCGGCGAAGAAGGGCCTCGTGGCCGCCCTGGTCCTGGGCGGGCTGCTGGCGGGAGTCCTCTTCTATTTCCATTACGTGCCCGGCCTGCTCCAGGGGACGAGGGGACTGCAGCAGGAGCCGGACCTGTTCCAGGCGCGCACGTTCCTCATCTTCCACAACGAGTCGCGCCAGAGCATGCGCGTGTGGGCGGCGGGCTTCTGGATCACGCTCGCCGCCGGGCTCGTGGCCGCGCCCTTCGCGCTGCGGCGGGCGTGGGCTCCGGCGCGGCCGATCTTCGCGGCCTGGCTGGCCACGTGGGTGCTGGTCATGTTCTTCAAGGAGCCGTTCCTCTTCCCCCGGCCGATGCGCTGGGCGAAGGAGGATCAGTTCGTGGGGCCCCTGCTCGCCATCCTCATCGGGGCCGCCCTGGGGACGCTGCCGCGTCCCTGGATGCGCTGGGGGGCAGGGGCGGCGGTGGTGGCGGTCGCGCTCTACTTGCAGCTCGCCGATTTCCAGACCCAGATGACGGGCCTGATGCCGTGAGCCCGCGCCTGCGCGGGATGGCGGCGAACCTCGCCCTCGCCCTTTTCAGCATCGCCCTCGTCCTGGGCATGGCCGAGGTCGTCCTGCGCGTGCTCGCGCGACAGACGCGAGGCGGCAAGGAGCAACGCGAGCGCAACCGCTACACGGAGTACGACCCCGTGCTGGGCTGGCGGAAGACGCCGGGCGCGAACGTCGTCTACGACCGGCGCGAGTACCACGTGGAATACCGCGTCAACGCGCAGGGGCTGCGCGGACCCGACCGCCCGTACGCGAAGCCGCCGGGCGTGGCGCGCGTGCTGGCCCTGGGCGATTCCTTCGTCGAGGCCTTCATGGTCCCGGACGCGCAGACGGTGACCGCGCGCCTGGAGGCGGACCTGCTCGGGCGCGGCTGCCGCGTCGAGGTGATCAACGGCGGCACCGTCGGCTACAGCACCGACCAGGAGTACCTCTTCTATCGCGACGAGGGCCGGAAGTACGCGCCCGACGTCGTGCTCCTCTTCGTCTACCAGAACGACATCCCCTCCCTGGCGCAGGAGGAGTACATCGGATATCCGAAGCCGCGCCTCGACTTCTCTACCGACCCGCCGGCCGTCGCCAACGAGCCCGTGCCGCGCTACCAGGCGCCTCCGGCGGCCGCGCCGGCCGCGCCCGAACGCGTTCCCTCCTACGTCGTCGAGTTCGTGAAGAACGCCCTGGAGCGGACGTCCGCGCGCACCTACAACCGCCTGGCCCGCGCCGGCCTCTGGGAGCCGCTGCGCCAGCTCGAGATGAACGACGAGATCCGCCTCTTCCACGTGCCCGAGCTGGGCCACCTGCGTCCGGCCTGGTCCGCCTTCACCTGGACCCTGCAGACCCTGAACAAGGCGGTGGCCGCCGCGGGCGGCCGCCTGGTGGTGGCCTACAT